>JADMIO010703511.1_pt1 | contig 10661 bp, 6 predicted proteins | sample 8958161 | NCBI WGS metagenome assembly JADMIO01 (sample SAMN16585339, study PRJNA669376) | soil metagenome | isolation source: Crop rotation soil | place: USA: Cullars Rotation, Alabama | collected 2011 | reverse complement strand
ACCGCCAACGGCACCGCCGTCATCATCTGGGACTGCAACGGGCAGGCCAACCAGCAGTGGAACCTCAACGCCAACGGCAGCATCACCGGCGTCCAATCCGGACGGTGTCTTGACGCCTCCGGCGCCGGCACCGCCAACGGCACCAGGATCCAGCTATGGGCCTGCAACGGTGCCGGCAACCAGCAGTGGAACCCTCGTAACTGATGGAGATTGCCGGGGCCGTCCTCACCGACGGCCCCGGTTCCAACCCCTCCGTAGCCCCGAGATATGGAACGAAAGATGCGAAGATACGCCGCTGCCCTGACAGCATTGTCCACCGTCGTACTCGTGCTCGGCGCAGTGCCGCAACCCGCGGCCGCCGCGCCCTACGTGCCGCAGGCCTCCAACCGCGCCGTGCTCAACTTCAACACCAACTGGCTGTTCGCCGGCGAAGTGCCCGGCGGCGCCGGTCAGGCCGTGGGCCTGAACGAGAGCGGGTTCGTCCCGGTGAGCCTGCCCTACTTCCGCGTCCATCCCCACAAGGGCTTCCCCAAGGGCGACTTCGAGGTGCCCGTCTCGTGGTACCGTCGCCACTTCTCGCTTCCCGCCCAGTACTCCGGCCGCAGGGTCGCGGTCGAGTTCCAGGGCGTGGCCAAAGTCGCCGACGTCTATGTCAACGGGACCTTCGTCGGCCAGCACAGAGGTGCCTACACCTCCTTCACCTTCGACATCACCCCGTTCGTCACCGTCGGCGGCGGCGACAACGTCATCGCGGTGAAGGTCGACTCCATGACGCGCAACGATCTACCGCCCGAGGGCGGTGCGATCGACTACTACGTCTGGGGCGGGATCGTGCGTGACGTCAACATGATCGTCACCGATCCGCTCCACGTCGACTGGGCGTTCCTCACCACCCCGAACCTCAACACGGTCAACGCGCGGACCCGGGTCCGCAACGACAGCGCGGTGTCCAAGTCCGTCACGGTGGTCACGCAGGTGGTCGACGCCACCAACAACGTCGTGGCGACGGGCACGGCGACGCAGACCATCGGGGCGCAGGCCGCGGCCGAGTTCGCCTACAACACCAGCGCCATCGCCAATCCCAACGCCTGGCATCCGGACCGTCCCTACCTGTACACGGTCTTCACCCAGGTACGCGACGGATCGACCTATGTGGACGAGCACCGGACGAGGCTGGGCATCCGGACCATCAGCTTCAACCGCAGTGACGGCAAGTTCTACCTCAACGGGCAGGCCTTGAAGCTTCGCGGGCTTGACCGGCACGAGTCGTTCCCCTACGTCGGCCGGGCCGCGCCGAACCGCCTTCAGGTCAAGGACGCCGACATCCTCAAGAAAGAACTGGGCGTCAACATCGTTCGCACCTCCCACTATCCCCAGGACCCGGAGTTCCTCGACCGGGCCGACGAGATCGGGCTGATGGTGCTGGAGGAGATCCCGGGCTGGCAGTTCATCGGCAACACCGCCTGGCAGGACGTCGCGGTGGAGAACGTGCGCGAGATGGTCACCCGCGACCGCAACCACCCCTCGATCGTGCTGTGGGGTGTGCGGATCAACGAATCCGGCGACAACCACAATTTCTACACCCGCACCAACGATCTGGCCCGTCAGCTCGACCCGTCGCGGCCCACCGGCGGCGTGCGCAACTTCAGGAACAGCGAGTTCCTCGAAGATGTGTATACGTACAACGACTTTTCCGGCACCGCACAGGACCCGGCCGTGCTCCCCTGGCTGATCACCGAGTCGGTCGGGCACACCGCCCCGGACCGTTCCTGGGATCCCGAGCAGGTGCAGACGGGAACGATGCGCGTGCACCTCAACGTCCAGAACACCGCCGCCTCCAAGGCCAACATCGCCGGTGCGATGGGGTGGGTGGCGTTCGACTACAACACCACCTTCGTCACCCCACCGTCCTGTGTGGACTTCACGTGCTATCACGGCGTCTCGGACATCTTCCGGATCCCGAAGATCGCCGCTACCGCGTTCTCCTCACAACGGGATCCGGCGCTGTACGGCCCGTATGTGTCGATCGCCAGCCAGTGGACGCCCGGCATCTCCAGCAGCACCGTTCTGGTCGGCGGCAACTGCCAGCAGGTGGAGCTGTTCGCCAACGGCGCCTCCCGCGGGCGGATCAATCCCAACGCTTTCACCAGTCTGCCGCACCCGATGTTCCAGTTCACCGGGCTGACCGTCTCGAGTGGACAGTTGCGCGCCGACTGCTACATCGGCGGGCAGATCGTGGCCACCGACACCAAGTTCACCCCTGGCGCGGCAACGCGTTTGACGCTGACCGCCGATGACTCCTCCATCAAGGCCGATGGCGCCGACATGACCCGCGTCGTCGTCAAGGCTCTGGACAGCAACAACCAGGTGGTGCCCACCAACAATGCCGCGGTGACCTTCACCATCACCGGGCCCGGGGCGGTCGTCGGGGAAAGCCCGCTGGCGCTCGAAGCCGGGACCGGTGCGGTGTACCTCAAGAGCGCGCTGGGCCAGACCGGCACCCTGACACTGACCGCGTCGTCGCCGGGATTGTCGTCGGCGAGCGCGAGCGTGAACACGACCGCGTTCACCGACGCGATCGTGCCGGCAAGCGGCTCGTACACGTTCGGGTTCCCCGTGGACATCAACGACCGGCAACGCTTCACCTACACCGGAGGCTGGCAGGCCGCCACCGACAACCAGGCGTTCAGCAAGGACAACACCTTCAGCGGCACGGCCGCGGACACCGCCACGCTCAGCTTCACCGGCAACCGCGTCGTGCTCTACGGAATCCAGGACCCGGCGCACGGCTCCGCCGCTGTCTCCGTCGACGGCGGCACAGAGCAGACGGTCAGCTTCCAGGCCGCCTCGCGTCGCGGCAACGTGGCGCTTTTCAGCAGCGGCGCCCTCACCCAAGGACAACACACTTTGCGGGTACGCGTCGTGGGCAACGGCGCCGTCGCCCTGGACCGCGCGATCGTGGTCTCGGCGGCTCCGGCCGTCGTCGCACCGCCCGCACCGCCGACCGGCAACGTCCGGCAGGGCCCGATCGTGGGTACCCAGTCCGGCCGCTGCGTGGACGTCCCTAACTCCAGCACGGTCGACGGCACCCAGGTCCAGCTGTGGGACTGCAACGGTGCTGTCAATCAGCGATGGGCCTATACCGCTAGCCGCCAGCTCATGGTGTACGGCAACAAGTGCCTGGACGCCTTCGGGCAGGGGACGACCAACGGCACGATGGCCGTGATCTGGGCCTGCAACGGCGGTACCAACCAGCAGTGGAACCTCAACGCCAACGGCACCATCACCGGGGTCCAATCCGGACTGTGCCTGGACGCCAATGCCGCCGGGACGGCCAACGGCACGAGGCTCGTGCTGTGGGCCTGCAACGGTGGCACCAACCAGCAATGGAACCTGCGCTCCTGAAAAGGACGGCTGGACCGCCGCTAACGGCGGCGGTCCAGCCATCTGATAATCAGCGGGGGGTGAAGTCCTGGTTGTTACCGGGAGCGTTCTTGCACTGCCACTGATCGAGCTGCTGGCCTTGTGTGCTGTTGGCGCCGAACACATCCAGGCACAGGCCGCTGTTCTGGTTGCGGAACGAGTAGGAGCCGTCAGACTGCTGGACAGGCTGCCAGAGACTGTTCGCCGCGCTGTTGGGGACCTGCTGGACGATGTTGGGCACCCCGGCGGCCGTGGAGCTGTTGGCCACGGCGACGTCCATGCCCGAGTTCTGGGCCTGCAGGCGACCGAAGCCACCCGAGACCGAGATGAACTGGAAGAGCTGGTTGGCCTGCGAGTTACAGGTCCGCTGGGTGATCGCCGCACCGGCCGCCGTCGACGAGCCGTTCACCTCGACGCACAGTCCGTTGTTGCCGATGACCAGCGAGCGGTTCCCGGTGGGGTATCCGCTTTGCTGGCCGCCGGTGAACTGCCACCAGTTGACGTTCATCAGGAACCCGCTGCCGCCGGCGAACCGCAGGTACAGGTCGTGGGTTCCGGTCGCGCCGCTGGTGGTGCACGAGACGGTGGTCCAGGTCTGCCAACCCCCGGTCCCCGGCACGTTGCAGGTTCCGACGAGTGTCCCGGTCGGACTGTCCAAACGCACCTCGATGCGGCCGCCGCTGGTGGCTGAGGCCACCCTGGCGCTGAAGGAGGTGGCACCGGTACCAAAGGCAACGCCTTTGACCTTTATGTAGTCGCCGTTTTCGATGAAGCCGACGTTTCTGCCACCCTCGCTGGAGGCCTCGGTTTCGATCCCGCTCCCCCAGGCCATGGTCTCCGCCTCTTGCCGGACAAAGGGATTGAGCGTGCCGACCTGAGGCGGTCCGGTCGTGGTCATGTTGAAGGTGGGGATCGTGCCGTCGCCGTTGTAGTTGAACCGCTCCACGGCCACAGAGCGGGTGAAGCCACCACCGCCCGGCAGGGCGCCGTTGTGGTAGAAGAAATACGAATTACCGCTGAAGTCGATGACACCGGCATGGTTGGTGAAGCTCGCGCCTTGCGTGGGCATGATGGTGCCACGGAAGGTCCACGGTCCGGTGGGGCCGGGCGAGGTCGAATAGGCGATGAACTCCGAGCAGCACCTCGCCGCGAATATCATGTAGTACAAGCCGTTGCGCTTGTAGAACCAGGGCCCTTCCTCATACAGCGTCGGCCGGTTCGCATCACCGGTGCGGGTGCCGAAACCCGCGGTGGTCAGCGGCACCTGCGTCGGGCTTCCCGAGAACGAGATCATGTCGGCATTGAGCCTGACGAACCACAGGCGGGGGTTGCCGTAGTACAGGTAGGCCTGTCCGTCGTCGTCGATGAAGACGGTGGGATCGATCTCGGCGCCCTGGATCAGCGGGCGGCCCAGAGCGTCCCGGAACGGGCCGGTGGGGCTGTCCGCTACCCCGACCCCGATCGCCTGCGAGCCGTTGGCCATCCGCACCGGCACGTACCAGTAGAACCTGCCGTTGCGCTGGATGGCCTGACCCGCCCACGCGTCCGCGCTGGCCCAGCTGAACGTGGCCAGGCTCATCGGCGAGCCGTGGTCGGTCCAGTTCACCATGTCGGCCGAGGACCAGACGCGCCACTCGCGCATCGTGAAGAAGGTCGAGCCGTCTTCATCGTGTCCGGTGTAGAGATAAACCCGGCCGTTGAACACCAGGGGAGCCGGATCGGCGGTGTAGATGTGCTGCACGATCGGGTTGTCCGCCTTGGCCGCGCCCGGAAGGAATGCGGCTACGCACAATAGGCCGACCATCGAGGCGAGGACGCGCTTCGATGCCTGCCGAAATGCTAATTTCACGGTGTCACTCCCTAAATTCAGCTGCGCGGGTTCCACTGCTGGTTCGTGCCGCCGTGGCAGCCCCAGAGTTGGATCCTCGTACCGTTGGCGGTCCCGTTCGCGCTGGCGTCAAGGCAAAGGCCTGATTGGACTCCGGCGATCGAGCCGTTGGAGTTCAGGTTCCACTGCTGGTTCACCTGGCCGTTGCAGTCCCAGATGATGACAGCGGTGCCGTTGGCCGTGCCCTGGCCGTTGGCGTCCAGGCACTTGTTGCCGAACACGGTCAGCTGCCGGCCGGCGGTGTAGGTGAATCGCTGATTGGAACCGCCATGGCAATCCCACAACTGAACCTGCGCGCCGTTCGCCGTGGAGGAACCGGGCACGTCGAGGCAGCGACCGGACTGCTGGCCCACGAGCATGATATTCGACCGGTTCGACGGCGGGCTGCTCGGCGGCGGCGAACTCGGTGGCGCGGAGCCGAACTGGGAGATGAACCGCCAGGCCTCCCCCTTGGTCCAGGTCCTGGCTCCGTCCTCGCAACCGGAGCATCCGTCCACCGGTCCCGGCCCGTGGCCCCCGTCGAAGGCGGCCCACTGCACCGGGAACCCGGCTCGGCACGAGTAGCTGGTGGTGATGTGTCTCCCGCTGCCGGGCGCCGGCTCGGCAGGATTCTGGGCGGCGCAGCCGTTGTTGCGCACGAACGTGTCGCGCAGCGACCGTCCTGAGGAGATGTTGAGGACGTTGTCGGAGATGCCGTGGATGCCGAAGTAGGCGATCGGCTGGGTTCCGCCGCTGCAACCGGAGATCTGCGCGCCGGAGTAGACGACGACGGCCCGGAAGACGGCCGCACGAGCGCAGGCCAGGGCGTAGCTCATCCCGCCGCCGAAGCTGAACCCCATGGAGAACAGCTGGGTGGTCTCCACACAAAGGTCGTTTTCGATCAGCCGGATCATGTCGTCGGTGAAGGTGACGTCCTGACCGTTGCTGTTGGCCCAGCCATTGCCGATGCCCTGCGGCGCGACCAGGATCGCGCTGTTGTTGGACTGTTCCTGCATGCCGTAGTAGGCCCAGGTCGCTCCGCTGCTTCCGCCGGAGGCGACATCGTTCATGGTGCCACCGCGCCAGTGGAAGGCGAAGATCAACCGGTACGGGCGGGTGTTGTTGTAGCCGTCGGGGATTCGCAGGATGAAGCTGCGGCTCTGGCCGCTGCTCTGGATGGTTTGCGTGCCGCTGCGCAGCGCCGGGGTCCTGCCGCATCCGGCGGTCGTCGCCGCGTACACCGATGGGCCGACGGCGGTGACGATTGCGCCCACGGCGAGCATCAGGACGGCGGCGAAGGTCGCCGCGATCCCTCGGCGAGCGATTCGGGGGGTTCGGAGAAGGGACACAGGTGTATCTCCTTGCTTTCTGAAAAACGGGCGCACGACAGCGGCCGGTCCTCAATGGAGGCTCGGCGCTCGGTGCGCGCATGCACGAAACGGCCGCGTGGGGCCCGGCTTGTCTTTTTCACCACGCGGCCGCGGCTATGCGGGGACGTGAAGGCTCACGCAAAACCAATTGTTACCGGTCACATTTATACGCGTCAAGATTGAGCGGAAGATCGGCGGTCCTGGTGTGCGGCGGCGAGGATGAGGTAGGCGCTGGCGGTCCAGGTGTAGGCGCGGTCGCGCAGGCCCGCTCCGGTCTGCGCGTCGAAGTTCTCGGCGAACCCCGACTTCTCGCACAGCGCCCGGAAGCGGTCGCTGATGTCGTTGGCCAGCAAGGTGTATCCGGCCCGGCGCAGGCCGTCTTCGATGAGAATGGTGGCCGGTGCCCACACCGGCCCGCGCCAGTAGCCGTCGGAGGTGTAGTGCGGCGAGTCGGGCTGCTCGGTGGCCAGCCCGTGGGCGGTGAGATGGGCGCCGATGCGCTGGGCGAGCCGCCGCGCGATGTCGCGGTCAAGTTCGGCGCCCAGGACGATCGGCATGAGCTCGAGCAGGCTGTCGCTGGTCCAGGAATCCCCCGTCAGCGCGGCGCGCATGCGAAATTGTCGTCCGGTCCACAGCTGATCCACCAGGTCGCGGTACATCTGCTCGGCGGCGCGTTGCCAGTCAGCGGATTCGGCGGGCGCGTCAAGCAAAGCGGCCAGGTCGGCCAGCTCGCGAAGCTGGAGGACCAGGTAGGCGGCCAGGTCGGCGGACTCGACGATCCGTTGAGGGTCAAACGAGGTGGCGTTGTCCCAGCCGCTGTCGTTGCCGTGCTGGTAGTAGGCAAGGCCGCTGCCGGGTGCCCGGCGGTGGTCGAGCCAGAAGCTGGTCCAGGCGGCCAGCCGCCGGTACGCCTGGCCCATCATCGGCCGGTCGAGCGGGATCCGGCGCCGAAGCTGCCCCAGGGCCCAGCCGTGAATCGGTGGCTTGACAAAGTTGTACAGCACCTCGGAGTGCGTGACCGAGTCGGGAAGCGCGCCGTGCGGGTCCTGATGGTCGAACGGGGTCTGGAACTGGTCCCACGCCAGCTCCGGCCGCCCCGGGGCGAGCGCGAGGGCGTTGAAGCAGTGGTCCCAGCTCCAGATCTTGTTCATCCAGTGTTTGGACATGAGCACGCCGGTGCGGGCCAGGAATCCGCCCGCCCGCACCGTCGCCGACCACAGGACGTACGCGGCCAGGTCGGCCGCTGGTGTCTGCTCGTCGCGCCATGGGGCGACGGCGTCGAGGAAGGCGCCGAAGGCTGACCGGGCCGTCGCGTGCACCTGGTCGAAGGTGCGGTCGCTGCGGTAAGGGGGCCGCGCGGTTTCATACTCCTCGATGGCGATCTCCCACCCGTCCTCGCCCGCGACGATGAGGCCCCGTTCGGCCACGCCGAGGGCCTGGACGCCGACGATCGCCTCGGCTCGGCCCGCCAGCACGGTGACGCGGTAGCGGCGGCCCGTTTGATAAAGCGTGTAGACGAACGCGCCGTCGGCCGGGTCGGTGAAGAAGTAGGTGCCGCTGAACGGGGTCAAGGCCGCCTCCGCCGCACCGAGGTGCAGAGCCATCCCGCGGCCCGCGACGCGTACACCATCGGGCTTTTCAAAGGCGAGACAGATCTCCCCGTCGGCACCGGACCAGGTCAGCAGCGACGGCGTGGCGGTGACCTCCGTGTGCAGCCTGCGCCCGTCCGGACCGACCGGCACCAGCCGCAGCACCGGGTGCATGCCGGTCTGGTGGGAAACGAGATGCACGTCTGGCGCACAGGCCTTCTCGGCGATCACCGGGGAGAAGTTGAACCACGATCCGCTGTGGCTGAAAGGGATCTCCTGCAGCGAGAACCGTGGTCCCGATGATGCGACGGGCATGTGCGCCTCTTTCGGTCTCAATCCTTGACCGCCCCGGCGGCGACCCCGGCGGCGACGTAGCGCTGCGCGAGGACCAGCAGGACGGTGGCGGGGACGGACGCCACCACGGCCGTGGCCATGATGGCGTTCCACTCTTGGTTGTTGTTGCCGATGTAGTGGTAGATGCCCAGTGTGATCGGGCGCAGCCGGCCGCCGCTGTCCAGGGTGCTGGCGAACACGAAGTCCGACCATGCCCACAGGAAGGCGAACAGCGACACGGTGATGGTGGCGTTGCGGCTGACGGGCATGACCACCGACCAGAAGGTGCGGATCGGCCCGGCGCCGTCGATGAGCGCGGACTGCATCAGCTCGTCGGGCACTCCACTCATGAACGCCGTGAAGATGAGCACGGCGAAGGGCACGGCGATGGTGCTGTCGGCCACGATCAGGCCGGGCAACGTGTTGAGCAGGCCGACGTTGAGCAGGAAGGCGTAGTAGCCCATCGCCATGATGATCGCCGGGATCATCTGCGCGACCAGCAGCAGGAAGCCGAGCACGGCGCCGCCGCGCGGACGCAGCTTGGCCAAGGCGTATCCGGCGGGTGCGGCGATGGCCAAGGTGAGGATCACCGTCCCGAGCCCGACGACCAGACTCGTTGCCAGATAGGGCATCTGCTGCTCGAGTACGGCACGATAGCCGTCGAGGGTGCCGCCGATCGGAACCCAGTCGGGTGGGCTTTTGCGCATCCGCCGCGGTTGCGTGAACGACACATTGATCATCCAGTAGACCGGGAAGAGCATCACGGCGGTGGCCGCCACCGCTGCCCCGGTCTTCCACCACGTCCTTTTTGCTGTCATGCCGGTTGCTGCCTTCGCTGCGCGCGGATGTACATCAGGCCGAAGCCGACCGCGATGAGGATCAGCAGGTTGCCCACGGCGGCGCCCGGCCCGAAGGCGGGCAGCGGGCTGCCGAAGCCGAGCCGGTAGGACCAGGTGGCCAGCGTCGTGGACGAGTCCACCGGGCCGCCCTTGGTCATGATCCAGATGATGTCGAAGACCTTCAGCGTGTACACCAGCCCGAGCAGCAGCGTGATCGCCGAAACCGGTCGCAGCAGCGGAAAGGTGATGCGCCAGAAGCGTTGCCAGCCGCCGGCCCCATCGAGCATGGCGGCCTCGTTCAGCTGCGGCGAGATGCCTTGGATGCCGCTGTAGAGCACGACCAGGTTGAACGGGATGCCGATCCACACGTTGGCGATGATGACCGACGCAAGCGACCAGTCCGGTGACGTGAGCCAGTTGATCGGCCCGGCCCCGACCAGGCCGAGCGCGGAGTTGACGATGCCCGAGTCGCTGTTGAGCATCCACGACCAGGTGGATGCCGACACGATCAGGGGCAGCAGCCACGGTACAAGGAAAAGGGCCCGCAGCACGCCCGAGAGCCGAAAGTGCGCGGTGAAGAAGACCGCGAGCGCCATGCCGATGGAGAACTGCAGGGCAAGCGAGACAACGGTGAAGACCACCGTGTGCCCGAGCGCCGGCAGGAAGGTCGCGTCGGACAAGACGGTGCGGTAGTTGGCGTCGCCGACGAACTCGGCGTCGCCGTAGACGAACGAGCGCACGGTGTAATGGCGCAGGCTCAGGTCGAGGTTGCGGTAGAGCGGGTAGGCGTAGAACGCCACCAGATAGACCGTGATCGGGGTAAGGAACGCCCAGGCGATCCCTTGCCGGCGACGCAGATCTCGGCGCGGAGCGGCGGACACCGCCGCCCCGCTTGGATTGTTCACTTCGCGGCCGTGGCGGCGGCCGTTTGAGCGGTACCGAGCGCCGCTTGCGGTGTCTTAGATCCGCTCAGCGAGGCCTGCACGGCGGTCCACAACTGCTGCGAGATCTTGGGATACCTGGTACCCAGATCGTCGCCCGTGCGGCCCTTGGCGGCCTTGACGGCCTCGACCCAGACCTTGAGCTCGGGGTTGGCGGCGATCTGCTTGGCCTGCACCGCTTCGGTCGGGGCGACATAGTTCAGTGCGCCGACCGTGGCCAGCGAGTTGTCCGTCGAGGCGAGACAGGTGACCAGCTTCTGCGTCGTGGCATAGCGGGCGGTGTCACGCTGCACCGGCAC
>JADMIO010817252.1_pt1 | contig 10662 bp, 9 predicted proteins | sample 8958161 | NCBI WGS metagenome assembly JADMIO01 (sample SAMN16585339, study PRJNA669376) | soil metagenome | isolation source: Crop rotation soil | place: USA: Cullars Rotation, Alabama | collected 2011 | reverse complement strand
CTTTCCCCGAGCGAGGCGGCTCGCGGCGCGAGCGGAAGGGCGGCGCGGTCGCGGGGACGTGCGGGAGCGGGGAGCCGGGGCGTGGAACTGGCGAGCCGGGGTGTGGGACCGGCGAGCCGGGGTGTGGGACCGGCGAGCCGGGGTGCGGCGCCGAGGAGTCGAGGGGCGGCGAAGTTCCATCGGAGTGTGCGCACGGGGAGCGGGGTCGCGGCATCGGGGAGCCGAGTCGTGGCCCCAGGGAGCGGCACGCCGGAACCTGGGAGCGGGGTGCTCGCCGTCATCGGCGTCGTCGGCGACCCCTTTTTCGAATCAGGAATGCAGGAAGGCAGGGACGGGCGGCTCAGCGGCCGGAATTGTGGATGCGCGACATGGAGCGTGATCACCGAGAACGGTCGTCTCGGCGAATCTTCTCGAAAGAGATCGGCGAAAGGACCCTCCTCTGGGGACGCGGTTCGCGCCGTGGGACCACACTTCCGGACGCGGAACAGCCCTTCCTGCCTTTCCTGCCTTCCTCATTCAAAGACGATCCGCCCAGGACGCCGGATCGTGGTTCCTCACCTTCGTCGCCTCCCCGGGATCGAGCGATCTCGGCTCGATCGCGCGTCTGCGGACCGGCGTCGAGTGTGGTGTGATGGCGACCGTGGATCCGGCAGACGAGCGCGGGCGCGGCCTCGGCGCGGCGGCGATCGGCGGAGCAGTGAGCGGCGCGCTCGCGGGCGCGATCGTCGGTTTCTTCTCGGGCGGTTGCGGCCTCGCGGTGGCGAAGCAGTTCAACTCCACGCCGCCGGATCCTCTCTCGCTCGTGAACAGCGTGGCCTTCTTCGCGGGGTCGGGCGCCGCGATCACGGCCGGTGGATTCATGGCGCGTCGGGGCCCCGGCCAACTCGGTCGCTTCATCCTCTTCGCGAGCGGACTCGTCGCGCCGCTCGCGGGAGCACTCCCTTGCCTCTCGTTCATGGCGCGTCGCCACGGCATCTGGCAATGGGAGGTTCCGGTCGAGGGAGTGCTCCCCTACGACCCACGCTTCCTCGCCGCGCTCGGGATCGCGATCGCGGTCGGTCGATGCGCGACCTCGTCTGGCCGGACGCCCGTCGGCTCGGTCGGCACGCGGGCCGTCGAGGGCTTCCTGGCTGCCGCGCTCGCGTCCTTTCTGTTCGCGCTCGGGTTCATCGTCGTCTCGCATGACCGTGCCAGCGAAGCGGTCCCGGCGCTGATGCTCTGCGGTCTCACCCTCTCGGCTTTCTTCATGGCGATGAGCGAGACCGTCCGCCCACTCGGCGAATGGATCGAGGGCAAGCTCCATCCCCACGACGAGCGCTCCGCGCTCTCCGCTCCTCCGTGCCCTCCGCGCTAAAACATCTCGGGCCTACGAGCGGTCGATCCGCCGACACGCCTGCTTTCCGCTACCGCTCGCGCGCCCTGTCGCTCTCCGCGCGCTCCTCAGCGAGAGCCGCCGCCATGCCCTTCGTGCGCGAAGGGCGGCCGGCCTTCGCGGCCGCGACCGCGGGCTTCACGGAGTCGCTCGACGGCTCTTCCTTCACGGCCTTCCGCACATCGAGCGGGAGGCCGTCGTTCGTCCGCTTCACGTCGTAGCGTGCGACCTTGCCCTCGCTCCGGTGCTTCTCCGCGGCGCGGCCGTCGGTGAGGCCCGCGTCGTCGGTCTTGTCGACGAGGTGCTTGTCGAACCAGCCCGTGAAGAAGCGCGCCGCCGTCTCGTGGAGCTGGTCGAGCGAGCTCCCGAACGGCCACAGCGACATCCACCGCGTGAAGCTCCAGTGGTCGGCGCCCTTCACCTCGACGAGCTGGCGATCGCCCTTGCCGGCCTCGTGGCCGTCGAGGATCGCGCGGTCGGTCGGCGTGATGAAGTCGAGGTCGCCCGTCATGACGAGGAGCGGCGCGGCGGTGCGCTCGGCGCTCGCCTTCATCGAGAAGTGCGTGAAGACGTCCGCGCCCGGCGCGAGCGCGACCGCGGCCTTCACGCGGGGGTCGGTGTCGGCGAGCTTGATCGTCGTCGCGCCGCCCAGCGAGTGGCCGATCACTCCGAGGCGCGCGAGGTCGAGCTTGCCCGCGAGGTCGCCGTCTTCGTTCGCCTTCTCGAGCGCGTCGATCGCGCGCTTCACCTCGGGCGCCCACGTGTCCGGGCCGAGGAGGAGCGGGTTCCACATGTTGAAGCTCGCGACCGCGTAGCCGCGCGAGGCGAGGTGATCGCGGATCCACTCGTAGTCGAACGAGCTCATGCCCCAGCCGTGGATGAGGACGACGACCGGCGCCGGCCCCTCGACGTCGATCGGGAACTTGACCTCGAGCGCGGGCTGCCAGAAGTCGAGCGACACCCGCGTCGTCCTGGTCTCGTGGGCGCCACGGACCCCCGGATCGTCCTGCGCGTAGGTCCGCGCGGACGAGAGGACGAGGAGTGCGACCAGAAGGAGGAGCGCTCTCACGAAGGACCGGTGTGCGAGCGCGGTGCCGTGAGCTAACCCCCGTCTTCACGCGAGCTTGGTGGTAACGGCGGTGCAACTCGACGTCGCACCGCCTGAGACGCAACGCGACGCAAGGCTCTATCGCTCCAGGATGGGCCGGAAGCCGGTCCAGGTGGTGCTCGAGGTCGCGGGGATCCCCTCGCTGGCGAAGGCGCACTGCGCCCAGAGCTTCGTCGAGCACCAGTTGCCGCCGCGGTAGACGCGCACGTCCACGTCGAGGTCCACCTTCCCGCCCGTGCGGCACCACTCCGAGACGTTGCCGCCCATGTCGACGGCGCCGCACGGCGCGCGGTCGAGCGGGAACGAGCCCACGGGCGCGCGGTCGGAGACGCCGTCCTCGTAGTAGGGGTCGCTCATGGGCCCCTCGTACTTCTCGTAGTAGGAGCGGTCGGAGAGGTTCGCGAAGCGCGGCGACTCGGGGCTCGGCTTGTCGTCGCCCCAGGGGTAGCGGCGCGCTCGGTGCGCGTCCGGGTCCCACGACGCGGCCTTCTCCCACTGCTCGGGCGTCGGGAGGACGAGGCCGGCCCACTTGCAGTAAGCGGCCGCGTCCTTCCAGCTCACCTGGATCACCGGCTCCTTCGCGGCGGGCTTGCCCTTGAGCTCGGGGTCGCGCCACGACACGCCCTGGCGCGTGTCGTAGCCGCTCATGAGCTCGTTCTCCTTCGAGGAGTCGATGATCTTCGTGACGAAGCCCGCGCCGAGCTCCTCCGCGGAGGTCACGTAGTGCGTCTCGGCCACGAAGCGCTCGAACTGTGCGTTCGTGATCTCGTACTTCGAGATCAGGAAGGGCGCGATCGACTCGTGGCGCTGGCTGCCCGGGAGGCCGAGCGTGCAGTCGCCGCCGCGCACGCGGACGAGGACCGTGCCGTCCTTCTCGTTGAGCCACTCGCCGCGCACGTCGGTCGCCTTCACGCCCGGCGGGAGCTTCGGCCGCTCGCGCTCGGGGAGCGCGAGGACCCAGCCCGGCTCCGAGGAGCGCGGCGGGACGGGCCCGGGGCCCTTGTCGTCGCCGGGCTTCTCGTGCGGCTTGTCGGGCGAGGGGGGCCGCGGCGGACGGAGAGTGACGACGACGGCGACGAGCGAGACGGCGACCGCCGCCGCGATGAGCGCGCCGACGACGATCGGCGCCGTCTTCCGCGCGCGCCGCGAGGGCCGCTCGTCGAGCGCGGCGAGGAAGGCCGTGCCGTCGCGCGGCCGCTCCGAGGGCTCGGTGGCGAGGGCGCTCTCGATGGCGCGGGCGAGCGCGAGCGGCGCGTCGCGGCGCGCGGACTTCACGGGCACGTGGTGGCCGCTCTCGACGCGCGCGAAGAGCGCGAGGAGGTTGTCGGCCGCGAAGGCCGGCTGGCCGGTGAGGCACTCGTAGAGGATCGCGCCGACCGCGAAGATGTCGGCCGCCGGGCCGACGTTCTTCGCGTCCTTCATCTGCTCGGGGGCCATGTAGCCGGCCGTCCCGCGGAGCTCGCCGCCGCGCGAGAGCGAGATGCTCTGCGCCGCGCCGGCCGCCTCCTTCGTGAAGTGCTTCGCGAGGCCGAGGTCCGCGACGAGCGGCCGGTCGTCGGCCGTGAAGAGGATGTTCTCGGGCTTGAGGTCGCGGTGCACGATCCCGCGCGCGTGCGCGCGGCCGAGCGTGGCGCCGAGGAAGCGCGCGAGGTCGTGGACCTCCTCCGGGTCCATGGGTCCCTCCGCGAGCCGTTCGCGGAGCGTCCCTCCGGCCAGGAACGGCATGACGAGGAACGGGCCCTGGGGCGTCTCGCCCGCGTCGAGGAGCGGCACGAAGCCGCCGCCCTCCGCGTCGAGCTCCGCGAGGAGGCGCCGCTCGCGCTCGAAGCGCCCCGTCGAGGCCGCCGCGCCCGCCTGGCGCAGGACCTTCAGGGCCACGTCGCGCCCGTCGGCGCCGCGCGCCCGGTAGACGAGGCCGGCGCCGCCCTCGCCGATCCGACCGACGACCTCGTACGCTCCGATGCGCACGCGCGGAGCGTAGCTTCGCCCCCGCATTGGAGCGAGCCCGCGCGGCCTGATATTCTCCTCGCCGGGCCGTGGCTCTGCCCGGGAGAAGATCGGTCGATGGATCGCGATCGCATCGAGGAGCTGTGCGAGGAGCTCGTCCGCGAGAGGTCGATGGAGGCGCTCGAGCGCCTCACCGGCTCGAAGGCGGACCGCGTGCTGGCGGCGCTCATCGAGTCGGCCGGCGAGATCGTCGAGGCGGAGGTCCCGCAGGACGAGGACGACACGATCCTCGAGGAGATCCAGGCGCATCTCGTGAAGTGCGCCGAGCTCGGGCCGCTCGTGGACGCGCTCGAGGGCGCCAAGCCCGCCGTGAAGGAGTTCGTCCTCGGGTGTCTCGGCGAGATCGGCGACCCCGCCGCCGCGGAGCCCATGATCCGGTGCCTCGAGGATCCGGACAAGGACGTCCGCGAGGCCGCGGCCGAGCACCTCTCGCTGCTCACGGACAACGACTTCGGCGTCGACCCGATCGCCTGGCGCAACTGGCTCGAGGCGCAGGACGCGCTCTCGAAGCAGCGCGAGCAAGAGGAGCGCGAGGAGTCGAAGCAGCGCGCCAAGGCCAAGGCCAAGGTCCTCGACGTGAAGATCGACGAGGACGAGGACGAGGAGGGCGGCTCGCGTTCGCGCGACTCGGACGACGACGACGACGACGACGACCGCTCGCGTCGCCGCCGGGACGACGACGACGACGAGCCGTCGGACGACGACGATTAGCGCCCGTTCGTCCTGAGCGAGATCAGATCGGGCGCGGCTGCTTGAGGCGGTCGCTCGGCCGCGCGGTCTTCGGCGCCGTGGACTCGATCGGCAGGAACGCGTGGTGCTGGTCGTCGTACGCGAAGACCTCGCCCGTGTCGATCTTGTAGACCCAGCCGTGGAGCGTGAGCGCTCCACGCTGGATCCGCTCGGCGACGGTCGGGTGCGTCCTCAGGTGCTCGAGCTGGACGAGGACGTTCTCCTCGACCGTCGCCGTCACGCGCTCGTCGCCCTGGAGGTGCTGGTAGCTCGCCTCGATGATCTTGCGCGTGATCGTCGCGTGCTCGAGCCAGCCCTGCATCTGCGGGAGCTTCTCCATGAGAGAGGGCTGGAGGAGCGCCGTCATGGCGCCGCAGTGAGAGTGGCCGCAGATGATGACGTCGCGGACCTCGAGCGCCGAGACGGCGTACTCGACGGTCGCGCTCTCGCCCGTCGGCGCGCTGCCGTAGGGCGGGACGATGTTCCCCGCGTTGCGGAGGATGAACAGCTCACCCGGCTCGGTCTGCGTGAGCAGGTTCGGGTTGATCCTCGAGTCCGAGCAGGTGATGAACAGCGTCTCGGGACGCTGCCCCTTCGCGAGGCGCGAGAAGAGCTCGCGCTGGTTGCCGAAGATCGACGACTGGAACTGGTGGATGCCGCGGACGAGCTTCTGCATGGTTGTCGCTCGCCCGAGAGGCTACTATGTTCGGCGAGAGGCCACACCATGAAGCGCATTTCTTCGTTCCTCCTCGCCGGCGCCATCGCGTTCGGCGCTTCGGGCTTCGTGCCGGTCCGCGCCGACGACAAGAAGACCCCCGAGCAGAAGGCGCAGGAGAAGAAGGAGAAGGACCTCAAGAAGGTTCACGACGACATGGAGAAGGAGCTCAAGGCGAAGAAGATCGAGCCTGCTCCTGCCCTCGCCATGCTCGACAAGCTCGCCAACCAGGTCGGGCTCGACGTGAACCCGAGCAAGGACTTCGTCCACAAGATCCTCGGCAAGAAGATCCCCATGGAGCAGGCGAGCGCCGCCGCGGACGACAAGTACCGCAGCTCCGTGGACCCGAAGACGCAGAAGGTGGACCTGAAGAAGTTCACGAGCGACTTCACGAAGTGGATCAACGAGTGGAAGGCCGAGAAGCCCGCGGATCCGCCGAAGGCCGCCGATCCGCCGGCGAAGAAGTAGTCACTTCTTCTCGGACTCGGCGCTCTCGTCGGCGCGGTTCTCGGCGACGCCCAGGTACTTCAACGTCTTGCCGACGATAGCGGACGCCGCGGGTGCCGCGACCGTTCCGCCCCAGACCTTGCCCTTCGCGGTCGACGGCTGGAACACCACGACGCAGAAGGCGATCTTGGGGTCGTCGTGCGGCGCGAAGCCGCAGAAGGACGTGTCGCACTCGCGCTCCGAGTAGTGACCGCCGACGACCTTCTTCGTCGTGCCCGTCTTGCCCGCGAGGGTGTAGCCCGGGACCTGGCAGGCGTGGGCGGTGCCCTTCTTGTCCGAGACGACGCGCTCCATGGCCGGGGCGAGGAGCTCCTTCGCGGTGTGCGTCGAGAGCGTGCGCGCGACGGCGATCGGCTCGAAGCGGCGGACGACCTCGCCCTGGGCGTTCACGAGCGAGTCGACGATCCGCGGGCGATAGAGCGTGCCGCCGTTCGCGATCGCGCCGTAGGCGAGCGCCATCTGGAGCGGCGTCGCCGTGAAGCCGTAGCCCTGGCAGATCGTGCCGAGCGTGGTCGCGTCGGTCTTGGTCAGGAGCTTCGTGTTGCCGATCGACTCGCCGAGCTCGATCCCGGTCGCGCGGCCGATCCCGAACGTCTCGAGGGCGCGGTGGATTCGCGCCATGCCGAGCCGCGAGCCGATCTTCACGGCGCCGACGTTCGACGACTGGACGAGGACCTGCGCCTCGTTCACCTCGCCGACCTCGGCGTGGTCCTCGATCGCCTTGCGGCGTCCGTCGAGGTGCCAGACCTTCGGGCAGCTGATCGGACGGTCCGGGCCGCCCAGGTCCTCGTCCCACGCGGTCCCGACGATGAGAGGCTTCACCGTCGAGCCGGGCTCGTAGCTCTCCATGAGCGCGAGGTTGCGGAACGCCGCGGCGGGCGCGTGCGCCGTGTCGTCGGGCGTGAAGGTGGGCCGCGTCGCGATCGCGAGGATCCGGCCGGTGTGGGGCTCGACGACGACGCAGGCCGCTCCCTTGGGCGTCCACGTGGCGACGATCCCGTCGAGCTCCTCCTCGACGATCGCCTGGATGCGCCGGTCGATCGTGAGCTGCACCGAGAGGCCGGCGCGCGGCTCGACCTGCACGCTCGTGGGCTCCACGAGCTCGTGGTGGCGGTTGTCGAGCTCGACCTCGCGGATCCCCTTCACGCCGCGGAGCTGCTCCTCGAAGGCGCGCTCGATGCCCGAGACGCCCTCGCCGTCCGCCGAGACCATGCCGAGGGCCTGGATCCCGAGCTTGGAGAACGGATAGGCGCGGACGGGCTCCTCGACGACGCTCGCACCCTCGAGACGGAGGAGCTGGAGCTTCTCCATCTCCTCGGGCGTCAGCTTGCGCCGCCGGAAGAAGAAGGGCTTCCCGGACTCGAGCCGCGCCTGGAGCGCCTCGCGCTCGCCCGGGGCGAGGTCGATCGCGCGCTCGATCTTCTCGAGGAAGCCGTCCACGTCGCGCTCGTCCTTCCCCTCGACGAGGAGCGAGCCGCGCGCGAGCGAGGAGGCGATCACGACGGGGCGGCCGTCCTCCTCCGCGAGGAGGTCGCCGCGCCAGGGGAGGACCGGCCGGACGCGCTGATGCTGCTTCCGCGCGAGCTCGGCGTACCTGGCGTGCTCGCGGACCTGGAGGTCGTAGAGCCGGCCGGCGAGCCCGCCGAAGCCGACGAGCACCGCCGAGAGCGCGACGGTCGCGCGGAGGCGCTCCGCGGTCGTCAAGAACGCGTCCACGCTTCACCGCCCCTTCTTGATCGGAGCCGCGGCGACCGGCGCGACGAGCGCCCGGAGCTCGGGCTCGCTCGCGATCTTGAACTCGCGGGCCCGCGCGACGAGCTTCTCCGGCGCCGCGGCGTTCTCCCGCTCGAGGAGCGCCGCGCGACGCGTCTCCTTCAAGCGCTGGATCTCGCGCTCGAGGGCGCGGGCCTCGTAACCCAGGCGGGTCCGCTCGACGTGCTGGTGGACCGTGGCGATCGCGATCCCGGTCGCGACCGCGACGAGCGCGAGGTAGCGGACGACGCGCATGGGCAGACCTCCGCTTCTCCTTTCGGCAACTACGCCTCTGTCGCTTGAGGCTGTTACAATCCACGACGCGTGGAGCTCAACCAGACCTCGCAGAAGACGTCGGGCGAGACGAGCGGGGCGATCCGGACCCACGAGCCCAGCTCCATGTTCCTCTGGGTCCTCGTGCTGACGGCCTTCGCCCTCAACCTGGGCTACGGCATCGTCATCCCGATCCAGGAGGAGCTCGCGAAGCGCTGCGGCGAGGGCGCCGCCACGACCGAGTTCGCCGCCTTCACGGTCATGGCGATCTCGCTCATGAGCTTCAACCTCGCCAAGGTCGCGGGCGAGGTGCCGGGCGGCATCTTCTCCGACCGCATCGGCGACCGCGTCGTCCTCGCGAGCTCGCTGTTCATCTACGGGATCTCCGTGATCATCCTCATCGTCGCGCGGAGCTACGTCCCGTTCACGATCGCGCGGTGCATCGAGGGCTTCGCGACCGGGGTCTCGTACCCGGCGATGACGTCGATCCTCCTCCGGCACTCGCCCCCCGAGAAGCTCGGCCGCAACATGTCGATCGGCCTCGGCTCCGGCGTCCTCGGCATCATCCTGGGACCCGTCATCGCGGGCCCGCTCGTCGAGCTCCACCGCGGCGGGATCAACCTCGAGAAGTGGATCGACCGGCCGCTCTGGCTCATGTTCGCGTTCTCGGTCTTCGTCTTCATGTTCGATGTCGGCTGGTCGTGGACCGCGGCTCAGCGCTCCAAGAAGGGCGACCTCGCCGACCTGGCCGCGCAGAAGAAGGCGGTCGCCGCGGACAGCCTCATCGTCGCGGGGCCCGGTCCCACGGCGGCGCCGCCGCGCGCCGAGGAGGGTTTCGCCGAGGGCGTGATCCGCGAGTTCGCGGTCATCGCGCGCTTCGCGAAGAGCCCGCTCTTCCTCGGGCTCCTCTCGCCGCTCTTCTTCGACAAGATGGTCATGTGCGCGTGGCAGATCCTGCTCTTCGCGCACGTGAAGACGATCGGCCTCACGGGCGTCGACCCCGTCGGGCGCCTCATGGCGCTCCTCGCGTTCTCCTTCGCGGTCATGACGCCGATCTCGGGCTTCCTCGCCGACCGCATCTCGGCGCGCTTCCTGACCCACGGCTCGCTCGTCGGCATCGTCGCGACGCTCTCGCTCATGTGCCTCGCGCCGAACGGCTACACCTTCACGCCGCTCTTCTTCCTCTACGCGTGCTTCTCGGCCACGCTCCTCACGACCCACCTCAAGATGGTGGGCGACATGTACCACGAGGAGACGCAGCACGGCCGCATCTTCGGCATCGTGCACGCGCTCTCGGACCTGGGCATGATCCTCGGCCCGCCGTTCATCTGGCTCTACACGTCGAGCTCGCTCGGCCGGATCCTGACCTTCGTGATCCTCGCCGGCCTCGGGTTCCTCACGATCCCGGCGTTCAGCTTCTCGCAGGGCCGCGAGAAGCAGCTCCCGAGGCCTTAGCCGAATCAGGAACCGTGGAATCGGCGTCGTCGGCGACCGATTTTTGAATCAGGAAAGCAGGAAGGCAGGAAGGGAGCGGCTCAGCGTCCGAAATTGTGGGAAGACCCTTCTTGGTGGACGCACCTCGCGCCGTGCGACCAGACTTCCGGCTGCTGAACGGCCCTTCCTGCCTTCCTGCCTTCCTGAGCGAAAATCATCCTCGCCGACGACGCCGGTTCACCGCTCCTGATCTAGCGCTCCTTCGCGCGCATCTCGGCGTCGAGCGCGAGGTACGCCTGCCGCTCGCGCTCGACGAGCGGCGATTTGAGCGCGTCGCGGTTGCGCTGCGCGAGCTTGTAGAGCTCGCGCGCGGCGGAGAGGTCGCCCTTCTTGTAGGCGAGGCGCGCGAGGATCAGCGTCGCGGCGGCTTGCTGCACGGCGGCCTCGCCGCGCGGAGCGTCGTGCGGGTGCGGACGGAGCGGGAGGAGGACGCGCGCCGCCTCGTCGGCCTTGCCGTCGATCTCCGCGAGATTGGCGCCGGCAACGAGGCGCGCCCAGCCGAGCGAGCCGTCGAGCGTCGGCACCTCGGGCCGCGCTTGCGGGCCGAGGGCGGGGTCGGGGAGCTGACCGGAGAAGGCGCGCGTCCCCGACTTGAACCAGCGGAGGCGCGGCTCGAGGTCGAGGAGCGGCGCGAGGGCGGCGACGCGCTCCTCGGGCTTCGAGGCGACGCCGGCGAGGCGGAGGCGCACGGCGATCGCGAAGCCG
>JADMIO010785154.1_pt1 | contig 10662 bp, 6 predicted proteins | sample 8958161 | NCBI WGS metagenome assembly JADMIO01 (sample SAMN16585339, study PRJNA669376) | soil metagenome | isolation source: Crop rotation soil | place: USA: Cullars Rotation, Alabama | collected 2011 | reverse complement strand
CGACTTCAAGTCACGTGAATTCCAAGCTTCGGATCCCACTGTGCTGGAAAGCCGATTCCTCATTTACGTGCCCGTGAAAATCTGATCCATGTGCTGCTCAATCACAACGAATTTGTGACGATCCGCTGAAAATCAGGATTGGTACTGACGCAGGACCATGACTTCGCAAGATTGATCGTTCTGGCATTGTTTTTCTGCCAAAACCATGTTTTTGAGGGCAGGACATTTGCCGGGCAGAACGATAGAAATTACGAGCTGATAGCAACGTTAACGATGTCCGACTCCAAACTCCTGGTTTCGGACTCGCAAAGTCGACTTTTCAGTTGCTTGAGTGCGTGTTCTCAGGAAATCTCACGTAGTACTAACTCTTCAAACCAAATCCTTCCGGGCGGACGATCAGAACTGCGCGATAATCTGGCATTTCAGTGCCCGGAAACCTGGCGTCACGCATCGATTTGAGGCATGCAATCTGTGTGCATTCTCTTCTTAAATTCGAGAAATGCCCCCGCATTTCCGTTGAAGCGGTTGCCGTAACGTCAGAGTCGCCTACAATGTCAGCATGTCCGCAATATCTGGTGGCAAATTGTAAATAAGTGAGAAGTTCGAAGAGATTGATGGGTTGTTTGGCACGAACTGAGCAGCAATTCATTGACGTAAGCGTGTTTTTGCAGCAGGCGTAACAGGGATACCGAGTCCTTTTTGGGATCGAAGCGTGTCTTACCAGAGCTTGACTCAGGCAAGAACGCTGATCTTGCCCCCTAAACTGCGAGAACATTAGGCGTTTTGGTTCTATTTTGTGGACAGCAGGAAGCGATCTCGCCAGTCGAGAGTAAATTTCAGCATGAATGAGATGCAATATCATCCCCGCAACGAGCACGACGCTCCGCTTTTGCCGGGCCTGATTGGCGCCAGTGAAGCCATGCGTGCGGTCTATCACGTTACCCGGAAGGTCGCGCCGACCACTGTGACAGTGCTGTTGACGGGAGAAACAGGCACCGGCAAAGAGTTAATCGCTCGTGCACTTCACGAACTCAGTCCGCGAGCGAGTGCTCCGTTCATTCGAGTCAATTGCGGAGCGCTGAGCGAAAGTTTGCTGGAGAGCGAACTTTTCGGCCATACCAGGGGGGCCTTTACCAATGCGCACGAGAACCGGACAGGGCGATTTGAAGCGGCACACGGAGGTACAATTTTCCTGGATGAGATCAATTCGGTCAGCTATAAGCTGCAGGTCAAATTGCTGCGAGTCCTCCAGGAGCAGGAATTTGAACGGGTCGGAGACACCAAATCGATCAAGGTCGACTGTCGGGTAGTTGCCGCGACAAACCGTGATTTGCAGGATGAAATGGATGGTGGCCGGTTTCGCGAAGACCTGTATTATCGATTGAATGTGGTTCCGATTTACTTACCGCCACTGCGTGAGCGACGTGATGATCTTCCGCTCCTGATCGATTTTTTTCGCCAGCGCTATGCGGCCGCGAACAAGGTCCCTGTCCCTACTGTTCCCGTGGAAGTGATGCGGGCACTTCAGAACTACAGCTGGCCGGGAAACGTTCGGGAACTGCAAAACTATGTTGAGCGAGCAATCGTGCTCTCCTCGAACAATACCTTGTCGATGGATTTGCTGCCCGCTTATGTCCGTGGTGGCAGTACGATGCGCGGTGGCCGCCAGGGGACGAAAACGCTCGAATCGCTTTGCAACGAACTCGTTGCTCTCGGAATGTCCCAATCCACCGAAGTAGACACGAATTTGCACGAGCGAATTGTTTCCCTCGTCGAGAAAGAAGTGATCGGCCAGGTCCTGAAATCGTGTCAGGGCGTTCAAACCAAAGCCGCCACTCGATTGGGTATCAACCGCAACACACTGCACAAAAAAATCTCTGACTATGCCCTGGAAGAACCAGGCATGGAACCCGCGAACGTCTGAACTCGTTGCGATCGCCAGATGAAGTGGTGAAGTCTGTCTCAGTCGCGTTCAAGATTGGTCTGCAAGGTGCTTTAACCTCCGGAGAATCGTTTGCAATCGCTGCGCGACAAGGTTGTTTTCAGGGAAAATTCGTTCCGATAGGAGCAGCCATTCCAGCCAGGTAATACCGCTGAGAACCACGTTGCTTTGATCGTAAGCATGCAGCAGGCTCCAGTCATGGAGCGTCAGGGGCGCCAATAACTGGTAAAAGTCCAGGCCGACTTGCCAGCGTGCCCGGTCATCTTCCAACAGGCTGCCCAACAAGCGTGACAAATCCGCCGCGACATGATCCGTGCGGCAGGCCGCCGGATCGATCAGCCCTGTAAGTCGATCTCCGCTGAATAATAAGTGATCGTGCCACACATCACGGAGACATGGCAGCAGCGCAGCAGCGTGTCCGGTCAGACTGCGAACGATGATTTTGACAGGTTGGATCAGGTGCTGCACGAGAGCGAGCATCTCTCGCAGTTCGGCATGAAATGCGAGTCCTCGATCCCGTTGGCCGAGTGAGTTCCTGACTGCTTCCGAGGTTCCCATTTGCCAGGACTGGAACTTTTCCAGCCGCTCGCAAAGTCCCGGGGGCGGTCCAGTTCGAACATCAAACCAGTTCCGTTCCGAATCTGACAGGCGAAATGTTCGGACTGCTATGTGCCAACCTGCGAGGCTCGAAATCGCCGCCCGCAATCGATCGGAATTGGGATCACGATGGAAGTCCGCAATCCCCGGCATCCACGGCTCCATCTGCCACCAGCGGGCAGACTCGCAAATCAACGTGTGATTTGATGGGGTTGCAATCGGCACCGGAACCACTTCCAGGCCGTTTCTGTGCACGTGCTTCAGTAGACGGTGTAAGCCCTGGAGGCGATCCCATTCAGGTCCTGATGCAGGCCAGCGTCGCAATGCGAAGGAAAGCGACCCATCCTTAATCCGCCATACTTTGGCACCAGAGAAACCACCGGTGACCGGAACAACTGTTGCATCCGGCGCAAGCGGCACAAATTGCCGACCGATCCGCATCACTTGTGCAACGGTTTCCTCGGGCAACGAAATTGACTCTCTGTGGGTAAACATCACGTGGGATTCTTAAAGACAGGCAAGCTGGGCAATTGACAGAGATGGAGCGCGAATCCTACATTGGTTAAAGAGGAAAACTGAAAGGATGGGATGAATTCTCGGAATGAAACGGAATTTAACCCTTAACTTTGGTAAGATTGCAAAATCGGCAAGCGATTATTGAAAAATATTCAAGTTTTGCGACTTGCCGGGAACTTGTAGCGGGGTTCGTAAGGATCCGGGTGCCAGACCCAAGCCTGAACTCCACCACGTGAGTTTACTAAGACTAAACCTGTTTTGACATTACGATTGCGGCAATAACGATTAGCGCCGCGCTGGCCAGCTTCATGAAGAGGTCTATTATGCGACGTCCGGCAGTTCGATTGCTACTCACGCTGGCAGTTTCAGCCTGTTTCGTGGGGTCCATCCCCGCGACAACCGAGGCTGGGATTATTCCCTGGGCCTATGATACGGTATTTGGTCCAGTTGGAAGTGTTCATGCTCGACACGCAGGCTATTACGGCGGCGGTTACGGTGCCAACTATGGCGGCTGCTCAAGTTGCAGCACGCCCTATTACGCAGGTTACAGTGGACCTGCCCCCGTGCTGATTGGTGGTCGTCGAGCCTGGCGCTCCAGTTATGTTGCATTCGGTGGCTCCGGTGGATATGCGACGGGTGGGTGCAGCACCTGTTCAAGCGGCTATGGGTATTCAAGTACGGGCAACTGCGGTGTGGCGTGCGGAGGTTGCGATTCCTGTGGAGGGGGCTGTGGAATCAATGGCGGCTATGCGTTTGGTGGCCAAAGTTACGGCGGAGGCGGGTGTGCGTCTGGTCAATGTGGCGTCAACTACCCACCTCCAGTAACGACAAACAATTCAGGAGCAAATGCCGCGACACCTGTCACGCCAGCGGCTCCGCTGCCCGCCGATGCAAAGGCAGGCACAGGTGCTTCCCAGGCCGAGACTCCGGAACCGATGAATCGGAGTGGTGCTGATGATGGCTACAATAAGCCAGGAGCAGTTACCCCTGCCCCTGCCCCGGGTGAAGGCTTCCGGCCTCGTGGAACAGGCGTGCCAACACCGACGAATGGCGATCCCGCTGCGGATCAATTCGTGCCTCCGATCAAGACCCCGGCAAAACCGGCAACGGGCGCGGATGCCAGCCCCAACGACGCTGCTGCGGGCGCGGCAGCGGAAGAACCAAAGTCAGAAACGGGCGCCGAAACGGGAACGGAACCGGCAACGCCTCCTGTCGTACCCAAAGCCAAGGTCCCGGCGAAAAGACCAAATTTAGGTGAAGACGAAAAAGAAACCAAGGCTGGCCCACGGTTCGAATTAAACGAGAAGATTACCTGGCACCGTGAAGTCCAACACAGCCGGCACATGCCAACGGCTGTTCGAGTCAGTGCCAACATCCATCGTTCGGCTCTGTTCCCCAAGATGGCCTGGAGAACAACGTCTGAGACTGAGCTAGCCAAGAAGTAGACTTCTGCAAGTTCACTTTGGTTGACAATGAACAGGAGAATCTGAAAGGGAATCGGCAGCGAATTTAAAGAGGCAGTGAATGGGAAATTTGCACTAGTCACCACTTTTCCTGTGCGAACCTGTAAAGCCAAGTCGCGATTATGGTGAATTACGTTTCCCCAAGCCCAGATGTGGCAAAACAATGAAGGGCAAAACGATGGCGGGCGGGGACCTATTGACTGAAATGAATAAATAGGGATGTGGCTTCAAGTTGGTGCACAGTGGGAATTAGTGAAAAAGTAGCAGATTTGAATCCTTCATCGTTTTGCCCGGTATTGTTTTGCCATTCCGAATGGTAGATTGAGAAGAGCCATTCAGAATCTGAATTGGAATGACCAGTCGTTCTCACAAAACTCGCTGAACGTGTCGAACAATACAAGATTCTGATCCAGACGGAACGCTCCTTTGGAGTCAGGAAATTGCGTTGTGGAGCATTCGCTGTCTCTTTAAATTCGCTGCCGATTTTCCATGATCTGTTCGCCTGTTTGAACGATCCCCCCTCGGGGTTCGGGCTGTACCCGCCAAGTGACAAGATAATCTGGATCGAGATGGCGAGGCTTTGGGCTTCGCCATTTTGTTTTATCCCTTGCGAAATTCTTCGACGAGATGAGGGATAACTCGGCTTTCTACTGTGGCTCGATGCTTTTCCAATTTGCGCGCCGCATCAGTTAAGTTTTCTGACCGGGCATACACCAGCGAGCAATAGTGTTCAAGCAGTCCGTCAAACGTCAACCCGCCGCGCCGTACGTCGGTGAGGAATCGCTCGAGCGCCGAATTGGAACTCGTCGTTGTTCCAATCGATTGGCTCGACGGAAACTCTGATGCCCGGAAGAATTGTCTGGGAGGGTGGTATTCGCCACGCACCATCACGCTCCGGACACACTGTTCCAACTCTCGAAAATTCCCCGGCCAATCATAGGCCGGTCCCAATTCCGGACAGCGTTCAATCCAGCTGACACTCAAATTCGTCAGCCATTCTATCTGATCGGGCCAGGCCTGTTCTCCCAGGCATTTCGATGCGATCAACCGCACGAGAAAGGGGAGATCATCTGGACAATCATCGAGCTGTTCCCGCAAAGTTGGCGTTTGAATGACATCAGCACACAGCCGGTAGTAGAGATCCTGGCGAAAGTGACCGAGACTGATTTCACGGCCCAGATCACGATTGGTTGCGGCGATGATCCGGCCTCGAAATTGCCTGGGTTCGGTTTCACCCACGCGATAAAATTCGCGGTTTTGAAGTACTCGCAGCAGCTTGACTTGAATAGCAGTGTCGAGTTCTCCGATTTCATCCAGAAAGACTGTATGTCCCAGAGCACATTTTTCGAACCATCCGTCGCGGTCGGCGCTGGCACCGGTGAATGATCCCGCGCGATGACCGAACATTTCGGATTCAATCAGGTCACGGGGCATCGCAGAGAGATTGATCGGATGAAACGAGCCTCGGAATTTCTCTGTAAAACGTTCCCGGCGGGCGTCAAACGGCACATAACGCGACAGTCCAATACTGGTCGCAATAAGTTCTTTGCCCGTTCCCGAAGGTCCCAGAATCAACGTCGTGATCTCATGCATTCTTTCGCACAGCAGCGTTCCGTAGACGCGTAGATCATGGGGAAAGATGGAATACCAGATCGCAGCCCGCAATCGAGCGATGGGCCGGGAATTGCCCTGCACAATCTGCTGAATGAGCTCAAGAGCGCGCCGGAGTTGGAAGAAAATGGCGAAAATCTTCGCGTGATCGTAAAAGAACGGTTCCAACTGAATCGGCACATTTGTCAGCTCCTCACACCGATTCACAAACGTTTTAAAGGAAGCGACCCGACCCGTCCCATCGGCCGCCTCATGCAGCACGTCGTGATCACTGAACCAGCGAAAATAAAGCGAACAGATCGTCAGATCTCCATACCACCGGCGTTCATCGACTGTCGTTTCGACCGGATCCTCTTTCAGACGCCGCCGCAACACGATCAATAGCGCTTCCGCGCGACGCACCATTGGACCAATCCAGACTCGGCCCACAATCTCGATTGGCGGAATAGCGGCTTCCAGCTCCGCCAGCTCCAGATCGACTGACATCATGGCGTCGTAAGCCGCGCGCGAATCGGGATGATAGATCGGATTCAGGAATAGAAACCTCGAATGCGCTTTGGCAAACCCGCGTTCTGAAGGCGTAAACAGCATAATGCAGGCCGATCATTGGAATGTGAATATCCTTCACTCAATCATTGAAATGCAATCTGGGGACCCCGATTGACTATTCCGTCCCTTGGGGCCCTTCCGTCCTTTTGGTCCCTTCCCATTTATCCTTTGCCGGCCAACGACGTCAGCAGCCCAAAGTGTGCGTAAACTGGCAGAATCTGCGATGCCATTTTCAATTCGTGCTCTGCAACCGGGTGACGTAAAATGGCATTTTCGTGCCACTGTCTGGCGGAATCTTTCGATTTGTGACATGGGTGCATTGTAGTCAAAGCGGGATAATTGACGCAATAACAGTCTCGCAAATAGCTTATGGCAACGCGTTAATCACGGTACATGGCTTGCTTTACGGCTTTACATTCCTGCAACTCGTGAATGTGGGAATGCGATAACAGGAAGCCAAAGACGGCCTCCGGTCGCCCTGATTCTGGCACTTCACAGAAAGGGCCGTGGAATGACGCTACGAGTTCAATGTCGTTGTGGTTGCCGCTTGAAATCTCCGAAGCAGTTTGCTGGGTCACGTGCCGAATGCCCGGCATGCGGCGGAACTGTCGAGATTCCCACGCTAAAAGAAGAGGATTTAGAATTGGCAGCGGTGAGTGATAGCGGGAAGTCGGAATCACCGGGAACACCAGTCGACCCTCCCGTTTATCAGGTCGAAGCCGTCGAAATCACCGATTTTCTGGATCCACCAGTTCGGCCGAAACCCCCTGGTACGCCGCGGAAGAAGATCTCGCTCAACGCGATGTTTGAAACACTTCTGGATCCCCGCAGCATTCAATACATGCTGATTTTGGGTGGGGGATTGCTGGTGCTGGGGGTGGTGATCTGGCTGGTCAGTCTGGGCATTTTTGCGAATCCAATCGTGCTCGCCATAGCGATGGGGATCGGAACACTGGCCGTGCTGGGGGGTGGGTGGACGCTGACTTTGAAGACCCGATTCCAAATCGCCGGTCAGGCATTGACGTTTTTGGGCTGCGTCATCGCCCCGTTGAACTTGTGGTTCTATCACGCTCAGAGTCTGGTGATGCTCGACAATCATCTCTGGGTGGCGGGGCTGGCCTGCTGCCTGATCTATGTCGCCACTGTCACTGTACTGCGCGATCCCCTCTTTATGTATGCCGTCGAATTTGGTGTGACACTCACTGCACTCCTGCTGTTGGCGGACCTGCAGTTTCTTTCTGACACCACATTTCTGTGTACCTTCCTTACCGCTTTGGGCCTTTTCTCCATTCATCTCGAGCGTGCTTTCTCTCCCGACGACAAAGAAATCTTCAATCGTCGACGGTTCGGTCTGCCGTTGTTCTGGTCGGGGCATGTGCAATTGGCGAGTGGTCTGCTGATTCTGTTGGGGACTCAGATTTGTGGCTGGATGTTCGAACCCTCTCGATTCCTGTTCGGCGTCAGCTGGGCAGGGAATTCATTATCCAATTCTGCGTTGATGTCGGGCGGACTGTGGCTGGCGGGCACCTATGCCTACCTGTATTCCGACTTGGTCGTTCGGCGGATCGGAGTTTACACCTATCTGGCTGCGTTCTGCCTGATCATTGCCGAAGTCACCATTGTGGGAAGTCACCTGCAGACCGAAGGTGTGATCGCCGTTCTCGCGCTGACAGCTCTCGTCGCCAACCTGTTCCAGGATTCTGTCCGAAAGACGAGCGAACGACTCGGCCGGACCACGATCCCACTCGCTTTGGGAATGAGTGTTCTGCCAGTCGTGATGGGAATCAGCATTCACCTGCGAGCCACAAGTCCTCTGGCGGGAATTCTGTTTCAGCCCGTCACGACGAGTTGGACATTTGTCGTGGCCCTGGTTCTGGTCGCGGTCTGCAATCGGGTGGCGGCCTATTTGTTCCGCAATCGCGATCAAAAGACATCTGCGATTTACTTGTTTCTCAGTGCCGGTTCATTGATTGTTGCGGCAGCGGGTTTGTTGCGAGAAATGGCGATCATCGAATGGACTCAGCAGGCACCCATCCTGATGATTATTCCCGTCGGCTATCTGATCGCATCCCGGTTGTGGAGAGGTCAGAGTCTTGAACGTCCTCTGGTCTGGATCGCCCACACCTCGGCAGCATTCATCCTGCTGCATGGTTTACTGGCAACGGTCGACACGCTGGGCGAAGCATTGCGTCCCGTGCAGGGGCACTTCAACAATCTGTTGCTCGGGCTGCTGTTCTGTGAAGCGACTCTGTTCTATGTTCTCGCGGGCATTTTTCGCACACGCAGCGTCAATATCTATCTCGCATCGGCGATGGCGTGTGCCGCTGTATGGCAACTGGCAGGCTATTGGGGGCAGATCGATGCTCCTTACTACGCGATTGTCTATGGCGGCCTGGGAATGATCGGCCTCGGACTGGGACGGCTGCTCGGTCTGCAGTCGGTCGCAGTATATGATTCTCACGGAGAACGAGGTCTCAGTCTTCGCGGTCGGGGTCTGGCTCTGTTCCAGAGCGGCAATGGCATCCTGGTGATTGCGTTGCTGTCGGCGGCCTTGCAGGGACTTAGCCAACTGGCGGTCCAAAGTGTTTCGACTTTGACTCTCACAGCTCTTCTTCTGACGACTCTGATGAGTTTTGCCGCCATCGTGGTGGTTCCTGCGGGCAACTGGCGGCGGCTCTATTGGACATCCTCCGCCATTCTGACCGCACTGAGTCTCTTGTCGCTGAATATCCTGATTCAGCTCAATACTTGGCAGAAACTCGAAATCATCTGCGTCGGGCTGGGGACGGTGTTGATTGTGTCGAGTTACGTGCGAAGGTTCCTTGAGGCGGACAATGAAATTGACGATGCGGTGACGATGGGGTTGTGGGTCGGCAGCCTGCTGGTGACGGGGCCGTTGCTGATCGCCCTCGGTTACTATCGCTTCAATCAGGGCCAGATCCATTGGCAGGAAGAAGTGACGATTATCCTGGCGACTATCCTGATGCTGGTGACTGGTTACTCCTGGAGGGTCAAGTCAACAACTCTTGCCGGCGGAGCCACATTGTTCGTCTATCTGGCAGTGACAATCGGCCAACTGGCCTATCAGCCACAAATTGCCACCGGAGTCTACCTGGCAGTCGGCGGGGGGCTGGTCTTTCTGTCTGGTCTGGTGTTGAGCATCTACCGTGAGCAACTGCTGGAACTGCCGGATCGAATCGCCAGGCGAGAAGGCGTCTTTCAAGTGATTGGCTGGAGATGATGACAGGTGTTGTAGCGTGAGTTTTTACCCACGCCACAACAAGCGGCGAGGGGGCAGGCACCACTGATTACAGACTTGGCGGATCTACGATTGCCAGCAACACGCGAGATTCCTCCGCCAGTTCGGAATTCAGCGGTGCCAGACCCCTCTGTCGTCCCTGCCCGTCGAAGAAAATCGACCCGGAAAAATATGGACATGTGTCAGCCAAAATTCGCCGCCATTCGGTATGTCACACCGGATCGAATTTTTTGACGAAATCGGTGCGAACCGAACAGAGGAAATTGCGGAACTCCAGCATTTTTTTACCGACTGGCCAAATCAATGTGAACATAAAATTCATTTTCGCGATCGATTTGCGGGTACAACGGTTTGTTGCGCAAACCGGGGTTCCGATAAAATACAAGTCGGCCAGGAACGTTTGGCGGAACGATGCGGGCAGGATGATGGAAGATCAGGGCTTCCGCGCCGCGAGGAAACTCTGGTTGTCGACACTGCGGCGAATCGGAAGCCTTAAGATTCGTTTTGGGAGCACTCAAACTTGCTCCCGATCAGTTGAGTGAGGTGGCGAATTGTCTCCAAATTGGAGACAAAATTGAACTTCGATGTACACTATTCTATCCGGTTGTCAGATGCCTTTTTTGAATGATCGAGATTGGGAGGAAAGGCGGAGCGGTAGCAACGCTGGGGTCGTGTGGTTCAATCGTTCAATCCACGTCCATGGACGTGGATTGAACGATTGAACC
>JADMIO011517308.1_pt1 | contig 10664 bp, 10 predicted proteins | sample 8958161 | NCBI WGS metagenome assembly JADMIO01 (sample SAMN16585339, study PRJNA669376) | soil metagenome | isolation source: Crop rotation soil | place: USA: Cullars Rotation, Alabama | collected 2011 | reverse complement strand
GGTGAACCCGCCGGTACGGTCCTGGATGCCGCGCAGCACATTGAGGTGAGCTATCCAGTGTCGTGGCCTGTCGACGTGCCCGTACATCATCGTCGACGAGGACCGCAGGCCCACTTCGTGTGCGGTGGTGACGATCTCGATCCACACCGACGTCGGCAGCTTGCCCTTGGTGAGCACCCAGCGCACCTCGTCGTCCAGGATTTCGGCGGCCGTGCCGGGGATGGTGTCCAGCCCGGCCTCGCGCAGGCCGACCAGCCAATCGCGAATACTCATGCCGCTCTTGGTAACTCCGTTGGCGATCTCCATCGGGGAGAACGCGTGCACGTGCATCGACGGGACCCGGGCCTTGACCGCGCGTACCAGGTCGGCGTACCCGGTGACGGGTAGTTCGGGGTCGATTCCGCCCTGCATGCACACCTCGGTGGCGCCGGCGACGTGGGCCTCCCAAGCGCGCTCGGCAACCTCGTCGGTCGACAGCGAGTAGGCGTCGGCGTCACCCTTGCGCTGAGCGAACGCGCAGAACCGGCAGCCGGTGTAGCAGATGTTGGTGAAATTGATGTTGCGGTTGACCACGAACGTCACCTCGTCGCCGACGACCTCGCGGCGCAAAGAATCAGCCAGCGCGGCAACAGCTTCCAGCGCGGGTCCATCGGCGGTGGCCAAGGCCAGGTATTCGTCGTCGGTGCAGCCGGCCGGGTCTCGTTCGGCCGAGCGCAGTGCCGCCAGCACGTCGGAGTCGACACGCTCGGGGGCGCGGGCCGCCAGCTCGTGTACGTGCGTCCGGATCGATTCCCAGTCCCCAAAGGCACTGTCGAGGTCGCTGCGGGTATCGGTGTTGCGGCCTTCGGTGTCGATGGCGGCGTTGAGGTCGGTACGGCCAGAGGTCTCCACCTCGTCGGGTTCCTGCCAGGGCATGCCCGCAGGGTTCACATCGCGAGCCAGGCCGGTAGCCGGATCCGCAAGCGCCACAACATGTCCCCGCACGCGCGGATCGATCCACGCGGCACCCGCCTGCACGTACTTCGGCTGGGCGGTCAAGCGCTGCACCAGCTCGTAGCCGGCTTCCGCGGTGACGGCGGCCAGTTCTTCCAACGCCGGCCAGGGCCGTTCCGGGTTGACGTGATCGGGGGTCAGCGGCGACACGCCGCCCCAGTCGTCGACACCGGCGCCGATCAGGGCCAGGCACTCGTCGCGCGACACCAGGTTCGGCGGCGCCTGAATGCGCATGCCGGGGCCCAGCACCAGCCGCGCCACCGCGACGGTGGCCAGGTAGTCCTCGATTCCGGCGTCGGGCACGGCAGCCATCGCGGTGTATTCCTTGGCCCGGAAGTTCTGCACGATGACTTCTTGAATGTGCCCGAACTCCTTGTGCGACTTACGAATCGCTTGCAAGGTATCGGCGCGTTCGGTCAGCGTCTCACCGATGCCGACCAGCAAGCCGGTGGTGAACGGAATGGACAGCCGGCCGGCGTCGGTCAAGGCGCGCAGCCGAACCGCGGGATCCTTGTCGGGACTGCCGTAGTGAGCCAGGCCCTTGGTTTCGAACAGCCGGCGCGACGTCGTCTCCAGCATCATGCCCATCGACGGTGCAACGGGTTTGAGCCGAGCCATCTCCGACCAGCTCATCACGCCAGGGTTCAGATGCGGCAGCAGCCCGGTCTCCTCGAGCACCCGGATCGCCATCGCCCGCACATAGGAAAGCGTGGAGTCGTAGCCACGTTCGGCAAGCCAGTCGCGCGCTTCGGGCCAGCGCTCCTCGGGCCGGTCGCCGAGCGTGAATAGTGCTTCCTTGCAACCGAGTTCGCCTCCGCGCCGGGCGATGTCGAGGATCTTGTCTTGTTCCAGGTACATGCCTGCGCCCTGGGCGCGCAGCTTGCCCGGCACGGTGACGAAGGTGCAGTAATGGCAGTTGTCCCGGCACAGATGGGTTACCGGGATGAACACCTTGCGGGAATACGTGATCGGCAACCGGCCCGAGGGTCCGCGGCGTCCGGCCGACTCCAGGCCCGCGTCGCGCACCCGCGCCGCGCTCGCGCACAGATCGGCGAGGTCGTCGCCTCGCGCGGCCATGGCGATCGACGCCTCGTCGATATTCAGCGCGACGCCGTCTCGCGCCCGCCGCAGCACCCGCCGCAGCGCCGAGGCAGTGGCCTGGCGCGTGATCCCGGCTGGAACAAGGGGGTTTGGCAGGGCGATCGGCTCCTCGCCTGGAGTCAGCGGCACGTTGGTGTAACTTCCCCACGATCGAATTTCATCCGCAACAGTAGCGGCAGGACGCGGCGAGTCCGCGCTCGACCATACTGATCCAACCGCGTCGGCCACCCGTCAGCGCTGGTGGCTGGTCCGCCAGAGCACCAACACCGGCGGCACGACTCCCATCAGAATCAGCAGCGGAGCCGCATACGCCATCAGCCCGTTGCCGCCCAAAATGACGTCGTCACCGGGCCCACCCAGGCTCATCGCCGCGACCGTCAGCAACCAGGTCCACAACGGCAGTGCGGCCACCCGCGGCGACGTGGTCCATTGGGCGGCCGCCCACACCAGCGCCGCATTGACCAGTCCGCTGATCAATCCGCTGATGGGAATGGGAATAGAGCCGACATAGGAGGGCAGTAGCAGGGCGCCGGCCAGTGCGGACAAGATGCCGTCGACGGCCAACAGCGCCAGGACAACTGCGCGAATAGCTGGATCCGCCGCGCCGCTGTCCTCGACCGACGCGGCGCGTGGCTTCGTTTCGGTCAGGTCGGGACGCTGTCGATGTTCGAGAGTATCGAACCGATCACCCATTGAAAGCTGTCCAGCCTGTCTTGCCAGTGCTGCAGGTTGGGGTCGAGGTCGGGGTCCATACGAAATCCTTCTTACTGAGTATTTCCAAGACGGCCTGGGTAGGAGCCTACCGCTTATCTGAAGCATTGAGGCCGAGTCCCGCGAGCAGATCTGTTTCCCATCCGCGCCGGTCGCGGCTGCCCGCGGAGCCGGCGGCCAGGACGTAGTGTTCCTGCGCGGAAATCGGCAGCGCCATATTGTTCGACAGCGCGCAGGCTCGCCGGGTGGGGCCGACGGCGACTTGGGTGGCATGCGCCAGGAGCGCCGCGGTCTTGGCCGCGTGTGCCTGCGGATCGGCCTCGACCACGGCGTCGATGTCGCCATCCGCATACCCGAAGTCGAAGTCCTCGGGCGACGGTATCGTCCACTCGGGCCGCAGATCGTCGCGCTGCAGCGCGCGCCAACCCTCCGTGATCGCGCTTTCGGCCAGGACGGTCCAGTAGAACTTCGGCACGGTCCAGGGGTTTCCGGGGTAGGAGTTGGCGGCGCTGGCCGCGGTCACTGCCGCCGTGGTGACGGTATGAGCGTGGACATGGTCGGGATGGCCGTAACCACCTCTTGGGTCATAGGTCACGACCACGTGCGGCCGCTGCTCGCGAATTATCGCGACGAGCGCGCCCACGGCCTCATGTTCGTCGGCATCGATGAATCGCTGCCGGCGCCGCCGCGCGGTGCCTTGCATTCCCGAGTCGCGCCAGCGACCCGCTCCACCGAGGTAGGTGGGCTCCCCGGTCCCCAACGCACGCAATGCCTCGGTGAGTTCGCTGACTCGATAACCACCGAGTTGATCGGCCTGGTCGACGGCCAGCGCTGCCCAGCGCTCGCCGATGACCTCGCCTTCCTCGCCGAGGGTGCAGGTGACCACACGCACGTCGGCCCCGCGGGCGGCGTAATGCGCGATCGTCGCGCCGGTGCTGAGGCTTTCGTCGTCGGGATGCGCGTGCACGAACAGCAGCCGCGGCGTCTCAGCCATGGGACGCACCCTACCTGCCGTCCGCCGGCGGCCAGTAGTCGGCGGCGTTTCTTATCAGCCTCGCAGCAAATAGGAACGAGAGCGGCTACTATCGTCGAATGGCCCAGCTGACCCGAACCAGTCCGAAGGCGGGCCGGAACCGCCGACGAGGCGAAGTGCTCGAACGTGCGCTGTACGAGGCCACGTTGGCCGAACTGGCTGAAGTGGGATACGGCAGGCTGACGATGGAAGGCATCGCGGCGCGCGCCCAGACTGGCAAGGCGGCGCTGTACCGGCGCTGGGCCAGCAAGCACGACCTGGTGCGGGCAGCCCTGCTACACGTGCTGCCGCCGCTGACCGAGCCGCGTGCCGGGCGACCGGCAAGGGAGAATCTGCTGACGGTGTTCACCGCCCACCGCGATGTCCTTGCCGGAAAGACCGCATTTCCCGGCCTCGGCATCATCGGCCAGTTGGTTCACGAACCCGAATTGCGTGCCATCTTCGCCGACGCCGTTGTCGGCCCGCGCCTGAACGTCGTCGAGGCGATCCTGCAAGCCGCCGTCCGCGACGGCGACATCGACCCGGCCACGCTGACCCCGATGACCGCACGGGTGGGCCCGGCCCTGATCAATCAGCACTTCCTGCTCACCGGCACCCCGCCGAGCCGGCGAGAGCTCTCATTAATCGTCGACACCGTGATCCCGCCGAAAAAGGCTGCCGTGCACGATAATTGACGACGGCCGCAGGCTAGGCGGGCGGGACCACCGACATCGCCTGCAACGGCACCGTGTTGGCCGCCTCAGCGCCGGCATACGACACCGCACCGGCGTTCAACAGCCGGACAAAGTGCTCGTGGAACAGTGCCGCCTGACTACTGAGCGCCTGGTAGGCCTGGCCGTGGCCGGCAAACAGGGTGGCGATCGCGTGTGACACCTCGTCGGCACCCGCGGGCACCACGCCGGTTGTGGCGGCCGATGCTGCGGTGTTGGCCTGGCTGATCGTCGAGCCGATGTCCGCCAAGTTGGTCGCCGCATCAGCGATCGGTTGTGGAACTGCGGTCAGGAAAGACATCTCTGCGATCCTCGCCCTCCGGGCTCGGCCACGATGGCCTCGCTCCTGGACCGATCGTGAAACTGTCTTGCAACGCGGATCGTATCGCGATGCGGGCGCGGCTACAGCGTTTTGGTGGCCTGACTGTTTGCCGGAGCTAAGGGCCCGACTTGATCCATTGACCGGCGTCGCCGACGATGCCAACCGGTACCGCGCCGGACAGGCTGACGTGCTGCACACTCGGGCCGGCCGCGACGATCGTGGTGTCCTGCAGGATGGGCAGCACGGTCGACATGTTCCACAGCCGCGGTTCGACGGCGGTGATCACGTCGCTGATGCTCTTGGTGCCGTTCAGCGCGGCGTCGATATTCGACTGAATGCTGCGGTCGCAGATGCCGGTGAGGTTCGACGGCGCTCGGACCAGCGCACCGGGGTCTGACGGGCGGCTCGTCGGCGCCGGCGTGGGGGTGCTGCTGGGGGGCGTGGCAGACGGCGTCGCGCCCGCGGGAGTCGTGGTCGGCGCATTGGACGGCGGCAGTTGGCTCGTTTGCAATGCGGGGCAGCCGTAACGCGAGGCCAACAGCGTCGCGAGGTTGCCTCCGGCTTGATGCCAACCGACGATGGCGTCCACCCGGTTGTCGTTCAGCGCGTCGCGGTAGAGCGTGACCGGGTCCAGCGGCATGACGGTCGCGGCCATACCGACGCTGCGTAACTGGTCGGCGGCGGTGTTGGCCACGGCCACCGAAGTCGGGTCGTTGGCCGCCACGCCGATGACCAGTGCCAGCTGCTGGCCGTCCTTGCTGATCCGGCCGTGGATGACTTCCGGCGGGCCGGTGCTGGCCGGTGTGCCGGAAGGAGTAGCGGGAGCAGGCGTGGCCGACGCGTTGCTTTCCACCTGATATCCGGCCGCCGTCAGCAGATCCAGCGCTGCCTGCTTGGACATCGCGGGCGGCGCCGTCGGCTCGTAGCCCGGATCGCTCGGCGACCGGATCTGGGCTTGGGCCAGGGTGACCGTGTTGTCGCTGCCGGCGCCCACCGCGGCCAGCAGGTCGACGTCGAGCAATCCCAGAATCGCCTTGCGAACCTGGCTGTCGGCCAGCTTGGGCTTGTTGGCACGCAGCGTGAGCTGCATGACCCGCGGCGTGACTATCCGGGCGGTCCGGACATCGGGGATCGCGGACAGCTGTGCGAACGCCGCCGAACCCCCGTGTACTTGCGCCACTTGAGTGTCGCCGTTGCGCACCGAATCGGCGAGCCGGCGCGGCGGAACAGGATGAGGGCCGGTGTGGCCGGCGGTCCCCAGTAGCGGTCGTTGCGGGCGATCAGGATCTCGTCGCGCTGCGGGTCGATGTTCTCGACGCGGAACTGCCCGCCTGTGACCGGCAGGGACCGGGCCAGCCCGGCCGCGAAACCGCCCGGCACGTCCTTGACGATGTGCGCGGGCAGGATGTTGCTGAACATTTCCCGCCACGCCGGATACGGCTGCGCGAAGGTGACGACGGCCTGCTTGCCGCCCTCGAGCGACTGCACCGCGGTGATCAGGTCATAGCCGGCCGGGTCGACGACGCCCGGCTGGCTGACCATCTGCCGCCAGAGGTACCAGAAGTCGTCGGCCCCGATCGGGGCGTTGTCCGTCCATTGCGCCTCGGGCCGGATCTTGTACGTCACCGTGAACGGGTTCTGGCTGGTCACGTCCGCAGACACCAGCAGGGTCGGGTCCATCTCCCAGCGCGAACCCGTCGGGGTGCTGTGGTCCGATACCGGCCGAAACGCGCTGGGCAACACCAGCGCGCTGATCGCCGCGTTCACCGGCGACAGGTCCGACAGCAGATGCGGGTTGAACCCGGCGCCGATCGAGTCGATGCCCATGATGATCTGAATCGGGCGCTGCGGCGGCGGCGGCGAGTTGTGCGGCGTATCGGTACTTTGCGGAGCGGGCGGCGGGTTGACGGTACAGGCCGCCAGCCCCAGGCCCACCATCGCGACCAGCACGCCGACCAGCACCAGGAGATGGCGGGCTCGGTGCAGCACACCCATCAGGGTATCGAGCGTCTGCCCAATAGCACGGCTGACCACGCGCCGCACAGCTAACCCCGGGCCTTGGCCCGCGCCCTGCTGCGGGCCCGCGCGGTGGCGTCCAGCTCGACCTTGCGGACCCGCACGATCTCCGGAGTCACCTCGACGCATTCGTCGGGCGAGCAGAACTCCATGGCCCGCTCGAGGTCGAGTTCTAGGGGCTTGGCCAGCGTCTCGATGACGTCGGCGGTCGACGACCGCATGTTGGTGAGCTTCTTCTCGCGGGTGACGTTGATGTCGAGATCCTCTGGGCGCGGGTTGATTCCGACGACCATGCCCTCGTAGGTGTCCTGACCCGGTTCGACGAAGAACTGACCGCGGTCCGCGAGTTGCAGCAGCGCGAACGGGGTGATGGTGCCGGACCGATCGGACACCAGCGATCCGGTGTGGCGGGCCCGGATCTCCCCCGCCCACGGCCGGTAGCCGTCGAACACGGCGTTGGCGATGCCGGTGCCGCGAGTAATGGTGAGGAAATCGGTGCGAAAACCGATCAGGCCGCGGCTGGGCACGATGAAGTCCATTCGGACCCAACCGGCCGCGTGGTTCTTCATCTCTTCCATGCGGCCTTTGCGGCCTGCCATCAACTGGGTGATGGCCCCGACGAATTCCTCGGGGCAGTCGATCGTCATCGCCTCGAACGGCTCGTGCAACTGACCGTCGATCGTCTTGGTGACCACCTGCGGCTTGCCGACGGTGAGCTCGAAACCCTCCCGGCGCATCGTCTCGACGAGCACCGCGAGCGCGAGCTCGCCGCGGCCTTGCACCTCCCACGCATCGGGCCGGCCGATGTCGACGACCCGGATCGACACGTTGCCCACCAGCTCGGTGTCCAGGCGGCTGCGGACCATGCGGGCGGTGAGCTTGTGCCCGGAAACCTTGCCGGCCAGCGGCGAGGTGTTGGTGCCGATGGTCACCGCGATGGCCGGCTCGTCGACGGTGATGCGCGGCAGGGCGTGGGCGTGGTCGGGGTCGGCCAGCGTGTCGCCGATCATGATATCGGGCAGTCCGGCCACGGCCACGATATCGCCGGCGACGGCCTCGTCGGTGGCGCTGCGCTCGACGCCCTCGGTGGCGAGCAGCTCGGTGATCTTGGCGCTGGTGATGACGGGCAAGCCGTCGACCTCGCGCATCCAGGCCACCTGCTGGCCCTTGCGCAGCTTGCCGTTGTAGATGCGGACCAGGGCGAGCCGGCCGAGGAACGGAGAGGCGTCGAGGTTGGTGACCAGGGCCTGCAGCGGCGCCTCGGGGTCGCCTTTCGGTGGCGGTACGTGGTCCAGCAGCACGTCGAACAGTGGGTCGAGGTTGGTGCCGTCGGGCACCTGGCCGTCTGCCGGTTGCGTGGTGCTGACCACGCCGGCACGCCCGGACGCATACAGCGTCGGCAGGCCCAGCGCGTGTTCGGCGGCCTTGGCGGCTTCGTCGTCGAGATCGGATGCGACGTCGAGCAGCAGGTCGTGGCTGGCGTCGACCACCTCGGCGATGCGCGCGTCGGGCCGGTCGGTCTTGTTGACGACGAGGATCACCGGCAGATGCGCAGCCAGGGCTTTGCGCAGCACGAACCGCGTCTGCGGGAGCGGGCCCTCGGACGCGTCGACCAGCAGCAGCACCCCGTCCACCATGGACAGTCCGCGCTCCACCTCGCCGCCGAAGTCGGCGTGGCCGGGGGTGTCGATGACGTTGATCACTGTCACCGTGCCGTCTTCGTGGTGGCGGTGTACGGCGGTGTTCTTGGCGAGGATCGTAATGCCCTTCTCACGTTCCAGGTCGCCGGTGTCCATCACGCGTTCCTTGAGCACCTCACCGCGTTCGTGGAGGGCGCCGGACTGCCGCAACATCGCGTCGACCAGCGTCGTCTTGCCGTGGTCGACGTGCGCGACGATGGCGACATTGCGGAATGGCACGTCGGTGATTGTGGCAGCGAGGGCGTTAGATAGCGAACTTGACAGGGCGGCTCGTGGGCGTCGCGCGAGGCGGCGAGCCTGCGGTCAGGGCGACCGTCCGGCGATTTACGTGGCCCTCAGCGCAGAACCGAAGCCCTGCCCGCAGTGTCGATGGCCTCTGCGCCGAGCGTGTCATCACGGCGAAAAATTCGCCAAATTCTCGCCCTCAGAGCACGCTCGGCGAGACGCCCCACCCGATCGTCCGCGATGCCGCCTCCCTCAGCCGCGATTGTGGGCTACCAGGACGAAATCCCTGCCTCGGCCACCGGTGAATGCGAGCAGACCCCAGTACAGTGCGGCCTGCTCGAGCACCGCGGCATTCTCGAGGCCGCCGACGGCGACGGGGTCGAAACCCATCTCGCGAGCCAGCGCGACCAGTCGATCGCGGACGCCGTCGTCGTCGGCCGCCACCGGCAGGACCGGCGCGACGCCGCCCGGTAGCGATGGTTCGGCCATGTGCTCGACGCCCAGCACACCAAAGGCTTTCGCGACATGCACCCCGGGGCCGACCAAACTCTGCACCAACGCGTTTCCGCTGACATGTCCGTTCGGGACGGCTTCGCCGAATGGGTTGGTCGCGTCGATGAGGATGTCGCCGTCGCTCAGCCTCGCGGGCCTGTCCATGACGAAAATCGCCGCCAGCGCCGGCACCACCCGCACGGCGATCTATCGGCGCTGGCCGACCAAGACGGCCCTGGCCGTCGCTGCGGTTGGCCGGCTCGCCCAGGCCGACCGGCCTGCCGTGACGGGAGACCCGTTCACCGATCTGGTCGCCGAGCTCGAGCATTTCCGACAGCGCATCACTGAAGCCGGCTCACCGCCGCTGGCCGGGGCGATCCAGGCCGATGCGGCAGCGCCGCAAGTTCGTCGCGCCTACCTGGATCAGATCGTCGCACCCCGGCGGGCCCGCTTTCAGGCGCTGCTGCAGGCCGGCGTCGACCGCGGCGAACTACCCGCCGACGCCGACATCGCCCAAGCCGGCTCGAGCCTCACCGGGTCGTGGTACGCCTATCAGCTGGCAGGTATCACCCCGCCCGACGACTGGCCGATGCGCACCGCCGCGTTCGTCTGGCGCGGCTGCGGCGGCACACCGCCCCGGACTAGCTGACTACCAGCCGCGGCGCCGGGGCGCGGTGCCCACCAACTGCTTTCCCGCGACATCGCGACTCCGATAGACGATGTACGGTCGGAATAGATAGCCGAACGGGGCGCTGAACGCATGCACCAACCGGGTGAACGGCCACAGCGCGAACAGCGCCAGCGCGATCACCACGTGTATCTGGTAGTAGAACGCCGCGTGGGCCATGAGATCCCCACGCGGGTCCAGGATCCAGATCGACCGGAACCAGATGGACACCTTCTGGCGGTAGTCGTGCAGCTCGCCGAAGTGCGTGGCACCCGCCAGGGTGCAACACATCCCCGCGACCAGCGCGCACGTCAATACCAGGTACATCAGTTTGTCGTTGCGTGTAGTCGCCAGGTACACCGGTTCGCGGGTGCGCCGCCGGTAGATCAGCAATGCGATGCCGAGTAGCGTTGCCGCACCGGCGGGAACGCCGAGCAGCAGCGCCTGCAGGTGATAGAGGTGATCGGTCAAACCGATCTTGCGAGTGAACCATTCGGGAACGAACAAACCCAGGACGTGGCCCATGATCACCGCCAGGCTGCCGAAATGGAACAGCGGGTTGGCGATCGAGAGCAACCGCGACTCGTAGATCTGCGACGAACGCGTGGTCCAGCCGAACTTGTCGTAGCGATACCGCCACTTTCCAGCACATTGGGATCCTAAGCTTAGAATTCCACGTGGACAAGTTGTCGCG
>JADMIO011113676.1_pt1 | contig 10664 bp, 10 predicted proteins | sample 8958161 | NCBI WGS metagenome assembly JADMIO01 (sample SAMN16585339, study PRJNA669376) | soil metagenome | isolation source: Crop rotation soil | place: USA: Cullars Rotation, Alabama | collected 2011 | reverse complement strand
GGCACGTTGGCGGAGGCGGCGGGCGAGGCGTTCGTGCAGGACCTGGGCACGTTCCATGAGCCGTTCGGCGCGGGCGTGCCTGGCAGCGGCGGGCTGGTGCCGGAGCTGCTGGCTGTCATGTGCGGGCCGGCTGGCACCGCAACGCTCACGCTGACGATCGAGCACGGCGTCGGCGGCGCGCTGGGCGCGCTGGTCGTGGGCAAGGGGCCGGACGCCGCGCCGTTCGCGGGCGGCTCACTCTTCCCCGCGCCGCCGTGGCGGCTGGTGCCCTACGTGCTGGACGGGGCCCCGGGCGTCGCCGATGCGGGCAGCCTCACGGTCTCCGCGCCAGTGCCTGCCAGCGTGTCGGCGCTGGAGCTCGCGGTGCAGGCGGTGCACGCGGACGCGGGCGCCGCCGGCGGCTTCGCGCTGAGCGCGGGCCTGCGGCTCACTTTCCCATGAACGCCGTCGTCTCGTCCACGAAGCACGCTGAGTTGCACGGCTATGCTGGAAGGTCATTGGCCGCGTCGGAGGATCACGGATGAAGCCCGAGCAGCGATGCTTCGTGGGAACCCTGGCCGGTGCCGTGATCGGTGTGCTTTGCGCCACCCTCATCCTCACTGCGCCGCTGATGAATCTCACGGGCGCATGGCTGCTGGTCTTCGCGGCCGTCCTGCTTGTGAACGCGCTGCTCGTGGGCCTGCGGGCGCCAGCCCTCGTGCGGCTGTCGTTCACGGCGGTGCAGGGCGTTTACGTCGCCCTGGCGTTCATTCTCTTCGGGTCGTCTCTGCTGTACGGCGACGCACTGCCTGACGCCCTCGTCGGCAGCCTCATCGGTGTGGGCGCTCTCACCATGGTGTATGGGCTGTTCTTCCGAGGGCGCCGGGCATCCGTGGATGCGTGATGCGATGCGTGGGCGGCTGACGTGACGGCCAGTGTGCCTGCATCTGCCGACGAGCTCGTGGTGCCGACGAGTCGTGTGAAGATCGTCTTGCTCACCCTGCTGGCCGCGGCGCTCGTGGCCGTCAGCACGTGGGTCCTGTCGCGCGCCGGGGAGTTCGGGCTTTTCTTCGGAGTGGTCGGAGTCGTCGGCCTCGCGTTCTTCGGCGCCTGCGGGATCTACGCGCTCATCCGGCTGGCCAGGCCGAGACCCGCCGTCGTCATCAACAGGCAGGGCATCCTGGACAATGCCTCGGCCGTCTCCGTCGGCTTCCTCGAATGGAGCGAGATCGAGGAGCTGCAGGAGTACCGCTACGGCAACCAGGTCTTCCTCGGCATCTTTCCCAGGGATCTCGACGCGCTGCTCGCCAGGCAACCGGCCTGGAAGCGCGTCTTCATCCGCGCGAACCTGCGGTTGGGGACGGCACCCGTGAACATTCCCCAGGGGATCTTGCCCATGCAGGTGTCCCAGCTGCTCCGGGAGATCGACGCGCGCTTCCGGCGACAGGCCGACGCCTGAGTGGCGACCGCCCGCAGGCCATGCCGCGGGGGTTACGATCAGATCTCGATGCTTCGGCCCGACTCGAACGACACCATCTGCCGCGAGGAGCTCGAGCGATTCAGGGGGCTTCAGCTCTACGCCGACCGCATGCTCATCCAGCAGCGCAGGTACGCGGCTGCAGCCCGCAATCTGCATGCACGCGCGACGCGATCGTTCTGGTTGAAGTCGAGCTTCGGCGCGCTCTTGCTCTTCAAGGCTGTCGCAGCCTTCGTGCACTACGGTGAAGACCCGTCCAACCACGTGCTCATCGAGGGCATCCTGTTGGGCGCCTTCGGCCTGGACTTCGCGCTGCACAGCGCGTTCGTCATGGCGCGGACCGGCGAGTTGTCCCGGTTCATCGGGCGGTTGGCGCCAGAGGAGAAGGAACTCGCAGGTGATCCCGTGACGGCCTGACCCGCCGTCGTTCCTTGCGGACGACGCGGCAGGCGAACGCAGTCATGCGGCCACAGGAGGGGTGTGGAAGAGCAGTCGGCCGAGTTCATCCGGACGTGCTACGACGCGGTCGCGCGCGAGTACGCGGAGCGCTTCGTCGGCGAGCTCGCACACAAGCCGCTCGACCGCGAGTTGCTCAGCCGCTTCGCGAACGAGGTTCGTGGGCGCGGAGAGGTGTGTGACCTCGGCTGCGGCCCGGGGCAGACGACCGCCTTTCTGCACGGCCGCGAAGTCCAGGTGCGTGGCCTGGACGTCTCGCCGGAGCTGTTGCGCGAGGCCGCCAGGTGCACCCCGGCGTCGCGTTCGAGCAGGCAGACATGCTGGCCCTGCCGCGCGCCGACGGGACGGTCGCCGGGGTGGTCGCCTTCTACGCCATCGTTCATGTCTCGCCGGCCCAGCTCCGGCGCGCGGTGGCGGAGATGTACCGCGTGCTGCGGCCGGGGGGCCGGCTCCTCCTGGCGTTCCACGCCGGGGAGGGCACAGTCCGCGTCGAAGAGTTCCTCGGCCAGCCCGTGACCCTGGACTTCTATTACTTCCGCACGGCAGACGTCGTCGACGAACTCGCCGCGGCCGGATTTGCGGACGTGGATGTGATCGAGCGGGACCCCTACCCGGACGTGGAGTACCCGAGTCGGCGGGCGTACGTGTTCGCTTCCAAGCCGACGCTCCTTGGTGGCAGGCTTCCGGCATGAAGCGGACCTGGACCATCATCGGCGTGACGGATGTGCCGCGCAGCTTCGCGTGGTACCAGTCGCTGTTCGGGCAGCGGCCGACGTCGCCCGGCCATTCCTACTTCGGACAGCTCGTCGACTCGGACGGCACCGTACTGCTCTGCCTGCACGAGTGGGGCGCGGAGGACCATCCGTCCTTGATGAAGCCCGAACGGGGGACGCCTGGCAACGGCTTGTTGTTGTTCTTCCGGGTCGACGATTTCGACTCGGCTCTGAAGCGGGCGCGCGGGCTCGTTGCGCGGCTCGAGGAGGAGCCTCACGTCAACCCGCACACCCAGACCGAGGAGTGCTCGCTGCGGGATCCGGATGGGTACTACGTGACGATCAGTGCGCTCGCTCGACGCAAGCGAGGATCGGCTGCGAGGCGGCGGCCTGGCAAGCGCTCGCGGCCAGCGAAACGGAAGGCACCGCGTTAGCCGTGAGCCTGTTCCGAGCTTCGCGCAGGCCGCATGCGACTCGAGCACTATGAATGTTCGATGAAGCCGGGTCGTTCGCCGCGAGGTCAGTTCGCCCAACGAGGTCGGCATGGCGCAGCGACGAACGCCCCGCCCCGCGGCCGGCGCGTGCCTGAGACGCCGAGGAACATGACGACGCTGCCGGACCGTCGGTGGAGTGCCTGAGCGTGTGCCGGGCGACGACTGGGTGTCGCCGCATGGCGCGGCATTCCGCCGCGCTTGCCCGCTTCGCGCGGCTCCGCTAACGTGGCCGGCTCGCGAAAGAGCGCTCCGCCCGCCCGTTGGAGGAGGGAATGGAAGGGCCGCGGATCTTCCTCGGGTCGTCGGCCAAGCCGACGCAGCTGCTTGCGGCGCTGACGCGCGGGCTCGAACCTCGGGCGTCTACGTGCGCGCCAAGCCCACCGACCCGAGCGTCCTTGACGGGAACGACGATGGCCGGCACGTCGAGCTCATCAGCGAGCGCATCCCATGCTGGAAGTCCATGAAGAGCACGTAGTCGTCCCGCAGCTCGTGCGCCGCCCTGTGGATCGGCGCGACGGAGAGGAGTCCCGGTGAAGCCGCGCATGGAGTTCTGGAAGGTCGCCCCCGGCGCGTACAAGGCGATGGCTTCGCTGGAGGCCTATCTGCACGGCAGCGGCCTGGACCACGCCTTGCTGCACATGGTCAAGCTGCGCGCGTCGCAGCTGAACGGCTGCGCTTACTGCATCGACATGCACTGGAAGGACGCCCGCGACGCCGGCGAGAGCGAGCAACGCCTCTATGGCCTGGACGCCTGGCGCGAAGCCCCGTACTACACCGACCGCGAGCGCGCCGCGCTGGAATGGACGGAGGCCCTGACGAACGTCACCGACGGCCACGTCCCGGACGAGGTCTACGGGGCTCTCCGCACCCATTTCTCGGAGAAGGAGATGGCGGACCTCTCGTGGGCCGTCGCCGCCATCAACGCCTGGAACCGCATGTCCATCGCCTTCCGCTCAGTCGCAGGCAGTTACAACCCGCCGGTGCACGCGTGAGCGTCCCCTTCTTCAGAAGCCGTTCCCGAAAGGAGCACATTCCATGACCACGGTCACGACCAAGGACGGAGTGAAGATCTACTTCAAGGACTGGGGCCCCAAGGACGCGCAGCCGATCGTCTTCCACCACGGCTGGCCGCTGAGCGCCGACGACTGGGACACCCAGATGCTGTTCTTCCTCGGCAAGGGCTACCGCGTCGTCGCCCATGACCGGCGCGGCCACGGCCGCTCGAGCCAGGTCAGCGGCGGTCACGACATGGACCATTACGCCGCCGACGCCGCCGCGGTCGTCGAGCATCTCGATCTGCGCGACGCCGTGCACATCGGCCACTCCACCGGCGGCGGCCAGGCGACCCGCTACGTCGCGCGCCACGGCAAGGGCCGCGTCGCGAAGCTGGTGCTCATCGGCGCCGTCCCGCCGCTCATGCTGAAGACGCCCGCGAATCCCGGCGGCCTGCCCATCGAGGTCTTCGACGGCTTCCGGCAGCAGCTCGCCGCCAACCGCGCGCAGTTCTACACCGAGATCGCCAGCGGGCCCTTCTACGGGTTCAACCGGCCGGGCGCGAAGGTGCTCCAGAGCGTGATCGACAACTGGGTGAGGCAGGCCATGATGGGCGGCGCCAAGGCGCAGCACGACGGCATCAAGGCCTTCTCGGAGACGGACTTCACCGAGGACCTGAAGATCATCGACGTGCCGACGCTGGTCATGCACGGCGACGACGACCAGATCGTGCCCATCGCCGACTCCGCGCCCCTGTCGGCGAAGCTGCTGAAGAACAGCGTGCTGAAGATCCATCCGAAGTTCCCGCACGGAATGTGCACGACGCACGCCGACGTCGTGAATCCCGAGCTGCTGGCGTTCGTCAAGGGCGAGCTCGGGGCCGCGCGTTCGTCCAGTGGCAGGACCGGCGAGGCGCAGCCCACCGCGAAGCGTGGCGAAGCGGCAGCGCCCGGCATGTGAGTGGCAGGCGGCGGGCTCCTTCCGCGAGGGCAGCTCGCCTCCTCCGCCGACTCGGGGCGCGGCCCCCCTGTGCGGACGGCAGGAGTTCAAGAACCCAGGAACACCAGGCTGCGAATCCCGGTCCCGGGCGTCGCGGGTGGTGCCAAAGGAGGAGCGATGGAGCGAAGTGCACGCTTTTTCGTGGCGGTTGCGACCGTGACGGGCCTGGTCGCGTGCGCGGAGTCCTCGTCGATGAAAGCGGCCAACAAGGGCCAGCCCAGCTCGGGCATGGTCGCCAAAGCGGGAGCGGGTGACGCCAAGTCGCACACGGACAGCAAGCAAGCCCAGCAAGTCATCGTGACGACGATCCCGCCCGGGTACCGCGACTGGAAGTTCGTCTCGGCGGCCCACGAAGCCGGTGAGCTCAACGACATACGCGTCGTGATCGGCAACGACGAGGCGATCGCGGCCTATCGCGCAGGCACGGCCTTCCCCGAGGGATCGATCATCGGTCGAGTCGCCTGGAAGATGGTTCCCTCCGAAGAGAACAACAAGACATTTGGGCAAGCCCAGTCGTTCGTTCCCGGAGACGCACCCGACTGGTACCTGCAGTTCATGGAGAAGGACAGCACGAAGTACGCCGCGACGGGTGGTTGGGGCTATTCGAACTTCGACAAGGACCTCGAGCCGCTCACCGACGCGAAGACGATGTACTCGTGCTTCACGTGCCACCAGGCTGTCGAGTCCCGCGACTACATCTTCACGAAGTACGCGCCCTAGTCGCCGGCCGTATCGTTCGCCGGCGCCTGCCGACCTGCGCGGGCCGGCGGGGGAGGTGGCCGATACGGGTCGGTGCAAGGCGCCCTGAGACAACGGGGGCATATCGGGCAGCTGCGGTTGCAACAAGAAGGCCTACCGTTGGTTGACTCGGTCACGGGATAGGAGTGCGCGTGCGAGCACCAAGGGCCGCAATCGTCGGTATCGTTGTCCTCGGCGTCGGCATCGTGCTGCTCTGCCTGCTGGCCAATGAAACCGAGAGTGGGCCCACTCTCGGTCTCGCCAGTGCCCTGCCGCTGGCGTCCACGAACCCCCCGTCGGACTCGCCTGAGGGATTCACGAGCACGCTGACGGCTGAAGTGACGGGGAGCACTTCCTCCGAGGTCCTCCCGGTCGTGGGCTCCTGGCCCGACTCCACGAACCGCCGGGTATCGGGCAGCTTCACGGGGCGTGTCGTCGATACCGAGGGCAATCCGCTTCCGAACGCTTCGGTCGGCATGGTTGGGAGCCAAGCTCCCGCCTGGCTCGCTGGTTCGTGGGAGGAGGACCACGAGGCTCCGCTCGAGCGCGTGGCGTTCGTGCCTGTGGGCAGCGATGGGCAGTTCGCGATCGATCACGAGGATCTGCTCGTACGCGAGCTCGGCGGTGAGTGGAACCCGTGCGACGAGCCAGAAGCGTTCGACCCGCACGTCGTAGCGCGAGCGCCGGGCAGGGCGCAACGAACGGTGTACGTGCAGGCATGGGCAGGCGGCCTGGCGGAACTCGGCGACATCCAGCTGGAAGCTGGCGCCAGCCTGACGGGGCGGATCGTGGATGAAGAGCAGGCGCCGGTCGCCAACGTCGTGGTCAGGGTCGACGCCGAGCCTCACCCGCTGGTGCTGTCGCCGATGCTCGTCTACTCCGGATGGCTTGACCACGCCCACGGGGGGCGCAGCCACAATGACGGTCGCTTCGAAATCGAAGGTCTCTGGAACGGCAAGATCCGAGTGCTCGTCGGAGAATTCGATCCGGCATCCGAGTGGCGTGAGATCGTGGCAGGCGAGGTGCTCGACGTGGGCGACGTCGTCCTGCAGACCAAGGCTGAAGATCCAGATCCGCGGAGCGGACTTCCTCAAGAGGTGCATGACAGGCTGGCCGAGTTGGATCAGGCAAGAGCTGACGACGAGGCGCGCGCGGACGTCGTGGGGGCGGAGCTGGCGTCGATGCGTGGAACCGCCACGATCCGTGGGCACGTTCGCGCTCCCGACGGCGCGCCTGCGACCGGCTGGTGGGTGGGCGTGATTGCACCGTCGGACGAGGAACAGTCCCCCTTCCGCTTCGTGCGCTGCGACGCGCACGGCCGCTACGTGATCCGCGAAATGCCCGCAGGGCATTGGCTGCTGGACGCGTTTCCCGGCGGTCTAGCTGAGGTCCAAATCACAGAGGGTGAGACCCGCGAGGCGGACATCGTTGTTCTCGGCCGCCCCATGGTCCGTGGGCATGCCTATGCCTTCGGGCGGCCCGTCGCGAACGCCAGCATCAGCACCGGCGGGGTGCAGGGCGTCTCAACTGCGGAGGACGGCTCGTTCGAGTTTCTGCTGCCAGGCCCAGGCGAGGCCTGGCTCGGCGTGTGGACTCCGCATGGATCAACCTACTACAGGCAGTTCGAAGCCACGCGCTGGGGCGAAGAGCTCACCATCGAGGTCGACTGCGGCTCGGCGGGGGCATCCGGGACTGTGGTGGCGGCCGGAAGCGGCGAGCCCATCGCGGAAGCCGTCGTCAAGCTCAGCGGCACGAGCTGCTGGCCGGTGCGGCGAACGGACAGTACGGGCGCGTGGTTCGCCGGCCCCATAGAGCACCAGCGCTATCAGCTCACGGTCAAGGCCGAGGGTTTCGAGCCGCTCGACGTCGAACGAGTCATCGACCTCACCGACGGCCGGTTCGTCGAGGGCCTCAGGCTGGAACTCACTCCCGTCCGCCCGTGAGCTACGTACGTCTCCGACGATCACGGCCGACGACAGGCCGCGCTCCGCCTCAGCTCGTGATCGACCCCTTCGTCCACTGGTCGATGTCGCTGCGCTCCTTCATCACCTCGGCCTGGGTGGCCGGGAGCGTCTGCTCGGAGCCGCGGAAGAAGTTGGTGAACTTCCACCACGCCTTGGCGAAGCGGCCCTGCGGCTTGTAGAGCCCGAGGGCGCGGCTCTGGTTGTAAGCCCACAGCTTGTTGTAGATCGGCTTCCAGTCCCACAGGTCCAGCATCCACTGCGGCGTGTGCCGCCCGATCCAAAGTGCCGGCCGGCTGATGAGCGCGCGCTTGAACCAGCGCGGCATGATGTAGTTGGCGCAGCCGAAGGCGATGAGCACGTGGTCCACGTAGCCGTGGCCCTTGTGCTCGAACGGCTGAAAGCTCTTGGCGTTGTAGAGCTCGGGGTCGGCCGTGATCTCGCCCGCCTCGAGCGCGCGCTTGTAGAGCGGGCTGCCGGGATAGAAGACGAAGGTGAAGACCGCCAGGCTGACCCAGTTGGGCAGCCGCTCGATGAGCTTGACCGTCTCCAGCGTGTCCGTCTCGCTCTCGTACGGGCAGTCCACGATGAAGTCGAGGGTGACCACCATCTTGCGACGGTAGTACTTGTCGATCATCCACATCTTCTCGACGAACAGCTGGTTCGGGAAGTCGCGGTCGTAGATGCGCTTGTTGAACTCCTCGCTGCCCGTCTGCACACCCACGGCGACGACGCGGAACCCGATGTCGTACATCAGGTCCAGCTTGTCCTTGGACAGCGAGGCCGGCGTGGCCGTGCTGCCCCACCAGGCGTCGAAGAGCAGGTCGGGGATCTTCTCGCGCGCGAGGACGGCGAACTCCTCCAGCGCCTTCTTGCTGCGCAGGAAGAAGTCGTCGTCGGAGAAGAAGAAGGACCGGAAGAACGGGAAGCGGTCCTTCATGTGCCGCAACTCGGCCACCACGTCCGGCAGGCTGCGGAAGCGCACGGACTTCTGTCCGGCGAAGATCTGCTTGTAGGTCGCGTTGTAGCAGAAGGAGCAGCGGAAGGCGCAGCCGCGCGAGGAGAGCACGGGGTAGGTGGGGAAGCCGAGCGGCGCGTTGTTGTGGTACTTCTCGAGCAGCGCCACCGTCATCGGCTGCAGCTTGCCCTGGTCCAGGATCCAGTGGCTCTCGATCTCGTAGTCGGGCCACGGCATGCGGTCGAGGTCCAGCATGAGCGGCCGCATCGGGTTGGACTTGACCGTGCCGTCGGGCAGGCGGAACCAGAAGTTGCCGACGTTGGACGTGTCCTCGCCGTTCGCGAACTTCTCCACGAACTCCGGCAGGGCCTCGTCGCCCTCGCCCTGGCACAGCACCTTGACGTGCTTGATGGCCTCCTCGGGCGCGATCGTGCAGTGCACGCCGCCCCAGACCTGCGTCACGGCCGGGTGGTCGCGGTAGATCCGCTCGGTCACCCGCGAGGCGCGCAGGAAGTTGTCCGAGAGGAACGAGTAGAGCAGCAGGTCCGGCTTCTGCTCCCCGATGAGCGCGCTGAACTGCGACAGCACGGTCTCGGGGTAGAGGTTCTCGCCGTCCTGGGTCAGGCAGACGAAGGTCACGTCGTGACCCATCTTCCGCAGGGCGGCCGAGAGGATGCGGGAGCCGTCCGCGAAGATGGTGTTGTTGAGGCTCGTGAAGACGATCTTCAGGCGGCGCACGATGTCGCGTCCGGGTGGGGGCTCGTCAGGCGAGCAACGTGGGAGACTAGCATCCTATCCCAACCGTACCGGTCGGGCCGGACGCTCCGGGACCGTCAGCCCAAACCGCAGCCGCGGGCCGCGGTCGCGCGCACGTCCTCCGCGACGGGCGCACCCGTGAAGAGTTCGCTCTGTCGACGTGCCTGCAGGCAGAAAAAGTCCTCCCCGCGGGTCAGCTGGGCCCCCGCCAGCGTGGCCGCGCGGCGGAAGGGTGAGGCCTCCCCGCCATAGGCCAGATCGACCGCCAGCGCACCCGGCCTGAAGAGCGCGGCGGAAAGCTGCATCTCTCCCAGCACGGCCCCGGGGCTGCCGACGGGCGTGGCGTTGATGACCAGGTCCCCCGGCGCGTGCCCGGGGTCGGGCACGGCGATGGCCGGGATCGCATCGCGCAGCTCCTCCGCCAGGTCCTTGGCGTTGCTGAAGCGGCGCGACCAGACCGCCAGCTCCACCTCCTGCTCCGCGAGGGCCATGGCCATCGCGCGCGCCGCGCCGCCCGAGCCGAGCAGCAGCACCTTGGGCACCTGCCCCTCGTGCTCGCGCCGCCACCCGCGCAGCAGCCGGGGCAGGAGGTCGCCTGCCGCCTTCCAGTCCGTGTTGCGCGCCTGCCAGCCCGCGGGCGTGCGCAGCAGCGTGTTCGCGGCGCCCGCCGCCAGCGCGCCGTGCATGTGCGACGCGGCCGCCGCCAGCGCCTCCTGTTTGAAGGGATGACTCACGGCGAAGCCATCCAGCCGCAGCGCGTCGGCGTTCTCGAGGACGTCCGTGAAGCGCTCGGCCTCGATCGCCACCATTCGCGCGTCCTGGCCCACCGCGCGGAACACGGCGTTGTGCCAGGCGGGCGAGAGGCTGTGCGCGACCGGCCGCGCGACGACCGCGAAGAAGCGCGTCGCGGGACCCACCGTCTCGACGTGGAACACGTCGTGCAGCCGCGCCAGCACCGGTTGATCGGGGTGGCCGGGGCGCTCCGGGTCGAGCGCACCGTACGTGAGCGGCGCGCCGCGTGCCGCCGCCATGACGCGCCCGGCCTCGGCCAGCCGTCCGGTGGGCACGATGGACACCGCGCGCCCCAGCTCCTCCTGCAGCGCGAGCAGCTCGGCCAGCTGGCGCGGCGTGTCGGCCGGC
>JADMIO010941497.1_pt1 | contig 10664 bp, 8 predicted proteins | sample 8958161 | NCBI WGS metagenome assembly JADMIO01 (sample SAMN16585339, study PRJNA669376) | soil metagenome | isolation source: Crop rotation soil | place: USA: Cullars Rotation, Alabama | collected 2011 | reverse complement strand
CGCACGTCGTTTTGGTGGGGCGGCGATTGGAAAAGCTTGAAGAAACCGCCGCTTTGTGCTCGGGCGCCGGCCCGCTCCTCGTGCGTGCCGATATCGGTGACGAAGATGAGGTGAATCTTTTACAAAGGCGCGTGCAGGCGCAGTTCGAGCGCTGCGACGTGCTGGTGAACAACGCCGGAATTTTCAAACCGGCGCCGGGCACGCTATTGCACGAAACGCCGATCCCCGACTGGGACGAAGTGTTGAGAATCAACGTGCGTGGCCCGTTTTTGTGCTTGCGGGCCTTCGCACCGGGCATGATCGCGCGGAATTACGGGCGCATCATCAACGTGACGTCAGGCCTCAAACATTCGGCGGGGCATGGAGCCTATTCCGTTTCGAAATCGGCGCTCGATTCGTTGACTAAAACCGCCGCGCACGAGTTGGCGCCATACAACGTGCTGGTCAATGCGCTCAATCCCGGTTGGGTACGCACCGAAATGGCGCAAAGCGCGCCCGACGACCCGGAGCAGGTCGTACCGCTGGCCCTTCAACTGGCCACCTTACCCAACGACGAACCAAGCGGCGTCGAGTACCACGTTTAATCAGATAGCAGTTATAGATTGAGCCTGACGTTTTGAACAGAGCACGGATTACGTGGCAACGCCACAGCTTGTAATAGCCGCTACGGCCGCGCCGCGCCAACTTCGTTTCGCAAAAACGACACCATTCAAATTGCGCCGCTTTGGCGTCTGTGTAAGGGGCAGCGACTACTCCAAAGGATTCTTGCTATTTAGGATTTCGAAGAAAACTGGGTTTTATAACCAAAGACGCGATGTCATTCCGACCGGAGCGAGGTACGAGCGTAGTGGAGGAATCTTGCCGTTGAGTCACTGCATTAAAGATTCCTCCACTACGCTCGTACCTCGCTCCGATCGGAATGACAAACTCTCTTGCCAGTAAAAACCACTTTATCGTGGGGGCTCTAAAGTTTTACGGAAATGCGCGAAAAATTTCGTAAATTCGCATCCTATTTCAGCGCTTCGCCGGCGTACACGATGTCGGTTTTGATTTGGGCGACCAACGCGTTGAGATCGGGGAATTTTTGCTCGTCGCGCAGCCATTTTACGATTTCGAGGCGGGCGCGTTTGGGCGGGCGCGGGATGTGCTCGCCGATAACGTGGAATTCGATGCTCTGCTGCAAACCCGCGCCCACTGTCGGGCGAAAGCCGATATTCAGCGCGGCGGGATGCGGCAGGGGTCGGTCGTCGAAGTAGGCGCGTGCCGCGTAAACGCCATTGCGCGGCAATACTTTGCGGGTGTGCGGACGAATGTTGATGGTCGGTACGCCGATACTACTGCCCAGTTGCATACCGGGGACGACATCACCGGCTAAAGTGAACGGGCGGCCCAGTAGGCGCATGGCCTCTTCGAGGCGCCCCTGCTCCACACATTCGCGCACCCGCGTCGAGGAAATCGGCGTTTTGTCGGCCAACAATTTTTCGTCGAGCGCTACGACCTCGAAACCGTACCATTCGCCGAAATTGCGCAGCGCTTCCACGTCACCGGTGCGACCGCGGCCCAGCGCGAAATCTGGCCCTACGACTAAGAGCTTCAGGTTGAGTTTTTCGATCAGCGTGCCCATCACGAACGCTTCGGCATCGAGACCGGCCAGTTCCGCCGTGAAGGGCACCAGCAACAAGTGATCGAGCTTATAGGGTGCGAAAGCCGCGATTTTTTCGTCGGGCAGCGTGAGCAGGCGCGGGCAGTCGTCGGGCCGAAAAAAGCAGTACGGCATATCCTCGAAGGTGAGCGCCGCCGTCGTCAACTTGCGAGCCACGGCTTCGCGTTTGAGGGCGTCGATTAAAATGCCATGCCCACAGTGCACGCCGTCGAAGGTGCCGATGGTAAGCGCCAGGCCAACCGAAGCCGCGCGGCCCGGCGGCGCAGTGGGAAACTTGTGGTGAACTTGCATTCGCTGTATCTATAAAGCCGTCGTCAATCGGCGTCCAAAAATAAAACCTTCTCCGGTTTATAACAAACAGGCTCTTCGGGCACCGGCACGGCTATGGCTACAGCAGTCAAAGCCGTATTGATAAAGATCACGCTTTGCGGCGCCAATTCAGCCAGGTGAAACTGCGCCACCGTCGTCTGGTTCTCGATTCCGCGCATTTTGTTCTCACACAAAGCGTCCAAAGCCGCCATGCTCCATTCGTGTTTACTCGCCTGAGCATAATCTATGGCGATAGTAGTGCCGTCGGCTCGTAAACGCTGCCCCTTAGCCAGCGTCTGTACTGCTGCGTCGTTCTCAAAAATCAACATGCCGCAGCGCCTCAAAACTTCGTTCATTGGCATCAATGCGCCGGTTGGCTCAGCCCCAATTTGTTCCAAAGTTTTCGCATCCTCCAAGGCAAAACCGGTAGGCGAATTTTCTCCGCTTTGTGTTCGCACTAAAAACGTCATGGTGGCGCCGCAGCCGAGCGAGCGGCCTAAATCGCGCACCAGGCTGCGAATATAGGTGCCGCTGGAACATTCGATTTTGATAATGGCGCGCGGGCGAACGCCCTCTATGAAGCGCGTCGGATACACGGCGTGAATCGTCACGCGGCGCGAGGCCAATTCGCTTTCTTCCAGTTGCCCGGCGCGCGCCAGATCATAGAGTTTCTGGCCGTCGCGCTTGATGGCCGAATAAATCGGCGGTACCTGCTCGACTTCGCCGCGGAAGGCGTCCAGCGCGCCGCGAATTTTTTCGAGCGTAACGCCGGACGCGTCGCTTTCGCTCATGACTTGCCCAACACCATCGAGCGTGTCGGTTTCAAAGCCGAACGTCGCCTCGGCGATATAGGTTTTGCGGCCCGCCTGCAAATACTCCACGAGACGCGTCGCCTGCCCCACACAAATCGGCAGAACGCCCGCCGCCGCCGGGTCGAGCGTGCCGGTATGCCCAACGCGCTTGATTTTCAGCGCGCGGCGCACGAACGCCACCGCATCGTGGCTGGTCATTCCGGGCGGTTTAAGGAGATTGATTACGCCGTGCATGAGGGAGACAGTGGTCGATGGCCGGTGTTTACCGCACCGCAGGCTCATCGAATGAAACGAATCGTGAACGGATAGCGGTGATAGGCGCCGTTGGCGGCTCGAACGGCACCAACCACGATTAACAGAATATGCACCAATGGGAAAACGACAAAAAATACCAACAGCGACGAGAGGGTTCCGACAACCAAAGCCCACACCGCAACCAGCCCCTGGTTAAGGGCGACCATGACGATAGGAATACCGATCCAGGAAATTAAGGCGATAAGCAGCACCAAGTAAACGATGTTCATGGTGATGCCGAAATTCACCGCCTCACGCCCCTGATCGTCTACGAATGGCGAATCCTTACCTCGGATCATCCACACCACCAGAGGGCCGAACACGTTGCCGAGCGGCACACCACAGAAAAACAAAAAGCCCAACAAGTGGCAAAACATCGCCCAACTACGCGCATCTCTGTCGGACAGGGTCGGCAGGTTGTTGTTCATAACTACTCCTCCGCAGGCTTGGCACATTGCAAGTTTACGGTGTCGACTCCTTTTACCTACCGTTAAGGGTACTAATCCGGGAAAAAGTATCCTTAGCCTAACGTTAGATTTGTGAGGCATCAGAGTCTTCAATCGCCGCTTGTGCGCCGCCGGCCAGCCACTCGCGCGCGGCGACGATGGTTTTTTCGATGGCGGCCTCAAACGGAATATAACGCATACGGCAGCCGGACGCCGCCGCGTGGCCACCGCCGCCAAACTGCTTACAAAACAAATCGGCGCGCAGTTCGGGTTCGGCGCGCACACTGATGCGCGCCACCGGGCCGGTTTCATCGCGCCGTTCGCGTAAAATTACCGAGAAGCGCGCACCGCGCACGCTGCGCAGAAAGTTGACCGCGTTTTCGCTGCCCTCATCGCCCACGGCGGTCGATTCGAAATCGGCCATCGTCAGCGCCGACCAGGTAAGCTGCCCCTCACATTCGGAGTGCATTTTTTGCAGCGCAAGGCCGAGGAGCCGGGTCGCGCCCAACGTGCGCTCGTCGAAGAGACGAAAGGCGGTTATTGCGGGGTCGGCGCCGAGTTTCACCATTTCCGCGGCGGCGTGCAGGGCCGCCGGGGTAGTATTGGGAAAGCGAAAGTGCCCGGTATCGGTCGAAAGTCCGCAAAGCAGGTTCTCGGCAATGTCCGCCGTGATTTCGACATCCAGACCATGCTGCGGCAAAACCTGCAGCAACTCGAAAATCATCATTGCCGTCGCGGGCTGGTCGGGGTCGATCCAGTTGACGTTGAAAATCGGCGTGCTGGTGCGATGATGGTCGATCATCACTTTGAATTTGGCCCGTTCGATAAAAGTGAAAGGCGCCGCCACACGGTTCGGCTCGCCGCTGCAATCGAGAATGAAAACGCACTCGGCCACCTGTGAGGGCGTGGTTTTCACGGTTTCCCAACCCGGCGTGAAGCGGCAGCCGAACGGCACGCCGTCGGTAGAGACGAATTCGGCTTTTTTTCCGAGCGCCTCCAGCGCCATTCTGAGCGCCAACCCGGAGCCGATGGCATCGCCGTCCGGCCCGACGTGCGCGACGATGAGGAACGACGAGTGCCCGGCGATAGCCGCCGCGATGGATTCAAAAGGAGGAGTCATGCGAGTGCGAAGTGTGGAGTGGTGAGTGCGGAACGCAGAATTTCACTCCGCATTCCGCATTCGTCACTCCGCACTTTTCTTGAGTTCGGGCAGGGCGTTGAGGATTTCGTCCACGATCATGGCGTTATCGGTGCCGCCATCGTAACGAAACTGGATTTCGGGCACGACACGCAGCGGCACTTCGACGCCGACCCGGGTGCGTAAAAACGGTTTGGCACTCTCGAAGCCGCGTTGGGCATCCAGACGCACCTTCTCGTCGCCTAAAATAGTGTAAAACACTTTGGCGCTCTGGATATCGTGCGACACCTCGACGCGCGTAATGGTTACCAGACGCAAACGGGGGTCTTGAATTTCGGTATTGAGTGCCGAAGCAATCGTCGCGCGGATAGCCTCCGCCGCGCGGTCGGAACGAAAAGTTGTAGACATAGCGAGTTTTGAGTTTTGAATTTTAAGTTTTGAGTTTTGAATATGCCAACTCAAAACTAAAAACTCATAATTCAGAACTCATAAGATTTCCATCCGGCATTCGGCGACGTCGCAGCGGTCGTCGTTTTCGGCGAAGTCGCGTACGTGATTGAGCACGGTGTTGGCGACCGCCTTATCGTTGCTAACCACGACGACGGCTAATGTGGCGCGCTGCCAGAGATCGTGATCGTCGATTTGCGCTGCCGAGATATTGAAACGCGAGCGCAGACGATCCAAGAGCGAATTCACGACGGTTCGCTTATCTTTGAGCGAATGCGCGTCGTGAATGAAAATTTCCAGCGTGAGCAGACCTATAAACATGAAGAGCGATGAGTGAAAAGCGATGAGCAATGAGTGAAAGATTGCGGCAAGCCGTTACTTTGCACTCATCGCTCACCACTCCTTACTCAACTATCGATTGAACGCTTGATTTGCTCCATGACGATGCTCTGGATACGGTCGCCGACTTCAAAGTTATTATAAGTCTTCGACGAGATGCCGCATTCCTGCCCGGCCACCATTTCCTTGACATCGCTTTTCACATGGCGCAGCGAATCGAGTTTGCCTTCAAACGCTTTTTGCGTTTGGTTCTTGCGAAAGACGCGCATCGTGGAGCCGGCGATAATCTTGCCGCTGGTCACGAGGCAGCCGGCGATGACGCCGGTCAGTGAGCTTTTGAACAGGGCGCGCACTTCGGCTTCTCCAGCCAAACGCTCCTGATAGATCGGTTTGAGCATGCCTTCGAGCGCCGCTTTCACTTCGTCGATGGCATCGTAAATCACGTCGTAGTTGCGGATTTCGATCTTCTCACGGTCGGCGAGGCTGACTGCCGAAGACTCGCTGCCCACTGCGAACGCGATGATGATAGCATCGGACGCCGAAGCGAGCAGCACGTCGTTTTCGGTGACGTTGCCGGCTCCACGCGAGATGATTTTGACGCGCACCTCGTCGTGCGCCAGTTTTTCGAGCGCCTGTCCCATCGCTTCGACCGAGCCTTGCCCGTCGGCTTTGATGATGACGTTGAGCTCCTGAACCGTGCCCTTTTTCAACTGCGCGAAGAAATCTTCGAGCGAGGCGCGGCTGCGCGAAAGCTGCGTCGCCGATTTGGTTTCTTCGGCGAACTTGGCGGCCTGTTCGCGAGCGCTCTTCGAACTCTCGACGGCGCGCAGCGTGTCGGATGCGTGCGGCACGGCCGAGAGGCCCATCAGCGAAATCGGCGTCTTGGGACCGGCTTCCTGCAGCGCGTCACCTTTGTAATCGTGCATGGCGCGCACTCGTCCGAAGACATCGCCGACCACGACGTGGTCGCCCACGTGCAGGGTGCCGCGATGCAAAAGGATGGTGGCGACCGGGCCGATTTGCGGGTCTTGCCGCGCTTCGATGACGGTGCCCTGTGCGAAGCCTTCTTCGCTGGCCTTCAAGTCCTGGATTTCAGCGACGAGCAGCACCATGTCGAGCAATTCCTGCACGCCTTCGCCGGTTTTGGCCGACACCGGCAGCACCACGATGTCTCCACCGTAATCTTCGGGAATCAGGCCGTTTTCGGCGAGTTGCGCCTTGACGTGGTTGGGGTCGGCGTCCGCCTTGTCCATTTTGTTCATCGCCACGATGATCGGCACCTTGGCGGCACGGGCGTGGTCGATGGCTTCCTTGGTCTGCGGCATTACACCATCGTCGGCAGCCACCACCAGAATCGCGATGTCGGTGACGTGGGCGCCACGAGCGCGCATTCGGGTGAACGCGGCATGGCCCGGCGTGTCGAGGAACACGATGCGCTCGCCGTTGTGTTCGGTTTCATAGGCACCGATGCGCTGCGTGATACCGCCGGCTTCGCCGCGCTGCACGTTGGCCGAGCGAATCTTGTCGAGCAGCGAGGTTTTGCCGTGATCGACGTGGCCCATGACGGTCACGACCGGCGGCACCTTAATCATAGTAGCGCCGCCGAGCTCTTCTTCGATGGCGCGTTCCTGACGGCCCTGTTCGAGTTCGATGCCGTAGCCGAAGGTCGCTAAAAGCTGCCCGGCCACGTCCGGCCCCATCACCTGATTCGCCGAACGCACCATGTTCATCGAGAAAAGCTTCTTGATGAGTGTCGAGGGCTGCTCGCCGATTTGCTCGGCCAATGCGGCCACCGTAACGTCGGGCGCCACTAAAATCATGCTGCCGGGTGCCGGCTTGGCCGGGCCTTCGCTCTGGTCGCTTTCCCAACCGCGAGCGGTGCGCATTTCGCGGGGGTTGCCACGACCCCCGCCACGGCGACCACCGCCGCCACGATTGCCGCCGCCTCGGAAGCCGCCGCCGGGACGGTTGCCACCGCCACGATAACCGGAGTTATAGGCCGGAGGGCTGGACGTACCGGGCGCAGGTGCCGGAGCCGCCGCACCCGCTGAAGCGGCCGGTGCGGATGTTGACGGTGCCGAAGACGTAGTTGGCGGAGCCGCTGGACGCCCCGCGCCGAAATTGGCCGACGGCTGAACGGGGGGCGCTGCGGGACGGGGCGGTGGCGCTACGGGTGCCGGAGGGGGAGTCGCCGGGCGTGCCGCCGGCGGCACGCTCACGGCGTCGCGCCGGGCGCCGGGGCCGGATTTAGCCGGGCCCTGCACCACGACGCCCTCGGCAAGTTCCTGAGCTTCGCGGAAATCTTCGATATGGTCGGAAGCCACTTCCTGCGATGGCGCGGGGCGCTTGGCGCGGAATTCGTCGGTACGGAACTTCTGAAAGGAAGTGGGCTGAACCGGCTCTGGCGGTGGCGGCGGAGCGGCGGCCTTGGCCGCTTCCGGATTGTTCCGATTAAATATCATTTGCCGCAGCGCCCTGGCTGCAGTCTCTTCGATTGAACTTGACGGCACTTTGCCGTTGACCCCGATGGATTGCAATAATTTCAGCAATTCGGTCGGCGCCACGTCCAATTCTTTCGCTAATTCGTAAATGCGAGTTTTCGCCATCCTGACCACTTCCTTCCTATTCGTCCCTTGCCGCCGAGGCCATCCGCGCCAGCAATTGTTCTTTCAGTGCGGCGGGGGCCGGAGCCTGCAATTTCAAGGCTCGTTCCAGCGCGCGGCGCGACCATGCTCGTTCGACACATGCCGGTTGGGTGCATAAATATGCACCCCGGCCCGGCGCGCGGCCTGCGGCATCCAACTCCGGCGCCGCCCTGCCCCGCGAAACCACGCGCACCAATGCGCCCTGCGGCTTTTTGGCGCCGCAGGCCACACAGGTGCGTTGCGGTTGAGGCCGAATCATGTCGTAGGGGCGTGCGGCGGCACGCCCAAACATCGCAGTCGCAATCAGGGCGTGCCGCCGCACGCCCCTACATATGCTACTTATCTTCCGCCGTCTCGGTGCCCGCTTCTTCTTCGACGGGGCCGGTCGCAAAAAGGCCGGCTGTGCTGGCATCCTCTACGGCGGGCGCATCCGAGGCGCCCGTGCCGACCGCGAACAAGTCGTCTACCGTATCGACAGCAGAAGCGGTGTCTTCGGCTCCCAGTTCCTTAGCCGCAGCCGCGACGTCGGGCGAGAGCAGCGCATCGTCGGCGGCATTGCCCAGCGGCAGGATATCGGCGAAAGCGTCCTCCTGCGTGCTGCGTTCGGCGACGACGCGGCGCGGAGCCATGTCGAGGTCGAACATGCGCTTGGCCTGCTCCTCGGCGTACTGCTTTTCGGTGCGAATGTCGATGCGCCAGCCGGTCAGGCGCGCCGCGAGGCGCACGTTCTGGCCCTGCTTACCAATGGCCAGCGATTGCTGATCTTCCGAAACGATGACCGTGGCAGTGCCCTGCGCGCTGCCGCCTTCGCGTTCGCCGCGGTCTTCGCCGTCGTCCTGATTGTCGTCGCCGTGCGCGCTGAACTTCGGCCCGGCCTGCTCGGTGAGAATCACCTTGGAAATCTGAGCCGGCGACAGCGCGTTGGTGATGTACACGATGGCATCGGCGCTCCAGCGCACGATGTCGACTTTTTCATTGCCCAGTTCGTCGAGCACTTTGGAGACGCGTCCGCCGCGCGGGCCGATGCAGGCGCCGACCGGGTCGACGTCGGGATTGGTGGCCGCTACCGCGATTTTGGTGCGCTGCCCCGGTTCGCGTGCCACCGCTTTGAGCTCGACGATACCGTCCGAGATTTCGGGCACTTCGAGCGTAAACAACTGACGAACGAGGCCGGGATGGGTGCGCGACACTTTGATGGCCGGACCGCGCGGATTCTGGCGCACGTCCAGTACATAGGTGTAGAGCGTCTTGCCGATGGCGTAATGCTCGGTCGGCACCTGCTCCTTTTTGGGCAGCAGCGCCTCGGCCTTGCCGATGCTGACGATGATATCGCCGCGCTCCATGCGCTGCACCGAAGCGCGGAACATCTGTCCGGCTTTGTTGGCGTACTCGCTGGCGACCTGCACGCGCTCGGCTTCGCGCAGTTTCTGCAAAAGCACCTGCTTGGCGGTCTGCGCCGCGATGCGACCGAAGCCGGCCGGGGTGACTTCCTCTTCGACGCCCTCGCCGAGGTTGATGTCGGATTTTTTGAGGCGCGCGTCACGCCACGCGATTTCGGTGTTGGGATTCAACACGCGCTGCACCACGAGTTTCTGCGCGAAAACGCGAAATTCCTGATTTTCGATGTCGGCCTCGACGCGCACCGCGCCGGTGCCACCATAAGCCTTTTTATAAGCCGAAACGAGCGAGCCTTCGACGCTGGCGATCAGCGCCGAAACCGGAATGTTCTTCTCTTCCGCGACGCGCTTGAACGCTTCCATTAAATCCTTGCGTTCTTCGGCCTGCCGCTCGGCCAATTTGGCCGCGTTTTTCGCCGCGGTGGCCGCCGCCTTTGCCAGAGCCGCTTTGGTTGGTGCTTTTGTCGTTGCTTTTGTCGCCATCCTGTTTCACCTGATTGTAAATTGAGTTTCAAGTTTAAGGTTGTAAGTTGACTTAGAACCTGCAACTTTCGACTTGAAACTCGGCCTTCCGCCGCGTGTAGGAGACAAAACAAAAAGTGGGGCCGCGCGGCGCCCACTTTTTCGGAAACCTGAACCATATTGTCCCCGCTCACGCTGCTACAGGTAATTTTACCAATTTTTAGCGTTTTCTGCCAGAAGCAACTGCCCCAACGAACTTTTACGGCCTATTGCATCCTCCAACGACCTACTATGTGGAGGAGTTTCATTTTGCAAGTTAATTTTTTACGTTTTGCCGTCCCGTCCCTGTTACTTTTTGTGTTCGCGGCTAAGGCGCAACCACCCGAACCGCGCCAAGACCCGCCACAGGTAATCGCACCACCGGAAATCGTATGGCCACAACAAGTTGCTACCGCGTTCGTAGACGCAATCTCCACCCATTTTGATCTCGAAGCTGCCGCACGTTTGGTAGAAGGAGGTCAAACAGGCGCCGCTTTGACGCCCGTCGCCGCGGAGCTTCAAAAGGAACGCGATGGTTGGGAGATAGAGCTACGCGAGATCGGTGTCCAAACCAAAGACGATACCGCCACCGTTAAGCTCACGCTACGATTACATCACCCTTTGCTTGGCAAAATCACCCACCAAGAGCGCCTGACTATGCATCAGGTGCAGA
>JADMIO012713308.1_pt1 | contig 10665 bp, 8 predicted proteins | sample 8958161 | NCBI WGS metagenome assembly JADMIO01 (sample SAMN16585339, study PRJNA669376) | soil metagenome | isolation source: Crop rotation soil | place: USA: Cullars Rotation, Alabama | collected 2011 | reverse complement strand
CTTTCCCGGCTTCGGCGTGCGCAACAGCATGGGGGTGACGATCGAGCGCTGCTATGTCGTCCAGGCCGCTGGCCGACAGATCGCGCTGCCTGCTATCGGCATCGAGGGTTTCCTTCTTGGCGCGACGTTTCAGGAAAACCTTTTGATCGCGCCCGTCGGGATAGCGAACACCGCCGGTTTGGATCGGGAAGACGGCCCGCGTTACCTGCTGACCCTCAATCTCCGGATTCGCGACAACGTCCTCGGATGTCAGAGCCGCGGGGTGAGCTTGGATCGTCTGGCCCTCCATGCCGGGCAGACAGTGCTGTCTTCGAACCTGCTGATCAGCTGCGCGGCAGGAGGCATCGTTGCGAGCGGCGTCGTGATGCCGGGCGCTCAGCTCGAGATCGCCGGAAACAGCCTGCAGGTGTCCGGGATCGGCATTCTCTCGGGCGCGACGGCCGCGCGAATCGAGGCTAACGCGATAGCGCGCCTTGGGAACGCCGAAACCGGCGACGGCATCGTTCTCGCCGATGGCTTGATCCAAGGCAGCATCGAGGATTGCCAGATCATCGGCAACCGCATCACTGGAATGCCCGGTCGCGGGATCGCGATCACCGGGGCCCTGCGCGCGGTTATGGTGAAGCAGAATGTCATTCGCGAGACGGGGCGCGGAGGAATCGAGATGGATCCGGAGAGCACGGCCGAGATGGTCACGATCGAAAACAACGAGCTAACCGACATAGCGCCGTCGTTCAACAATGCGCAGCAGCCGATCGCTGCTCTCCGCGTCGTCAGCACTGATGAGGTGCGCATCGTCGGCAATGCGATCGGGCCCGTCGCCGCTGCGGCCGTGCAGGCTTTCGGACGCTCCGGCATCGAGGCGCTGGGCTGCCCCGGTATTCGCGTATCCGGCAACGATCTGTTTGGTATCGGGCCCGGCCAGGCGGTTGGCTCGACGGATGCCATCTATCTCGGCCCGCCCTTCCAGTCGGCGCAGGTGGCCGACAACAAGGCGACGCGCGCGGGCGCGCCGGTCACCGGAGCCCAGAGCACGGATTGGCTCGGATTGCGGATCGAGCGGCGGCCGCAAATGACGGTGACAGGGGCGCCCGGACCGCTGACCACCCCAGTTTTCGTCAGCTCGGAGACCGCGACTTTTGCCGTCAACCGGCGCCAGATCAGGGCAATGGCCCGGGCCACGCGCTCTCACCTGTCCATCGCCGGCAATCACCTCCTCGGCTTCGGCGGCAACGCCCCTGTCGTCCGGGTTGTCGGGGCGGACGCCTGCGCATTTACCGGCAATCAGTGCTTCCTGGACGGCGACGCCAAACCACCGGCAGCGGTGATCATCCAGGCGGACAAGACGGTTCTCGGCAACAACATCGTCCGGCGTCTGACGGACCAGGACGCCGTTCAGCTCGCCGGCAAACAGATCACGGCGGTCGGCAACATCACCATGGGGAATATCCGCTGGAACGGCAGCCCACTGCCGGCACCCTGGAATACCCTGAACGTCCTTGCACCTTGAGAGGGTGAGATGAAGATCCTGCGGCTCGACGCCGAAGCACAGGTTGCGGAACTCGCCTCGCAGGCGTTCAAGTTCCGGGCCAACGCGTCGGCCAAAACCAAGAAGATGGCGACCGCAGCCTTGCTGAAGGCAAATCCGCATCTGGCCGACGTGGCAACGTTGCCGGCCGGCACAACCATCGTCGTGCCCGAAGTGCCCGGTCTGGAGGCAGCCAGCGATGCCAAATCCGCCGAGGGGCCCGGGACCGACCTGCTGGAGAATCTCGTCACAGGAATAGACGCGGCGCGCGAAGGCCTGACCGTTGCGCTGAAGAGAAACCAGCAGGAGATGCAGGAAACGTTGCGGCTGGCGCGCTTGCCGGAACTGCAGACATTGCTGAAACGCGAGCACCCCGCAGCCGCTGCGCTCCTGTCGGAAATCGAAGCCCAGACGAACAAACAGGCCGAGGAGGAGAAGGCGCTGTCCGAACGCCTCGAGCGCGCATTTCAAGACATGCGCAACGATCTGAAAGGCCTGGGCCAGCGTTCGAGATAGCGGCGTTCGCCGCCGCGCACCTGCTTGCGAATCGGGCCGAACTGCAGCGCGCTGTGGCCTCGTTTGGCGAAACGGCAGTGCCGATCGTCGGCGCCCCTCATCCAGGCTGATAATCTCGGGCCGTCTGGCGAGCACGCGAGCTAACGACCTCGCGCTTACCCGGACACATGCTGATGGTCGTGGTGGCCGCCGCCGAAACGGTCGATGTGATAGGGCATGCGGGCGAGGCCCGGACAGAAACTGTTCACGACCCGCTCTACCCGGTCGTACAGGGCCTTGTTCGCGACATTCGCCGATTCCAGCCGCGCACGCGCAGTCTCGACCTTGGCGGCAAGAGCGGTCATATCGACCCCGACAAGCCGCCGATTGTCGACGACCATCCTGCCACCCACCATGACCGAATGCACGGCCGAGCCATCCTCGGTGTGAACAAGCTGATTGGTCGGGTCGTTGAACGGCAGCCAGTTCACATGCGTGGTATCCAGGAAAACGATATCGGCTTTGTAGCCCTTCTCGATCCGGCCGATCCTGTCCGCCATGCCGAGCGCTCTCGCGCTGCCCGATGTGGCCGCCCGGAGCACGTCGTCGGTCGTCAGCCACCGCGCCGTGTCCGGCCCTTGTGTCTTCGACGCCATGGATGCCAGGCGCATGGCCTCGTACAGATTCAGATTGTCGGAGCAGTTCGCGCCGTCGGTGCCGATCCCGACATTCAGCCCGCATTCGAGCATCCCGCGGACATCGGCCAGGCCGTTGCCCAGCCGCATGTTGCTGCCGGGATTGTGCGCCACCGACGCGCCGTGGTCGGCCAGGCGCCGCATGTCGTCGCGATCGAGCCAGACCCCGTGGGCAACGGTGAAATCGGGGCCCAGCAGCCCGAGATCCTGAAGGTGGGCCGTCTGCGTCTTGCCGTACTTCCGCAAGCCGACGACCACCTGCACCTTGGATTCCTGGACGTGGCTGTGCAGGCCTACGCCATATTCCCGCGCCAGGTCGCGGCAACCGGTCAGGAACTCGTCGGTGCAGTGGTGCGGGATCGTCGGCGCGACCGCCGGGCGCACCAGATCACGGTCGAAGGGCCAGTCCCGCAAAGCCTGCCGCATGACGGCGAGGCTGGTCTCGTAGGGTGCGAGCCTCAGCCGCTCCACTTCCCTGCGCTCGCGTTCCGGCAGCGCATCGATCAGTCCGGGAATGGCTTCGAAGAAGCTCAGATTCGCGACCATCGGGGCGAGGACGGCCCGGATCCCGGCGTCGCGGTAGGCCCGACCGCAGGCCTCTAGCCCCTCCAGGCTCGGCGCCGGGAATTCCGCCATCAGGTCGTAAGTGGCCGTGCAGCCTTTCAGCAGCATTTCCAGCGCCCCGACATAGATCGAGAGATATTTCTCCTCGATCGTCCGGTTGCCGGAGATCCAGGGGCCGGCAGCCAGCAGCAGCTCCAGCGTCCAGCGGTCGCCCATGCCCTTGGCCAGATTGCCATGGCCATGCATGTGCGCATTGATGAGGCCGGGATGCAGCAGCATCCCGGTGGCGTCGACACTGGCGGCGTCGGGCGGCGCTTCCAGTCCCGCGCGCCCGACTTCGACGATCGTATCACCGGCAATCAGGATGTCGGTTTCCGGCGCCGCATGCCTGCCGATATCGACGAGTCGGCCGCCGCGGATCACGACGGGGCGCTGTTCCGGCATTGGAAGCCTCTCCTCTAGATGGCCGGCTTGTCCGCCCCGGGCGACCAGGGAAACAGCACGCGCTCGATGATCACGATCAATTGAAACAGAACGATACCCATGAGCGAGAGCAGGATCAGCGCGCCCCAGGCGAGCGGCACTTTGAAGAAGGCGGTCGACGTCACGATCAAATAGCCGAGACCCTGGTCGGCGTTGACGAATTCCGCGACGACGGCGCCGACGACAGAGAGCGTGATCGCAGCCTTCAGGCCGCTGAAGATGAAGGGCACGGCGAATGGCAGGCGAATGCGCCACAGTTCCGCCCAGCGGCTTGCCTTACAGGCGCGGCCGAGCTCGATCAGCTCCGCCGGGACCGCTGCAATGCCGGCGGCGATCGACAGCACCAGGGGAAAGAATGCGACCAGGAAGGTGACGACGACTCGCGGCAACTCGTTCGTCCCGAGGATGACGACCAGGATCGGCGCGAGCGCCACCTTGGGAATCGACTGGGTCAGCACCAGGAGCGGGTAGACGGCTCCGGCGATGAGCGGCGAAGCGGTTATAAGGACCGCAAGCGGCAGGCTGACCACCAACGATGCGAGGAAGCCGAGAAGCACGGTTCTCGTCGTCGCCGCGCTGTGCTGCAGCACCGGCTGCCACATCTGGGCGGTGTCGACGAGGATCGCGGACGGCGCCGGGACCAGATAGGCGGGCACGCGAAACAGGCGACAGATCGCCTCCCACAGCACGAACAGTGCAACGATCGTGACGAGCGGAAGCAGGATCTCGCGCAACCAGCGGGAGGATCTAGGCGGCCTGCCCTGCCCGGACGCGCCGATTGCCGAAGATGAGCGAGCGGATACGGTGGGTGCTGTGCTGGAACTCACGCCGAGCCTCCATATCGAAGTCGCGGGGCCGCGGCAGATCGACGTCAACGATCTCCGCGATGCGGCCGGGCCGGGGCGACATGACCACGACACGGTCGCCGAGAATGACCGATTCCGGAATCGAGTGGGTGACGAAGAGGATCGTCTTCGGCCTTTCCTGCCAGATGCGCAGGGTCTCGATCGTCAGCTCTTCACGCGTCAAGGCGTCAAGGGCTCCGAACGGCTCGTCCATCAGGAGAATGTCGGGGTCGTGCACCAGGGCACGGCAGATGCCGGCGCGCTGCTGCATTCCCCCGGACAGCTCGCCGGGCCTCTTCATCGCGAAATCCTCGAGCCCGACGAGTTCCAGCAATTCCATCGCCCGCTCGCGGCCGGCGGCGTCGAGACGGCCCATCATGCGAAGCGGGAAAAGCACATTGTCGAGAATGGTCGCCCAAGGGAGAAGCGTGGGCGCCTGGAAAACGATGCCGACATCCGCCCGAGGTTCGGTGACGCGTAGCCCGGCGATCGAGACATTGCCTGAGGTCGGCTTCACCAGGCCGGCCACCAGCCGCAGCAAAGTCGATTTCCCGCATCCGGAGGGCCCGACCAGGCACACGAAAGCATTCCGCGCGACGGTGAGCGACACCTCATCAAGCGCCCTCACCTCGCCCCCGTCGGCGGGAGTGAAAACCTTGGTCAGCCGGTCGAGAACGATCACAGGATTTGGATCAAGGCACGAGCGAGGTGTCGATCGCCTGTTTCGGGTCCCAGCCGGGGTCGAGTTCCTGGGCCTCGGCCACGGCCTTCCAGGTAAAGGCCAGCCGCTCGGGCGATTCCTTGCCCCAGCCGAACTGCTTGGCGTGATCGTTGAAAACGAATCCGAGAGTTGCCTTCAAGCTGCCGAGGCAATCGTCGAGGGCCACTTCTGGGACCTTGGCGATATGAGCCTTACAGGCCTCCTCGGGATTGTCGCGCGCCCATTCGAAGCTGCGCCTGATCGCCTTCAGGAACCGTCTGGTCACGTCCGGCCGCTCGGCAATCGTCTTATCGGTCGCGATGATCGTCGCGGCGTAGATCGCGAAGCCCGTTTCGACGAAGGGCAACACGACGATTTCCTCGCCCGCCGCCTGCGCCGCCTTGTTCTGATAGAAGTGGTGAATGGAATAGAAGGGCGCCGCGTCGATGTTCTTGGCGATCAGCTGCGCCGCCATCGCCGCTCCGTCCATGTTCACCCAGACGATCTTGTTGGGGTCCGTGCCGGCGCGCTCGGCCACCTTCGGGAAGTAGAATTTGTGGCTGTTGCCGGGGGTGATGCCGATCTTCTTTCCTTCCAGCCCTTTGAAGCTGGTGATGCCCGAGCTCTTCAGCACGAAGAGAGAGTGCGGCGAATGCGAGTAGATGACCGCAATGCTCTTCACCGGAACGTTCTGCCGGGCGCGTGCCGTCATCACCGCGGCGAGGTCGGCCACGCCGTAATCGAAGGCGCCCCCCGCGAGCTTCGTCACCGTGTCGCCCGAGCCATAACCCCGGGTGATGGTGATGTCGATGCCTTCCTCGGCGAATATGCCCTTCTGCCAGCCGCCGTAATACATCGCATGCTCGCCCGACGGGATCCAATCCGTCTGGAACCGCACCTTGTCGGCCGCGGCAGCCGGAAGGGCAAGCACGGCCAGGGCCATAACGCCTAACACCAGTCGCTTCATCGGGGCCTCCGGAACGGACCGTCGAACTATAAGCAAGTTCTACGCCGTTCTGCGAGGGGGTTCGTCCCCGGCAATGGCGCTGTGCGTTCCGCGAGAAGGTACGGCTGAAGGTGGCCGACGCGCCGATGCGGTTACACCACGCGGCCTTCGCGCCGCCGTCTCGCGGGTTCCGTACCCCCCGTACGAGAGCCGGATGCAATGCCGCATACAAGTGAAACATCTTGGGTGCTGACGAGAAATCACCCCGAAACGCGACGCCCCTTACCAATACTTCTGAGGCAGTCGTCTTCTGGCGGTGATGACCATGACGCTTTTCCTGTTCCTCGAGACGCTCGGACGGGCGAACGATCGAAAAGCCCTCGCTAATGTAGCGGGCAAATGGTAATGTGGCAAAATTCGGGCATTTCGGGGGCATAGATAATGTTCGCCCTGGTCAGACGCATTTTTAACCTTTTAGGGAAGTACCGGCTGAGGCTTGGTGTCGTCGCTCTCTTGGTACTCATTCCTAAGCTCGGTGAATTGCTTGTTCCATTCTTCGCTGCTCGCATTTTCGATGCTCTCGCGGCCAGCGCACCTCCCGCAGAAGTCAATATCTACATTGTTCAAGCGGCGATTTTTTGGGTATTTCACGGGAATGTGCTGCCATTCGTCGCCGACTGGTTCGAATGCCGCTTTTTCGGCCTGCCGGCCCGGCAATATGTCAGCGAATACGGCCTGGGCTCGGTCCTGACCGGCCTGCCCACGCAAAGCCGCCAACAGCATGCGACCATGCACCAGGCCGTGCTCGAGGAAGGCGAGAACAGGCTGCTCGCCTTTGTCGACACCATCACCCGCACGGCCATTCCCGTCTTCATCATGAGCGTCTGCGCCCTGGTGATGATCCTGTGGTGGATCCCGCTCCTCGGCTGCATCCTGCTCGCCGGCGGCCTGCTGGACTTCGCCATCACCATGTACGCCAACGGCAAGCTGAAGGGCCGCTATGCCAAGTGGCAGGATCTGAGCTTCTGCCGGCAGCGCCAGCATCGCGAGGTGTTCAACAACATCCTGTCCGTCCTGCGGAAGGACAGCGGCGCCTCGGCCAAGCGGGACTACAGCGCCCGCTACAGCGAGATGACCGACCACGCGGTCGCGACCCAGACCATGTTCTTCGGCTTCCGCTTCGGCCGCGACTTCATCCTGAACCTGACCAACGCAGCCACCTGGCTGGTCGGCGCCTGGTGTGTCTACAACGGCACCTGCACCATCGGGCTGTTCATGATGGTGATCGCCTGGTCGGCGCGCGCGATCGAACTGTTCGGGCTGGTGACGCTCGTCCACAAGGCGTGGCTCGACAATGCCCCGGCGATCCAGGCCTTCTTCTCCGTCATCGACAACCCGACCCAGGCACCGCGCATCGCTTGCCCCGAGAAACCGGTCGCAAAGAAGCCGGTTCTGGTCGGAGTGGAGCACGCTGCCTGAGTTGAGGGGTGTGGCCGCGCGGGCCTGGGTAGTTCTAGGCCCGGGCGGCGATCGGGATGGCTCGCGTCCCGCGATTGCCGCGCGTCCTGGAACGCTTCTAAAACCGGACAGATCACCTGCTGCCGCACTCCGGACACATCACCTGCTTCCAGCAGATCGAGCGTAGACTCTCGACAGGCCAAAACTGCTGTCATAGGGTTGTGCTGCGCATCGATCACTCTGAACCCGCCCTATGCCCTCCCCGCTTTCGCATGGGCCTGTCGGAAATGTTCCGTTATCGGGACCGACGATAGTTGACGCCCTGCTGTTCGCCGAACGTTGGGGCCAGGGAAGCGCCGGGACGGGAGCGACGGTCACCTACAGCTTTCCGGGTCCAGGCGCCGCCTGGGCGGTCGGTACGCCCAGCGGCTACATGCCGCCTTATAACTTTCCGTCGGAATTCCTCCCGCTCGATGAAGCGCAGAAAGCGTCGCTCCGGTCTGTTCTCAGCAGCTATTCCGCCGTCGCAAACATCCAGTTCGTCGAGGTCGCGGACACGCCTTCGTCGGTAGGCGATATTCGCGTAAGTTCCTCGCCGATGGTGCAAGGGGCGATCGGCGTTGATCCCTGGGCAGCGCCGATCGGCGGCGACATCTGGTTCAATCCCGCAGAGCTGAGCAACGTAGCGGTAGGCACTGCAGGTTACGCCTTGATGCTCCACGAAGTCGGGCATGCGCTGGGGCTCAAGCACCCTTTCGAAGGAGCTTCCGTCCTATCGGCCGAAGAAAACAATACGCACTTCACGGTGATGAGCTACACGCAGGACTTTCCTGCCCCGCAGACTCCGCAGCTCTACGACGTCTTAGCCCTCCAGTATCTCTACGGCGCGAACAGAAGCTATCGAACGGGAGCTGACCTTTATGCCTTAGGCGACGGGGAGAAGCTGACGCTCTGGGACGCTGGTGGCGTGGACACCGTCAGCGTTGCAGGTCAGACCGTCGGGGCGGTCCTGAATCTCACACCTGGAACGTTCAGTTCGGTGGGGCGGATTTCGGCCAATTTCGTTTCAGCGCCGGCCATCAACAATATCGCCATCGCGTTCGGAACCTGGATAGAGAACGCAACCGGTAGCGCTCTGGCGGACGAAATCACCGGGAACGCGCTTCACAACATATTGACGGGCGGCGGCGGGAACGATCGGCTCGACGGCCGGACCGGCACCGATGTGGCCGTCTATTCTGGTCTACGGGCGGAGTATGACATCACCGGCGCAGGCGTCGGTTTCTCCGTCGCCGATCGCGTCCCGGGTCGGGATGGTACGGACACGCTCACCAATATCGAGATATTGCGCTTTGCTGACCTCGATCTCCGGATCATCAGCACTGCCGTGGCGATAAGGTCTGTCTCCGGCATCCACTCCGCACAAGACGGGCTGGCGATGTTCCGCGAAGTGGCGAGCGACGACGCCATCAAGGAACCGATGGAGGACGCCCATGCGCGTCTCGAATTCTCGCCAGGCGGCGGCGCCGCGCTGGGCGGAGCCGAAAGAGACCTCGTCTGGTTCACCGAACGGAATCCGGAGCTCCGAAGCGTTGAAGGCAGGGGCGGTGACGACGTCTACATCGTTCAGTGGGTCCCGGGCCCGCTTACGGGCGGCGACCCTCGGATCGTCGAAGCCGAGAATGGCGGCAACGACACCGTCTGGGTAAGCCAGAGCGACTACATCCTGCCCAACGGCGTCGAAAATTTGGTCAGCATGACGGAGCGCGGCGTGCGCATGCTGGCCAACGACGGCGACAACAAGTTCATCGGTGGTCCCGGCGAAGACCAGCTGTTCAGCGGCTTCGGTGACGACATCGTTTACGGGCGTGAAGGCAATGACCTCATTGTGGGAGGTGCCGGCACCGATGCCCTGTTCGGAGGAGAGGGCAACGACAGCTTCGCTTGGGAGCGCAGCCACGTCGGAGACGATGATAAGATCTGGGACTGGAATTTGGGCGACCGGCTCGACCTGAGAGGTCTCGGCGGTGTGACGGTGACCCAGGACGGCGCGGATACTCAGGTCTGGTACGACCCGAACCAGGACGGAATTCCAGACGCCCATATCGTGACCGTCATCGGGACGGTAAAGGCCGACATCGAAGCGGCAATCATGCTGTAGCCCGGTCGCGCCAGGGTGCCGGCGCGATCGGCGATGGCCGGCGGGTTCCGGCACTCGCCGTAGGTCCACTTGTTCTCTTTAACGGCCCCGCGCCGCGCAAGCGCGATTAGCAACGATGCTGCAACCTGTTGCCGGTTGCTGAATGTGGCCCCGTCAAGCCTGTGCAAGTCACCGAAAGAAATGGCGCGCCCAGAAGGACTCGAACCTCCAACCTTCTGATCCGTAGTCAGATGCTCTATCCATTGAGCTATGGGCGCTGACTGGTCCGGAACGGCACATTTAAGGATGCCGCGCGGCATTGCAACAGGCGGGCGACGCCGCCCTGCAACTCGGATGAGCCAACCTAGCCAAAGGCGCCGGGCATAGCAAGGACCCACTGCCGCCTCGCCCACGCTCGGTTCCCCAACCGCCTTGTTCGGCCAGAGTCGCGCCGATACTATCGCGCGCGCCGGCCATGCCCGTTCGTTGTTTTCCACCGGTCCGGCGCTCCCGGCCGGCAAGGCTCACATAAGAGGTTGGATCGCTCATGACTGCCGCTCGGTTGATGCGTGGCGCGAGCTGCGCGGCACTGCTGCTGACCGGCTGCATCAACCCGGATCTGGCTGGCGGCTCGGCTGCGCAGGAAGCCCAATCCGGCGCCCCGGCCGATGCTGCGGCGCGCGCCGCGGCGAGCCCCTCGTCGCAGACCCTGGTCGGGCGCAAGGTGCAGGATCTTCGGGCCGACATGGCGACGCTCCGAACGCGGGCGCAGCAGCAAACTGCGCGGCACGAGCAGCTACGCGGGGGAAAG
>JADMIO010789873.1_pt1 | contig 10665 bp, 10 predicted proteins | sample 8958161 | NCBI WGS metagenome assembly JADMIO01 (sample SAMN16585339, study PRJNA669376) | soil metagenome | isolation source: Crop rotation soil | place: USA: Cullars Rotation, Alabama | collected 2011 | reverse complement strand
CTTTCCCGCGCGTAACGCGCGGCGACGTCTCCCGCGGTCCCGACCTCCGCGATCGTGCCGTGCTCGAGCAGCAGCGCGCGGGTACACGTCGCGGTCATGAGATCCATGTCGTGCGTCACCAAGAGCAAGGTGACGCCGCCGCTCCGAAACCGCGCCAAGCGCTCTTCGCACTTGCGCTGAAACTGCGCGTCCCCGACCGACAGCACCTCGTCGACGATGAGGATCTCGGGCTCGGCGTCGGTCGCGATCGCGAACCCGAGGCGCGCGATCATCCCGGCCGAGTAGTTCTTGAGCGGCACGTCGAGGAACGGCGTAATCTCCGCGAAGTCGGCGATCGCCGCGACGCGCGGGTGGAGCTCGCGGCGGCGGAGGCCGAGCAGCGCACCGTACAAGAAGATGTTCTCGCGGCCCGTGAGCTCGAGATCGAATCCGGCGCCGAGCTCGATCAGCGGCGACAACCGCCCGCGCACCGCGACCCGGCCGCGCGTCGGCGGGACGATGCCGGCGACGACCTTCAGCAGCGTGCTCTTGCCGGCGCCGTTCCGTCCGACGATGCCGAAGCTCTCGCCGGCGCCGACGCTGAACGAGACGTCGCGCAGCGGCCAGAACTCCTCGCGCGGGAAGCGCTCGCCGCGGACGCGCCGGATCGCGTACTCACGGACCGACATCACCCGCTCCTTTTGCAGGTCGTAGCGTATGGACAGCCGCTCGACACGCAGCCGCGGCGCGGATGCCTGGAGGTCCGGCGCGACGGCCCGCATCCCTGAAATAGACGCCGTCATCAGACGTAGTCGATGAAGCGCGCTTGGTAGCGGCGGAAGACCGTCCAACCGACGGCGAGCGCGATCGACGACTGGAGGATGGCGGCCGCGACCGTCGTCCAGGCGGGGGGAACGCCGGCATAGAGCGGCACGCGGAACACGTCGACGAGGACCGTCATCGGGTTCCACCGGAGCACGGCACGAACATGCGGCGGCAGGATGTCGATCGGATAGAAGACCGGCGTCGCGTAGAACCACGCCAAGAGCGCGGCCTCGTAGAGATAGCGCACGTCGCGGAAGAAGACGTTGAGGGTCGCCATGAAGAGCGCGACGCCGAGCGTGAACACGGTGATCAGCGCGATGCCGAGCGGCACGAACGCGACGGCCCAGGTGACGCCGACACGGAGGATCGCGAGAATCACCAGCAGCGGCACCATCGCGAACAGAAAGTTGAGCAGGTTCGCGCCGACCGCCGCGATCGGAAAGATCTCGTTCGGCACCGCGACCTTTCGGATCAGGTGACCCGAGTCGACGATGCTGGCGAGACCTTGGGTCGATCCCAAGGCGAAGAGATTCCACGCGAGCAAGCCGATGATCACGAAGAGTGAGTAGTGCGGCACGTTGGGCGCGAACACCGACGAGAAGACCACGGTCAAGATCATCATCGTGATGAGCGGATTGAGCATCGTCCACGCGAAACCGAGGACCGAGCGCTTGTACCGCTGCTTGATCGCGCGGGTGACGAGATTGTGCAGGAGGTCCCAGTAGCGACCGAGCGCACCGGGCCCGCGCCATACAGCCGGCACGAGCTCGTACCGCGGCGCCGGACCCGCCTCGTCCGTCACTGCCGCCGCCGCGCCGCTCGGCTGATCCGCTGCCGCCGTGTTCAGCATTCCTCGATGCCGCGCCGCACACCGCGACGGGACGAGCCTTTGCATACCAACTCCGGCCGCGTCCGTACACGTGCCGGCACGTACGGACGACGGACGTGGGGCGTTGTCGGCGGAGCCGCGACGTGGCAACACACGGCGGATGTCCGAACGCCCCTCACGCGATGACGCGATCGTTGCCGGCACACGCGGTCGCCGCTGTGCATGGGCGGACAGCGATCCGCTCTACCATGCGTACCACGACGACGAATGGGGCCGCCCGATGGTCGACGACCGCCGGCTCTTCGAGAAGCTCGCGCTCGAAGGATTCCAAGCCGGCCTCTCCTGGTTGACCATTCTCCGAAAGCGCGAGGCGTTCCGTCGCGCCTTTCGCGACTTCGCGCCCGAGGCGGTCGCGCGCTTCGATCGCCGCCGCGTCGAGCGGCTGCTCGCCGACGCGACGATCGTCCGCCACCGCGGGAAGATCGAGGCGGCGATCCACAACGCCGGCCGGGTGCTCGAGCTGCAACGCACGTTCGGATCATTCGCCGCGTTCGTGTGGTCGTTCGCGCCGGTGAAACCATCTCGCGCACCGCGTACGCGCGGTGATGTGCCGGCGACCACCGCCGACTCGGAGGCGCTCGCGCGGAGCCTGCGGAAGCACGGCTTTCGCTTCGTCGGCCCGACGACCGTCTACGCCTTCATGCAGGCGATGGGGCTCGTCAACGATCACTTCGCGGGGTGCCCCGCCCGTGCCGTCTGCGAGCGTGCGCGAGCCCGGATGCGCGTGCCGCGGCCTTCCACCGGCACCGGTCGCCCGGTATCGTCGCCGCATGCGTGAGATCACCGCCGTCTTCCACCGCACCAAGCAAGTCGACATCTACCCGCAGGGCGGTGACCGCTTTCTCATCGAGGCCATCTTGCTCGACGAGGTCCACGACGTTCGCGCCGAGGTCGAGATCCTCCATCCGTCGCTCGAGATCGTCGCGGCACGGTCCGAAGTGCGGAACGGTCCGTTCACGGCGGTCTGCAACATGACGCATCCGAACATGGAAAAGCTCGTCGGCATGCGGGTCGCGCGCGGCTTCACGCAGCAGGCGCGCGCGGTCGTCGGCGGACCGGCCGGCTGTCACCGCGTGTCGGAGCTCCTCGTCGAGATCGCGCAAGCGGCCTACCAGCTGCACTTCGTCCGCTTTTTCGCCACGGTCCCGCGCGAGGTCCGCGAGGCGGAGGACGATCCCGTTCGGCGGCGCCAGGCCGTCCTCGAGTCGATCCCGGGGATGCGCAACACCTGCTTCTCCTACAGCGACGTCAATGAGGCGCTCATCGCCGAGAAGGGGACGCCGCTCGCATTACGTGGCCAGACGATGCCACGCCGCAAGCTCCCTGAGCCGTCCTGACGGGCTTCCGCGGAACGGAGTAAGCCGGCCGAGCTCCGTCGCGGCCGACAGCGCCGAGCATCACGGCGTCGTCGCCGTCCCGCTCGCCGTCGATCAGGACGGTCTTCCTCCCGTTCGCTTACCAAGCCTCGTTCGACACACGCTCCAACGAAAAAGCCCGGCTCGTGGTGAGCCGGGCTTCGAGGGTGACGTTGGAAGTTGCGGGGGGAGGATTTGAACCTCCGACCTTCGGGTTATGAGCCCGACGAGCTACCGGACTGCTCCACCCCGCGGCAGAGGACGATTTTTGTATCGGCTCGCGGAGAGGGTGTCAACGCGACGTCAGGCTCGGTCCGCGGCGCGGCGCTCGCGCCGCATGTAACCGCACGACGACGCCCTGACGCTTGAGGCGCTTCATGCGGCGCGCCAGCGTTCGGAGCTCGGGGCTGTTCCGCGGTGTGCCCCCCAAGTCGACGTCGACGTGAATGTCGACTCCCTTGGATCCGCGGAGCGTGACGATCTGATCGTAGAGATTCTCGAGATCGTACGGGGTCAAGGCGCCCGAGACGTAGAGCCAACCGCTCGGCATCGGAGCAACCGCGCTCAAACGACCGGTTCCGTTCCCCTCACCACCCATCACATCTCCTCCGCGACCCTGCTGTTTTGTAGTCGGACGTGGCATCGTTTGCAATGATTTCTGGCCGCGTGGTGATGACTCGGCGCTGCGATCTCCGCCGGCTCTCTGACGTTGGTGTGACGACCCGCTCTACCGCTGGGAAGGAAAATGGTGGCGCTCCGACGAATGCCGCCGCTCCGCCGCGCCGCCTCGAGGTCTGACGGACCCGTCGCCGTCTACGTGGCGCGCGTCAGCACGTTCCATGCCTCGCCGCAGTGTCGACACGACGGCCGTTCGATCGGCGTGAGACGCACCTGCCGGTGCATTTTTGGACGCGACGCCATCATCTTGACGACGCGTCACGCTCGCGTCGCTGGCCGACGACCGCCCGTCAGTCGACGAGGTCTGACGTCAGCACTCGCAACGCGCCGCGGCGAATTACGCGTCGTTGCGCCCGAACCGCCGAACGCGCTTCAGCGACACCGAGACAGCGGCACGTGAACGCTTCAGCGCAGGCCGACGCTGTGACGGAGCGCGTGCACTTCGCCGTCGCGGAGCACGCGGACGCCGCCGAGCGGCAGACTGCCGAGGAGGAGCGTGCCGATACGAATGCGCTGCAGCTTCTCGACGCTGTGGCCGACGGCCTCGCAGAGCTTCCGGATCAAGTGCGTCCGCCCCTCGTGGACCGTGATCCGGAGCCACGTCTTCGTCGGGAGGGCGCGTTCGACCGTGACCTCCGCGGGGCCGGTGCGTCCTTCCGGCAGCCGCACGCCGCGGCGTATGCGCTCCAGGGTGCGCTCGTCGGCGACTCCGCTGACCTTCACCCGATACGTTCGCGGCACGTGGTAGCGCGGATGCGTCAACCGCGCGGCGAGCTCGCCGTCGTTGGTGAGCAACAACAGGCCGCTCGATTGGAGATCGAGCCTGCCGACCGGGAATACACGGACGAATCGCCGCGGGAGTAGATCCATCACCGTCGGACGACCCTCGGGGTCGCGCACCGTGGTGACGATACCGGGGGGCTTGTTGATCGCGAGATGCAGCCGGTCTTCGCGTTGCGGGAGCGGCTTACCGTCGACGAGGATCTTGTCGGTCGGCCTCGCTCGCGTCCCGAGCTCGGTCACCGTTTTCCCGTTCAGCTTGACGTGCCCCTTGCTGATCATCGTCTCCGCCGCCCGACGGGAGCAGATCCCCGCTTCCGCCAGCAGCTTCTGCAATCGTGTTCCCGGACTCGTTCTCGCCATCGTCACCGCTCCAGGTCTCGTCGGATCCACCTGCCGCGCCGGCCTCGACGCCGTCAGGCATCGACGCCGCGACCTCGGTCAGTGCGGGCAAGCTCGCTAGGTCTTTCAATCCGAAGACCTCGAGAAATTGTCGGGTCGTGCCGTAGAGGAGCGGCCGCCCGATCACCTCTTTCCGTCCGATGATCTTGATGAGCTTCCGCGTCAGCAACGACGCCAACACGCTGTCGACGTCGACGCCGCGAATCACCTCGATCTCCGCGCGCGTGATCGGCTGCTTGTAGGCGACGATCGCGAGCGTCTCGAGCGTCGCGCGCGTCAGGCGCCACGGCTTCTGCTGAAAGAGCCGCCGCACCCATTCCGCCTGTGCCGGCGCCGTCCGGTACTGATACCCGCCGGCGACCTCGATCACACGAATCCCGCGCTGCTCGCGCTCGCCGCGTGCGCCGAGCTCGGTGAGCGCGGCGCGGAGCTCGCTCCGGCTCGGTCCCGGGATGACATCGGCGAGTCGGACGAGGGTGAGCGGCTCGCCCGCGGCGAAGAGCACGCTTTCGAGTATCGCGATCAGCCGCTCGTCCGCCGGCGTGTCCGGCGACGTTTCCTCTTCCGGCGAAGGGTCACCGGCGGCATCGTCGCGAAGCGCATCGTCGCCGTCGACTCGTACGGTTTCCGGCGCGGTGTCGTCCGCCTTCGATTCGCGGGCGACCGTCTCGATCGTGTCGGCGTCGACCTCGCGCCCGTTCTCCGTTCCGTGCGTCTCAGCCATCGCTGGTCCTCCCCCGCCCTCGCCTCAATGCGACGACGACCCGTTGCCGGCGCCGACGTACGTCGCGGCACCAGGGCCTTCGAACAACATGATGTCGCCTCCGTCCTCGTCCTGACGCGCGCGGATCGCTTGTCCCTTCACGAGCTCGAGCAAGGCGAGGAAGGTCGCCACCAGACGACGTCGGCTGGGTGAGCCCGCGAAGAGATCACGGAACCGCAGCGGTCCATCGATCGTCAATCGGCGCACGATGACCTCGACACACTCGCCGACCGAGATCTCCTCGTTGACGATCTCGTGGAAGCTCTCACGGAGCGAGCGCTCGAGGACGTCGCGGAACGCTTCGAGGAGATCGGCGAGCGTCACGTCGCGGAGGCGGACGCCTTCGCCGGCGTCGCGCTCGGGGACCTCCGGCTCGCGCCGGAACACGTCGCGGGTCAGGACCGGCCGCTCACCGAGCGCGAGCGCCGCCTCACGGTAGCGCTGGTACTCGACGAGCTGCTGGACCAGATCGGCACGCGGATCCTCGTCGGGATCCTCGGCGTCGGCCTCCGACGGCGGCAGGAGCATCCGGGACTTGATGTGCGTCAAGGTCGCCGCCATCACCAGGTACTCTCCGGCGACGTCGAGATTCATGTCCTGCATCAGATTCACGTAGGCCAAGTATTGCTCGGTGATGCGCGCGACCGGGATGTCGTAGACCTCGACCTCGTTCTTCTTGATGAGGTGCAAGAGCAGATCGAGCGGACCTTCGAAGACCTCGAGCTTGACCTGATACGTCATAGTCGACCTCCCACCCCGACGCGTTCGCGCACCGCTTCCATGGTCTCGGCCGCGATCGCGCGCGCCTTCGCCGTCCCGGCCTCGAGCACCTCGCGGACCTGTGCCGGGTTGGCGGCGAGCGCCGCGCGACGCTCGCGGATCGGGCGCAGCTCCTCTTCGAGCCGCGCGATCATGATGTGCTTGCACTCGAGACAGCCGATCTTCGCCGTCCGGCACCCCTCGGCGGTGTACGCGAGCTCCTCCGGCGTGCAGTAAAGCCGATGGTAGGTGTACGCGGGACAATCGTCGGGATCGCCGGGATCGGTGCGGCGCGCGCGGCGCGGATCGGTCATCATCCGCGAGAGCTTGGCTTTCACATCTTCGGCGGAGTCGGCGAGAAAGACGGCGTTGTTGTAGCTCTTGCTCATCTTCCGGCCGTCGAGACCCGGCACGCGCGGGGCGCGCGTCAACAATGCCTCCGGCTCCGGAAAAGTCTCGCCGAAGAGATGATTGAACCGGCGCGCGATCTCACGCGCGAGCTCGATGTGCGGCACCTGGTCGGCCCCGACCGGAACGCCCGTCGCGCGGTAGATCAGAATGTCGGCGGCTTGCAGCACCGGGTAACCGAGAAACCCGTACGTCGAGAGGTCGCGGTCGACGAGCTGCTGCTGCGTCTCCTTGTACGTCGGCACCCGCTCGAGCCAGCTCACCGGCGTGATCATCGAGAACAGCAAATGCAGCTCGGCGTGCTCGAGAACGTGCGATTGGAGAAAGATGGTGGTCCGGTTCGGATCGATACCGGCCGCCAGCCAGTCGACGACCATCTCGACGACGTTCTGCTTGACGTTCTCGGTACGGTCGTAATCGGTCGTGAGCGCGTGCCAGTCGGCGACGAAGAAGAAGCACTCGTGCGACTCCTGCAGCTGTCGCCAGTTGCTGAGCGTGCCGATGAGGTGCCCGAGATGAAGCCGCCCCGTCGGGCGCATGCCGCTCACGATTCGGGTCACAAGAGCACGTGCAACAGCAGGCGGACGGGAGCGTCGAGAATCACGCCGAGGGTCCGCGTCATCAAGAGCGCCATGACGATGAGGAATCCAAACGGCTCGAGCCTGGCGACGAGCCGAGCTTGCGCGTACGGCAGGATGCCCGTCAGCACGCGGCCGCCGTCGAGCGGCGGGATCGGGAGCAGATTGAACACCGCGAGCACGACGTTGATCACCACCGCGTACTTCGCCATCGCGGCGAGCGGAATGAGCACGATCTCGGTGAAGCGCACCGCCAGCTCGTCCGCGTCGGTGAGCCCGCCGACGTAGTGCGCGATCTGCCGGAGGAAGATCGCGCATGCGGTCGCCAAGACGATGTTGGTGAGGGGGCCGGCGACCGCTACGAGCACCATGTCGCGTTTCGGGTTTCGGAGACGCGAGTAGTCGACCGGCACCGGCTTCGCGTAGCCGAACACCGGCATGCCGGAGAACAGCAGCATCGCCGGCAACAACACCGTGCCGATCGGATCGATGTGCGGCAGCGGATTGAGCGTCAATCGGCCCATGCGAAACGCCGTGTCGTCACCGAGACGCAAGGCCACCACGCCGTGCGCGACCTCGTGGAAGATGACGGCGGCGAGCAGCGGCAGGGCCCAGAGCGCGAGTTGCCGCACGAAGTCGGCGATGTGCTCCGGTCCCATTGCGTGTTCCTAACAAGCACTGCCTGCCGGCGCAACGAATTCTCGGCGCAAGGGACCGACTCGGTCGAGTCACGGTCGAGCGCGAGCACGGTCGGCGACGCGCTCACGCCGACGATGAGCCATCGCGCGGCCGTCGCGTCCGCTCGCGCGGATGGTATCGCCGGTGCACGTCGCGGAGCCGTCGCGGTGCGACGTGAGTATAGATCTGTGTCGTCGCGATGTCGGCGTGCCCGAGCATCGCCTGCACCGCCCGGAGATCGGCGCCGCCGTCCAGCAGATGCGTCGCGAACGCATGGCGGAGGCTGTGCGGCGACACCTCGGAGTCGAGCGATGCGGATCGCAGATGACGCTTCAAGAGCTTCCAGATCATTTGGCGTGACAGCGGCGCGCCGAGCTTCGAGAGAAAGATCTCGCGATGGGGACGGCGCGCGGCCGCGGCGAGAACCGGACGCGCCAGCGTGAGATAGTCCTCGAGGCGCGCGCGCGCCGGACGGCCGAGCGGCACCACGCGCTCGCGGTCGCCCTTGCCGACGATCCGCACGCAGTTGGCGTCGAGATCGAGATTCGCTTGCCGCAGACGCACCAACTCCGAGACGCGCAGGCCCGCGCCGTAGAGCATCTCGAGCATGGCGCGATCGCGGCGGCCGAGCGCGGTGTCGGCGGCCGGCGCCTCCAAGAGGATGCGCATGTCGTCGACGCCCGGTGCGTGCGGCAGCGGAGCCGGACCGCTCGCCCCGCGAAGCTCCGCCGCCGGCGAGATCGCGAGCAGTCCTTCGAAGACGAGGTAGCGGCCGAACGTGCGGAGCGTCGATGCGGCGCGCGCCTGGCTCCGTGCCGCCAACCCGCGACGCCGCTCGGCGGCGAGGAACTCACGCAACAGCGTCGGCGTCAGCTCGCGCGGCTCGCTGATTTGCGCCGCCGCGTGCTCGGCGAAGCGCGTCAGGTCGCGGGCGTAGGCCGCGACCGTATTCACCGACAGGCCGCGCTCGACGGAGAGGTACGCGAGAAATCGATCGATCCAGAGGTCGATCTCGGTCGGCGCTCGGGGAGCGCCCGCGCCTGACGCATCGGCATCCTGCGACATTCCCGGTGCGGGTCGTCCGGGCAGGATGTCAGACGACGCGGACGCATCGCTCGTCTTCGCGGAGATCGTCGCCCGCGGCCGCTCGTCGACGGCCGCGGCGCTGGCGGCTGCGCGCGGCGCTTTCGGTCGCGATGCATTCGCGACCCCCCTCCCCCGTCGACGCATGCTACGGCGTCACGAGGCCGCCGGCGGCGCCGCGAGCTCCTCGAGCTGGCGCGTGATCTCCGCCCGTACCTTGGCGAGCCGATCGGTGTCGGTGAGCTTCGCGCCCTCCGTATCCGTGACGTAGAACACGTCGAAGACCTGGTGCACCTGGGTCGTGATCTTGGCGAGGTGGATGACGATCCCCAAGCGATGCAGCGCGTGGGTGATCGTGAACAGCACGCCGACGCGGTCCTGGGTGATCACGTCGAGCACCGTGAAATGCTCGGCGATCGTGTCGTCGGCGATGACGCGTGTCGGCACCCGCGCCCCGATCTTGCGCTCGAGGATCGACGGGCGGCGCGAGGCCGCGACGAGCTGCTCGACGTCGACCTCGCCGCGGAGCACGCGCGCCAGGACGCCCTCGACGCGCTCCCAGCGCTCCGCCTCCAGCACCATCTCGCGCTGATCACCGTGGCCGATCCGAAAGGAGTCGAGCGCGATGCCCCCGCGCGATGTGGTGATGCGCGCCGCGACGATGTTCATGCCGTGCGCGGTCAGCACGCCAGTGATCATCGCGAAGAGGCCGGGCCGATCCGGCGTGCAGATCGTGAACTCGCTGTACTCGGCGTCGGGAAAGTGGCGGAGCGTCGTCACGAACGCCGTCGGGTGCTCGTCCGCCGGACGGACGCCCCACTCCTTCCGCAGACGATTCATCAGCTCGAAATGCTGGGGCACCTGCGCCGCGGGGGTGCTGGTGAGATAGCCGTCGGGCATCGTCGCGACGTAGGTCTCGAACGCGGGACGTTGCGCCGGCTCGACGGCGTCGACCAGGCGCTGCCGGATGCGCGCGGTGCGCTCGGCAAGATCGACCTCGACCAACTGCCCCTGCTCGAAGAGCGCCAGTGCCTGGAGGTAGAGCTCGCCGAGCAGCATGTCGCGCCAGTTGTTCCAGACCTTCGGCGCGACGGCGCGCATGTCCGCGAAGGTGAGGGCGTAGAGCTGCTTCAAATTGTCGGCGCCGCCGACGTTGCGGGCGAAGTCGGTCACCAGCCGGGGGTCGTGCGTGTCGCGGTGTTGCGCCAAGTGCGACATCAGCAAGTGATGGCGGACCAGCAGCTCCCATTGCGCGGTGTCGTCCTCGTTCAGCGAAAGGCGCGTCGCGATCCTCCGCACGTACTCCGCGCCCCGCTCCGCGTGCCCGCCGCCGTGCCCTTTGCCGATGTCGTGGAACAGCATCGACAGAAAGAGCACCTCGTGGCGATCGATGTCGCGCATCACCTCCGTCAGGAGCGGCGCGACCTCTTTGTACTCGCCGCGGCGCAGGCGCTCGAGCTCGCGGATGCCGATCAGCGAATGGAAAAG
>JADMIO010703510.1_pt1 | contig 10665 bp, 7 predicted proteins | sample 8958161 | NCBI WGS metagenome assembly JADMIO01 (sample SAMN16585339, study PRJNA669376) | soil metagenome | isolation source: Crop rotation soil | place: USA: Cullars Rotation, Alabama | collected 2011 | reverse complement strand
CCGCCGGTCTGACCGTCGCTTTGCGCAAGTTCCGCCGAATACGTTCCGACGCGGTTCTGGTAGTCGAACTGCCCGCGTCGCTCGCCCTGATTGTCCAGCCGCAGCCGGTAGCCATAACCATCGCCCACCGGAAGATTGCGTTGCAGCGTGAACACGCGGCCATCGCGATCGCCGGTGCCATCGGTCGTCCGCAGACGGTCGACGCCCACCGAGGCGGTCGTCATGTTGCCGAGCGGCATCGTCCACAGCAGGCTGGCGATCGTCGAATCGTCGGCCGACTTGATCTTCGACACCGACATGGCGAGGTAGCCCAGGCGGTCGAGACCCACCGTGTATCCAAGCGATGCGATCGTCGTCGTCGGGTCGTTCAGGAACGCTCGCGATACATAGGTCAATGATACTGACCCATATCGTCCGAGTGCGTAGTCGGCACTGGCCAGCACTTCGCGCTTCACGACGGATAGCGCACCCTCCTCGCCGGCCAGCCTGAAGTTCGACGATCGCCACGAGCCGCCGAAGAAGAAAGACAACCCGCGCCCCTGGCGCTCGAAGCCTATCGAGACGCGACCGCCATTGCCTTCGGGGTTATGTCCGCCCGCGACGGTGGCGCTGGCGATTCCGAAGTCGGCAACCAGCATCGACAGGCCCACACCTGCATTGCCGAGTCCTTTCAGCGCCTCGGCGCGGACTTCACCGGTGATGCTGTTCGTCAAGCCGCGGCGGTACGTTCCCGCAGCAACCCACTGGCCGTAATCCGCGCTCTCGACGCCGTAGTTGTGACGCAACGCACCCGCGTCGAACGAGAAATCGGTGAGCCCCTCGCGCAACAGCGACTGGCTCGCATAGAACGGCCGCGTGATGATCTGCTCGCGTCCAAGCTCGTCGCGAACGATCAGCGTCACGTTGCCCGACCCGGTCACCGGTGGAATGTTGGTGATCGAGAACGGACCCGGCCTCACCTGCTGCGAGGTAACCAGCGCGTTGTTGATGAACACGTCGACCGTCGAGGGCACCGTTGCCGATCCGGTCGCGAACTGCCCCGGCGTCAGTACCAGGTTGGGCTGCGTCGCGAAATCGGTTGCGTACTGGACTCCACCGAAGCGCACCGAGTTGCCCCACGCGCCTGCGCGAGAGATCGCGTCGCCGGCACGGATGGTCGACAGTCGCTCCGGCATCGCGTACGTCCACACCGTATCCAGCCGCGTGAATGTCGTGCCCAGATCGGGCGAGTTGATCGCAACACCCGTCATGTTCGCCGTTCCGAAGCGACCGAATGCGCCCACTTCGAACGAGCCGCTCGTGGTGGTGGTGTCGACGTGCGTTGCGAGCAACGTGTAGTTGACGAAGCCGCCGGTTGCGGTGCGTTGAGGAATCGGGCCAGTCGGTGTCAACGCGTCGATCGCGGTAGAGGTGAACAATTCGGGGGGCCCCGACAGCGTCAGTGCCTGCGTGCCTTCATTGATATTGCTCTCGAGTCCCACGAACGCCGACAGCGGAAAGAAACGATCGCCCGAATATTCGATCGCGGGCGCCGCTGGAGATTGCGGAATCTTCATCCGCCATTTCGCCAGGTCGCTGACTCCCACGAAGACATTCCCGCGCTCATCGCGCAATGCCATGATCGGCTCGTCCTGCGGCTGACGGTTTACGCTGACTTCGAGGATCGCAACGGTGAATCCAGCGGGCGCTGCCGTCAACGCCGACGGATCGGCAGGCATCACCGCGGCCTCTGCGTATCTCGCAGTGGACCAGGACAGGGCGGAGAGCACGATCAGTATCCCGATCAGCAGCGGCCGGCTAGCGAGCGTCTGCGCTGACAACGGTGACATCGGTGGCAATGGGGCCGGCGTCGCTCTCGGCCTTGACGCGCAGGCGGTCCCCGTTGAATGTGCGTCCTGCGAGCGGCTTGAGGTTGACGGTGCGGCTGCGACCCGGCAGCACGTACCACATCGCGCCGTGAGTGGCGTCGACCGCGGACTGTTCGTTCTGCAATTCCACCGTAATGATCTGGATGTGCGCAGTGCCGGTGTTCGTCGTCGTCAACGCGAGCTCGCCCGATGGCAGCTTTTTCGCGGTCCACGCGAGCTTCGGCTCGGTCTTCGCCGACGCCGCCTCGACGAAAACCGGCAGGCTGATCTTCAATGCGAATTGCGCGCCGCTGAATCCCGCCTGCGCCTTCCCCGGCACCTCGGTGATGATGGCCCGATACGAACGCTCGACGCCGCCGTCGGCCGCGCGGCGCAGTGCGACGCGGACGATCTGCGAGCCGCCCGCCGGGATCGTGAAAACCGGCGGCGACGCGATGAGATCGTTCGTCGGGTCCAGCTTGTCCTCGTTGTTGTCCTGTGACCAAGCTACCAGCTGCGCCTGGACCACCGAGGGCTGGTCGCCGTCGTTACGAACGGTGAGCGCGACGCTCTTCTGCGCGTTCGACAGGTCGACGCGAATCGGCGATACCGAAAGCGATCCCGCAAACGCAGGACTCGCCGCCGCTACCGCCAGCAACAGGATGAATGCGAGCTTTCTCACGTGCGACTCCTTCGACTCCAACCGCCAATGATAACCACGGTTATATCGGGGTCAGACACCAATTGCGCCTGAACGTCGTCATCGACGGGCAACTGTAGTAAAAACGGCCGGGATTGACCCGGCCGCTCATGCGTCGAAGCAAGTGATCCGTTGCGTTCGATCAGTACGTCACGGTGACGGTGATCGTCGGCTCGATGTACGCGCCGACCGCCAGGTTGGTCTGGCCGGCGGGAACGCGGCCGAAAACCGTATGCGATACCGCGGTGCCCATGCCCTGGCCGTTGCCGGCGACGAGGCCCGTGCCCGTGTCACCCCAAACCTGGCCGTAGGTGCCGTCGGTGTACAGGTTGTATTGCATCACGTCGGTGGGGCCGTTGCCCAACAGGCGATTCGAGATCACGCTGTTGGTCACCGTGCCACCGCTCAGTCCGATGGAGTAGCCCGAGTTCTTCGTGCACTTGACGGCGATGACCGACGACTGCGTCGAAGGAGCGGCCGCCATCGGGTCGATCGTACCGAAATCGATGTTGCCGGCCGTGACCGAGCACGCCTTGGCGACGTTCGCCTCGACCTTGAAGGTCGCCGGGGTGGTCGCCGCGTACGTTGCTGCCGTAACGCTCAGAGCCAGGACGCCCGCGACAGCCGATGCGACACGCATGAGATTGAAGGATTTGACGTTGTTCATTTTGTTTCTCCGGTTCAGGTTGGTAAGAAGGAAAGATTTAAACTTTTGCCTCGGTAATGGAGCAGTTCCCGTGCCACATCCACAAATCGTTTATATTCAACCACTTGACAAATTTTTGCGTTTTTGATGCTGCCGCTTTGCGTCATCCGGTGACTGTTTTTTGGCCGCCCCGTTTTACGACGGCCGCGCGCTACGTCTGCGCGCAGCCTTGCTCGATTCAATAAGTGACGGTTACAGTGATCGTCGGCTCTGCGTAATTGCCGACGGCGAGATTGGTCTGGCCCGACGGCACGCGACCGTAGACGGTCAGCGGCTGCGAGGTGCCCATTCCCTGTCCTGCGCCCGACATCCACGTACCCGCCGAATTGCCCCAGACGGTCGTGCGCGTGCTGTTGCTGTACAGCTGGTAGCGCATGACTGCTGCGCCATTGGCCATCAGGCGATCGGCGATCGTCGTTCCGCTCACGGTGCCAGCGTTGAGGCCCACTGTAAAAGCGGTGTTCTTGGTACAGAGGACGTTGATCGTCGACGTCTGGTCGACGGCTCCACCCAGCGGGTTCACCGCGCCGAATGCGAGGTCAGTGGCGGTCACGCTGCACTGGGCGGATACGCTCGCGGTGACCTGGAAGGTAGTCGTGGTGGTCAACGCCGATGCGGTTGTCGCCGAGGATACGAGCGCGAGCGCAAGCAGCGTGCGGCGAAAGATTCGAGAAAGGCCCGTTTTGTTCATGTTTTGTCTAACCTGGGGTGCTTTGATCATTTTGCGCGATGAAGGGCCGGCAGTAGTGAGCAGCATTCGTGCCAAGGGAGTAATGTCAATAAAATCAACGATGTCGGAATATTCCTACTGGGAAGAATGACGATTTGCGACACGAGCGCCTCGCTGCACTGCCGCAATGCGCGTCCTGCGACGTAACAATTTGTTGTTACGTCAACCGGTTAGGTGGTCGAACGCGGTCGACTAAACGACGCGCCAGCAGGCAGCTGGCGCGGCGGTCGGGGGCCACAGTCCGGGAAGTCCAGTTGGGCGCGTTACTGCTACATTTCGGAGAGATCCAGATGACGACAAACGATCACCGCCCGCGACGCCGGCGCCTCATCCTCGTGCTTGGGGCCGCCCTCCTCTATGCGGCGTCGCTGCTCCCGGTCGCCGACTGGCTGTGCGAGCTTGTGGAGAGCCGCTATCTGCCGATTGCGGCCGAGCAGATGCCGAACGCCGACGCCATCCTCGTGCTCGGCGGCGGCATCGGCGGCGCGCTGTCGCCGCGCGTCATTCCGCAACTCCAGCTCGGCGGTTCGCGTGCCTGGTACGGCGTCCGCTTATGGAAAGCGGGCAAGGCGCCGCTGATCGTCGGTGTCGGGGGCGGTGCGCTGAACAGCCCGGAATCGGCAGCCCTGGCCGAATTCTTCGCCGACATGGGCGTGAAAGCCGATGCCGTGCTTCAGGAAAGCGCGAGCCGTACGACCGTCGAGAACGCGTTGTACGTAAAGCCGCTGCTGGTCGAGCGCGGCGTCAAGCGCTCGCTGCTCGTGACCTCTTCACTGCACATGCAACGGGCGCTTGCGATCTTCAAGGCCGCCGGCATCGACGTGATCCCGGCGAGCGCCGATGCGGAGACCGTGCGCGATCGCGTCTACCGATGGCGCGACTGGCTGCCGAATGGCGAGGCGGTGTTCAAGACCCAACGGGTGTTGAAGGAGCTGATGGGACTCGCTGCGTATGAGCTGCAGTTCTGGTTGGCGGAGCATAGGAGGGACCAGGAGTGATGCGTTAGTATCGATGCCTCTTCGACTGCAATTCCGACATTCGTGAATCCGCTAAAAACAAAACTTCAGGACAAAAGCGCACTGGTTGGCATCGTCGGACTCGGGTATGTCGGCCTTCCGCTGCTGCTTCGATACGTCGAAGGCGGGTACAAGGTGATCGGCTTCGATATCGATGCGGAAAAAGTCGAATTGCTGTCTGCGGGAAAGAGCTACATCAAGCACATCTCGCAGGACGCCATTGCCGGCGCGGCCGACGGCTTCGAAGCGACCACCGATTTCAGTCGCGCAGCAGAAGCCGATGCGCTGATCATCTGCGTGCCCACGCCACTCAACGCACATCGCGAGCCCGACCTGAGCTTTGTCATCGGGACGATCGAGACGCTGGTGCCTCATCTTCGCGCGAACCAGGTTGTTTCGCTGGAGAGCACGACGTATCCCGGCACCACCGATGAAGAATTGAAGCCCCGGATCGAAGCGCGCGGCTTCGAAGTCGGCAAGGACATCTTCCTCGTGTTTTCGCCCGAGCGCGAAGATCCGGGCAATGCGAAATTCTCGACGCAAACGATTCCGAAAGTGGTCGGCGGCACAACGCCTGCGTGTCTCGAGGCCGGCGTTGCGCTCTACAGCGGCGTGATCGACAAAGTGGTGCCGGTGAGCTCGACGCGAGCGGCCGAGATGACCAAGCTGCTCGAGAACATCCATCGCGCAGTCAACATCGGGCTCGTCAATGAATTGAAGATCGTCTGCGACAAGATGGATCTCGATATTCACGAGATCATTCGCGCGGCCGCGACGAAGCCGTTTGGATTCGTTCCCTACTATCCCGGACCCGGATTAGGCGGCCATTGCATCCCGATCGATCCGTTCTACCTCACGTGGAAGGCACGCGAGTATGGCGTGCATACGCGCTTCATCGAGCTTGCCGGCGAGATCAACCAGGGCATGCCGGCGTGGGTCTGCAAGAAGGTCGCTGAGGCGCTGAACGATCGTGAAAAATCGGTCAAGGGCAGCAGGATTTTGGTCCTGGGTATCGCGTACAAGAAGAACGTCGACGACATGCGCGAGTCGCCCTCGGTCGAGCTGATGGAGCAGCTGATGCACATGGGCGCGAACGTCTCGTATTCAGACCCGTATGTCCCGATATTCCCCAAGATGCGCAAATACAACTTCGACTTGAAGAGCGAGCCGATCACGGCCGCAACCTTGAAGCAGTACGACTGCGTGCTCGTCGCAACCGACCACGATTCGATGGACTGGAAGCTGATCCAGGAGAATGCGCGACTGATCGTCGATACACGCGGCCGCTATCTGGATGCGTGGCCGAACGTCGTCAAGGCTTAATCGGGGTCTCCCGCAAGGGGATAGCAAGACACCAATTAGCTGCAACTCCAGCGGTCACATTCCGAACCTGCTTCGGAGGCTGACCCGAACTACCCTTAGCGCCGTCCTCCCGCCAGCTTCACCGAATCCGGATCCGCACGCAGCCGCGCCATCGCGACAACCCCCAGCCACGGCCCGATCGCCAGCGGAATAAACGCATATGTCCATCCGAGCCGCTCGACAAACATCGGCATCAGATGGATCGTGATCAGCGTCAGCGTGAAGCCCAGCGCGGTCTGCACGGTCAACATCGTGCCGACCGTCGAACGATCGGAAAGCTCCGCGATCGACGCCGAGAACTGCGCCGAGTCGGCGACGATCGTCAGTCCCCATAGCAGGCAGATCGCGATCAGCAGCCAGACGCTGCCGCCATAGGCAAAACCTATCGTCGCTGCGCAGGCCCCGCTAACGGCCATCGCGATCATCGTCAGAGTCGTGCGGCCGAGACGATCAGCGAAGACACCACCGGCCACGCATCCGATCGCGCCGATGCCGATTGTTGCAAACGTTACCAGCTTCGCTGCGGTTGCGGCTGTCGCTGCAGGCATCGACATCGCAAAGCTCGATTGCACGAACACGCCAATCCACGCCCACATCGCGTAGAGCTCCCACATATGTCCGAGGTACCCGAGATTGGCAAGGCGCACCGAGCGCACACGCCACGCCGCGAACACTGCGTTACGGTCGAATCGCCGCGGTGGCAACGTGTTGGGACCGACACGCGCGAAGTTGATCAGCACTGCCGCGACCAGCGCGGAAAGAGATGCAGCAGCAATCGTGAAATGCCAATCGACGCCACCCATCGCGTTGAAGAGATGCGGCGTCGCCGATCCCAGCGTCAGCGCGCCGACGAGCAGGCCCACCATCAACCCCATGTCGCCGCGCGCCCACGTCGACGCGAGCTTCATTCCAACCGGATAGATGCCGGCCATGCAGATGCCGGTGATGAATCGCATCAGCGGCATCCATGGTCCTGCCGGGTCGACGACGAGGATCAACGCGTTGGCGCCGGCGCCGACAAGCGCCGCGCACATGAAGAAACGCCGCGGCTCGAGACGGTCGGCGAGGCCGAAGAAAGCGCTCGCCAAGCTGCCGACAACAAAGCCGGCCTGCACGCCGCTCGTGAGCGCCGCCTGCGCGAACGATGAGAGCTTGTACTCGGCGAGAAGCGCGGGCACCACCGCCGATGCCGAAAACCACAACGCCATCGCCGCGACCTGGCACAGGGCGATCAGTGTGATGGCGACGGGCTTTGTCATCCCGCGATTGTGCCGCACGCGAGCCGCTGCTTCGATCGAGCCTGATTGCGTCGCCGCAATTCGCGCAGACGCCATACCGAATAGTCGTGATTCTCGTTCGCGCTTTGCGTCCGTACCGTGAACGTCGCGTCCAACCGTCGCGATCATCAGGGAGCAAGGCATGTCACGGATCCGGAATCTGCTCGTCACTACCGCCATCGCGCTTGCGATGACGGCACCACCCGCCGTGCATGTCGCGCAGGCGGCGAATGCGCCCGTAATCTACTCGTCATCGGCTACGTCCGGATTGCTGGTGATCCACGGCATCAACTTCCTCCCAGGCCCGGCGACGGTGTGGCTGGGCACCACCCCGCTTGCCACGCTCAACCAGACATCGACGGAGATCCAGGCTGTCGTTCCCGCGGGATTTCCTGCCGGCAACTATGTGCTCACTGTTCAGATCGGGACGAAGAACGTCGATGTCGACGACTCCGTTGCGACGATCGGTGTAGTCGGACCCGTCGGGCCGCAGGGCGTGCAAGGTCCCCAGGGCGAGCAAGGTATCCAGGGGCCTGTCGGTCTGCAGGGGCCGAAGGGCGATGCTGGTGCCGCGGGAGCTGCCGGGCTCAAGGGCGATACAGGCGCGAAGGGTGACACCGGCGCCACGGGGCCGAAGGGCGATACGGGCGCGAAAGGAGATACCGGCGCCAAGGGCGAAACGGGAGATAAGGGCGACACGGGTGCAGCTGGTGCGACGGGGGCAACTGGAGCACCCGGAGCAACCGGCGCGACGGGTGCGGTGGGCGCAACTGGCGCAACCGGCGCGAAGGGTGACACCGGCGCGCAAGGCGCTCAGGGAGACATTGGTCCCATCGGCCCTAAAGGCGACACCGGTGCATCAGGCGCCGCCGGAGCACCAGGCTCACCCGGTGCGCCTGGTGCGCCTGGTCCAACGGGCCCCCAAGGCATTCCAGGCGTACCAGGTGCATCCGGTCAGGACGGCTCCGTCGCACACCGCGCGGCACACGACAGCGTCACCATCCGTCTCAACCCATTCGACGGCCAAGGCTATGCGCCGAGCGTCGGCCACTTCACGCTGATATCAACGCTGACACTGCCCGAGGGCGCATACGTCGTCACCGGCACGCTTACCGTGACGAGTCTCGACAGCTTCATGCAGACGGTGCAATGCGCGATCTTCGTCAACGGCAACCCCTACTCCATCGCATGGACCGGCTATGTACCGCTGCGGAAGAACCCGTACTTCGCCGGCGACGGCGGACACGTTGGTCAGTTCAGCATTCACGGCGTCGTGCAGACGGGCGATCCGATCTGGCTCGGTGGATCGGCTGCGGCGGAACTGCGGTGCGTGACCAATGGCGTCGCGGATGTCGGCCCGTACAAGATGAATGCAATCAAGGTCGGGTCGGTCGTGCAGCAGTAGCGAGGCCATCGCACCGCGGAGCAGACGCAGCGTTGTCTTAACACTGGTCCGCTCGCTGCAGTCAATTTCGGCTTTACGCAAAACGTCCCGAACGCCCGGTCACCAGACCGGGCGTCGCGTCCGAGTACGCGAAACATGCGTCGCATGTGCGCAGTACGGACACGGCGTCCGCGTTAAAGCGAAGTCACTTTCTCCGATCCAATCACGAAGGACTGTCATGTCGCATTCGATGCAAAGGTCAAAATCATGATTCATATCCGCAAGGCGCTGGTCCTGTCCGCACTCGCCGCTGCATTGACAGGTGGCGTCGATCACATCAGGTACGCATCCGCAGCGTCGTCGCCGCCTACGATCTATGCGACGACTTCGGTGGGCTCGACCCTGAGAGTGCACGGCCTCAACTTTTCAGGTGGCGTTGCGAGCGTTTGGCTTGGTGAAACGAAGCTACAAACGCTCGCGCAGACCGGGACATCGATCGACGCCGCCCTGCCCGTCGGCTTCGAGCCGGGGACGTACCTGCTGGTCGTTCAGATCGGAACGAAGAACAGCGATGTCGACGAGTCTGTGGTCACGGTCGGCGCCGTCGGTCCGCAAGGGCTCAAGGGAGATTCCGGCGCCATCGGTCCGCAAGGACCGAAGGGCGACACTGGATCAACTGGCGCACAGGGGATCAAAGGCGATAAAGGCGATAAGGGCGACAAGGGAGACGCCGGCATCGCCGGTGTAAAGGGCGACCGTGGCGACAAAGGAGAGCAAGGAATAGCCGGAGTCAAAGGCGATCAAGGCGCGCAGGGAACACAGGGATTGCAAGGCCTTCAGGGAATTCAGGGCTTACAAGGCGCGCAGGGCCCGAAAGGCGACGCCGGCGATAAAGGCGACAAAGGTGACAAAGGGGATCAAGGCAACATCGGCGCGCAAGGCGCCAAAGGCGACACCGGCGCCCAAGGACCGAAGGGCGACGAAGGCAATCAAGGCCTGCAGGGCGCGCAAGGTCTCCAGGGCGACAGTGGCGCGCACGGCGCCAAAGGTGATAAAGGCGACAAGGGCGACAACGGCGATCAAGGCCCCGCCGGCACATCCGGCGATTCGCTCTGGCTAGGCGCAACCGGCGGCCCGATCGGCTACACCACAGGCAACGTTGGCGCAGGCACTGCAACTCCGCAATACCCGCTGCACGTCACCGGAAACGCCGGAACGATGATGCAGATCGGCGATGCCGGCTATCTCGGACAGTTCAACAATGGCTTGTACGTGGGATCGGGTGCGACGCTTGGTGCCAACGGCACGTGGACATCGCGCGGCACCAGCGCGCAACAGATCGGTGTGAACGATGAAGCCTGGCTCGATTCGATCATCTTCATGTCCGACGGCAATCTATCGCCAGGCGTCGGTTACAACCCGTCGATCCGGATGGCGATCCGCAACAACGGCGACATCGGATTGGGTGGCAGCCTGCATCGCCAGGGTAATGCGATCGGCGGCGCCGATGTCATGATCGTCGGCGGCAACGTCGGCATCGGTACGGATACGCCATCGTCGAAGCTGCACGTCGTCGGCGCGATACTCGCAACGGGCGGCGTGTTCGATGCGAACGGGCCGCTGGGTGCCACCGGACCGGCGGG
>JADMIO011130932.1_pt1 | contig 10666 bp, 10 predicted proteins | sample 8958161 | NCBI WGS metagenome assembly JADMIO01 (sample SAMN16585339, study PRJNA669376) | soil metagenome | isolation source: Crop rotation soil | place: USA: Cullars Rotation, Alabama | collected 2011 | reverse complement strand
GCCGCGACTTCAAGTCACGTGAATTCCAAGCTTCGGATCCCACTGTGCTGGAAAGCGGGCTCGCGCTCGGCGTGAACTCGATCGCGGCCATCGCCGGCTCGTTCATCGGGCTCGTCCTCGGCGGCGTGCTGGGGCCGATCGCCTGGCGGCTGGTCTTCCTCGTCTCGGTCCCGATCGGCGTGATCGCGACGTTCTGGTGCTACCACAGCCTGCGCGAGCTCGGCGAGCGCAAGGCGGCGCGGATCGACTGGTGGGGCAACCTCACGTTCGCGCTCGGCCTGATCGGCGTGATGGTCGGCATCACCTACGGGATCCAGCCGCACGGCGGGCACACGATGGGGTGGACGTCGCCCTTCGTGCTCTCCACGCTGATCGGCGGCGTGGCCGTGCTCGTGCTCTTCTGCCTGATCGAGCTGCGCGTTCCCGAGCCGATGTTCCGCCTCGACCTGTTCAAGATCCGCGCGTTCGCGGGCGGCAACGTCGCGGCGCTGCTCGCGGCCATGGGACGCGGCGGCCTGCAGTTCATCCTCATCATCTGGCTCCAGGGCATCTGGCTGCCGCGGCACGGCTTCGACTTCTCCGAGACGCCGCTGTGGGCGGGCATCTACATGCTGCCGCTGATCTTCGGCTTCCTGGTCGCCGGCCCGGCCTCGGGCTACCTCTCCGACCGCTTCGGTGCGCGTCCCTTCGCCACCGGAGGGCTGCTGCTGGCCGCGGCGAGCTTCGCCCTGCTGATGGTGCTGCCGGTGAACTTCGCCTACATCTGGTTCGCGCTGATCCTCCTGCTCAACGGGATCGGCATGGGCCTGTTCGCGGCGCCCAACTCCGCCGGCGTGATGAACAGCCTGCCGCCCACCCAGCGCGGAGCGGGCGCGGGCATGCTGGCCACGTTCATGAACTCGGCCAGCGTGCTCTCCATCGGCGTCTTCTTCAGCCTGATGATCGTCGGCCTGGCCGCGGACCTGCCGCACACGCTGCAGAGCGGGCTCGTGAGCCACGGCGTCCCGGCGGCCGACGCGCACCGCGTCTCCTCGCTGCCGCCGGTGGCGACGCTCTTCGCGTCCTTCCTCGGCTACAACCCGATGGCCACGCTGCTCGGCTCGCACGTTCTGACCGCGCTGCCGGCCGCGCAGGCGCACCAGCTCACCGGCCGCAGCTTCTTCCCGGGCCTGATCTCCGCTCCCTTCCACACCGCGCTCGTGTACGCGTTCGTCTTCGCGATCGTCGCCTGCCTCGTCGCCGCCGTGGCGTCGCTCCTGCGCGGCGGCAAGTACCACCACGTCGAGGAGCCGCAGCCGCCGGCGGAGGTTCCTGCGGCCATGGTGGTGGAGGCATGAGCGACGTCCTCGAAGCGCGGCTGCGCAAGATCGGCGAGGTCGCCGACGAGGTCGGCGTCACGCCGCGCACGATCCGCTACTACGAGGAGCTCGGGCTGCTCGGCGCGGCCGGCGAGCGCCCCAAGGGCGGCCACCGGCTCTACAACGAGGACGACGTCGCGCGGCTGCGGGAGCTCGTGCGCCTGCGCGACCTCCTCGGCCTCTCGCTCGACGAGCTCACCCGGCTGGCCGAGGACCGCAAGGCGCAGGAGTGCCTGCGCTCGCGCTGGGAGAGCACGACCGACGACGCCGAGCGCGCCCGGATCATCCGCGACGCCATCCCGCACGTGGAGCGCCAGCTGGAGCTGGTGCGTCACCGCCGGCGCAGCCTGGACGAGTTCGCCGACGAGCTCACGGCGAAGCTCGACCGCCTGCACCGGCGGCTGGGCGAGCTCGAGTCCTAGGCGAGGTAGCGCGTCAGAGCCGCGGCGATCGCGTCGTGCGTGCTCTGGGTCACCGGGTCCGGCGCGTATCCGCCGTCCTCGCCGCGCCGCGGGCCGTGCTGGTAGGCGTGATCGGGATGGTCGAAGGTGAGCCACTCGACGCGCTTGCCGAGCCGCTCGAGCAGCTCGGCCAGCTTGCGGAACACGCCCTGGAGGTGGTCGTCGTCGCGCCCGATGACGACGATCGGCAGGTCGTCGGGCAGCCGGCCCAGGCGCTCGGCGGAGCGCTCGAGGTCGATCTCGGAGTCGTCCACGTCGCGCCGGTACTGCAGGGCGGCCTCCGTGCGCGGCCCGGGATGGCGCAGGCCGAGGAGCTCGATGACCGCCGGCTCGGCCGGGACGAGCACGGCCGGCCCTCTGCCCATCTCCGCCGTGGCCTTGGAGCTGCAGCTCGCCGCCGTGGCTGACGCCGAAGAACCCGACGCGCCCGGCGTCGACGCGGTCGAGCTCGCGGACGTGCCGGAAGACGGCCGCGACGTCGTGGTGGTCGAGCACTCCGGCACGGTCGCTGCCGTAGGCGTCCTCGTTCTCGGCGCGTCCCTCGGTGACGACTACGGCCAGCCCGGCGCCGAGCAGCCGGTCGAAGAGCGACGAGCGGTTGCGCACCTCGTCGGACAGGTAGGGCAGCCCCTCTCCGCCCGAGCCGGGATGCAGGCTGATCACCGTCCCGAACGGGCCGTCGCCGTCCGGGTAGGCGACGAGCGCCGGTATGTAGAGACCGTCGTCGCTGAGGACGAGGTGGAGCTCCCAGCCGGTCTCGGGGTGCTCTAGGACGACGTCGCGGGAGCCCATCGGCGCGGCATCATCGCAGCGCCCAGCAGCTCCACGGCGTCCGGAAGGCCCTCGAGGTCCCGCGGGCGGCGCAGCTCGAGGTTGGGCAGCGCGGCGAGCTCGAGGATCCGCAGCGCCTCGCGCGGGAACGTCGTCTCGTGCTGGAGCGCGAGCAGCCGGCGGACCGCCTCGGACGCCTCGATGGGCTCGAGCGCGAGCTCATCGCCCCAGGCCAGGTGGACGACGCCCGCGAGCGGCTGCTCGGCCGCGGTGGGGGCGAGCGTCACGCGCCGGCGCGGGGTCTGCGGGCGCACGGCGTGCGTGGCGCCGAGGTGGCGCGCGGCGGGCTCGCGCAGGTCGATGCAGCGCGGGCCGGCCAGGCAGCGGTCGCCGGCCATGACCAGCGTGTCGTCGGTCAGGACGTCGATCCCCGCCTCGGCGCAGGCCGCGAGCAGGGTGCTCTTGCCGGCCTCCTTGGCGCCCGCGATCGCCCACGCGCCGCTCTCGCCGACGATCGCGCCCGCGTGCAGGGCGTCGAGCCCGCGCTCCATGCCGACGCGCACGGCCAGGCGCGCGATCATCGGGTGGATCAGCTCGCCGTGCTCGATGCGCGCGGGGAACCGGACGCTCATCGCGTCGAGGTCGAGCGCCGGGTCCTCCTCGCCGGAGAGCTCCACGCTCACGCACGGCCAGTCGTCCGCGCCCTCGACGGCAAGCCAGGGCGTGCTCGGAGTCCCGTCGAACCGCAGCCCGTAGGCCGCGGCGACGACGCTCACCGGGCGACCGCCAGCGCCGGCCGCGACGCCTTCGCCCGGTCGTCGTGCAGCCACGCCGCCTGGAGCAGCATCGCCGAGCGGAAGTCCGGCCGCGGCCGGCTCCACATGTCCCGCAGCACCTCGGGATCCACGAGCTCGTCGTCGAGCCCCTCGCCCGACCAGCGCGCGGCGAACTCGCGGGAGATCCGGGTGAAGAACACGTCGTCGAACACGATCTTGTCGTGACGGGCCAGCACGTCGTCGGGCAGCACGTCGCGGCCGACCACGCGCATCGTCGCCGTGCGCGGGCCGAAGCCGCGGGCGCCGCCGGCGCGCGCGAGCGCGACCACGAAGCGCGGGTCGAGCAGCGGCGTGGAGAGCTTCGCCCCACCGGCGGCGACGATGCGGCGGATCGTCGCGAGGCCGAGGCGCAGGGCCCGGGAGCCGGCCGTTTCGAGCACCGAGCGGTCGAAGGCGATGGGGTCGTCGAGGTCCCAGGCGCGCAGGCGGGCGAGCGCGCCGGCCGCGCCCGGGCGCAGCCACGGGATGTCCGCCTCCTCGGTGCGCGGGCCACGCAGCACGCGCGGCACGGCCGCTTCCGCGAGCAGCTTCAGATCACCGCGGTTGGGCCGCCGGCGCCCGGCCAGCATGTCGTTGAGCGGCCGCCAGCGGTGCGAGATGAACAGCTCGTCGCCGCCGAGGCCCATCATCAGCGTCCCGCCCGCGGCGGTGGGGAGATGGGGCACGGCGGAGTGGGCGTTGGGCGGGAAGAGCGGGCCGCCCTCGCGCCGGATCTCGGCCTGCGCCACGGGGCCGATGCAGTCGAGCTCGTCGGTCAGGTCGATGCGCTCCCAGTCCTCGATGCCTACGTGCCGGACGACGCGCTCCTGCCAGGCGCTCTCGTCGGTGCCCGGGAGGTGGGGGTAGCGGACGGTCGACGGGATCGGCAGCGGCAGCCCCTCCCGGCGCGCCGCACGCGCGGCGACGGCGAGCAGCAGCGAGGAGTCGCGGCCGCCCGAGAACGCGATCACGCACGGCGCCTCGCGCAGCGCGGGCAGGATCGCGGCCTCGAGGGCCTCGAGCGGCGCCTCGGGCAGGGCGTCCGCCGGCGGCTCGACCGGAGCGGCCGGGCCGTGGACCCAGCCTCTCGCGACCTCGAGCGCCGACGGACCGCAGTGATCTCCGCGCCTACGAGCCAATGGGGGCGCTGCCGAACGAGTGATCCGAGTTCGTGATGAACTTGTTCGGCATCGCGGTGACCTTCACCAGCGAGCCCAGGTCGGTGACCTTCGGCTGCTCGTACTGCGGCTGCTGCTCGTCGTCCTTCATGGGTCCCCTTTCCTTCGTTTCGATCGCGCGCTCGTCGTGCAACCACGCGAGCTGCATGAGAAGTCCGGTGCGGATGTCCTGGTGCTCGGGCTCCGAGCGCCAGAGCTCGCGCAGGGCGTCAGGGTCGACGAGCTCCTCGTCGAGCCCCTCGCCCGACCAGCGCGCGGCGAACGCGCGCGTCGCCTCGCCGTAGAGCACCTCGTTCATGTGGGCGCCGTCCCTGCGCGTCAGCACCTCTTCGGGCAGCAGGCGCCCGGCGAGGCGGGCGAGCCAGGCCGCGCGGTCGCCGACGCCCAGGCGGCCGCCCTCGGCCATCCCCACGGCCAGCGTGGACGGCTCGTAGAGCGGGATCAGGACGCGGGCGTCGAAGTCCGCGGCGAGCATGTGCAGGCAGTCCGCGGCGCCGCGGTAGCAGCGGTACGTCTGCTGGCGCTCGATGGCACGGTCGAAGCGCGCGGGAGCGCTCGCCAGGCGCGCCGCCATCGCGCCGACGAACCAGCGCTCGAGTCCCGGCCGCATCCACGGGGCGTGCCAGGCCGCGATCTGCCGGGCGACGACCCTGCGCCGCACGGGCCCGGGCGCGAGCGTGAAGGCGATCTCGGCGAGGTCGCCGCGGCGCGGGCGCCGGCGGCCGGCGAGCACCTCGGCCAGCTTCGCGAAGCGCCAGTGGCTGAAGAAGTCGCTCTGGCCGATCGGCATGATCAGCGTGCCGCCGGCGGCGCGCTCGAGCACGGGGATCATCGTGTGCGCGGCCGCCGGGAAGAGCAGGCCGTGGCGCCGCATCGCCTCCGTGGCCACGGGTCCGACGAGCTGCAGCTCGTCGTCGATGTCGACGATCTCCCAGTCGCGCAGCCCGAGGTGCCGGATGACGAGCTCCTGGTAGCGCTGCTCGTCGGCGCCGGGCGCGCGGGCATAGCGCTCCGTGACCGGGATCGGGTCCTCGAAGCCGTGCCGGCGGGCGATGCTCGTCGCGAGCGCCAGCATGCACGACGAGTCGCGGCCGCCGGAGAAAGGGACGAAGCAGCGGCCGGCGGCGAGCGCGGGGGCGAGCAGCGTGCCGAGATGCGCTGCGACGTCGGCCTCGCCGTCGACGCGCGGGAGCGGCTCACGCGGCTCGTCGCCGAGCATCGTGTTCGTGGCGACGTCCAGCTCCGTCAGCCGCGACACGTTCCCCACCTGGAGGTTCACGGCGCCCCAATCCTCACAGGGGGACTCTACGTCGGCTTCCGTGCCCGCAAAAGGCGGAAAATCGGCGGAGGCTCAGCCCACGGCTCCGGCGGCGCTCACGCGCTGCAGGAGGCCGGCCAGCTCGCTCGTCGCGGCCTCGTCGAGCGCGAGCAGCGGTGCGCGGACAGGGCCGGTGGCATCGCCGGCGAGCCGGCACGCCGCCTTGACCGCGGCGGGGTAGCTCTGGCTCTCGAGGAACCGGCAGAGCGGCCACAGCCGCGCCCAGAGCGCCCGCGCGGCGGGGAGGTCGATGTCGTCGATGAGGAGGCGGTGCAGCTCGACGCACCGCTCGGGCACGATCGAGGCGGCGCCCCAGACGACGGCCCGGACGCCGGCGGCGAGAGCGGCGAACGTGAGCGTGTCCCAGCCGTTGAGCAGCGTCGGCCCGTCGGTCTGGATCAGCTCGGTCGCGGCGACCGCGTCGCCGCCGGTGTCCTTGAGGCCGCTGACCGGCAGCTCGCGCAACTGGGCGGCCGTGAGCGTGACCCCTGAGGCGCTCGGCAGGTTGTAGTACACGATCGGGATCCCGATCGCGTCCGCGACGGCCCTGTAGTGGGCGAGCAGCTCGCGCCACGAGAGCGCGGCGTAGAAGGGCGGGACGATCATGACCGCGGCCGCGCCCGCCTGCTCGGCGTGGACGCTCAGCTCCACGGTCTCCCGGGTGGACAGCGCGCCGGTGCCGGCGACGACCGGCACGCGCCCGGCGGCGGCCTCGATGGTGACCTCGACGAGCTCACGGCGCTCGGCGTGCGAGAGGGTCGTGAACTCGCCGGTGCTGCCGCCGGGGACGAGGCCGGCCACGCCGCCGGCGATCAGGCGCTCGACGTTCGCGGCGAGCGCGTGCGCGTCGATGGCGGCGCCGTCCTCGGTGAAGGCCGTGATGAGCGCGGGGAGCACTCCGTGGAACGGCTCAGACATGGGCGGCCTCTCTCAGTAGGGCGTCGACGCGTTCGGCGGCCGCGTGCCCGCTGCGGGCGGCGGCCTCGAGGTTCCCGAGCTCGGCGAAGTAGTCGCCGGCCAGGTGCAGGTTGCCGTGTGGCCCCAACGGGCCCTCGAGCCGGGGCTGAAGGCGGCTCCGCCCGGGGCGCGCGTAGACGTTGCCGAGCTCCCAGCGGTGCACCGTGGCACCGGCGATCGCGCCGCGGGTCCGCGGATAGAGCTCGTGCAGGTCGGCCAGGAAGCGCTCGGTGATCAGCTCGTCGGGCTCGCTCGACAGGGCCGCGGCATGGCGACCGCCGGCGAACAGCATGAGGCTCCCACCCGGCCGCCGCGGGCCTCGGCGCAGAGCGTGCGCCTGGTTGGTGAACATGTCGAAGGCGCGCCCCGGCGTGGCCATGGCGTAGACGCCGTCGTAGGGCATCGGCGCGGTCTCGTTCGTCTCGACCGCCACGCTGAGGAAGGGGCCGTAGGTCAATTGGGCGAGGGCGGCGGCGGCCTCTTCGGCGACGGGTGCGACGAGCGGCGCGGCGTGCGGGGCCTGCGCGGCGACGATCACGTGGCGCGCCGCGACCGCGCCGCCGTCGAAGACCACGACCAGGTCGTTGCCGTCCCAGCGGATCGCGCCGACTCGGCACGCAGTGCGCGCCCGGTCGCCCAGCTCGCGGCCGAGCGCGGCGGGCAGCCGCCCGGTCCCGCCGAGCAGGTTGCGGGCGATGAGCGAGCCGCGGCCGCCCCACACGAGGGCGAACAGGGCGATCCCGCACCCCGCCGTGAGCTCGTCGAGCTCCGCGGTGGCGCGATGCGCGGCGCACGAGAAGATCTCCCGCACGGCCGGCGGGAGCGGCCCGAGGAAGGCTTCGAACGTGCGGTCGTCCTCGAAGTCCGGGTAGCGGGCCACGGCGCGCCTCACCGCGAGGCCGGCCCGGGCGAACGCGATCCGATCGCGCAGTCGCAGCGGGAGGCGCAGCGGATAGGTCTCCACGCGCCCGCGATCGAGGATCGTGGACCCGACGGCCAGGCCCATCATCCCGCCCGTCACCGGCACGGTCTCGAGGCCGCACTCGCGCACCATGCCGTCGACGAGCGACCCGGGGGCCGGGAGCAGGTGAGCGCCGAAGTTGAGCCAGTACTCGCCGCACGGCTCGGAGCGCATGCGCCCGCCGAGGCGATCCTCGGCCTCGAGCAGCAGCACGTCGCGGTGGCGCAGGCGCCAGGCCGCGGCGAGCCCCGCGATCCCGCCGCCGACGATGACCACGTCGTACGCCATCGCCACCCGATCGTACGCCGCGCCGAGCCTGCCCGGCGCTCGAGCTCTAGCGTGCTGCGGGGAGGTGGACGGTCATGATCAGCTCGCAGGGCCCGCGGCCGGCGCCCTCGTAGGCGTGGGGCACGTCGGAGGCGAACGCGGCGGTCTCGCCGGAGTGGAGTGGGTGCGCGGTGTCGCCGAGGAGGAAGCGCATCTGGCCGCGCACGACGGTGAGCGTCTCGGTCACGCCGGCCTGGTGCGCGTGGCTGTCGTGACGTTCGCCCGGATGCAGGCGCCAGCGCCACACCTCGACGGGGTTCGGGCGCGGATTGGTCAGGACGAGCCGCGCCGTGCCGCCCGCAGGACCCGTCCACAGCGGCACGACGGCGCCGGCGTCGACGACGACCACCGGCTCCTCGCGCGCGTCCTCCATGAGCGAGGACACCGGCCGGCCGAGCGCGTCGGCGAGCCGCACGAGCGTCGCGAACGTCGGGTTCCCGCGCGCGCCTTCGAGCGCGACCAGCGCTCCCTTGCTGACCTCCGCCCGCCCGGCCAGGGCGTCGAGCGACAGCCCGGCCGTGGCACGCGCGGACCGGACGTTGTGGGCGACGATCTCGAGGGCCGGATCGTTCATTGCGGTCATTACATCGTACACTTCGGTCGTTGAAATGACCGGTGCGCTGCTTCTCGCCCTCGCCAGCTCGCTCGCGTACGGCTCCGCCGACTTCCTCGGCGGCGTCGCGGCCCGCGGCGCCCACGTGCTGCGCGTCGTGGTCGTCGCCGCGCCGGTGAGCCTCTTCGTCGAGCTGCTGCTGTGGCCGGCGGCCGGGGCGCGCTTCGCCGCCGGGGCGGTCACGTGGGGCGCCGCGTCGGGAATCGCCTCGGCGGCGGCGTTCGCGCTGCTCTACCGGACGCTGGCCATCGGGCCGATGAGCGTGCTCTCGCCCGTCACCGCGCTCGTGTCGGCGGCGCTGCCGGTCGCCGTCGGGCTCGTCGACGGCGACCACCTGAGCGCCCTCGCCGTGGGCGGCATGGTGCTGGCGCTCGCGGCCATCGTGATCGTCAGCGGCGGGACCGGCACGCGCGGGGTCCGCCCGAGCGGGATGGCGCTCGTCCTGGCCTTCGGCGCCGGCGCGGCGATCGCGCTGCAGCTCATCTGCCTCGACAGGGCGCCGGGCGACAGCGGCGTGGCGCCGCTGATCGTGGGTCGCGCCGTCTCCTCGGCCGTGGTGGTCGCCGCCGCCGTCGCGCTGCGCGGAAGGCTCGGCGAGACGCGGCCGAGCGTGCCGGCCTCTGCGGGTGCCGGCGCTCTCGACTCACTGGCCAACTTCGCCTTCCTGCTCGCCGTCCGGCAGGGGGAGCTGGCCATCGTCGCGGTGATCACCGCGCTCTACCCCGCCGCCACGGTCGTGCTGGCCCGCGCGATCCTCGCCGAGCGCATCGGCGCGGCCCAGCTCGCCGGGCTCGGGCTCGCCGCGGTGGCCGTCAGCCTCCTGGCCGTCGGCTGAGGCCGTTGAGCGTGTCCGCGACCTGGAGCAGCCGGCCGCGCCGGTAGAAGTCGACGGCGATCAGGTTCGGGAGGCGGCCGCGCAGGCGCTGGCAGGCCCGCGCGCGGGCGAGCAGCGCGGCGTAGGCGTTGACCTTCTCGGCGTTGCTGGGCCGCGGCGTCGGGTCGGTGGTGACCCAGTTGTTGACGAGGAAGAGCGGCGCGTCGGCCGGTCCGCGGCTGTCCCGGCAGCTGGCCGCCGTGTCGGCGAGCTGGCTCGGGCGGCTGAACGCGTGCGGCGTCTCCTGGACCAGGCTGCGGAAGGCGAGCTGGTACCACGGCGCGGCCCCGGCCTCGTTCTCGGCGAGGATCACGAGGCGGTGGTCGTCGTCGATCATCGTCCGCAGCGTCGGCCAGCTCGAGCCGCTCGGCGGCGTGAAGGCATACCGGGCGAGCCCGGCGTCGCCGACCGCCTTCACGAAGTCCGCGGGCGTCACGTGATCCTGGTTGATGGCGACCACGACCTGCTCCGGGTGCATGACCAGGAAGTCGTGGATGTCCTTCAGGGCGTCGCCCAGCGGCGTCGCGCCGAGCTCGCAGAACGTGTGGCACAGGTACAGCCCTCGCGTGCCGGTGCCCTGGAAGCCCGCGCGCTCGCGCAGCCTGAGCGCCGCCTCGTAGCTCGCCTGGCTGAGGCCGTCCTGCTTGACCGCCGCCGCCAGGTCCTCCGGGCTGTCGAAGTGCGTGCGGACGCGGCCGTTGTCGAGCCTGTCCGCGTAGTGGGTGTCGATCAGCAGCCCCCGGATCCCGTCGCGGAGCTGCCCGGGGATGCCGCGGTCCTGCTGCGACGCGAACCAGCCCTTCAGCGGCGCCGACATGGAGTTGTGCGTCGCCGGTAGCGCGATGCCGTTCAGCGGCCGGTCGCAGAGGGCCTCGGCGCCGTTGCAGGCGTCGAGGTCGTCCGGCGCCGACGCGACGCCGCCGGCGGCGAAGAGCGCCGCATCGGCGGCGATGACCAGCACGATCGCGGCGACCGGGACGGCGAGCAGGCGACGGGCGCGCGGCGCGGGCGCCTGCTCGGCCGGCGGCGGGAC
>JADMIO010796669.1_pt1 | contig 10667 bp, 5 predicted proteins | sample 8958161 | NCBI WGS metagenome assembly JADMIO01 (sample SAMN16585339, study PRJNA669376) | soil metagenome | isolation source: Crop rotation soil | place: USA: Cullars Rotation, Alabama | collected 2011 | reverse complement strand
AGGCGGCTGCTGCATGGGAGGGGTGCGTGGCCGGTCGGCCGACCGATGCGCGAGCGCGAGCGGGAGCACGGTGTCCACGTGCGCCGGTGTCACGGCCGGCGACCGTTCCAGGGCCGCCAACGCCCGGCTCGCGCGGACGACGGCGAGATCGGCGCGCAGCGATCGCACGCCATGCTCGGCCACTCTCGTGGCGACGTGATGCAGGAGGTCACGCGAGAGCGCGACGTCCGCGAGGCGCGACCTGGCGGCGGCGATCTGCGTGGCGCGGCGGGCTTGCTCGGCCTCGTAGTCGCGCCGGAACCGCGCGCGATCGGCGTCGTAGGCGAGACGGCGATGCAGCACCTCGGCGCGGACCGCGGGCTCCATCGGCGCGCCGACATCGACGACGAGCGCGAAGCGATCGAGGAGCTGGGGGCGGAGCGCGCCTTCCTCGGGGTTCATCGACCCGACCATCACGAAGGCCGCGGGGTGCGTGGCGCTGAAGCCCTCGCGCTCCACGACATGGACGCCGCTCGCGACGGCATCGAGGAGGGCGTCGGCGAGATGGTCGGGGAGGAGGTTCACTTCATCGACGTAGAGCACGCCGCCATGTGCCTCGGCGAGGAGGCCGGGCTTGAGCGACGGCTCGCCGCGAAGGGCCTTCTCGACGTCGAGGCCGCCGAGCAGGCGGTCTTCGGTGGCGCCGATGGGGAGAGTGACGAAGCGGGCGGATGGATCGAGCAGCCCGGCGAGGCCGCGTGCGGCCGTGCTCTTTCCGGCACCCTTGTCGCCGCGGATCAGGACGCTGATGTGGTGATCGATCGCGGCCAGCTCGAGAGCGAGCGTGAGGGTGTCGAGCCCGACGAGCGCGGTGAAGGGGAACTCGCCGGCGCTCATGACCGCACCCGCACGCGCTCGCCCCGCTCCTCGACGAACGCCTCGGCCTCCAGTCGCACGTCGCGCAGCTCCTGGAGCACCTGCTCGTCGGCGTTCTCCCAGAGGCCACGTTCGGCGGCCTCGAGCAACCGATCGGCGATGGCGTGCAGGGCCCACGGGTTGGACTGCTCGAGAAAGCGCCGAGTCTCGGGGGAAAGGGCGTACTCGGTGGCGAGGCCCTGGTAGACGAAGTCCGGCGCGACGTGCGCGGTGGCGTCGAAGCCGAAGATGTAGTCCACGGTCGTCGTGAGCTCGAGGCCGCCCTTGTAGCCGTGGCGGCGGATGCTCTCGAGCCACTTCGGGTTGACGACGCGCGAGCGGTAGACGCGGAGCGCCTCCTCGCGTAGATCGCGGACCTTCGCCGCATCGGGACGGGAGCTGTCGCCGAAGTACGTCTTCGGCTGACGTCCGGTCAGCGAGCGGATGGAGGCGATCATGCCGCCGTGAAACTGGTAGTAGTCGTCGGAGTCGAAGATGTCGTGCTCGCGGTTGTCCTGATTGTGCACCGCAACGTCGATCGCGCGCAGGCGGTCGGTGAAGACGTCGCGGGCGTCGACGCCATCGGTCGCGCGGCCGTAGGCGTAGCCGCCCCACTCCACGAACACGGTGGCGAAGTCGCGATCGCTCTCCCAGTGACGGGTCTCGATGAGCTGCTGAATGCCTGCGCCGTACGTCCCGGGCTTGGCGCCGAAGATCCGGTAGCGCGCCCGAGCCTCGATCTCGTCGATCGGCGCATCCGAGGGGCGATCGAGATCGGCGAGATAGTGCTTGCGGGGGAAGTTCTCCTCCGGCGGCTCGTCGAGCGACACCACGAGCTCGACGGCGCGGTCGACGAGCGCGATGAGATGCGGAAAGGCATCGCGGAAGAAGCCGCTGATGCGGAGGGTGACGTCGATGCGCGGGCGTCCCAAGCGCTCGAGCGGGACGACCGCGACATCCAGCACGCGCCGCGATTGCGGATCCCACACGGGCTCGACGCCGAGGAGGGAGAGCGTCTCCGCGATGTCGTCGCCCTGCGTGCGCATCTGCGACGTGCCCCACGCACCAAGGCCGATCATCTCGGGGTAGCGCCCTTCTTCCGCCAGGTGGCGCGCGAGCACCTCACGCGCGAGCTGCTCGCCGACTCGCCAGGCGGCCTGCGACGGCACGGCCCGCGGATCGACCGCGTAGAAGTTCCGGCCGGTGGGGAGGATGTGCGCCATGCCGCGCGTGGGCGCACCCGCTGGCCCAGGTGGCACGTGGCGCCCGGCGAGCGCATCGAGCACGTGGTCGACCTCGTCGGTCACCTGCTCGAGCGCGGGGACGAGCGTTCGGCAGGCGAAGCGCAGGCACTCGGCGACCGCCGGGCGCAGCGATCCGAGACGACGCGTCACGAGCGGGTCGATCGCGTGATCCTCGAAGCCGGCATCCTCGAGATCCGCGTAGAGCTGGCGCGACAGCTCCTCGAGTCGCTCGATCGCGTCGGCATGCGAGACGCACGATGTGCCGGCCACGTCGCGGGCATGGTCGAAACGTGCGCCCGGCGTCGCGAGCAGCGCGTGGAGATCGAGCTCGAACGCCTGCGCGAGCGCGCTCTGCAGCCCCGGAACACTGCCGTTCGGCAGGCGGGTGAGGGCGCGGAGCATGTCCGGCAGCGGCGGCATCGCGCCCAGGATGTGCAGGCCGTCGCGGATCTGCGCGGTGCCGAGCTCGCAGAGGTAGCCGTCGATGTCCTCGATGAGGTGCGCGACATCGTTGCCGCTCATCTCGGCGAGGGTGACGGGCACGCCCTCGGGGGTCAGCTCGTCATCCCAGTCGTGCTTGTGATCGCCATGATCGCGCGACAGCATGGCGCGCAGGTCGAGATCCGCCTGGAGCTGCGCTTCCTGAATGAGCTCCCAGATCTGCTGCTGCAGGATCGGCAGGCGCGTCGCATCGAGCTTCTCGGCCGAGTAGTACTCGTTGACGAGATCGTTGAGTGCGGCGAGCGGACCGTAGGCGTCGGCCGACGTCATGGGGGGCGTGAGGTGGTCGACGACGACGGCATGCGCGCGCCGCTTCGCCTGACTGCCTTCGCCGGGATCGTTCACGATGAACGGATAGACGAGCGGGATGTCGCCCAGGAGGGCGTCCGGAAAGCATTCCGCAGACAATCCCACGCCCTTCCCCGGCAGCCACTCGAGCGTGCCGTGCTTGCCGACGTGGACGATCGCGTCGGCGCCCCAGCCGCCATCGTCGCGCGGGCGCGTGAGCCACCAGTAGAAGGCGGCGTAGTGGTGGGTCGGCGGGAGGTCCGGCGTGTGGTAGATCGCGTCGGGGTTCATGCCGTAGCCGCGCGGCGGCTGCAGCGCGACCACGGCGTTGCCGAAGGTCATCGCCGCGAAGAGGTAGTGCTGGGCGTCGGTCCACGGCTCGGAGGTGGGTACGACGGCACTCTTGGCGGCGGGTGACGCGATCTTCTTGTCGACGCGGCGCGCGGGATCGCGCAGCGTGTCGCCGTGCTCGGTCGGCGTGCCCCACCAGTCCTCCATGCGCTTCCGCGCCTGCGGCGGAAGGGCGGCGAAGGCAGCGCGGTACTGCGTGCGCGAGAGGCGTCGAGCAGCGGCGGGATCGAGCGGGTGCATCTCGTCGTAGCTGCCCCGCGCGAGGAGCTCGGCCATCAGCTCGTCGCTCGTGGCGGGAAGGCCGTCGATCCGATAGCCGTCTCGCCGCATGGCCTGGAGCAGGGTGAGCAGGCTCGCCGGCGCATCGAGCCCCACGGCATTGCCGACCTGCGACGCCTTGGACGACGAGTTGGTGAGCACGAAGGCGACGCGCATCTCCGGCCGCGGACGCTCGCGAAGCGCGAGCAGGCGGGCCGCGATCCCGGCCACCCGGGCGGCGCGATCGCCGTGCGGCGCGTAGAGACCTGGCGCGTCGTCGGAGCGATCCTTGAACGACACGGGGACGCCGATGATCCGGCCGTCGAACTCCGGTATCGCGACGTTGATCGCGGTGTCGAGCGCCGTCAGGCCGCGGTGCGAGACTTCCCACGCTTCCCTCGGCATGCCGCTCGTGATCGCTTGGATGACGGGCACGCCCCGCTGCTCGACGATCGAAATCGCGTCGTCGGCGGAGGGGTCGCCGAGCGCGAAGGAGAGCGTGGAGATCACGACGTCGGCGCGGTCGCCGATGAGCCGCAGGGCGGCGGGAACGCCATCCTCGCGTGCACGGAGGCTCGATGTGTAGACGGCCAGCGCGTTCACGCCACGCTGCTCGAGCGCGTCGATCAGCTCATCGACGAAGGCGACGTTGCCGCTCAGTGCGTGCGCACGATAGAAGAGGATGGCGGCCGTCGGCCGAGCGGGGTCGCGGCGCTGCTCCCAGTCGCCGAGCGTGGCATGCTCGACGTCGCGCAGGTAGACGCCATGCTCGGGGACGTCGAACGGGGGCGCGCTGCCGTGCCCCGTGAGGAGGAGCCGATCCGCGAGGAACTTGGCGCACTCCGCGAGGTTCGCTTCGCCGCCGATCGTGAGATACGTGCGCACCGCCTCGACGACGTCCAGGCCAACGGTGCTCGCGCTCGCGAAATCGGCGCGCGGCTCGCCGGTCCCGCTCACGACGATCACGGGAACCGATCGCTCGGCGGCCCAACTGGCCAGGCGTGCGTGCCCGGGAAGGTCGCTCAGCTCGCCGTGCACCCGGAGAACGATCACCTCGACAGCCGCGAGCGCGCCCTCGAGCAGGAGCACGAGCTGCTCCTCGGTCTGCACGCGCACGAGCGAGACGCCGAGGAAGGCGAGATCGGGCGGCAGCGTGGGACGGAGGCGCCGGAGCGAGAGGATGTCGGTGTCGGCGTGCGAGAGGAGCGCGATCGTGCGTCGCGCTCCGGGCTCGCGCGGAGCCGCGGCGGGCAGCTGCTCCGCCGGCGGCCGGACATCCCAGTCGTAGAAATTGAAGACGTACTCGGTCAGCTCGGCCGGCGGCGCGACGAAGCGGTCCGCCTGCACCATCGTCTCGATGTAGTCGAAGATGAGGCGGACGTGCCACGGCGTGTTGACGGAGTGGAACCAGACCGATCGGCCGTCGAACACCAGGCTCGCGACGTTGGCGAGGGCGCACGGTCCGAGGCATCCGGCCTTCGTGAGGTGGACGACGTTGCGCAGCTTCCGACGAAGCCACTCGTCCTTGAAGGTGTCGACCGGCACGGCCGCGTAGCCGCGCTCCGTGCGTCCGCAGCAGCAGCCGGTGAAGCAGTACGAGAGATGGGCGCGCCGCTGCACGACGTTGATGGCGCGACCGTCGGCGCGCACGACGCGGGCCCTGAACATCGGCGTCATCGGGTGCGTCCCCGACGGATCATCGAGATGAGATACGGCCCGCCGATGAGCGCCGTGATGGCGCCGGCCGGGATCTCGGCCGGCATGAGGATGACGCGGCCGAGCGCGTCGCACGAGGCGAGGAGCACGCCACCCAAGAGGAAGGCCGTGGGCATGACGACGCGATCGTCGCTTCCGACGTGGGCTCGCAGCACGTGCGGCACGATCAGGCCGACGAAGCCGATCGGGCCGGTGAGCGCGACGGTGGCGGCGGCGAGGATCGAGCCTGCCGCGTATCCCTCGAGAAGCGAGCGCTTGACGTGCGTGCCGCGGGTGGCTGCCCACTCTTCGCCGACGGAGAGGAGGTTCCACTGCCGCGCGTGCCGGATCACGAGGAGGCTGGTGGGCACGACGATCGCCAGGTAGACGAGGAGCGTCGAGCGCTCGACGGCATCGAGGCCGCCGATGAGCCAGCGCGAGATCGCGAAGGACTGCGCCATCCCCGACAGGCTGTGCGCGAGCAGGATGAGCGCCGCGCACACGCTGTTGAGCGCGATGCCCGACAGCAGCAGCCCCGTGGACGACAGCGCCCCGCGCCGGCTCGCGGCCCCCATCACGACGACGAGCATCGCGGCGGCACCAGCGCCTGCGCCCGCCCAGATCCCGCCCATCCCCGACACGACGTGCCAGTCGAGGGCGATCGCGATGACGGCGCCGAGCGACGCGCCGGTGGAGACGCCGAGCGTGTACGGCGTGGCGAGGGCGTCGCGGAGCATCGACTGAAAGAGACTCCCGGCGAGCGCCAACGCCCCGCCGGCGAAGAGACCGAGGAGCGTGCGCGACACGCGGAGCCTCTTTCCAGCACATTGGGATCCTAAGCTTAGAATTCCACGTGGACAAGTTGTCGCGGCCGCTTCTATAGTGTCACCTAAATACTAGTGACTCCAGCGTAACTGGACTGGCCACAGTTAGGCCGCAAATGTAATCACACTGGCTCACCTTCGGGTGGGCCTTTCTGCGTTCGCGAGTGGACCCGATAAGCTCATGGAGCGGCGTAACCGTCGCACAGGAAGGACAGAGAAAGCGCGGATCTGGGAAGTGACGGACAGAACGGTCAGGACCTGGATTGGGGAGGCGGTTGCCGCCGCTGCTGCTGACGGTGTGACGTTCTCTGTTCCGGTCACACCACATACGTTCCGCCATTCCTATGCGATGCACATGCTGTATGCCGGTATACCGCTGAAAGTTCTGCAAAGCCTGATGGGACATAAGTCCATCAGTTCAACGGAAGTCTACACGAAGGTTTTTGCGCTGGATGTGGCTGCCCGGCACCGGGTGCAGTTTGCGATGCCGGAGTCTGATGCGGTTGCGATGCTGAAACAATTATCCTGAGAATAAATGCCTTGGCCTTTATATGGAAATGTGGAACTGAGTGGATATGCTGTTTTTGTCTGTTAAACAGAGAAGCTGGCTGTTATCCACTGAGAAGCGAACGAAACAGTCGGGAAAATCTCCCATTATCGTAGAGATCCGCATTATTAATCTCAGGAGCCTGTGTAGCGTTTATAGGAAGTAGTGTTCTGTCATGATGCCTGCAAGCGGTAACGAAAACGATTTGAATATGCCTTCAGGAACAATAGAAATCTTCGTGCGGTGTTACGTTGAAGTGGAGCGGATTATGTCAGCAATGGACAGAACAACCTAATGAACACAGAACCATGATGTGGTCTGTCCTTTTACAGCCAGTAGTGCTCGCCGCAGTCGAGCGACAGGGCGAAGCCCTCGGCTGGTTGCCCTCGCCGCTGGGCTGGCGGCCGTCTATGGCCCTGCAAACGCGCCAGAAACGCCGTCGAAGCCGTGTGCGAGACACCGCGGCCGGCCGCCGGCGTTGTGGATACCTCGCGGAAAACTTGGCCCTCACTGACAGATGAGGGGCGGACGTTGACACTTGAGGGGCCGACTCACCCGGCGCGGCGTTGACAGATGAGGGGCAGGCTCGATTTCGGCCGGCGACGTGGAGCTGGCCAGCCTCGCAAATCGGCGAAAACGCCTGATTTTACGCGAGTTTCCCACAGATGATGTGGACAAGCCTGGGGATAAGTGCCCTGCGGTATTGACACTTGAGGGGCGCGACTACTGACAGATGAGGGGCGCGATCCTTGACACTTGAGGGGCAGAGTGCTGACAGATGAGGGGCGCACCTATTGACATTTGAGGGGCTGTCCACAGGCAGAAAATCCAGCATTTGCAAGGGTTTCCGCCCGTTTTTCGGCCACCGCTAACCTGTCTTTTAACCTGCTTTTAAACCAATATTTATAAACCTTGTTTTTAACCAGGGCTGCGCCCTGTGCGCGTGACCGCGCACGCCGAAGGGGGGTGCCCCCCCTTCTCGAACCCTCCCGGTCGAGTGAGCGAGGAAGCACCAGGGAACAGCACTTATATATTCTGCTTACACACGATGCCTGAAAAAACTTCCCTTGGGGTTATCCACTTATCCACGGGGATATTTTTATAATTATTTTTTTTATAGTTTTTAGATCTTCTTTTTTAGAGCGCCTTGTAGGCCTTTATCCATGCTGGTTCTAGAGAAGGTGTTGTGACAAATTGCCCTTTCAGTGTGACAAATCACCCTCAAATGACAGTCCTGTCTGTGACAAATTGCCCTTAACCCTGTGACAAATTGCCCTCAGAAGAAGCTGTTTTTTCACAAAGTTATCCCTGCTTATTGACTCTTTTTTATTTAGTGTGACAATCTAAAAACTTGTCACACTTCACATGGATCTGTCATGGCGGAAACAGCGGTTATCAATCACAAGAAACGTAAAAATAGCCCGCGAATCGTCCAGTCAAACGACCTCACTGAGGCGGCATATAGTCTCTCCCGGGATCAAAAACGTATGCTGTATCTGTTCGTTGACCAGATCAGAAAATCTGATGGCACCCTACAGGAACATGACGGTATCTGCGAGATCCATGTTGCTAAATATGCTGAAATATTCGGATTGACCTCTGCGGAAGCCAGTAAGGATATACGGCAGGCATTGAAGAGTTTCGCGGGGAAGGAAGTGGTTTTTTATCGCCCTGAAGAGGATGCCGGCGATGAAAAAGGCTATGAATCTTTTCCTTGGTTTATCAAACGTGCGCACAGTCCATCCAGAGGGCTTTACAGTGTACATATCAACCCATATCTCATTCCCTTCTTTATCGGGTTACAGAACCGGTTTACGCAGTTTCGGCTTAGTGAAACAAAAGAAATCACCAATCCGTATGCCATGCGTTTATACGAATCCCTGTGTCAGTATCGTAAGCCGGATGGCTCAGGCATCGTCTCTCTGAAAATCGACTGGATCATAGAGCGTTACCAGCTGCCTCAAAGTTACCAGCGTATGCCTGACTTCCGCCGCCGCTTCCTGCAGGTCTGTGTTAATGAGATCAACAGCAGAACTCCAATGCGCCTCTCATACATTGAGAAAAAGAAAGGCCGCCAGACGACTCATATCGTATTTTCCTTCCGCGATATCACTTCCATGACGACAGGATAGTCTGAGGGTTATCTGTCACAGATTTGAGGGTGGTTCGTCACATTTGTTCTGACCTACTGAGGGTAATTTGTCACAGTTTTGCTGTTTCCTTCAGCCTGCATGGATTTTCTCATACTTTTTGAACTGTAATTTTTAAGGAAGCCAAATTTGAGGGCAGTTTGTCACAGTTGATTTCCTTCTCTTTCCCTTCGTCATGTGACTTGATATCGGGGGTTAGTTCGTCATCATTGATGAGGGTTGATTATCACAGTTTATTACTCTGAATTGGCTATCCGCGTGTGTACCTCTACCTGGAGTTTTTCCCACGGTGGATATTTCTTCTTGCGCTGAGCGTAAGAGCTATCTGACAGAACAGTTCTTCTTTGCTTCCTCGCCAGTTCGCTCGCTATGCTCGGTTACACGGCTGCGGCGAGCGCTAGTGATAATAAGTGACTGAGGTATGTGCTCTTCTTATCTCCTTTTGTAGTGTTGCTCTTATTTTAAACAACTTTGCGGTTTTTTGATGACTTTGCGATTTTGTTGTTGCTTTGCAGTAAATTGCAAGATTTAATAAAAAAACGCAAAGCAATGATTAAAGGATGTTCAGAATGAAACTCATGGAAACACTTAACCAGTGCATAAACGCTGGTCATGAAATGACGAAGGCTATCGCCATTGCACAGTTTAATGATGACAGCCCGGAAGCGAGGAAAATAACCCGGCGCTGGAGAATAGGTGAAGCAGCGGATTTAGTTGGGGTTTCTTCTCAGGCTATCAGAGATGCCGAGAAAGCAGGGCGACTACCGCACCCGGATATGGAAATTCGAGGACGGGTTGAGCAACGTGTTGGTTATACAATTGAACAAATTAATCATATGCGTGATGTGTTTGGTACGCGATTGCGACGTGCTGAAGACGTATTTCCACCGGTGATCGGGGTTGCTGCCCATAAAGGAGGCGTTTACAAAACCTCAGTTTCTGTTCATCTTGCTCAGGATCTGGCTCTGAAGGGGCTACGTGTTTTGCTCGTGGAAGGTAACGACCCCCAGGGAACAGCCTCAATGTATCACGGATGGGTACCAGATCTTCATATTCATGCAGAAGACACTCTCCTGCCTTTCTATCTTGGGGAAAAGGACGATGTCACTTATGCAATAAAGCCCACTTGCTGGCCGGGGCTTGACATTATTCCTTCCTGTCTGGCTCTGCACCGTATTGAAACTGAGTTAATGGGCAAATTTGATGAAGGTAAACTGCCCACCGATCCACACCTGATGCTCCGACTGGCCATTGAAACTGTTGCTCATGACTATGATGTCATAGTTATTGACAGCGCGCCTAACCTGGGTATCGGCACGATTAATGTCGTATGTGCTGCTGATGTGCTGATTGTTCCCACGCCTGCTGAGTTGTTTGACTACACCTCCGCACTGCAGTTTTTCGATATGCTTCGTGATCTGCTCAAGAACGTTGATCTTAAAGGGTTCGAGCCTGATGTACGTATTTTGCTTACCAAATACAGCAATAGTAATGGCTCTCAGTCCCCGTGGATGGAGGAGCAAATTCGGGATGCCTGGGGAAGCATGGTTCTAAAAAATGTTGTACGTGAAACGGATGAAGTTGGTAAAGGTCAGATCCGGATGAGAACTGTTTTTGAACAGGCCATTGATCAACGCTCTTCAACTGGTGCCTGGAGAAATGCTCTTTCTATTTGGGAACCTGTCTGCAATGAAATTTTCGATCGTCTGATTAAACCACGCTGGGAGATTAGATAATGAAGCGTGCGCCTGTTATTCCAAAACATACGCTCAATACTCAACCGGTTGAAGATACTTCGTTATCGACACCAGCTGCCCCGATGGTGGATTCGTTAATTGCGCGCGTAGGAGTAATGGCTCGCGGTAATGCCATTACTTTGCCTGTATGTGGTCGGGATGTGAAGTTTACGGGAAAG
>JADMIO010796668.1_pt1 | contig 10667 bp, 9 predicted proteins | sample 8958161 | NCBI WGS metagenome assembly JADMIO01 (sample SAMN16585339, study PRJNA669376) | soil metagenome | isolation source: Crop rotation soil | place: USA: Cullars Rotation, Alabama | collected 2011 | reverse complement strand
GAGGCCCTCGCGTCAAAGCACTCCGCGCCCGTAGCATGTCCACCCTCGCCCCCATCGACGTCCTCCAAGCCCTACAATCCCTCCTCGCTTCTTCTCCGGTCCCCGGAAATTCTCCTCCCGTCGGCACCGCCGACGATGTAGACTAGCTTCGGTCGCCCACGTCCTGCTCCCCGCGACCGGAAGCCCATGCACCGTTCCCAACCGACAACCTCTCCCTCTCCCCGTTCCGCCTTCACCCTCGTCGAACTCCTCGCCGTCCTCGCCATCATCGTGCTCCTCATCGGCCTGCTCCTCCCCACCCTCTCCCGCGCCCGGCAGCAGGCCAACTCCGCCCGCTGCCTCGCCAACCTCCGCCAGATCGCTTCCGGCTTCCAACTCTACGCCATCAACTACCGCAGCGCGATCGTCCCCGCCGCCATCGACCGCACCTACGACGACGACCGCCCGAACTCCGGCCTCGATAATTACGCCACCCTCCTGGTCTCCCTCCGCTATCTCCCTGCTCCCAGGCAACCCAAGACCGCCGCCCTCACCTCCTTCGGCGACTCCGTCTTCCGCTGCCCCAGCGGCACCGATGCCCGCAACGTCATCTCCCCCGACACCACCGGCGAAGACGACAACCCCACCTCCCGCACCGACGACCGCAACAACTGGTTCTGGCGCCGTAAGAGCACCTACCTCCAGACCAACCTGATCGTCGACACCTGGTACGCCGCCAACACCGACAACTTCGGCAACGGCGCCAGCGCCAAGACCTACGCGAAAAACCAGTCCCTCTGGCCGATGCGCCGACTCGTCTTTCGCCCGGACGGCACCGTCGCCGGCAAGCTCTCGCGCCTCAACCACGTCCGCCATCCGACCGACACCGTCCTCCTCTTCGACGGCCTCCGCCTGCTCGCCGCACAGTCCAACCGCATCGCCCCGCGCCACAACCGCCTCACCACCACCAACGTCCTCTTCGCCGACGGCCACGCCGCCCCCATCCGCACCGCCGACACCCCCAACCTCACCCAATCCCAGTGGCGCGGCGCCGACCGCTCCGTCTTCGCCAAAACCCCCTCCCCCAAATGGCGCCTCGACCAATGACCAGAGACCCGTTTCAAAAACCTCCCCGGTGGGGCGGACACGCCCGTCCGACACGGGCCAATGGAATCGTTGGCCCATCTCCGACCTATTTTTGAAACAGCCTTCACATCGCTGGCGGCCCGCATCCCCCACCCATACGATACGGCCCGCCCCGATCGATGACCCGCACCGCCCGACCCCATCTTCTCCGCCAGATCAACGAGCGCGAGGTCTTCGACCGCATCCGCCGCCACGGCCAAATGAGCCGCGCCGAACTCAAACGCGTCATGGGCCTCAGCGCCCCCACCGTCTCGAAGGCCGTCGCCCGCCTGCTTGAGGCCAACCTCCTCGAAGAAGTGGGCATCTCCGCCGACCGCTCGATCGGCCGCCCGGTCATGGTCTACCGCGTCGCCCGAAACCGCGTGCAGGTCCTTGGCGCCGCCATCGGCGTCGAACGGTGCACGCTCATCGCCGGCGCCCTCAGCGGCGACATCGACCCGCGAAGCCAGCGCTCCTTCAAGACCCCCAAGACCTACCGCGCCCTCATCGACAAACTCGCCGGCTGCGCCGGGGAACTCATGACCCGCCGCCGCGGCGTCAAGACCCTCGCCGTCGGCCTTGGCTTGCCCGGCGAAATCGACGTCCCCAATCAGCTCGTCCTCTCCAGCCCCAACCTCCACCTCCTCGACGGCCGCTCCCCCTCCACCGACCTCGCCGCCCGCCTCAATACGACGGTCACGATGTTCCACGACACGGTCGCCGCAGGCCTCGCCGAACAGGACTACGGCGCTGGCCGCGACCTCACCGACTTCGTCCGCATCGGCGTCTACCGCGGCTTCGGCGTCTCCGCCGTCGTCTCGGGGCGCATCCTCGAAGGCCGCGACGGCCTCGCCGGAGAATTCGGCCACATCGTCGTCGACCCCAACGGCGAACGCTGCGGCTGCGGCAACCGCGGCTGTCTCGAAACCCTCGCCACCGACGCCGCCTTCGCCCGCGCCGTCTCCCGACGCGTCGGCCGCACCCTCTCCGTCGAAGAGGTCGTCGAGCTCGCCAACGCCGGCGAGCTCGACGTCTCGTCCGAACTCGATCGGTCCCTCTCCTACCTCGCCACCGGCATCGGCGCTGCCATCAACGTCTTCAACCCCCAGGCCGTCCTCGTCGCCTCCCGCATGCTCGACGCCTCCCCCGACGCGATGGAGCGCCTCGGCGACCTCACAGCCTCGCGCTGCCTCGCCCCGCTCCTGGCCCGCTGCCGCATCCAGCGCGTCGCGCCCAACTGGCAACTGGCGGTCGTCGCCGCCGTCGTCCGGTACCTCACCGACGCGGTAGGCCCGAAAATGGCGTAAACGGGGGGGCACCCATCCAGATATTTATTAAACATTGTTAATAAAGTCGATCCACGGGGTATACTGCCTGCAGGAGCAACCGCCATGACCACCTCCCGACGCGCTCGCCGCCGTTCAATCCGAAATCCGCAATCCGAAATCCGCAACGCCTTCACCCTCGTCGAACTGCTGGTCGTGATCGGGATCATCGCCGTCCTGATCGGCATCCTCCTCCCCGCGCTCAACAAGGCCCGCGAACAGGCCAACGCCACCAAGTGCATGTCCAACCTCAAGCAGATCGGCGCCGCGATCAACATGTACGCCAACGACTACAAGGGCGTCGTCGTCCCCGCCTTCATCGACGACGTCGGCAACGGCGCCACGTCCGGCATGGAGAGCTACGCCACGCTCCTCCTCGGCCTAAAGTACCTCCCCGCCCCCAAGATCCAGGACTTCAACGCCCCCGAATCCCAAGGCGACTCGGTCTTCCGCTGCCCCAACGGCACCGATAAGAAAAGCGAGATCGGACCCGGCGTCGACGACTCCCCCACCAGCCAGACCGACGACCGCAACTGCTGGTTCTGGCGCCGCAAGAGCACCTACCTCAACACCGGCGTGATGGCCGACACCTGGTACGGCGCCGTCGCCAGCGAAGAGGGGAACGGCGCCAACGAAGGGAACTACGTCAAACTCCAGTCGATCTGGCCGATGCGCCGGATCATCTACAAGACCAGCGCCAAGAAGTTCGTCGGCCCCATGTCGAAGCTCGCGCAGATCCACCGCCCGGCCGACACCGTCCTCCTGTTCGACGGCCTCCGCCTGCTCGACTCCCAGACCGCCCGGATCTCCGCGCGCCACAACCGCAAGAAATACACCAACCTCCTGATGGCCGACGGCCACGTCACGACCGTCGACACGAAGTCGACCCCCCGACTCACCGAGGCCCAGTGGAAGGGTCCCGACCTCACCGTCTTCGAAAAATCCCCTTACCCCCGCTGGCGCCTGGACCAATGACCTGGCCCGAGCCCCGCTCCCCCCCCCGGGGCCCGACTTCCAGGCTCCCTAGATCCCCTGCGACCGCGGGTTCAAAAACAGATTGTCATGCCCTGGGATGATCAGGTCCGCGATCTCGTACACCTCGCGCATCGATTCCTGCGCCGCCGAAATGTCCGCCGCGTCCGGCAGCACCTGCGCCGCCAGGAAATGGTCCTGCGTCGGGACCGCGTCCCCCGCGATCAGGATCGTCACGGTCGGCAGCGCCACCAGCAACCCGGTCGTCCCCGGCGTGTACCCGAACAGCGGAAACAGGTCGACGCCCGGCGCCAGCTCATCCTCGGCCGGCACGATCCGGTCGAGCAACGCCAGGTCCGCCTCGATCCCCTTCCGATCCAGGTCCTCTTCCGGCGCCTCGTTCAGCCACCGCTCGTTGTGCGCCCGCGCGTTGATCTGCTCCACCTCGTGCATCAGGATCCTGGCGTTCGCAAACGCCCCGATCCCCCCCCGGTTCGCCTCCTTAAAATTCGTCAGAAAGATCGTGTCGATCTGCTCCGGCTGAATGCCGGTCCGCTCCCCCAGCCGCGCCCCGATCGCCTGCGCCGGCAACCCCGGGTCCACCAGGATGTGCCGCTTGCCCGTCCGGATCAGCGTCGTCGTCGCGTGCGCCGTGCGAATGGCCTGGCTTTCGTTCCAAAGCCTGTTGCGAGCGAGCGTCCCAATACTGATGATGTCCACGCGCGTCATTCCCATTCCGGAAAGCCTAAGTTGAGCCAATGATTTCTCCAAGCCACCCATATCGCCTGTCGCCTGTTTCAGAGTTCGGGTCCGTCCGCGCTGGTCGATTCCGCCTTGCCCGGTTCCCACGCTCAGTCCCCAGTCCTCGGTCCTCAGCCCTTCCCTCAATCCGCAATGTGCTCCTCGCGTTGGCCCTCTGCCTCGCCGGCTGCTTCTCCTCCTCCGACAAAGAACCCGGCTGGTCCGGCCCCGGCCGCGCCGTCCCGATCACCACCTCCCCGTGGACCTACGAAGGCAAACCGGGCCGAACCATCAAGACCGAGCACTACGCGATCAACACCACCGTCGGCGACGACCGCTTCCTCGACATGACCGCACAGGTCATGGAAGGCGCCTACGACGAATACCGCAGGCGCGTCCCCTGGCTCGGTCTGAGTACCCAGCCGATGGAATGCTTCATCTTCTCCTCCCGCCCCGAATGGGAAACCTACACCCGCCGCAACACCGGCCCCGCCGCCGCCGTCTACCTCCGCATCATGCGCGGCGGATACGCGCTTGGCGACCGCTACGTCTCCTACTACTTCGGCGACTACAACACCTACTCCGTCGCCGCCCACGAAGGGTGGCATCAGTTCTGCGGCCGAAACTTTAAGGGCAAAACCCCTCCCTTCCTTGAAGAAGGGATCGCCTGCACCTTTGAAGGCCTCAGCCTCTCCGGCCCCTCCGGCCTTCCGCGCTGGAACCCCGCCGTCAACCTTAACCGCGCCGTCAAGCTCCGCAACGCGGTCCAGGAACGCAGGCTTTGGCCCCTCGAACAACTGATCCGCATGCACGCCGGGCAGGTCGTCGGATCCACCCCCGACAAGATTGACGCGTTCTACGCGCAAAGCTGGGCGTTCGCCCGATATCTCTGGGAGTTCGACAACGGCAAACGCCGCCCGTCCTTCCAGCGCATGATGACCGACATCGCCGCCGGGAGCGTCTACGACCCGCGCATCGCCGCCAGTCGCCCCGCCTACTGGCAGGCCGACGCGACCAAGGGGATCCTCGAACACTATCTCGGCATCCCGTTCGCCCAGATCGAAAAAGAGTATTTAACTTTTGTGAACTCCATCGCCTTCGACCAGTTCGAGGCCCAGTGGAGGTCATGAGGCCGAAAGATTTCCCTTCGCGCGCGAGCACAATCGCGATACAACAGGAGGGCCATGCCCGTCCAACCCCAGACCATTCATCGACGGCTGTACCACTACGCGGGGCGCGTGCAAGGGGTCGGCTTCCGATACACCGTCAAGAACATCGCGTTACGCTTCAACGTGCAGGGGTACGTAAAGAATCTTGCCGATGGCCGGGTGGAACTCTGCGTTGAAGGGGCGGAGGGGGAACTGGACCAGTTTGCCGGCGAGATCGCCGCGAAGATGGAGGGGTTTATCCGGCGGGTGGACGTGCAGGAACAGCCCGTTGCCGGGACGTTTGCGGGGTTTTCCATCCGCCACTAGCCGCGCCGCCATCTCCCTTTCTCATCAGTATTTGCAATCGCCTTAGCTCTGTTTAGAATCCCCGGTCCCATGTACCGCACCTCCGTCATCGTCCGGCACACCTTCCACGAAGCAATCGTCCAGCCGATCTATTCTTTGCTGATCGGCCTCGGCGTTGCGATCCTGACCATCTTCGGCCTGCTCCCGTTCTTCACGCTCGGCGAAGACACCGTCATGTTCAAGGCGGTCGGCCTCGACGTCGTCCTCCTCTTCGTGCTCATCGCAACCCTCTTCGCCACCAGCAAATCCATCTTCGACGAAATCGAAGACCGCACGATGCTGACGCTGATGTCCAAGCCGGTCAAGAAGTGGGAAGTGCTGGTTGGCAAGTACATCGGGATCATCCTCGCCGCGCTCGTCGCGGTCGCGGTCCTCGGCACGGTCCTCGTCCTCGCCACCTACTGGCGCATCCCCGGCGACTACATGATCCGCGCCACGACGCTCGACGACCGCGAGCTGCGCCAACTCTTCGAGATCCGCCTCATGCACATCATGGGCCTGATCCCGAGTCTCCTGCTGGTCTGGCTCCAGATCGCGGTGCTGGCCGCGATCGGCGTCGCGCTGTCCACCCGGTTCTCCCTGGTCGTCAACCTCCCGATCGTCATTTTCCTCTACCTCGCCGGCAACCTCACGCGGTTCCTCTACCCGATCCAGCCGAGCGCCAGTCCGATCTACAAGGGGTTCGCCTGGCTGATCAGCACGATCCTCCCGTACCTCGAGACCTTCGACCTCCGGGCCAGCACCGTGTACGCCAAGATCGCGCTACCGAACACGCACTTTGCCGAGGAGAAGTTCGGCACCGTCGAGCTCGGCAACATCTGGATCTACGTTGCGATCGCCGCCGTCTATGCCATCATCTACGCCGCGTTCGCCCTCTCGGCCGGCATGATGATCTTCCAGAGCCGTGAACTCGGCGGCAGCGAAGGCTGACGCCGCAGGACGGTCATTTTTCGATCATCTTCCTTCGTTAAGGTACGCGGGGTGTGAAGGAGACGAGATCATGAAGAAGAGCCGGACGTCGTTCATCGCGCTCGCCTGCCTGGGTGTGGCCGGATCGCTCCAGGCCGCCGAGCCACCCCGTCCCGAGAACCTCACAAGCCGCGGGCGCAACGACTTCGTCATCCTCGAGCCCAACTACCAGCTGGTTCTCGAAGGCCTCATCGACGGCAAGCCGGCATCCCGCGTCGTGACGGTCACCGATCAGACGCGGAAGTTCGACGGCATCGAAACCCGCACCGTCGAATCCCTCGACACGCTTGACGGCCGGACCACGCGCGTCGTCCGCGAGTACCTGGCGATCGACCTGTCATCGCACGACGTCTACACGTTCGGCACCGACGTCGCCGTGTACAACGACGTCAACGTGAGCAGCCGCGAAGGATCCTGGCGGGTTGGCCGCGACGGCGCCGGCTTCGGACTTTACCTCGCCGCACATCCACAAGCAGGCGACCGTTTCACGCGCGCCACCGCCGGCCCGGACAAACCCGCCACCGACAAGAAGCCCGCCGTCACCGGCAAGCTTCCAGCGGCCGCCGCCCGCGTCGAGATCACGGGACTGGATGACAAGGTCGAAACACCCGGTGGCGTCTACGCCGGCTGCCTAACGCTACGAGAGACCGTTGCCGCCGCCCGCCACGAATCAACGACGACCAAGGTGTTCGCCCCGACAGTCGGTCTGGTCGCCGAGGGAGACTTGAAGCTCGTCAAACGCGGCGTCGGCATCGTCCCGCGGCCGCAGCCACCCAAGAAGCCGCTGATCGCGCAGGCCGCGCGCGACGCGATGGTCGCAGTCGGTGCCGACCCGCTGGCAGAGTTTGTGTGGATGCAGTCGATCAACGATCCGTCCGTCCCGCCCGGCGAGCGCAGCGACCTGATCGAAGACCTCAACGAGGAAGGCTTCGCCGACCCGCATCACGTCACGGCGGACGAGCTGCCGCTGGTCCTCAGCCGCCTGGAACTAATCGAACAGCTCGCGCCGGACGCCATGGACGAAACCAACGCCGCCGCCTTCAAGGAGGCCTACAAGGACCTGGTCAACATCGCCGACCGCCTGATGGTGACCAATTGACCCGGCGCGTTACTTAGAGAACTTGTAAACGTGCACCTCGTTGGGCCCGAACCAGTCGGCGAACGACCCGTCCTTTGCCTCAACCGTCCGCGGCTCTTCAAACACGACGGCCCCCTTCGCCAGCCCAGCCGGTAAGCCAGAGAATCGGACCCGCATCGTCGCCCCTTCCTTCTTGCATGCCAGCACGTAGACGTCATTCCCCGCCTCGCGCACCAGGAACTCGATCGTGCTGACGTCCGTCGACGTCTCGTCCTGCACGTACTCCCGCGGCGCGTTCGGGTCCTTTTTGATCTCCTCCTCCTTTGTCGCCACCGCGCGCCTGGCGGGGTTCTCCGCCTTGACGGTGAGCCTGATCTTCGAGTCCGGCGCGATCAGCGCCGGCAGGATCGGCGATTTTGGCCCGACCTCCTCCATGAGCGGGACCATGACCTTGTTCCAGTACGTCCAGTTGAACCCGAGCGGCTTGTCCCGCTCGTTCAGCGTCGGAGCCAGTCCGCCGCCGAAGTAGACCAATCCGCGCGCCCCATTGATGATTGCCTCGTACGCCATGAACCGCTGCTCCGGGAAGGTCGGCATGCGGAGCGTCCGCTCCGGCTTGACGGTCCCCGAGAAGGCGATCTGCAGCGTCATCCAGAACGGCTTCTTGCCCGCGACCTCCTTCATCATCCGCGTCCAGTCGCCGACCATGGAGAGGTTCTTATTCGCCTTCTCGGTATGCACGCCCGGCGGATAGCTGACCGGGTAGATGTCGATCCCGCCGACGTCCCAGCCGGCATCGTATCGCTTCAACGACGCCACGGTCCCGCGCGGCGCCTGCACGAGCCAGATCGGATGGTCCTGGTCATTCTCATGGATGATCCGCGCCACATTGGCCACATCCTCCGGCGTCGAATTCTTCGGATTATGCGAGTTCCCCCAGTCCGGCTCGTCCGCGCCCTTCCAAAGTCCCATTCCAGGCGATCCCTTGAAGAGTTCGATGATCTTCTTCAACTCCGCTTCTTTCTTCTTGTCCGAGGCCGGGAAGTTCGACATATCCCAACCCAGCCACGGGCAGCATCGCATGCCGCCGGCGGCCGCCGCGTCCTGCATCGCCTTTTCCCCCGCGATCGTCTCCGCGTTCCAGGCCGGCTTCCCCGACCGCATGAACATCACGCCGTCGTCGGCAAACTGCGCATACGCCTGTTTCCCATCGGGCGCCTTAGCGTCTGGTCCGGGAACGACCGTAAGGGTGATCGGGAAGACCTTCTTTCCGTCGACCACCAAGACGCCGGCTTCGTCGAGCGTGATCTTGGCCGACTTGGTCAGCGGCGCGGCGGCGGAGGCGATCGACGCGAGGGCGAGTGCTGTAACGATTCCAATCGATCGGACGTGACGCATGAGTGGCGCTCCCATAGTGAAGACGTGGCTTAGCGAATGGTGATGGTGTACGGGCTGATCAGAACGACGGGACGTTGCTCGAGGAGGTGAAGGGCCTGGATCTGCTGGAAGATGGGGGTGCGGATGGACGTGGGGAGGGAGCGGAGGATGGAGTCCTGGGTCAGGCCGAACATCGCGGCAGGGATCGGCGTCTTGGCGTCGCGGCTGCCCATCAGGTAGTCGGCGAGCGTCTTAGCCGGGGGAAAGGTGCGGATTTCGTAGCCGCCCTCTTTAAGGCCGGCCCTGTCGGCGGCGTAGGAGATGGCTCGGCGCATGCCGCCGATCTCGTCGACCATTCCGAGTTCCTTGGCCTGCTTGGCGACGAAGATACGGCCGCGGGCGACCTTGTCGATGTCGGCGATCTTCTTGCCGCGCGTGGTGAGGATGCGCTGGGTGAACTGCTCGTAGGTCTGCTTCATCCAGCCAGTGACCATTTCGCGCTGCTTGTCGGTGAAGGGATGGCTGGAGGAGAAGAGGTCGGCGTTGCTCCCGCGGGCGAAGGACTCGGTGGTGAGGCCGAGCTTTGCGTAAAGGTCCTTCATGACGAACTTCCCGCCGACGACGCCGATCGAACCGACGATGGCGGTGGGGTCGGCGATGACGTAGTCGCCGGCGGAGGCGAGGTAGTACCCGCCGCTGGCGGCCATCGAGCCGATCGAGACGACGACCGGCTTGGTGGTGGCGGCGCGGCGGGCGGCCTGCCACATGGCTTCGCTGGCGAGCGCGCTTCCGCCGGGGGAGTCGATGCGGACGACGATCGCTTTGACGTTCTCGTCCCGCGCGGCCATGCGGAAGGCTTTGCGGAGGTCTTCGGAGCCGACGTAGGCGCCGCCCCACATGCTGTCGCCGCCTTCACCGTCGATGATCTGCCCTTCGGCGTAAATGATGGCGACCTTCGGGCCATTCGTCTCGGCCGGCTTCTGGGCAAGCTTGGCGAAGAGCGCCCAGGGGTTGGACAAGTCCGTCTCCTCCTCTTCGGGCGCACCGTAATCGTGGACCAGGTTGATCTCGCCGCCGACCTTCTTGGCGATGAGGTCGCGCATGCCGTCGACGTCGATCAGGTGGTCGACGAGGCCGAGCTTCCTGGCGTCGTTGCCGGTGATCAGCGCCTGGTCGATGGCGGCCCGGACCTTGTCGGTCGGGAGTTTGCGGTGCAGCGCGATCGCGCTGACGATCTGGTCGAAGAGGGAGTCCGTGAGGCGGTTGAGTTCCCCGCGGAACTCGTCGCTGGGTCCGACGCGGGTGTACATTTCGTCGGCGCCCTTGTACTCGCCGATCTGGACGTAGTCCGCCTGGACACCAACCTTGTCGAGGAGTCCCTTGGCGAACATCGTCTCGAGGCCGATGCCGGGGATCATGATTTCGCCGCCGGCGAGGATGCAGACATCGGAGGCGCCGGTCGCCATCGTGTAGGTGGCGGTGTCGTAGGCGTCGGCGTAGACGAAGACTTTCTTCTTCGCCTTGCGGAGGTCGAGGAGGGCGTCGCGGATTTCCTGTGCCTGGGCGAGGTTGAGCTGGGGGGGAAAG
>JADMIO010361875.1_pt1 | contig 10667 bp, 7 predicted proteins | sample 8958161 | NCBI WGS metagenome assembly JADMIO01 (sample SAMN16585339, study PRJNA669376) | soil metagenome | isolation source: Crop rotation soil | place: USA: Cullars Rotation, Alabama | collected 2011 | reverse complement strand
CGCGTGGGCTCGGGCGGCGGTTGCGGTCGCGGAACCGCCGCGGGCGGAGTCAGCCGAACGATCGTCGATCGTTCGCGATCAGTCGGCGGAGCGGAGATCCAGCGCGGTACCGTTCGCATGGCGACGAACGCCGACGCGAACAGGGCGAGCGTAAGTCCGACGGAGACGGCGAAGCTCGACCAGCCCGGGTCTGGTTCTCGACGGTCGTACCAGCGTGGACCGTTCGTCGCGAGCATCCGTCCATATCCTCATCCGCCGCGTTTGCCCAGCTTGACGTGCACCCTCATCCGCTTGCCGTCACGCAGGACGACGACATCCACCTCGTCGCCCGGCTTGTGCGCGTACAGGGCATTCGAATACTCGTATAGATCCTTCACGGGCGTGCCGCCGAACTCGACGATCACGTCGCCCGCCTTGAGTCCGCCCAGGTCCGCCGGACTTCCGGCGCGAACCCCCGAGAGCTTGAGACCCGGCGTGTCGCTACCCGCCATGTCGGGAATAGATCCCAGATAGACGTCGGAGCCGGAGCCGGCTGCCTGCGGACGCGCGGCGATGCGCACGTACGTCAGCCGCGCCGGGCGATTCGCCACGTCGCGCAGGATCCGCTCGGCGAGCGCGACGACGCGCGCTTCACCCGCCACGTTGATCTTGTCGGGCGTGTCGCTGGCTTTGTGATAGTCGTCGTGCTGGTTCGTGAAGAAGTGCAGCACGGGGACGTTCTTCGCGTAGAAGGCGCTGTGATCCGACGGGCCAAAGCCGTCGGAGTCGCCCGTGATGCGCAGCATCGGCGCGACGTTCGCCGCGGCGAGGATCGATGGAAGCTCCGCCGCCGTGCCGTATCCGGACACGATGAGCACGTCGTTTCGGAGCCGGCCGACCATGTCGAAGTTGAGCATCGCCGACACGCTGTCGAGCGGCACGGGAAAATGCTCGACCATGTACGAGGAGCCGAGGATGCCTTCTTCCTCGCCGGAGAAGTTGGCGAAGATCACCGAGCGCTTCGCCGGCGCGCGCTCGACGAGGCGCGCGAGCTCGAGCACCGCGGCGCTGCCCGATGCGTTGTCGTCCGCTCCGACGCGGGGCGACGTCGTGTTGCTCGGATCGAGCGAGAACTCCGTCGTGAAGCCGAGGTGATCGAAGTGCGCGCCCACGACGACGTATTGATTGCGCAGCACCGGATCGGTGCCCCGGACGATGGCGAGGACGTTCTGTGTCGGAAGCTGCGGGCTCGAGCCGTTGTGTGCGGGCGGACGCGCGACGAAGCGCTGGAGGTACCGCGGCGTGAGCGGCTCGAGGCCCAGCGCGGCATACCGGCGCGCGATGTATGCGGCGGCGGAGTCGTTACCGGGCGTGCCGGTCATGCGGCCGGCGAGCGCGGGACTCGCGAGGAATGCGATGTCCCGCCGGAGTGCGAGGGAGTCCGGGGATGTGCCGGGCGTTGGACGCGTCTGCGTGACGCACGCGGCGGCAAGGGTACCGCAGAGGGCGCAGAGGGGCAGCGAACGCAGAGAAGACCGATCGTTGTTTTTTTCTCCGCGTCCTCTGCCTCGCTGCGCCCTCTGCGGTAAAATCACAACACCTCTCAACGAGCAGTGAAGTCAGTCTTGCCAGTGACCTCGCGGCACACCTCGGCGAGCAGCGTCGCCGTCTTGTCCACGTCGTCGAGACTCACCAGCTCGTTCGGCGAATGCATGTAGCGATTCGGGATCGAGACGAGACCCGTCGCCACGCCTTCGCGCGAGATGTGAATCGCGTCGGCGTTCGTCGACGTGTCGCGGCCGACGGCGTGGAGCGAATACTTGAGACCCTGCCGCTCGGCGGACGCGCGGAGCATCTCGAACACCACCGGCGAGATCATCGCGCCACGAGAGAGCACGGGACCGCCGCCGACGCGATGGTCGCCGATCTCCTTCTTTTCCATCTGGGGATGGTCGGTCGCGAAGGTGACGTCGACGACGATCGCCATCTGCGGATTGACGCAGTTCGTGCAGACGAGCGCCCCGCCGCCGTGCCAGGCGATCTCTTCCTGCGTCGTGGCCGCCGCGACCACGCGTGCGGAGCCCGGATTCTGCGCGTAGCGCCGCAGCGCCTCGAGCACCGTGAACGCGCCGATGCGATCGTCGATCGAGCGCGATACGATGCGATTGTTCGGAAAGTCGATGGTCTTGGAGTCGATGACGCCGGGATCGCCGACGCTCAGCCGGCCCTCGGCTTCGGCGCGATTCGAGGCGCCGATGTCGACCCACAAGTCGGTCATCTTCGAGGCGGCGTCGCGGTCGCTCGGCTTCATGAGGTGAATCGGCTTCTTGCCGACCACGCCGAGGACGTCGCCGCCCTTGCCGAGGAAGCGGATGCGCTGTCCGACGAGCACTTGCGGGTCCCAGCCGCCGATCGGGCCGGGATAGACGAAGCCGTCGTCGTCGATGTATTGGACGATGAGGCCGATCTCGTCGATGTGGCCGTCGAGCATGATCGTCGGCGAGCCGCCGGGGTTGATCTCGGCCATGCTATTGCCGGCGACATCGGTGGTGACGCGGTCGGCGAAGGTGGAGGCTTCGTCTCGCCAGACGCGAGCGGCGGGCCCCTCAAACCCGGACGGGGCCGGGGTATCCAGCAAACGCTTCAGAAACGCCAACGATGACGGACTCAGCATGTTCTAATGGCTGGGGTCAGGACAGCCTGAAATGGTAGTCCTGTTCACTATCGGATGGTAGGCGGCGTCATCCGGAGCCTTACAAACCAGCAGCGGTCCCTCGCGACGCCCGGGATGACGCCCCGACTCCCGGGATGACGCCGGACGCTCGGGATGCCTAGACTCTACGGATCGGAAATGCCAGAAAGCTCAACGCCAGGATGATCAGCCCGGCGACGTACCAACGAAGGTCTTCGGTCAGCCCATAGTACAGAATGCCGAACCAGGCGAGCATCTGGCCAAACAGCCAGCCGTGCAGGCTGTCGGGAATGCCGGTCGAGTGGCGGCGGCGCTGGGCCCATCGGCTGTTATAGAACCGGAGGTCGATCATCTGCACCAGGGCGTAGAGCCAGGTGAGCACGCCGACGCCGCGCAGCTTCGTGATGAGCAGGGGCGACGCATCGCGGGCCGTGCTCACTGTATGAAAGACGTAAACGGCCAAGCCAAAAAAGAGCGACAGCGCGAGCAGAATCGCGCGAACCCGACTGAGACGCTCAGGCGTGAGCCAGGGGTATCGCGCGTACCGCGCGTCGGCGGCATTCGCGGATGGGCCGAGCTCCGCAACCGGCCGGGGGGGAACCATGCAGAATCACCTGAGAAAGGGCCGCGGGGGTGTCTAGCGGCTGCGCTCGAAAACCACCCGTCCAGAAATATACGTGGCGAGCACCGAGGTGCCGAGTATTTCCGACTCCGGAACCGTCATGATGTCGCGGTCGAGAATCACGAAATCGGCCCACTTGCCGGGCGTGAGCGATCCGAGCTCTTTCTCCTGAAAACCGGCGAAGGCGGGCCAGATGGTCATCGACTTGAGGGCCTCCTCTCGCGTCATCATCTGCTCGGGAAACCAACCGCCCGGCGGCCAACTGTTGTCATCCTTGCGGCTGACGGCGGCGTGGAACGAGTAAAGCGGATTCACGCGTTCGACGGGGAAGTCGCTGCCGTTCGGAATGATCACGCCGGTCTCGAGCAGGGATCGCCAGGCATACGCTCCAAGGGTGCGCGCGTACCCCAAGCGCGTCGACGCCCAGTACATGTCGCTCGTCTGGTGCACCGCCTGCATCGACGGAATCACGCCGAGCCGCGCGAAGCGCGGGACGTCGGCATGATCGAGGACCTGGACGTGCTCGATGCGAAAGCGATGGTCGGTCGTCGGCACGGCGGCGAGCGCGGCCTGGTAGGCGTCGAGCGCGACGCGGTTGCCGCGATCGCCGATGGCGTGCGTGGCCACCTGGAACCCGTTGCGCAGCGCCCGCGTGGCGACGTCCTGCAGGTGCGCCGGCGTCGTGCGCAGCAGCCCGACGTTTTTGGGATCGTCGGCGTAGGGGTCGAGCAACGCCGCGCCACGCGAGCCGAGCGCGCCGTCGGCGTACAGCTTGATCGAGCGAATCCAGAGCTTGCCATCATAGAGCGCGCTTCGGGCCCCGAGCCGAAAGTAATGCGCGATCGCGGCCGAGTCGTCGCCGATCATCGCGTAGACGCGAAGGTTGAACGTTCCGGCCTTCGCGAGCTCCTCGAAGACGTCGAGCACGGCCCGCGGCTCGCCGGCGTCGTGCAGGCCGGTGAGCCCGTACTTGTTCGACTCGGCGATGGCGGCGAGCGTGGCGCTCTTCATCTCGTCGTGCGACAACGGGGGGACGATGCGTTCGACGAGCGCCATCGCGTTGTCGATCAGGACGCCGGTGGGCTCGCCGTTGGCGTTGCGCTCGATCTTGCCGCCGGCAGGATCCTTCGTCGCGGCGGTGATTCCCGCGAGCTTCATCGCGGCGGCATTGATGAGCTGCGCGTGGCCGTCGATGCGCTCGAGCATGACGGGATTGTCGGCCGAGATGCGCGACAACGCCTCGTGCGTGGGAAACGCGGTGTTGCCCCATTTGTTCTGATCCCATCCGCGGCCGACGATCCAACGGCCGGGGGGAGCGTCTTTCACTTTCGCCGCGACGCGCGAGACGATCTCGTCGTACGAGCGCGTGTCGGTGAGGTCGATGTTGCGGAGGAACTCGCCAAGTCCGAAGAGGTGCGCATGCGCATCCGTCATGCCCGGGATGACGGTTTTCCCGCCGGCGTCGATGACGCGCGTGGAGGGGCCGCGCAGGGCCATCGCTTCGCGCGCCGAGCCGACGAACTGGACGCGGCCGTCGGAGACGGCCATCGAGCTCACGAACGGATGCGAGTCGTCGACGGTGTAGATCTTGGCGTTGGTGACGATCAGCTCCGCGGGCGGTCTCTGCGCGATCAGTTGCGCGGACGACAGCACCGAAAGGATTAGCGCGAGTCGCATCTCTATCGAGTCGAGTTGGATGGCATCAGGAAAACGTGGCGCGTAGCTGGAGGATCACGAGCCTGGCGGCGAGCTCCTCGTCTTCGCGGTGGTCGGAATTCGCGTCCAGATGATCACCGTGCCACAGATCGCGGTGCTGGTGGCGCGGTTGTACTCGGGAGGCAATCCGACGGAGCCGGCGTACAGCTCGACGCCTTCGACGTCGCGCGCCGGCATGTCGTCGATGTTGAATTGCGCCGCCTGAACGCCGTCGATGAAGAACTGCGGGGGGCAGTTGTTGCGCGCCGTGCGCGAGAAGCGGAGCGTCGTGCGGCCGGTCTCGGAGATGAGGATCATTCCCGGAATGCTGCGCACCATGTCGCTCAGCAGGAGCGGATTCCGCTTCTCGATCTGCTCGCGGGTGATGAAGTGCCCGACGCCCTGGCGGCGGCGATTCTCGAACGCGACGAGCTGCCGCAACTGATCGGGGTGGGCCTCGATGACGACGCCGGTGAGCTGTTGTGCCGCGACGCCGAGGATGACCTGGACCTCGGTGGTATCGGCGGGCGGGATGGTGATGACGAGGATGACCGGCTCGAACGACAGGCGCCGGAAGCCCACGTCGGTCCTTCCATATGGAAGCGCGGCGAGCAAGAAGCGTCCCGCGCTGTCGGTCCGGACCGACGCGCTCGACTTGAACGCCGTGACTTCGACGTTCGGGATGGGGTGGCCGAGACTGTCCTTCACGACGCCGCTCACGGCGCCGGTGCGCAGCGTTTGCGCGGCGGCGGGGAGCGACAAGGCCAGCAAGGCGAGGACCGAGGTTGGGACGAGCCGTCTCATTCGAGCTCCGATGGCATCCGTCGCGCTTCGCGCTCCGGATGACCCCCATATTGCACGCCGTGCGTCGAAGGGGCCAGGGCTGTATGATTGTCGCCCATGCGACCCAAAGAGCTCACGCTGCGCGGCCTCGTCCTCGGCGCACTCCTCACGACGGTGTTCACCGCGGCGAACGTCTACCTCGGCCTCAAGGTCGGGCTGACGTTCGCCTCGTCGATTCCCGCCGCCGTGATCTCGATGGCGATCCTGAGCGCGGTGAAGGATTCGTCGATTCTCGAGAACAACATCGTGCAGACCGTCGCCTCGGCGGCGGGAACGCTGTCGTCGATCATCTTCGTGCTGCCGGGGTTGGTGATCATCGGGTGGTGGCAAGGGTTTCCATTTTGGCAGTCGTTTCTCGTCTGCGTCGCCGGAGGGGTGCTCGGCGTGATGTTCACGATCCCGTTGCGCCGCGCGCTGGTGACGACGTCGGATCTGCCGTATCCCGAAGGGGTCGCGGCGGCCGAAGTGCTCAAGGTCGGCTCGGGCACGCGCGGCGAGACGAAGGACGAGGCGGGCGAGGCGAAGGAGGGACTTCGCGCGGTGATCTATGGAACGGTCGCGTCGGCGGGGCTCGCGATCGTCGGCGCGACGCGGGTGGCCGCGGTCGAAGTGACCGGCTTCTTCAGGCTCGGCGTCACGGCGTCGAGCGGCTACAACGCCGCCTGGTCGCTCGCCTTGCTTGGCGCGGGACATCTGGTCGGCCTCTCGGTCGGCATGGCGATGCTCACGGGACTCATCATCGCGTGGGCGATCGCCGTGCCGATTCTCACGTCGATGACGCCGATGCCGGCGGACGCGACGCTCGCGGCGTTCACGGCCGGCATCTGGCGCACGCAGGTCCGCTTCATCGGCGCCGGGGCGATCGGCGTGGCGGCGATCTACACGCTGGCGCGGCTCGCGAAGCCGGTGCTCGGCGGCCTGGTGGCGACGCTCTCCGCCTCGAAGACGGTACACACCGGCGACGAGACGGATCGCGACATGTCTCCGCCGTGGATTTTCGCGCTCGTCGGAGCGTGCGTGCTCGTGTCGGGGTGGATCGCGTACGGTTTCGTGACGGGAACGCCGCTCGCGAGCAATCGCCTCGCGCTCACCGCGTTCGCGGTGCCGTTCGTCGTTCTCGTCGGCTTTCTGATCGCCGGCATCTGCGGCTACATGGCGGGTCTCATCGGCTCGTCGAACAGTCCGATCTCGGGGGTGGGCATCCTGTCGATCGTGGTGTGCGCCTCGCTCGTGGCGATGGTCGTTCCGGTGACCGCGGAGACGCGTCTGCCCGCGGTCGCGTTCTCGCTGTTCGTGACGTCGATCGTGTTCGCGTGCGCCACGATCTCGAACGACAACCTCCAGGATCTCAAGACCGGCCAGCTCGTGGGCGCCTCGCCCCGGCGACAGCAGATCGCGTTGATCGTCGGCGTGGCGGCGGGCGCGTCGGTGATTCCGTCGGTCCTCAACCTGCTCGCCAAGGCGTACGGGTTCGCCGGCGCGGCGAACGTCGGCGTGCTCGCGCCGAATCCGTTGCCGGCGCCGCAGGCCACGCTGATCTCGGCGCTCGCGCAGGGCGTGATCGGCGGCAACCTCGAGTGGAAGATGATCGGGATCGGCGCGCTCGTCGGCCTCGGACTCATTCTGCTGGATGCGGTATTGGGCGCGATGGGCCGGCTACGGGTTCCGCCGCTCGCGGTGGGGATCGGCATCTACCTGCCGATGTCGGCGACGTTCGCGGTGGTCATCGGTGCGGTGCTCTCGCGGTGGTACGACGGTCGGGTTCGGAATACGGCGGATCCGGCGCGGGCGGAACGGTTGGGGACGCTCGTGGCGTCGGGGCTGATCGTCGGCGAGAGCTTGTGGGGAGTGCTGAACGCGGGGCTCATCGTGGGGCTGTCGAAGGATGCGCCGATCGGGCTGGTGCCGGAGGATTTCGCTTTGGCGAAGGTGTTGGGGTTGATGGGGTTCGTTGCGGCGATCGTCTGGTTGTATGGGTGGATGTTGAGGAAGGCGAGAGCAACGGCGTAAAACCTTTCCTGGATTCCTTTCTCCTTGGATACGTCGCGACGTATCCAAGGAGTAGAGCTCTGCCAGATCAAACTCTGTCGTGGCCCTTCATTCGTGCGTGCTACCTAGAGCGGAAACTCCGCCGCGTACGCGGCCCACTGGCCCGCGGTGCGCGTCGTCTCGCGGATCAGCTTCGTCACCGTGTTGAGCGCGTCGTCGTCGTCGATCGGGATCGAGATGCCGCTGACTTTCGTCGAGAGGGCGTTGTACGGCAGCGCGTCCTGCGACGCGTAGACGAGCAGGTAACCGTGCTGGGCCATGCCGAGCCGTCCGTTCGGGTCGAAGCCGCCGCGGGTCTGCGGGCGCTGGCCGACCGGCACGGGCTGGTCGGGCCGGCGCTGAACGCGGGAGGTATCGTTCAGGGCCATTTTCGCCCGTACGGTCGTGAGGGTGTGCGATCCGCTTTGGAGAAAACCGCTCTGCGTGGAATCCGCCGGGAACAGCAACTCGCTTCCGCGGCCCGGAACCACGTAGAACACCGCGACGTTCGCGGAACGGTTGAGCTCAACCGTCACATGTTGAGGGGTCCGCTCGCCCGGCTGGGGCGCGATGCGCGGCGAGAGGTCGTTGTACGCACCAAACGTGTGCGGCTTGGCGGCGGCGCATCCCGCGACGGCGGCCGCGGCCGCCATGCTCCATATTGTACGAGCTCGCACGAATCCCCCACCAGAAAAAAAACGTGGTTGAGACAAGGTCATGAATCTCTCTCTCGGTCAACTCCTCGTTCGCGCCGCGCTGGTGAGCTCGGCGGTGCTGCTCTCTCCCTGCCCCGTCGTGGCGCAGGCAAACCCAACGCCACCGGCCGCCGTTTCCCCCTCGATTGCCGCGCGAACCGGCGGCATGGAGCGACGGGACGGATTCATCCCAATCTACCTCGACCCGCGGCAGGGCCGCATCCTGCTCGAGATTCCTCGCGACTCGATGCGGGCCCTCTTGATGATCACCCAAGCCACCGGCCTCGGTTCGAACCCGATCGGGATCGACCGGGGGGCCAGCGGAGAGACACACGTCACCCGGTTCGACCATGACGGCGACCGCGTTCTCCTCGTGCTCGAGAACTGGTCGTACCGCACCTCGCTCGCGAACGGCGACCACGCCCGCACGGTGGCCGAGGCGTTTCCGCCGAGCACCATGGCAGCGATGCCGCTCTTGGCGCAGGAAGGGGACAAGCTGCTCGTGGACGCAACCGAGGTCGTCATGCGCGACTGGAACGACGTCGCCAGCACGCTGACGCGAAGCCAGCAAGGGACGTACGCGGTCGCGCGCGACCGTTCGGGCGTCTACAAGCCGTACACGAAGGCCTTCCCCGAAAACACCGAGATCGACGTCTCGCTGACGTTCGCGACGGCGGGGCGTCCCGGACCGATCGTGAGCGCGATCGTGCCGGATGGCCATGCGTTCACCGTCCGCCAGCATTTGACGTTCCTGAAGTTGCCGGACGCGGCGGGATTCACGCCGCGCGCGCAGGACCCGCGGGTCGGGTACTTCGGCATCGCGTTCAAGGACTACGGCCGGCCGATTCAAGAGCCGCTGTCGGTGCGGTGGGCGGCGCGCCACCGGCTCGAGCGCGTGAATCCGAACGACCCCAGCTCGCCGATCAAGGAGCCGATCCGCTATTACGTGGATCGCGGCATTCCGGAACCGATTCGCTCGGCGACGCTCGAGGGCGTGAGATGGTGGGAGCAGGCGTTCGATCGCGCGGGGCTCAAGGGCGGCTTCAAGGTGGACCTGCTGCCCGAAGGGGTCGACCCGATGGATGCACGGTACAACGTCGTGCAATGGGAGAACCGGAACGAGCGCGGGTGGTCGGTCGGCGGCGCGCTCACCGATCCGCGCACGGGGGAGATGCTCAAGGGAATGGCGCGGCTCGACTCACACCGCGCGCGCACCGACTACAACCTGTACGCGGGATTGATGGGCGCGGCGCCGGCGGCGGCGGACACGGCGTTCGTGCTCGCGCGCGTGCGCCAGGTGAGCGCGCACGAGGTGGGCCACACGCTCGGCCTCCAGCACAACTACATCGCGTCGACGTACGAACGCGGATCGGTGATGGACTATCCGCCGCCGCGGGTGCGTCTCAAGAGCGACGGGACGATCGACGTCTCGCAAGCGTACGCGGTGGGGCCCGGCGCGTACGACGTCTGGGCGATCCATTGGGGGTACGGGGTGTTCGGATCCAGGGAGGCGGACTCTCTTCGCGCGATCGTGAGCGACGGATTGAAGAAAGGGTATCTGTATCTCTCGGACGCCGACGCGCGCCCCGAGTACGGCTCGGATCCGCGCGTGAGCCTGTGGGACGACGCGGAGTCGCCGCTGACGTTCCTCAAGCACGAGACGGACGTTCGGCGCGTCGCGATCCGCAACTTCGGCGAACGGAACATTCGTCCCGGCGATCCCATCACGCTGCTCCAGGAACGGTTCGCCCCGGTGTACTTCATGCACCGCTTCGCGCTGAACGGGGCGTCGAAGGCGATCGGCGGCATGGAGTACGCGAACGCGGTCCGGGGCGACGCGCAGCAGGCGACGCGGCCCGTGCCGTACCAGCAGCAGATGGACGCGCTGCGCGCGACGATCGCGGCGCTCGCGCCGCAGGAGTTGGCGATTCCGGACACGGTCGTCACGCTGATGTCGCCGAACGCGGCGAGCGTGACGCCGAGCGTGGAGCTGTTCGGGTCGAGGACTCGTCCGGCGTTCGACGAGTTGGCCGCGGCGCAGACGCTCTCGCAGATGATCCTCGACATGATCTTCCAGCGCGATCGCGCGGCGCGGCTCGTGGAGTTCGCGAAT
>JADMIO010634756.1_pt1 | contig 10668 bp, 8 predicted proteins | sample 8958161 | NCBI WGS metagenome assembly JADMIO01 (sample SAMN16585339, study PRJNA669376) | soil metagenome | isolation source: Crop rotation soil | place: USA: Cullars Rotation, Alabama | collected 2011 | reverse complement strand
CTTCGCCGCGGACGCGCGGATGCGATCGTCGACCGTCGGCACGTACGGCTTCACCTCCATGCTCGTCGCATGGCGCCGCCACGCGTGGCCCACCTGGAAGAGGAAGAACTCCTCGAAAATCATCCGCCGCTGCGCCGGCGTCCTGAACGCGTTGAGCTCGTCGAGGCGCGCTTCGTTCGGCGGAAAGTGCGCCTCTTCGATCGCGGCGCGGCGCGGCACGAGCCCGAGGCGCGTGCGCATGTCCGGCGGCAGCAGGTCGGGCACCGTCCCCGGCAGCTGCTCGAGCGCCTGCCGGACGATGCGCCGCTGCATGTTCGGCGTGACGACGCCGGTCTTCTCGTAGAACGGCACGATGCGCGCGGTGCGGAGCGACTCCAGGTCCTCCGACATCAGCTCGTACTCGGGATTCATGAAGTGCAGGCCCGTCGAGTCGAGCTGCACGTCGCCGAAGATGACGACCGCGAGGTGCGGCTTGAGGACGTCCTGGAGAAACGCCTGGTTCATGAACGTGCAGCGCACGGCGCCGCTCGTGTCTCCGACCACCGCGTGAAAAATCCTGAAGCCGCGCCGCGTGACCGCCAGGCGCGCGCTCTTGATCTCGCCGAGCACCGCCGCCCGCATCCCCGGACGCAGCGACGCAATCGGCTGCATGTGGCTGCGGTCTTCGTAGCGGAACGGCAGCCGGTAGAGCAGGTCCTCGACGGTCGCGAGGCCGGCGCGTTTGAGGTCCGCGGCCTTCCGCGGACCGACGCCTTTCAGAAACTGCAGCGGGGTGCTAAGAACGTCGTCCCGCAATTCCCTTGGATTGTGGGCGTTGGAGGTTGGGAGCTGACCTCATTGGACGATGACGGCCTGGCCGGCGCCGACGTCGATCTGGCGGATCGAAGCGGGAAGCTCGAACGGATCGTCAATCTTCACGCCCTGCGGATGCGCGGGCGTGCGCGAGTAGTAGCTGACCACTTCCTGCAGGAACGACTTCGGCAGCGGAAGGCCGGAGACGTCCGCGCTCTCGACCAGGAACGTGCCGATGCCGTCTTTCGTTTGCAGGGTCCCGGCGACGTTGACGGGCACTTTCCCGCCGACGAGGTTCCAGACGTCGAACGTTCCCCCGCTTTGCTTCCGCTTCGCGATGGCGTCGAGGTCGACGACCGCCTGCCCGGCAACCTTGCCCCTGCCGACCAGCGTGATGCGCGGGTCCGTGACGCCCGCGGGAAGCAGCGGCTTCGCGCTGTAGGCGAACCACGAGTTGAGCTCGCTTTCGCTCACCTGCGTCTTCTTCGTGCCGGGCTTCTGCACCGAGTCGCCCTGGACGACGATCTGCGCGACCTTTCGCGAAAACAGGTCGGCCTGCTGCTTTGAAATCGCGGCGGCTTCAACCGAGGTCAACGCGGCGACGACGCCCAGGATTGCGGCGGTTCGTGCAGTCATGTTGTGTGAACTCCACCTGCTGGCTGGCATTTTCGAGTGTAAGGGTCCGCCCGCCCGTCGCGCAACGAGGGCTGTCGCGGCCAGGGCACTCGCCGGCTTGCCCGCCGAAGCGCGACCAAGAGCCTGCGCGCGAAGGCGGGTTGATTTTCGCCTTCTGTTCGCATTATAGTCTCGCCACCTCGTCCTAAAGGCGGCCCCACAGTCGTGGGTGCCAGCAGGAGGAATGAAATGCTCCCGCTCACCAAACGGCAGCGTGAAATCCTCGATTACCTGAACGAGTTCATCCAGAACCACGGCTACGCGCCGAGCCTGGAGGAAATCGGCCGGCGTTTCAACCTCTCCTCGCTGGCGACCGTCCACAAACATCTCTCGAACCTGCAGGAGAAGGGGTTCATTCGCCGGGCGTGGAACCGCAGCCGTTCGGTTGAGCTCGTGCCGACCCGTTCCGGGGGCCGCGCGCTCGAGTTGCCGCTGCTCGGGTTCGTCGCCGCGGGCGCGCCGATCGAGGCCGTCGCCAGCAGCGAATCAATTGCCGTCCCGGAAACCCTCGTCGGGAAACGGGACTCGTACGTCCTGCGCGTCAAGGGCGACTCGATGATCGACGAGCAGATCCGCGACGGCGACTTCGTCATCGTCGAGGACCGCAAGACGGCCGACAACGGCGAAATGGTGATTGCGCTGCTCGGCGGCACCGACGTCACGTTGAAGAAGTTCTACCGCGAGAACGGCCGCGTGCGGCTGCAGCCCGCCAACCCCGCCATGCAGCCGATGATGGTCGACCCGGAGCACGTCCAGGTGCAGGGCGTCGTCGTGGGCGTGATGCGGAAGTACTGACCGGTCTAAACAATTTCGCCTCCTCTCTCGTATTCCCTCCATATAGGCACCTTCGCCGTCGTGTGCGGCGAGGGTGACCACGGCTTCATAGATTCGTTCTCAAGGGACTCCGCGTGTCCTACCGGTGGGCAGTTCTGTCTCTCGTTGTTGCTGCGGGCTGTACGGGCGCGGCGGGCCAGCCGCGTGGCGACGCGGGCCGATCTTCTCCGATAGCCGTTTCGACGGCTCCCGTTCAACACATCTCGATTCAGCGGACCGTTGATCTGGCGGGCACGCTGACTTCTCCGGACCAGGCCAGGGTCAGTGCCGAGGCGGCCGGCGTCGTCCAGAGCGTCTCGGTGCGGCTCGGCGACGAGGTGGCGCGTGGCCAGGAGCTCGCGCGCCTCGCGCCCCGCGAGCTCGAGCTCGCGCTCGAGCGCGCCCAGAGCGCGCTGCGGCAGACCGAGGCGCAGCTCGGCATGTCGGAGGAGGACAGCCAACCTCTGCCTGACGATCAGGTTGCCGCGATTCGCACGGCGGCCGCCAATCTCGAGGATGCACGGACACAGAACCAGCGCGCCGAGCAGCTGTCGGCGCGCGGCCTGCTGGCCGGCGCCGAGGTCGACGCCACGCGCACGAAGTTGAAAGTCGCCGAAGCCGGCTACGAATCGGCGGTCGAGACCGTGCGGAGCCTCAAGGCCAGCCTGCAGGATCGGCGCGCGGCCTATCAGCTGGCGCAGAAGAAGCTGAACGACGCGGTCATCCGCGCGCCGATTGCGGGCGCCGTGTCCGAGCGCCTGGTGCAGCCGGGTGAGTTCATCAAGGAAGACACGCCCGTCATCACGCTGCTGCAGATGGATCCGCTCAAGGTGAGCACCGCCGCGCAGGAAAAATACGCGGGCGTGATCAAAACCGGGATGCCCATCCAGTTCCGCGTCGAGTCATATCCCGACGACATGTTCCGCGGCCGCATCGTGTCGGTGAGTCCGGCCGTCGATCAATCCACGCGCACGTTTGCCGTCGAGGCGGAGCTGCCGAACCCCGACCACCGGCTGAAACCGGGCTTCTTTGCCAAAGGCGTCATCCTCACGCACACGGACTCGAGCGTGACCGCCGCGCCCGAAGACGCCGTCTCGACGCTTGCCGGCGTCTCGACCGTGTTCGTCGTCGAGAACGGGAAGGTGCGGCCGCAGAACGTCAGCGTCGGCGTGCACCAGGGCAGCCTTGTCGAAATCGTGGAGGGCCTCCACGGCACCGAGACGCTCGCCACCTCCAACCTCAGCCAGTTGTCGGCCGGCGTCGCGGTCACGACACGGCGGCGCGCGCCATGATCGTCTCGCGCGTCAGCGTGCAGCGGCCGGTTTTCGCCATCATGATCTCGGCCGCGATTCTCGTCGTCGGCTGGTTCTCCTACCGCCAGCTCGGTCTCGACCTGATGCCGAAGACCGACGTGCCGATCGTCAACGTGCAGGTGCAGCTGCCGGGGGCGAGCGCCGAGGAAATCGAAACCCAGCTGACCAAGCCGCTCGAAGAAGCGGTCAACACGATCAACGGCATCGACGAGCTGCGCGCCAGCTCGGACCCCGGCCGCGCGAACCTGACGATCTCCTTCGTGCTCGAGCGCGACATCGAAAGCGCGACGCAGGACGTGCGCGACAAGATTGGCGCCGCGGCGCGCAATTTCCCCAAGGACACGCTGCCGCCGATCATCACCAAGGCCGACCCCGACGCGGCGCCGGTCCTGACGCTCGTGGTCTCGGGCTCGCGCTCGGCGAAAGAACTCACGAGCATTGTCGACAAGCAGATCAAGCAGGTGCTCGAGACCGTCGAGGATGTCGGCGCCATCACGTTCATCGGCGATCGTCATCGCGAGATCGACCTGCTGTTGAACGCCGACCGCCTCAACGCCTACGGCCTGACGGTCGATCAGGTGCGGTCGGCGGTGCAGCGCCAGGACGTCGAGGTGCCGGGCGGCAGCTTCATCTCGGGGCCGGCGGAGATCGATCTGCGGACGATGGGCCGCATGCAGCGCGTCGACGATTTCAATCGCATCGTCCTGGCGTACCAGAACGGCTCGGTCGTCACCTTCGGTGACGTCGGACGCGTCGTCGACGGCGTGGAGGAAATCCGCAGCGCCGGACGGCTGGACGGCACGCCGGCGGTGTCGCTGCTCATCCAGAAGCAGTCCGGCACGAACACCGTCGACGTGGTCGACCGTGTGCTGGCGCGGGTGGAGGCGATGAAGCGCACGCTGCCTGCCGATATCCGCGTGCAGCCGATTCGCGATCAGTCACGCTTCATCCGCCGCTCGTTCGAGGACATCAAGCTGCACCTGATCCTCGGCTCCCTGCTGGCGAGTCTCGTCGTTTTCCTGTTCATGCGCAACCCGAAGGTCACCCTGATCGCCGCGCTCGCCATTCCGACGTCGATCGTCGGCACGTTCGCGGTGATGAAGGCCTTCGGCTTCACCCTCAACAACATGACGATGCTCGCGCTCTCGCTGGCCACGGGCATCGTCATCGACGACGCGATCGTGGTGCTCGAGAACATCTTCCGTTACGTCGACGAGAAGGGGGTCACGCCGCGCGAGGCCGCGATCAAGGCCACCGAGGAGATTGGCCTCGCGGTGATGGCGACCACGTTGTCACTGTGCGTCATCTTCCTGCCGGTCGCGTTCATGACGGGACAGGTCGGCCGCTACTTCTACAGCTTCGGCATCACGTCGGCGGCGGCCATCCTGATCTCGATGCTGGTCTCCTTCACCCTGACGCCGACGCTCTGCTCGCTGTGGCTGAAGAAGGCCGACTCGCACGGCCACGGCTCGACGTCGAGAGAGCGCGGGCTCTACGCGTGGGTCGATGCGCGCTACGGACGCATGCTGCAGTGGGCGCTCGCGCACCGGCTTGCGATGGCCGGCATCGCCGGCGCCGTGGCCGCGTCAGCGGCGCTGCTCTACCCCCACATCGGCAAGGAACTCGTTCCCGACGACGATCAGAGCGAGTTCAGCGTCAACGTGAAGCTCCCCTCGGGCACGAGCTATCCGCGCACCGAGGAGTACATGGCCGACATGGAGCGCGACCTGACGCGCCTGCCGGGCGTCGAGCTGATCTTCACCAACGTCAACGCCGGCAACGCGAACTTCTACGTCGGGCTGAAGCCGCTCGACCAGCGGTCACTATCGCAGCAGGACATCATGCGGCGCGCTCGTCTCGTGCTGGCGAAGTACAAGGCCGCGCGCACGCGCATTACCGGCGGCACCGACATCTCCGGCGCGTCTGCCACCGGCGGCGGTGGCGGAGGCGGCGGCTACGGGAATCGCCTGCAGGCGCTCATCCAGGGGCCGGACCTCGAGCAGCTCCAGGCGTACACGACCGACCTCATCGCGAAGGTGAAGGAGATTCCCGGCGTAGCCGACGTGGACTCGAATTTCGACTTCACGAAACCGGAGCTCCGCGTCAACGTCGACCGCGCGCGGTCGGCCGATCTCGGCGTGCCGATCGACTCGCTCGCGACCAACCTTCGCACGCTGGTCGGCGGCGAGGAGGTCTCGCGCTACAAGGACGGCGACGATCAGTACAGCGTCATCCTGCGCCTCGACGAGCAGTTCAGGGATGACCCCACGCGGATGGGCAACCTGCTCGTGCCCTCGACCACGCAGCGGGCGCTGCGGGTCAGCGACGTCGCACAGCTCAGCATGGGCTCGGCGCCCGCGTCGATCGATCGCTACAACCGGCAGCGTCAGATTACCGTTACCGCGAGCCTCGACGGCGCGCCGCTCGGCGACGTCCTCGCGGCGACGCGCGCCAAGGTCGACGAGATGCACCTCAAGCCCGGTTACCAGGTGGTCTTCGGCGGCAACGCGCGCACGCTCAACGAAGCCTCGAACGATTTCGTGATTGCGATCGTGCTCGCGGTGACGTTCATCTACATGGTGCTCGCGTCGCAGTTCAACAGCTTCGTTCACCCGCTGTCGATCATGTCGTCGCTGCCGCTCAGCGTGCCTGCCGGCCTGCTGGCGTTGATGACGTTCGGGATGACGCTGAACGTGTACAGCGCCATCGGCATGCTGATGCTCTTCGGCATCGTGAAGAAGAACTCCATCCTGCAGGTGGACTACACCAACACGCTGCGCGCGCGCGGGATGGAGCGCCACGAGGCCATCGTCGCCGCCAATCACGTGCGGCTGCGTCCCATCCTCATGACGACGCTGTCGATCATCGCCGGCATGCTGCCGATTGCCTTCGGGCGCGGCGCGGGCGCCGGGTCGCGTGCGTCGATGGCCGTGACCATCCTCGGCGGCCAGCTGCTCTGCCTGCTGCTGACGCTGCTGGTCACGCCGGTGGTCTACTCGTACTTCGACGATCTGCGCGAGGTCGACTGGTTCGCGTTCGCCCGCCGGTGGACTAGTATTGGCGTCTATGGCCGACGAGACTCCGCAGCGCAAGCAGATTAACTTCACGATCGTCCCCGACGATCAGCCCGGTGACCCTCGCACCTATGCGAACTTCTGTTCAATCTCGCACACGCCGTTCGACTTCACGCTCACCTTCTGCGAGGTGATGCCGCTGTCGGAGCGCGAGCTGCGCGAGGCTGAGTCCGACCACGTCGTGCGCGCTCCCGTGCGTGCCCGCGTCGTCGTCCCGGTGCAGTTCGTGCCGAACCTCGTCGCGGCGCTGCAGGAGCACATGCGCGTCTTCTCCGAGTCCTACTCGAACGTCGGCTGGTCGAAAGGACCTGTCCACTAATTCAAGATGCAAAATTCAAAATGCAAACCACATGCGGATTGAGACGGCGGGTGTGAATGTCGCAGCGTTTTTCACACCGTTGCCTCGACACGTATAGTGTTTGCATTTTGCATCTTGAATTTTGCATGGGATGAAGACCGCTAAAACGACGCGGCGGATCATCGAGACGCTGGCGCAGCAGCATCCGAACGCCGACACGGAGCTCGCCTACACGAACGCGTTCGAGCTGCTGGTGGCGACTATCCTCTCGGCGCAGTCGACCGACGCGCGCGTCAACATCGTGACGCCGGCGCTCTTCAAGCGCTACCCCGATGCGCGCGCGCTGGCGAAGGCGACGCCCGCCGAGCTGGAGCCGCAGATTCTGTCCACCGGCTTCTTCCGCCAGAAGTCGAAGGCGCTGATCGGGATGGCGCAGGAGCTCGTGGCCGGGCATGCCGGCGAGGTGCCGCCCGACATGGACGCGCTGACGGCACTCCCCGGCGTCGGCCGCAAGACCGCGAACGTCGTGCTCGGCCACGCCCTCGGCGTCCCCGGCCTGCCGGTCGACCGTCACGTCCTGCGTGTCTCGAACCGCATCGGCATCGCGGAGGGTGACGACCCCGTCAAGGTCGAGGAGCAACTCTGCAAGGCGCTGCCGAAGCAGATCTGGACGCTCGCATCCGACGTCCAGATTCTCCACGGCCGGCGCGTCTGCAAGCCCAAACCCCTCTGCGAGCAGTGCTCCGTGCGCGACGACTGCGACTATTTCCGGCTCGTGGTGTCGCGAGAGCGCAAGCCCAAACTGCGTAAAGGCGAAACGGCAGGCGAACGCAAAGGCGGGACGTCAAGCGAACGTCGAGGCGGACCTTCAGGTCCGCCTGAAAAGAATGACCCGCGAAAAGTTCGAGCAGCTCGTCGCTGACGCGATCACGCTCATCCCGAAGCGCTTCCGCCGCGAGATGAAGAACATCGCCATCATCGTCGAGGACGAGCCGAGCGCGGATCTGCTGGAGGAGATGGAAATCGAGCCGCCAGACTCGCTCTACGGCCTCTACCAGGGAACGCCGCTCCCCGAGCGCACGGCGGGATGGGGCAACACGCTGCCCGACTGCGTGACGCTCTTCCAGAAGCCGATCGAAGAGGACTGCGACGACGATGACGACGTGCGGAGGGTCATCGGCGAAACGCTGATTCACGAGGTCGGTCACTACTTCGGGCTCAGCGAGGAGGAGATCGAGGAAATCGAGGAGCGCTACTGGCGCGGCGAGGGATGATCAAGGGACACGCGCGGCCACGGAAGCGGTTCGGCCAGCACTTCCTCGAGGCGGCGTGGGTGGCGAAGGTCATCGAATCGCTGCGCGCGACCCGGGACGACACGTTCCTCGAAATCGGGCCTGGCCGCGGCGCGCTGACGCGGCCGCTCGCGGCGCTCGCGGGACGTGTCGTCGCCATCGAGATCGATCGCGACCTCGCCGCCGCGCTGGCGCACGAGCAGATTCCGAACGTTCGGGTCATCGAGGCGGATGTGCTCGGCGTCGATCTCGGTGACGTCCTTCGCGACGAGCGGCAGCCGCTTCGCGTTGCCGGCAATCTTCCCTACAACGTCTCGTCCCCGATCCTGTTCGCCCTGCTCGCAGCCGCCGACGAGGGCCGTTTTTTTTCCGACGCGACACTGATGCTGCAGAAGGAAGTCGCCGATCGGCTCGTCGCCCAGCCGGGCCGCAAGCAGTACGGTGGGCTCGCCATCCAGGTCGGGCTGACCGCGGACGTCGAGACGGTCTTGACGCTGCCGCCCGGCGCGTTCCGACCGCCGCCGAAGGTGACGTCCGCCGTGGTTCGCCTGCGCTTTCGCCCTGCGTCAGTGGATGTCGGCGATCGACAGGTGTTCGAGCGCATCGTCCGGGGCATCTTTCTCCAGCGGCGGAAGACGCTGGCCAACGCGCTGCGCCCGGTCGCCGATTCGCTCGGGCGTCCAGCGGCCGAACTGCTGGAGCGCGCGCAAGTCGACGGGCGGCTTCGTCCCGAGGCGCTCACCGTCGACGACCTCGCCCGCCTGGCGAGAGCTGTGCTATAGTTTTCCTCGCAAGTTATTGAGCCTTCCCGGTTAACAGGCCTTCCCAGCGGCCTGAACTGGCGTGAACGGCAGCCCCGCCCGGGGCGCGTTCCCGCGAACAGACGCGGACCGGACACCGTCCGGGCCGCAGAGGAAGAGAGCGGCAGCAGCGCTGGGCCCCGAATGAATCAGTCCGTCGTGCCGGACGTCTCTCCGGCGACGCTCGAAGTCGTCCCGCTGGGCGGCGTCGGCGAGTTCGGCATGAACATGATGGCCGTGTCGTGGGAGGACACCACGATTCTCATCGACGCGGGCGTGATGTTCCCGGAACCCGATCAGCTCGGCGTGGACCTGATCATCCCGGACCTCACCTACGTCGAGGCGCGCGGCGACAAGGTGAAGGCGCTGGTGCTGACGCACGGGCACGAGGACCATATCGGCGCCGTGCCGCACGTGCTGCCGATGTTCGACGGGCCGGTGTACGGCACCGCGATGACGCTGGCGCTCATCGGGCCGAAGCTCGAGGAGCACGAGATCGACGCGAAAGACCGGCTGAAGACCGTCAAGCCGCGCGACCGCGTCACCATCGGGCCGTTCACCATCGAGTTCGTCCGCGTCACGCACAGCATGCCCGACTGCGTGGCGCTGGCGATCACGACACCCGCGGGGGTGATGATTCACACCGGTGACTTCAAGATCGATCAGACGCCGATCGACGGCGAGCACTTCGATCTGCACCGGTTCGCCGAGCTCGGCGCGCAGGGGGTGCTGGCGCTTTTCGCCGACAGCACGAACATCGATCGGCGCGGCTTCACCGGCCCCGAGATCGAGGTCATCGACGCGTTCGAAGAGCTGTTCACGAGCACGCAGGGGAAGCTGGTGGTCGCCACCTTCTCGTCGAGCATCTACCGGATGCAGGTGCTCGTCGACCTGGCGGCGCAGTTCGATCGCAAGGTCGCCTTCGTCGGCCGCAGCATCGTGCAGAACGCCGAGATCGCCCAGCGTCTCGGCTACCTGCGGATTCCGACCGGCGTGCAGATTCGCGATGCGGACGTGCAGAACTACGCGTCGCAGGACGTGTTGTGCGTGACGACGGGATCGCAGGGCGAGCCGCAGGCGGCGCTGCCGCGCATCGCGGTCGACGACCATCGCTGGGTCAAGCTCGGGCCCGACGACACGGTGGTCCTCTCGGCGCGGGCGATCCCCGGCAACGAGAAGAAGATCGCGCGCGTGATGAGCCACGTCGCGCGGCGGGGCGCCGACGTCGTGACCGATTCGATGAAGCACGTGCACGTGTCCGGGCATGGCAGCGCCGAGGAGCTGAAGCTGGTGCTCTCGCTCGTCCGGCCGCGCTACTTCGTGCCCGTGCACGGCGAGTACCGCCAGCTGTCGCAGCACGCGCGCATCGCCAAGCGCGTGATGAGCGGCGCGGAGCACCAGCTGCAGGTGCTGCTGGCGGAGAACGGCGACATCATCCAGTTCGATCGGCGCGGCGCGCGCATCGCGGACAAGGCGCCCGCCGGCCGCGTGCTCATCGACGTGACGCGCGTCGGAGAGGTGGGCGACGAGGTGCTGCGCGACCGGCGCCACCTCGCCGGCGACGGCGTGGTCGTCGCCGTCGTGGCGATCGGCCGCCAGACCGGGACGCTC
>JADMIO012971216.1_pt1 | contig 10670 bp, 11 predicted proteins | sample 8958161 | NCBI WGS metagenome assembly JADMIO01 (sample SAMN16585339, study PRJNA669376) | soil metagenome | isolation source: Crop rotation soil | place: USA: Cullars Rotation, Alabama | collected 2011 | reverse complement strand
GATCTTGCCGATTTCCGCGTTCGGCGCGAGGCGGGTGATCATCTCCAGCACCACGCTGTAGCAGAGCAGCAGGTGAATTTCCCAGATACAGTCGGCCTGATAATCAATGCTAAATTCCGCCGCCGAGGTAATCGGGCTATCCGCGCGTTTGGTGAACGCCGCAGTGAGTGCGCCGCAGGCCCGGCCCAGCTCCAGCGCTTTGATTACCTCTTCGGTTTTACCGTAGTCAGAAACGCCAATTACTGCGCAACGATCGTCGAGGCGATACGGGGTGTTATCGCAGAACTCCCAGCCGGAAATGGCGTAGACCTGAAGATCGGAAAAGCGATCCGCCAGATGTTTCGCCGTTTGCGCCGCGTTGAGTGGCGATCCGCAGGCAACGAAATAAATACGATCAATGTCGCGCTTCACCATCTCTTCCACGATGGCGTGCACCAGCGGAACGTCATGGCTGAGAACTTTTTCCACTTCCTGAACCATATTTTCGGTGACCAGAAAGTCCACGGTGCTTTTATCAATATCCAACATTTTATTTTCTCCAGATAACATTACGACAAAGCGTTGAGCTGGCGGCTACGCTTCGCCCAGAAGGCGTAAGCAGGCAGACCAGTAGCAATAACGATGACGGCGCAGATAAGGCCGGGAATCGGTGCCCAGACAAAGGTTGAGGCGACCAGAATGAGGCTTGACGCAATGGCGAGGGTGGTCATCAGCCCGAAAGCCGGAGTACGCCACAGCGGTTTGTAATCGTCGCGTTTACGACACCAGATGATGGAGCCGAAGGTGAGGGTATTTTTGAAACACATCACCAGGGTGAAATAACCCAGCAGGCTGGTGAGATCGGAAACGAAGATGAAGAAGATCCCCAGCGCCCCTTGCAGGATGATGGAGACATCCGGCGTGTTGTATTTCGGATGCACATGGCCGAAGCATTTAAAGAACAGGTTGTCTTTCGCCATCGCGTATTCCAGCCGCGGCTGGTACATCACGCAGCTGGAAAGCGAACCAAGAATGACGATCATCGCCGTGATGGCAACAAAGATCCCAGCGGTGCTGCCGAGTGCGGGGATCCAGGTCAGGGCGTCGGAAATCGGCGTTTCAGAATTGGCGAGTTTGTCGAAGGGCATCAGGCCGGAAATCACCAGCGCCAGCAGGGTGTAGAGCACCAGAACCAGCAGACAGGAACCAATCAGCGCTCGTGGCATGGTTTTTCCGGGGTTTTTAATTTCGCCGGTCATATAACAGATAGAGGCCATGCCGGTATACGACCAACTGGTGGCAGAGATCCCCGCCAGCAGCGCCATAAAGCTGCCCGTTGCGCCAATCGCAGTGGTGGTAGGGGCGGCAAAATTCTCCGCTTTAAACCAGAAGATCCCAAGGCCAATGACGATAGTGAACGGGATAATTTTGGCGATGGTAATTAGCGTCTGAAACGCTGCGCCGCCTTCAACGGAGCGCAGGTGTAGCAACATAAAGGCGATAATTAATCCGGCGGCGATAAATTTACCGAGCAACGGATCGATAGGCGTTAAAAAGCCAAGATTGCTGACAATCGCCAGCGCCATAATCGACAATGACGGCGCATCGTTGGCCCAGAAGCTGGCCCAGCCGGAGAGGAAAGCCAGCGGTCGGCTTCCGGCATTTTTCAGATAAACATAATCTGCGCCATTTTCCGGATAAGCGGTGGATAGTTCCGCATAGACGCACATTTGCGGGATCACAATTAACCCGCCAATGACAAACGCGAGCACCGTAAGCCACGGCGTGCCCGCTGCTTTTGCCACTTCACCCACAGATACAAAAATACCGGAGCCGACGGTTGTCCCGACGGCGATTGCAAGAACGGCCCAAAATCCGAGCTTGCGTTGGAGTTCCTGGCTTCCCATAGCGATACCTTTTTCTTGTCCAATACGTTGTAGGGGAGAGTTTGCAGTCATTTAAAAGGTAACATGACAATGCATGATGAATATAACAACATATGATGTTATGTAATGTGGAGGAAGATCACAAAATTTCGCACAGGATCGCGCTGTGGCTAATGGATGTAGTTATCAAATTGAATTTAAAGTGAAAATATTTTTACGGGCGGGGGCAAGAAGGACATAGAAACAAATACGCCCTCGGAAAATCCAGAGGGCGTCGGGCAATTAAACCGGTGTTAGCCGATTTCTGTCAGAGACTTACTGTGCAGTAGGACCGCAACCGCCAATGATTTTAGAAATAGAAATTGCCGGGTGCAGCAGGTAGTCGTAAGAGCAGTTCTTATCACGGTTTTCAATATGACCAGTACATGCAGTTAACGTAGCCAGTACTGCACCTACCAGTGCAACTTTAATAAATTTGTTCATTTACATTCCCTATGTATTATATATTAATTAATATTCATTGATTATATGAATATAAGCAGACTGCTCGTTAAGAACGATACAGGAATATTTAATTGGCGTCAGTGAGCGAATGACTTAATTTTGTAAGTCGCTGTAACGGTGAATATAACCCATTAGCAGATAATATTTATTAAGGGGCTATGTTTTATTTGCTGAATATATAAAAAGAGTCATTAAGAAGGCCAGAATTCTCTGGCCCGGGTTAAATTAATGGTTGGAGAACCAGTTCAGTTTATCGCGCAGGCCAACAACCCGACCAATAATAATTAGCGATGGACTGTTCATTTGCTGCGCCAGTTCTCCCAGCTGTGTGAGCGTACCGTCAATCACGCGCTGCGTGACTGCCGTACCGTTTTCGACAATTGCCACCGGCATTTCGCCTGGCATTCCGTGTTCAATCAGCTTTTGCTGAATAGTCGCGGCCTGATTCAACCCCATATAGAACACCAGCGTCTGTTTTTCTGCCGCCAGGTTTTCCCAGTCCAGCTCGCCACCGGTTTTTAAGTGTCCGGTAATTAAGCGTACGCTCTGGGCATAATCGCGATGCGTGAGTGGAATACCCGAATAGGCAGAGCAACCAGAAGCTGCGGTAATACCCGGAACCACCGAGAACGGAATACCCGCGTTGCACAGTGTTTCCAGCTCTTCGCCACTACGGCCAAAAATAAACGGATCGCCACCTTTCAGCCGCACCACGCGTTTGCCTTTTTGCGCTTCCCGCAGCAGGATCTGGTTAATCTCTTCCTGGGGTACGCAGTGGTATCCCGCGCGTTTGCCGACGAAAACACGGTCCGCATCGCGGCGTACCAGATTCATAATATCGTCAGAAACCAGACGGTCGTAGACCACCACATCTGCCTGCTGAATTTGTTGCAGTCCTTTCAGTGTCAGCAGCCCGGCATCGCCCGGACCTGCACCAACCAGCACCACTTCACCGCGATGGTCGAGCGGTTCGTTGATTAACTGTTCGGTCGTTTCAGTAATGGCTTTCTGATCGTTGTTTGCCAGCGACTGCGCCAGGCGGTCGTTAACGAACAATTTCTCCCAGAAACGGCGACGCTCACCCATCGTGGCGAACTGTTGTTTCACTCGCCCGCGTAATTGCCCGGCGTATTTCGCTACCTGGCCCAGATGTAACGGCAGCAGTGATTCAAGTTTTTCGCGCAACAGGCGTGCCAGAACCGGAGAGGTGCCGCCAGAGGAGACCGCTACCATGAGCGGTGAGCGGTCAATAATCGACGGCATAATAAAGCTGGCGGCTTTCGGCGCATCGACCACGTTACAGAAGATGCGACGAGCTTCAGCGGCTTCGCTGACGCGCTGGTTAAGCGCGTCATCATCCGTCGCTGCAATCGCCAGCCAGCAGGTGTCGAGAAGGCTTTCATCAAATGGCCCTTCGACGAGGGTTAACATGCCTGCATCTGCCCATGCGGTGAACTGTGGAATAAACGCTAATGCATTCACCGTTAAGCGAGCGCCTGCGTCTAACAGCAACCTTGCTTTGCGTTCCGCGACATCACCACCGCCGACAATCAGACAGTCGCGATCGCGTAATTGGCAAAATATAGGCAAATGATCCACGTAAAAACCCCTTAGTAATTAACCGGCAGCCGTTTCAGTTTGATTAAATTTGTCCGCAACCGGACGATTCGCTTTCGGCGTAGCATACCAATAACCCAATCCCATGAATACGGCACCTGATAAAGTATTACCCAGCGTCACCCACAGCAGGTTATGACCAATACCCGCCAGCGTGTAGGCTTCGCTGTGGTTGCCGAACCAGGAGAGCGCGAACAGCGTCATGTTAGCGATAGAGTGCTCGTAGCCGGACGCGATAAATGCCAGCAGACACCACCAGATAGCGATAAATTTCGCCGCCCCTTCAGTGCGCAGCGCCATCCAGATTGCCAGGCAAACCAGCCTGTAATAACTCATGCGCTTCCACACGTCCGCGCGCTCGCGCAAGAATATGCAAATGCGGAAAGTGCTGTTGGCATATTTCCACCAGCTTCATGGTGTCTTCCGGCTCGTTACAGGTAATGACGATAGACTCAGCGGCCTCTGCACCCGCAGAACGTAAAAGATCGACCTGCGTGGCGTCGCCGTAATAAACTTTGTAGCCGTATTTACGCATCAGGTTAACGGCGCTGATATCCCGCTCCAGCACGGTAATGCGCATTTTATTTGCCATCAGCAAACGACCAATCACCTGACCAAAACGCCCGAAGCCCACGACAATGACCTGGGGTTTATCATCGTTGACCCACGGTTTTTCGTCTTCTTCTTCCGGTCCGTTAAACTGGCGGGATAGCCATTTATCCACCAGCTTCATCAGCAACGGCGTGGTCATCATGGAAAGCGTCACCGTCACCAGCAACAACGCCATCTGGTCGCCCTGGAATAAGCGTTGTGAAGAAGCGGTAGAAAAGAGGACAAAGGCAAACTCACCACCCTGACTCAACACGCCAGCAAACTGCATCCGCTCTGAGCTACGCACGCCATACAATCGCGCCAGCAGATACAGCACGATCACCACCACGATCACGACCACGACGGTTGCTGCGGCGGTCATGGCCACGATCACGGTCATGAACACGGTGGCGAAGGCTGCTGTGGCGGTAAAGGCAACGGCGGTTGCGGTTGCCACTAATACCGAAAAAGTGACAAAAAAGCGGGGAATCCCCGCTTTTTTTACGCCTCAATAATGTGGCGGTGGCGTTTCTTCAGCCTGCGACGCGATGTTCGACGGCTGGCTGGCTTTTAACTTCTCGGTCAGCAGACGCAGATGATCGCGCAGTTTCGCCATCTCCATTTCATGAGCGGTCACCGTGACGTTCAGTTCTTCAATGGTGATTTCCTGAAAAGCCAGTCGGCTCTCCAGCTCTGCCAGGCGTGCTTCCAATGATAAATCCTGCATGATTCACCACTTTTGTCGAATGGTCGCCGCGGATTCTACTTAACTTTGCTGCCCGAGACAGCACTCATTTCGCGGTCATCGAAACTAATTTAAACAAAAAGAGTCTGAAAATAGATGATAATAGGGCGTGTCTGTATGTAGATTTGTTCGACAACGCTTTATAGTACCCTTCTGATAATAGTTAACCCTGGGGTGAGATGCCCCGATCCTGGAGATATGGATGAAATCACTGTTTAAAGTAACGCTGCTGGCGACCACAATGGCCGTTGCCCTGCATGCACCAATCACTTTTGCTGCTGAAGCTGCAAAACCTGCTACAGCTGCTGACAGCAAAGCAGCGTTCAAAAATGACGATCAGAAATCAGCTTATGCACTGGGTGCCTCGCTGGGTCGTTACATGGAAAACTCTCTAAAAGAACAAGAAAAACTGGGCATCAAACTGGATAAAGATCAGCTGATCGCTGGTGTTCAGGATGCATTTGCTGATAAGAGCAAACTCTCCGACCAAGAGATCGAACAGACTCTACAAGCATTCGAAGCTCGCGTGAAGTCTTCTGCTCAGGCGAAGATGGAAAAAGACGCGGCTGATAACGAAGCAAAAGGTAAAGAGTACCGCGAGAAATTTGCCAAAGAGAAAGGTGTGAAAACCTCTTCAACTGGTCTGGTTTATCAGGTAGTAGAAGCCGGTAAAGGCGAAGCACCGAAAGACAGCGATACTGTTGTAGTGAACTACAAAGGTACGCTGATCGACGGTAAAGAGTTCGACAACTCTTACACCCGTGGTGAACCGCTTTCTTTCCGTCTGGACGGTGTTATCCCGGGTTGGACAGAAGGTCTGAAGAACATCAAGAAAGGCGGTAAGATCAAACTGGTTATTCCACCAGAACTGGCTTACGGCAAAGCGGGTGTTCCGGGGATCCCACCGAATTCTACCCTGGTGTTTGACGTAGAGCTGCTGGATGTGAAACCAGCGCCGAAGGCTGATGCAAAGCCGGAAGCTGATGCGAAAGCCGCAGATTCTGCTAAAAAATAAGCATTAAGAACCGCCGCCTGACCAGGCGGCGGTTTTTTTATTACAGGCCGGATATAATTAGTGCTGGAAAGCGGAACCTCCGCTGTATTAATTTAGTTACCCGCATCATTAATGAGCCTGCCCTGAAAAGTTAACGACAGGCTCCTGAAAAGGAGTGTTTTTTTTCATGTCCAGGTCGCTTTTAACCAACGAAACCAGTGAGTTGGATTTACTGGATCAACGTCCTTTCGACCAGACCGATTTTGATATTCTGAAATCCTACGAAGCGGTGGTGGACGGGTTAGCGATGCTTATTGGCTCCCACTGTGAAATCGTTTTGCACTCTTTGCAGGATCTAAAATGTTCAGCCATTCGCATTGCTAACGGTGAACATACAGGCCGGAAGATTGGTTCGCCAATTACTGACCTGGCGCTACGTATGCTGCACGATATGACGGGAGCGGATAGCAGCGTTTCTAAATGCTACTTTACTCGCGCCAAAAGCGGCGTATTAATGAAGTCCCTGACTATCGCGATTCGTAACCGCGAACAGCGTGTAATTGGTCTGCTGTGCATCAATATGAATCTTGATGTTCCCTTCTCGCAGATTATGAGCACCTTTGTGCCGCCAGAAACCCCGGATGTCGGTTCAAGCGTCAACTTTGCCTCTTCTGTTGAAGATCTGGTTACCCAAACGCTGGAGTTCACCATCGAAGAAGTGAATGCCGATCGCAATGTTTCTAATAACGCCAAAAATCGTCAGATCGTGCTGAATCTCTACGAGAAAGGGATCTTCGATATTAAAGATGCGATCAACCAGGTTGCTGACCGCCTGAACATCTCCAAACACACTGTCTATCTCTACATCCGCCAGTTCAAGAGCGGTGATTTCCAGGGGCAAGATAAGTAATGCGTTTTGCCATCGTGGTGACCGGGCCAGCATACGGTACGCAACAGGCGAGTAGTGCTTTTCAGTTTGCGCAGGCGCTGATAGCAGATGGCCATGAGTTAAGCAGCGTCTTTTTCTATCGGGAAGGGGTCTATAACGCTAACCAATTGACCTCTCCGGCAAGTGACGAATTTGACCTCGTACGGGCCTGGCAACAACTGAATGCGCAACATGGTGTGGCGCTGAATATCTGCGTAGCGGCAGCATTACGCCGTGGCGTTGTTGATGAAACGGAGGCCGGAAGACTGGGGCTGGCTTCGTCAAACCTTCAGCAGGGATTTACCTTAAGCGGACTTGGGGCGCTGGCGGAAGCCTCGCTGACCTGTGACAGGGTGGTACAGTTCTGATGAAACGAATTGCGTTTGTTTTTTCTACTGCACCTCATGGTACAGCCGCAGGCCGGGAAGGTTTAGATGCTTTACTGGCAACTTCCGCATTAACTGACGATCTGGCTGTCTTCTTTATAGCTGATGGCGTTTTTCAGCTGCTGCCAGGACAAAAGCCCGATGCAGTGCTGGCGCGTGATTACATTGCCACTTTTAAATTGTTGGGTCTGTACGACATTGAACAGTGCTGGGTTTGTGCGGCTTCACTGCGCGAACGCGGGTTAGATCCGCAGACACCCTTTGTTGTCGAAGCCACGCCGCTCGAAGCAGATGCCTTACGCCGCGAACTCGCCAACTACGATGTTATTTTGAGGTTTTGAGGCGTTTATGCTGCACACATTACATCGCTCACCCTGGCTGACGGATTTTGCTGCGCTGCTGCGTCTGCTCAGTGAAGGAGACGAACTGCTATTATTGCAAGATGGCGTAACTGCCGCAGTTGACGGTAACCGCTACCTTGAAAGTCTGCGTAATGCCCCCATTAAGGTCTATGCCCTGAACGAAGACCTTATTGCCCGCGGTTTGACTGGTCAAATTTCGAACGACATCATTCTCATTGACTATACTGATTTCGTCAGACTTACGGTTAAGCACCCCAGCCAGATGGCCTGGTGATGGCGGGATCGTTGTATATTTCTTGACACCTTTTCGGCATCGCCCTAAAATTCGGCGTCCTCATATTGTGTGAGGACGTTTTATTACGTGTTTACGAAGCAAAAGCTAAAACCAGGAGCTATTTAATGGCAACAGTTAACCAGCTGGTACGCAAACCACGTGCTCGCAAAGTTGCGAAAAGCAACGTGCCTGCGCTGGAAGCATGCCCGCAAAAACGTGGCGTATGTACTCGTGTATATACTACCACTCCTAGAAAACCGAACTCCGCGCTGCGTAAAGTATGCCGTGTTCGTCTGACTAACGGTTTCGAAGTGACTTCCTACATCGGTGGTGAAGGTCACAACCTGCAGGAGCACTCCGTGATCCTGATCCGTGGCGGTCGTGTTAAAGACCTCCCGGGTGTTCGTTACCACACCGTACGTGGTGCGCTTGACTGCTCCGGCGTTAAAGACCGTAAGCAGGCTCGTTCCAAGTATGGCGTGAAGCGTCCTAAGGCTTAATGGTTCTCCGTTAAGTAAGGCCAAACGTTTTAACTTAAATGTCAAACTAAACTCGTAGAGTTTTGGACAATCCTGAATTAACAACGGAGTATTTCCATGCCACGTCGTCGCGTCATTGGTCAGCGTAAAATTCTGCCGGATCCGAAGTTCGGATCAGAACTGCTGGCTAAATTTGTAAATATCCTGATGGTAGATGGTAAAAAATCTACTGCTGAATCTATCGTATACAGCGCGCTGGAGACCCTGGCTCAGCGCTCTGGTAAATCTGAACTGGAAGCATTCGAAGTAGCTCTCGAAAACGTGCGCCCGACTGTAGAAGTTAAGTCTCGCCGCGTTGGTGGTTCTACTTATCAGGTACCAGTTGAAGTCCGTCCGGTTCGTCGTAATGCTCTGGCAATGCGTTGGATCGTTGAAGCTGCTCGTAAACGCGGTGATAAATCCATGGCTCTGCGCCTGGCGAACGAACTTTCTGATGCTGCAGAAAACAAAGGTACTGCAGTTAAGAAACGTGAAGACGTTCACCGTATGGCCGAAGCCAACAAGGCGTTCGCACACTACCGTTGGTTATCCCTTCGGAGTTTTAGTCACCAGGCGGGCGCTTCCAGTAAGCAGCCCGCTTTGGGCTACTTAAATTGAACGCCTAAAAGATAAACGAGGAAACAAATGGCTCGTACAACACCCATCGCACGCTACCGTAACATCGGTATCAGTGCGCACATCGACGCCGGTAAAACCACTACTACCGAACGTATTCTGTTCTACACCGGTGTAAACCATAAAATCGGTGAAGTTCATGACGGCGCTGCAACCATGGACTGGATGGAGCAGGAGCAGGAACGTGGTATTACCATCACTTCCGCTGCGACTACTGCATTCTGGTCTGGTATGGCTAAGCAGTATGAGCCGCATCGCATCAACATCATCGACACCCCGGGGCACGTTGACTTCACAATCGAAGTAGAACGTTCCATGCGTGTTCTCGATGGTGCGGTAATGGTTTACTGCGCAGTTGGTGGTGTTCAGCCGCAGTCTGAAACCGTATGGCGTCAGGCAAACAAATATAAAGTTCCGCGCATTGCGTTCGTTAACAAAATGGACCGCATGGGTGCGAACTTCCTGAAAGTTGTTAACCAGATCAAAACCCGTCTGGGCGCGAACCCGGTTCCGCTGCAGCTGGCGATTGGTGCTGAAGAACATTTCACCGGTGTTGTTGACCTGGTGAAAATGAAAGCTATCAACTGGAACGACGCTGACCAGGGCGTAACCTTCGAATACGAAGATATCCCGGCAGACATGGTTGAACTGGCTAACGAATGGCACCAGAACCTGATCGAATCCGCAGCTGAAGCTTCTGAAGAGCTGATGGAAAAATACCTGGGTGGTGAAGAACTGACTGAAGCAGAAATCAAAGGTGCTCTGCGTCAGCGCGTTCTGAACAACGAAGTCATCCTGGTAACCTGTGGTTCTGCGTTCAAGAACAAAGGTGTTCAGGCGATGCTGGATGCGGTAATTGATTACCTGCCATCCCCGGTTGACGTACCTGCGATCAACGGTATCCTGGACGACGGTAAAGACACTCCGGCTGAACGTCACGCAAGTGATGACGAGCCGTTCTCTGCACTGGCGTTCAAAATCGCTACCGACCCGTTTGTTGGTAACCTGACCTTCTTCCGTGTTTACTCCGGTGTGGTTAACTCTGGTGATACCGTACTGAACTCCGTGAAAGCTGCACGTGAGCGTTTCGGTCGTATCGTTCAGATGTACGCTAACAAACGTGAAGAGATCAAAGAAGTTCGCGCGGGCGACATCGCTGCTGCTATCGGTCTGAAAGACGTAACCACTGGTGACACCCTGTGTGACCCGGATGCGCCGATCATTCTGGAACGTATGGAATTCCCTGAGCC
>JADMIO010768915.1_pt1 | contig 10670 bp, 9 predicted proteins | sample 8958161 | NCBI WGS metagenome assembly JADMIO01 (sample SAMN16585339, study PRJNA669376) | soil metagenome | isolation source: Crop rotation soil | place: USA: Cullars Rotation, Alabama | collected 2011 | reverse complement strand
CGCGACAACTTGTCCACGTGGAATTCTAAGCTTAGGATCCCAATGTGCTGGAAAGCGGATTTCGGGATGCCGGGCGCGTACCCCCTCGATCTCCGCCCATTGCTGGCGCAGGCGATAGGCGTCGAGCCCGCCCGTCATCGCCAGCGACTTGCTGTGGTCCGAAATGACCATGTACTCATAGCCCCGGGCCACGCAAGCCTCGACCATCTCCTCGATCGAGCTCCGTCCGTCGGACCAGGTGGAGTGCATGTGGAGGTCGCCCCGCAGGTCCTGAACCCGGATCAGATGAGGGAGCCGGCCCTTGGCCGCGGCCTCGATCTCTCCCCGGTCCTCGCGCATCTCGGGAGGGACCCATTCAAGCCCAACGGTGGCATAGACGTCCGCCTCCTCGCGGCCGGCGATGAGCTCCCCGTCTTCCTCCTGGTTCCTGCCCTGCACCCGGAAGACGCCGTACTCCGAGATCCTGAGGCCCTTTTCGACCGCCCGGCGCCGGAGCTTGACGTTGTGCTCCTTGGAGCCCGTGAAGTAGACGAGAGCGGCGCCATAGCACTCATCGGGCACCGCCCGCAGGTCCACCTGGAGCCCCGAGCCGAGGACGACCGTGCTCCGCGTGTCGCCGGCCATGAGGATCTTGTCCACCTGGGGATATGCGCGGAAGCGCTCCATGACGGGGATGGGTTGGGAGGCGATGGCCAGGAGATCGATGTCCCCCACGGTCTCCTGGCGGCGGCGGTAGCTGCCGGCCACCTCCAAGCGCTCCACCTCGGGGATCTCGCGCAGGTAAGCCAGCAGGGGCTCGACGTAGCGTTCGGCATCGGTCAGCAGGACTCGGCTGCCGTGTTGTCTGTACTCCTCGATGCCGGCGAGGATCTTCTCCTGGCTCTTGGCGCCGAACCCTGGGAGGTTGGCGATGCGCCCCTCCTTGGCCGCGGCTTCGAGCTCTTCGACCGAGCTGATCTTGAGCTCGTCATGGACCTTCTTGGCCTTCTTGGGGCCGAGGCCGGGCAGGCGCATCAGCTCGATCAGGGAGCGGGGCACCTCGGCCAGCAACTCGTCGCGGAAGCCGAGCGTCCCCGTCTCCACCATCTCGCGGATGTGATTGGCCATCTCCTTGCCGATCCCCGGCAGGTCAGTGAGCGGACGGTTCTCCAGGACCCACTTCCGAAGGGGAACCGTCAGTGTCTCGACCGTCCGCGTGGCGTTCCGGTAGGCGCGGATGCGGAAGGGATTGGCGTTCTGTATTTCGAGGATGTCGGCGACCTCCTCGAGGATGCGGGCGATTTCGGGGTTTTCCACGAGAGAGTGCTCCGGATCAGGACAGCAGAGAGAAGCCCCCGTGTTTGCTGAGCGGGACGTCGAAGGTCAGCGTGTCCCGACAGCCCGCTCGCCGGTTCTGGTATCCGATCAGGTAGTCTGCGAAGTCCGCCTTGCCTGACCTATAGTCATCCAAGGCCTGTTGTACCAGATGCAGATCCTGGATTTCGAGGAATGTCAGCTCCAAGAGAGATTCCAGAGCTGAGACGACCTCACCGCGAGTGAACCCATATTGGGTCCGCAGAACCCAGACCACCTCACAGAGGACGATGATGCTGACGTAAAACCGCTTCCTCTCCCTGATGCCCCATCGAAACAGGGTATCTACTGCGAGGAATTGTTCGGGATCGTCCGCTGTGAGATGTCGAATCAGGATGTTGGTATCGAGGCCCCTCACCCGCGACCCTTACGAATCCTTGCATCTTCTTCGGCGTGGAACCGTCCGATGGCCTCATCCATCTCCCGTACGCTAACGGGGCGCATCCCGGGGCGGTGGAGGATACCGGAAGAGCGCTTCAAGCTTTCTTCTTCTTCCTTAGGACCGGGTCTCTGAGCTTGGCTGGCTTTTGGGCTCGTCGGCATCTCCTCACCTCACCCAAAGCATACCACCTCGATCCCCAGCTTGGAATGGGTTCGTCATAGAAAGAGATGCCAGCGCCACGACCAGGGCGTGCCGGGGCGTGTCCTGCCACGCCCCGGCACGGCTTCAGTTGTCTGTATGGGGTACTTCCTTCCCATTCCCCCCATACTCCACCGCCCGCTCATCCCGCCGCAACTCGTTGTTCTCCACCGCCGCCGCGTCCGCCAGCCGCGTGAGCACCGAGGGCGCCCAGCGGGAGGTGCTCTGCCAGCCGGGCCGGGCTTCCTGGCCGTCTTCTCCGTTGGGGCCGGGCAGCATGCGGTCCGCCAGCTCCAGGAGGCGCGCCGTCAGGTTGGGCATCACCACATTGGCGATGGCAATGGCCTTGGCCTGGGGCGTCAGGGTGAGGCTGGGCTCGCCGTAGCGGCAGGCTTCCAGGATGCGCCGGGCTGCCCGCCGCCCCGCTATCGAGGCTAAGGGGAACGAATCCGTGACGGCAAACCAGGTGAACTCCTTGTCCTGTTTCCCCTTGAACTGGGCGTTGACATGGGAGCCCGTGCGCATCAGGCCCGGGCAGACGGTGGTGACGTAGATCCCCTCCTTGGCCAGCTCGGTCCGCAGGCCGTCCGAGAGGCCGACCAGGGCGAACTTGCTGGCGCTGTAGGGGAGAAGGTGGGGAATGGCGACCCGACCGCCAATCGAGGCGATGTTGACGATGCGGCCGGTCTCCCGCCGGCGCAGGTGGGGGAGGGCCGCCATCGTGGCGTAGAGGGGACCCCAGAAGTGGACCTTCAGGGCCTCTTCGAAATCCTCCAGCGTCATGTGCTCTAGGGGACCCACCTGGATGATACCGGCGTTGTTGATGAGGATATCCAGACGGCCGAAGCGCTCGGCCGCCGCGTCCACGGCCCACTGGATCTCGTCGCGGTCGGAGATGTCGCAGGGCAGGGCCAGAACCCGTTGCCCGCCGAGGGCGGTCAGCTCGCGGCGGGCGAGGTCGAGCTCCTCGGGGTCGCGGGCCAGGATGGCCAGCCGTGCCCCCTGGGCTGCCAGCTCCCGGGCCATGAGCAGGCCCAGGCCGCGCGAGCCGCCGGTGATGACGGCCACGCGGTCGCGGAACTGGATGGGCGGGCGCCGCCGTAGCGCTCGCGCGGCGGCGGCGAGCCCGGTCCCGGCCAGGAGGAGGGCGGCCGGCCCAGCCAGCCGCTTCAGGCTTTCACGGGCCGGCGTCTTCATGCGACATACTCCGCGCCGTTTCCCCCATGATGGGGATGGTGGTGGCCATGGCCGTCGAAGTCCGGCTTGAGCACGACCTTGATGCAGTCGTCCTCCTTGTCGCGGAAGGTCTTGTAGCCCCAGGGGGCCTCGTCGATGCCGAGCCGGTGGGTGATCACCCGGGAGGGATCGATCTCGCCGTTCAGGATCTTCTCCAGCAGAGGCTTCATGTAGCGGTGCATGTGCGTCTGCCCCATCTTGAAGGTGAGCCCCTTGTTCATCGCGGCGCCCATGGGCACCTTGTCGAGGAGCCCGCCGTAGACGCCGACGATCGATACGGTCCCGCCTTTGCGGCAGGCCATGATGGCTTCGCGCAGCACGTGGGGCCGGTCGGTCGCCAGCCGCGCGGTCTGTTTGACCTTGTCGTAGCGGGCGTCCAGCGTGATGCCATGCGCCTCCATGCCCACGGCGTCGATGCAGCGGTCTGGGCCGAGCCCGCCGGTCATGTCCTTCAAGACGTCGAGGACGCTGTCGACCTCTTCGTAGTCGATCACCTCGGCGCGGCCCCAGGTCTGGGCGAGCAGCAGCCGCTCGGGGAAGCGGTCGATGGCGATCACCCGGCCGGCACCCAGCATCCAGGCGCTCTGGATGGCGAACTGGCCCACGGGGCCGCAACCCCAGACCGCCACCGTGTCCCCGGGCTCGATGTCGCAGTTCTCCGCCCCGAAGTAGCCGGTGGGGAAGATGTCCGAGAGGAACAGGACCTTCTCGTCCTCGATCCCGTCGGGGATCTTGAGGGGGCCGACGTCGGCGAAAGGCACCCGGGCGTACTCGGCCTGGCCGCCCGCGTAGCCACCCATCATGTGGGTGTAGCCGAAGAGGCCCGAAGGGCTGTGACCCATCAGCTTCTCCGCCATCCAGGCGTTGGGGTTCGAGTTGTCGCAGAGCGACCAGAGGTCTTTCTTGCAGAAGAAGCACTGGCCGCAGGCGATGGTGAAGGGCACGACCACGCGGTCGCCCACCTTCAGGTTCTTGACCTCCCGGCCGAGCTCCACCACCTCGCCCATGAACTCGTGGCCAAGGATGTCCCCCTTCTTCAGGGAGGGCATGAAGCCGTTGTAGAGGTGGAGGTCCGAGCCGCAGATCGCCGTCGAGGTGATCTTTACGATGGCGTCGCGCGCGTTCAGGATCTCAGGGTCGGGGACTGTCTCGACCCGCATGTCGGTCTTTCCGTTCCAGCAGACTGCTCTCATGTGGTACTCCCGGCCTCTCGTCGAGGCTCTGTTGCAGATTCTCAGAAGGGGCTATGGATGGTGCGGCCGATCAGCGAGCGCGTGCCGTGGGACTGGCCCTCGGTGGTCGCGACCTCGCCGGTCTCCATGAGTTGCTTGAAGCGGCGAAGATCCTCCAGCACCTGCCGCTCGGTGACCGGGGCGAATACCTTGCCCACGGCCTGGCCGACCGGGTTGGCGGAGGCGAGCTCCATGGTGACCCTCACGATGGTGCCGCGCCCGTTGGCGTCGTCCTCGAAGAAGACCGTGCCGGCGTTGTGGATCTGGGAGCCGGGGAGCGAGCGCCAGGAGATGAGCTGGTCCTGCCGTTCCTCGACGATCTCGGCGTCCCACTCCACGCTGAAGCCGAGCGGGCTCCTGCCCACCCAATGCGAGCGGCCATCGCCCAGATCGGTGACCTCGTCGAGGTGCTTCATGAACTGGGGGAGGCTCTCGAAGCGGCGCCAGAAGGCGTACAGCTCGGCGCGCGGCTTGCCGATGGTGAGGGCGGCCTCGACAGGTGCGGCGGCGAGGGCGTCAGAGGCGCGTTGCGCCACGGATTCAGGCACGAGCGGGCGGCCGGTGGCTTTGCGGGCGGCCAGGGCGACCAGGGCCACGCCGCTGACGATCATGGCCGCCTGGCCGACCCGGTACATGATTCCTGAGTCTTCTTGCTGGAACGATCCCGTGCCTTGCTGGTAGGAGCTTGAAGCTGCGGCGTCTCGCACGTGGATGCCTCCTTTACAAAATCAACGTTGGATTGGGGTGCTGGCCTCCTGGGACAATGTCAAAGAGGACCGTTCTACACCGTCGAGCTGCATAGTTTCCGCAAGAGACGTGCCACGGGATCTTTGCGTTCTCCCCTCGATTCCTCTAGATTGCGCCCCGTTCTCCGGAGACCCGATGCCCGAAATGCCTGAGCCAGTTCCCGAAGTCACCATCTACACCGACGGCGGCGCCGACCCCAACCCGGGCACGGGCGGCTGGGCGGCCATCCTCATCGATCCGGTAAGCGGCAAGGTCAAGGAGCTTTCCGGAGGCGAGCCGCACAGCACCAACAACCGGATGGAGCTGACGGCGGCGATCCGTGCCCTGGAGGCCTTGAAGGGGCCCTGCAACGTGGATCTCTTCACCGACTCTCAGTACCTGAGGAAGGGGATCACCGAGTGGCTCCCCGGCTGGGTCGCCCGCGGCTGGCGGCGCAAGGACGGCGAGCTCCAGAATGAGGACCTCTGGCGCCGGCTGGCCGAGCTCATCGTCACGCACGAGATCCACTGGGGCTGGATCAAGGGGCACGCCGGCAACAAGTGGAACGAGCGGGCAGACCAGCTCGCCACGCTGGAGATCCGCAAGCAGCGGGGCGGCGGACGGCCCCCGGCTCCCGTCGCTCCCCCCGATGCCGAGGTGTTCCTGCGGGTCTCCTGCGCCGGCCGCAAGGGGGGATGGGCCGCGCTCCTTCGGCGCGCGGGGGAAGAAGCGGTCCTTTCCGGCGGCCTGTCCGCCACCACCTCCAACCAGCTCGACCTCCTGGGCGCCATCGCGGCCCTGGAGTCCTTGCCGCCGGGGATCTCGGTGGCCGTCTATACGGGATCCGACTACCTGAGGAACGGGGCCACCCGCTGGATCGAGGGGTGGAAGCGGAAGGGGTGGAAGACCCAGGAGGGCCAGCCGGTCCAGAACCGCGACCTCTGGGAACGGCTGGAGCGGGCCCTGGCAGCCCGCCGGGTCACCTGGCCGGACGTCAAGGGGCGCGACCTGCCGGAGATGAAAGAGTTGGGGAAGACGGCCAAGGCCGCGCTAAGCACCTGATCAACCCCCTGATAGACTCCCCCCGTATGGCGACCAAGGCCAAAGACGCCGTCCGCCCGCTCGCGAGCAACAAGAAGGCCCGGCACGACTACCACGTGCTGGAGACCTTCGAGGCGGGCATCCAGTTGCACGGCACCGAGGTGAAATCGGTGCGCGAGGGCCGGGTGCAGCTCAAGGACAGCTACATCGACTTCAAGGATGGGCAGGCCTATATGGTCGGCGTCCACATCAGCCCCTACAGCCACGGTAACCGGGAGAACAAGGAGCCCGAGCGGGTGCGCCGGCTCCTGCTCAAGAAGCGGGAGATCGAGCGCCTCTTCGGCCGCACCCAGCTCAAGGGATTGACGGTCGTTCCCCTTTCCGTTTACCTCAAGGGGAACTGGATCAAGGTGGAAATCGCCCTGGTCCAGGGCAAGAAGCTCTTCGACAAGCGCGAGGCCGAGAAGACCCGCGAGCTCGACCGCGAGGCCGAGGCGGCGGTCAAGAGCGGCCAGTGGTGAGCTGGACCGGCCGCTCCGTCCTTATCTCCTACTCCGTACCGATCTCCTGCCGCCGGCGCCGTCCGCCGGTGTCCTGGATCCGCTCCAGGGCCGTCTGTCCGCCATAGCGGGCCACGATGCGGTCGTCGTAGTCGTCGGCCACGGTGGCCACGGCCGTGATCGCCCGCAGCAGGTCGCGCGGGTCGAGGTTGCGGCCGAAGAGGGAGTGGGCGAAGAAGATGTCGTTGCCCACCACCGAGAAGTGGCCGCAGGCCATCTGGTGATTGAGCTCGAGGAGGCCCGCCATCAGCTCCTCGTCCAGCTCCACGTCCTGCACGCAGTAGGACATGATGGCGATCACGGTCTCCTCCGAGCCGTAGGGCTCGACGGAGATCTCCAGCACGGTCGTGCCGTAGCGTACATAGAAATGATCGTTCTCGGGGTCGTGGTAAGGCTCGTCGAAGAATTCTCCGAGGTATTCCTTCAGTTTTTCGAAGGTCTCTTGATGGACCGAACTTTCGGACATGTTGCTCACCTCCAGGGCGCCTACTCTACAGCAGTCCCCACCCGTTCGGGCGTTGACACCCCAGGGCGTTGGGACTAACGTTTAGGCGAGCCGCAAAAGCCCATTCCGAGACCCGAATTCCGCAACTCTGGGAGCCCTCGGGAGACAAACGGGGCGGCGGATCAACCATCTCTCATGCTAGACAGGAGGATTTCCATGCAGAGGCGAGGAAGTTTCATGGGGAGGGCCCTGGGTCTGGCCGCCCTCGTTGCTCTGTCCGCAGTGCCGGTGCACGCGGCGGGTTTCAGCATCTTCGAGCAGGGCAGCAAGGCCATGGGCATGGCGGGCGCCTTCACCGCCCAGGCGGACGACCCCTCGATGCTGTTCCACAACGCCGGCGGTCTCGCGTTCGTCGACAAGCGCGCCTTCTCGGCGGGCGTCACCTGGATCCACGGCACCGAGGCCGAGCTCGACGGCGCCAATCCGTTCCCGGGTGAGGGCTATCATGCCGAGCAGAAGAAGCTCTCCGAGTTCCCGCCGCACCTGTACTACGTCCAGCCTATCAACAACATCTGGAAGTTCGGCCTGGGCATCAACTCGCCGTTCGGCCTGGTGACCGAGTGGGAGAACCCGAATCAGTTCGCGGGCCGGTTCATCAGCACCAAGGCGGCCCTGGAAGCGATCGACATCAACCCCACGATCGGCTGGCAGATCACGCCGAATTTCGGCCTGGGCATCGGCGCCATCGGCCGCATCTCCTCGGTCGAGCTCAACCGCAGCATCCCGCAGGTCAACCCGTTCACCCAGTCGGTGGTGGACGTGGCGCGCCTGAAGCTCGAAGGGGACTACAGCGAGGGGTACGGCTTCAACGTCGGCCTCCTGCACAAGGTCAATCCCCGCTTTTCCTGGGGCCTCTCGTACCGCAGCAAGATCACGGTCGACTATGAGGGCGACGCCCGGATCACCCAGGTCTCCTCGGGCAACGCCCAGTTCGACGCCATCCTCCGCGCGCGGCTGCCCTTCGACCGCGACCTGCCGGTCGAGACCTCGATCGAGTTCCCGGACGAGGCGAGCCTCGGCCTGGCCTTCGGGATCACCCCGGACCTCCTGGTCGAGACCGACTTCAACTACACGGGCTGGAGCAGCTTCGACGAGCTGCCCATCACCTTCACCGGCGGCACGGGCAACTCGCTGCCCAGCCAGGTCATTCCGCAGAACTGGGACGACGCCTACAACTACCGGGCCGGCCTGCGCTGGAACTCGAGCTCGACCTCGCAGTGGCGCATCGGCTACGTCTTCGACGAGACGCCGCAGCCCGAAGAGGCCGTCTCGCCCCTGCTGCCCGACGCGGACCGCAACGGTATCACCCTCGGCTATGGCCACACGGGCGGCACCGTCGGCTTCGACCTCGCGGTCATGTACCTGGACTTCAAGGAGCGCACCCGCAACCAGAGCTTCGAGGGTGAGAGCAACTTCTTCGGCACCTACAACACCCAGGCCATTCTGATCGCCGCGACGCTCAACTTCTAAACCGAGACCGACCAAGGAGACATGAAGATGCGACGTCTCAACATCCTGGCGAGCCTCCTGGCGCTCGTCCTCCTCACGGCCGGGGCCGCCTTCGGCCAGGTCGATTTCACCCGCTACGTGGCCTTCGGCGACAGCCTGACGGCCGGGTATTCGAGCAGCGCCCTGGCGCGCACGTACCAGGTGAACAGCTATCCCGCCTTGATCCACCGGGCGGCCACGGGCCAGACCGCCGGCTTCGAGCAGCCGCTGATCACGGATCCCGGCATCAGCGGGCTGGCCGTGTGCAACGGCGCCAATCCGCCCGCTCCCTGCGGCATCCTGCGGCTGGTGAGCCTGGGCGTCTCCCCGACCATCGCGCCCACTCCGGGCCGGGGCAATCCGACCAACCTGACCCTGCCGCGCCCCTACAACAACATCGCCGTGCCGGGCGCCACCGTGCACGACCTCGTGGCCACGCGGAACGGCGGCTTCCACGACGTGATCCTGCGCAACACCAACCCGGCTCAGGGTGCCACCCAGCTCCAGCAGGGCCTGGCGCTGCAGCCGACGTTCGCCTCGCTGTGGATCGGCAACAACGACGTCCTGGGCGCGGCCACCTCGGGCATCGTGATCGACGGCGTGACGCTCACGCCGGTGGCCCAGTTCGAGGCCGACTACCGTACCGCCGCCAACGCCATCGCCGCCGCCACTGGCTCCAAGATGGTGATCGCCAACATCCCGGACGTCACGAGCATCCCCTTCGTGACCACCGTCTCGCGTTTCGTGCCCAACCCGCAGACCGGCCAGCCGGTGATCATCAACGGCCAGCCCGTGCCGCTGATCGGCCCGAACGGACCCCTGGTGGCGGGTGACTTCGTGCTGCTGACCGCGAGCGCCGAGCTCGCCCAGGGCCGTGGCATTCCGGCCGCGCTTGGCGGCAGCGGCCAGCCGCTGTCCGACTCCTCGGTGCTCTCCGCCAGCGAGGTCGCCACCATCCGCTCCCGGGTCAACGCCTACAACACCATCATCCGCACTGTCGCCAACGAGAAGAACGCGGCGTTCGTGGACGTCAATGCTCTGCTGACGGACCTTGCCGCTCACGGCGTCAACATCGGCGGCGTCACCTACAGCAGCGCCTTTCTGACCGGCGGCGTCTTCTCCTACGACGGCGTCCACCCGACGGCGTTCGGCTACGCCTACGTCGCCAACCTGTTCATCGACGCGATCAACGACAAGTTCGGCAGCGACATCGAGTCGGTCAACCTCTACCCGTTCGTCTTCGGCACCACGGCCGCCTCGACGGCCTCCTCGACCGCGATAACGGCGCCGTTCACGGACGAGGCCGTAGCCTCCGAGTACACGGACTTCGTCTTCACTGGCGACGCCCGGCGCAGCCTGCTGTTGTCGCTCAACGTTCCCAAGTGGATCGTCGACGGCACACAGCCCGGCACGAAGCCGCCTGGCAAGCCCCGCCGCCCCAGGAACCGCGGTTAAGCGAGCCTGGCTCAGCGCTGTTCGAAGGGCGGGAGAGATCCCGCCCTTTTTCATTCCCGCCTTTTTGTCACGGAATTCCTCGCCCGCGCACCTAGAAAAGGGCTTATACTGATGGCGCAGTCCCATTTCCTTCTTCTGTTGGAGCATTGTCTTACATTGTAGGCAGGACCTCCCGGAGGGGAGGATCGAGGGCATTTCATTCGGAGGTCCCATGCGCGCGCGTACGGAAGCGTTGTACCGCGGTGAGCTTCTGCTGTCGCTCATCGCGGTGGCTTGGCTGTCAGCCGGTCAGGCCACCTGGGCGCAGGTTCCCGCCAGCTCGATCGGAGTAAAGGCCGGGGAGAAGATCTCATCGGAGAGAATTGAAGAGATCTACCGCAAGATTCTGCTCGACTGGGCGGCGGGGGAGACGGAACGGGCACCGGAGGAGCTGATCCAGCTCGAGACCGCGGTCGTCGTGGACGGTGAGCCCAAGACCCGCAAGGTGCTCTTCG
>JADMIO010549162.1_pt1 | contig 10670 bp, 12 predicted proteins | sample 8958161 | NCBI WGS metagenome assembly JADMIO01 (sample SAMN16585339, study PRJNA669376) | soil metagenome | isolation source: Crop rotation soil | place: USA: Cullars Rotation, Alabama | collected 2011 | reverse complement strand
GGCGCGTTCCCGCCGATGATCGGCTGGGCCGCGGTCACCGGCGATGTCGGCTGGGGCGCGGTAGCGCTGTTCGCGATCATCTTCTTCTGGACGCCGCCGCATTTCTGGGCGCTGTCGCTGTACAAATCCGACGAATACGCCGCCGCCGGCGTGCCGATGCTGCCGGTGGTTTCCGGCGCCCGCGAGACCAGGCGGCAGATGCTGCTCTATACGCTGGTGCTGTGGCCGGTGACCCTGGCGCCGTGGCTGCTCGGCCTTGCCGGTCCGGTCTACGCCCTTTGCGCTGGGGTGCTCGACCTTATCTTCACCGCCGCGGCGGTGCGCGTGCTGCGCGACGAAAGCGACCGCAGCGCGCGGCAGATGTTCCTGTTCTCGCTGCTCTACCTGTTCCTGATCTTCACGCTGCTGCTGGTCGACCGGATCGGCGGGGGCCCATGGTGATGGCCGGCGAATCGGTCGACGGCCGTGCGCGCCGCCAAGCGCTGCGGTCGCGCAACCGCGCGCTGCTGTTCGTGCTGCTCGGTCTGGTGGCGCTGTTTTACGTGATCGCGATCGTGCGGATGAGCGGAGGCTAGCGGTGGCGCAGCGTCCGCCGGGCAACCGCAACCGTACGACCGTGCTGTTGCTCTCGACGGTGATCGTCGCGATGATCGGGCTGTCGCTGGCGGCGGTGCCGCTCTACCGCATGTTTTGTCAGGCGACCGGGTTTGGCGGCACGACGCAGCGCGCCGACGCGGCCCCCGGTGCGGTGGCCGGTCCGCTCGTCACGGTGCGGTTCGACGCCGATACCTCGAACGATCTCGGCTGGGACTTCCGGCCGCTGCAGCACGATGTGCAAGTGCATCCGGGCGAACAGCGCGAGGTGTTCTATCGCGCGATCAACCGTTCGCCGGAAACGGTCACCGGCACCGCGACGTACAACGTGACGCCGGCCAAGACCGGCATCTATTTCGATAAGATCCAGTGCTTCTGCTTCAACGAGCAGCGTCTCGCGCCCGGTGAAAGCCGCGACATGGGCGTCGTGTTCTTTGTCGATCCCGACATCTTGACCGACCCGAACACGCGCGACGTGCGCACGATCACCCTGTCCTATACGATGTTCCGCTCGAAGACGCCTGAAAAGCTCGCGCCGAACAGGACGGAGCGCCCCAATGCCGCGGCCGCGACGCGTGCGCCGGGCGCAGCGGTCAACTAAGATCAACCCAGAGATGATCGGGGCAACCTACGGATGATTGGGGCCGAGAGATGACCGACACCCATGCTCACGCCGGCCCTCACGGAGATCACGGCGGGCACGGCCACGATGCGCCGAAGCACCCGTACCATCTGGTCGATCCAAGCTTTTGGCCGTTGGTCGGCTCGATGTCGGCCGGCCTTCTCGCCGGCGGCGCGGTGCTGTTCATGCACGGCCACGGCACCGTCGCGATGATCCTCGGCTTCCTCGCGGTATTGCTGACGATGGCCGTGTGGTGGCGCGACGTGATCCGCGAGGCGACCTTCGAGGGTCACCATACCCCGGTCGTGCAGCTTGGGCTGCGCTACGGGATGGTGCTGTTCATCGCCTCCGAGGTGATGTTCTTTTCGGCCTTCTTCTGGGCCTTCTTCTCGTCGAGCCTGTTCCCGGTCGGCGGCGTATGGCCGCCCAAGGGCATCCACCCCTTCGACCCGTTCGAATTCCCGTTCCTCAACACCCTGATCCTGCTGTTGTCGGGCACGACGGTGACCTGGGCGCACCATTCGCTGCTGGAGGGCAATCAGCGCGGCCTGGTGAAGGGGCTGACCCTGACCGTGCTGCTCGGGCTCAGCTTTACCGCGGTGCAGGCCTACGAGTACGGGCACGCCGCGTTCAGCTTCAAGGGCGGCATCTATCCGTCGACCTTCTTCATGGCGACCGGGTTTCACGGCTTCCATGTGATCGTCGGCACGATCTTCCTTGCCGTCTGCCTGTGGCGCGCGACCCGCGGACACTTCAAGCCCGACCATCATTTCGGCCTCGAAGCCGCCGCCTGGTATTGGCATTTCGTCGACGTCGTCTGGCTGTTCCTGTTCGTCTGCATCTACTGGTGGGGCATGGGCGACGCACCGCCCGCCACCCACTGACCGGAGCCGCGACTCGCCCCGGTTCGACGATCCCTTCGCACGAGTGGGCGAAGGGATCGGCATGTCCTAGTGAAGAGCAACTAGCGTGAGCATGCCGCACGACGCATCGGTATCGCCGCTGCGGGCCGCGCTGCTGTGCCGGTGCCCGCGCTGCGGCGAGGGGGCGCTGTTTGCCGGCCTGCTGACGGTGCGGCCGAGCTGTTCCGCGTGCGGCCTCGACCTTTCGGCGCAGGATGCCGGCGACGGGCCGGCGGTGTTCGTGATCCTGTTTCTCGGCTTTATCGTCGTCGGCCTCGCGGCGATCGTCGAAATCCGCTTTTCGCCGCCGATGTGGGTGCATCTCGTGTTGTGGACGCCGCTGATCCTGTTCGGCGCCATCGCGATGCTGCGGCCGCTCAAGGCCGGATTGATCGCGCTGCAATATCGCCATCGCCACCTGGGCTTGCCCGGTTGACGACGGCTGCAATCCACACGGCGGCGGCCTCTTGCCCGCGTCCGGGCCGGCACGCGTGAACCTCGGTTTTCACCCGAAATTGGCGCCGACGCTGATCGCGGTGCCGGTGGTGCTGGTCTGTCTTGCACTCAGCGCCTGGCAGCTCCAGAGAATGGAGTGGAAGCGCGGCCTGATCGCCGACCGCGCCGCCGCAATGGCGCAGCCGGCCGCATCGCCGCCGCAGAGTCTCGACGCGGCGCGCGGGATCGAATTCCGCCATGTCAGCGATGAAGGCGTGTTCCTGCACGACAAGGAGATCTTTGTCGGCGCCAGTGCCGCTTCGGGGCGTGTCGGCTATCATGTCCTGACGCCGTTGCGCGAGCCGGCCGGCCGGATCGTCTTTGTCAATCGCGGCTTCATCCCGTCGGAATTGAAGGACCCGGCCCGTCGGGCAGAGGGCCAGCTTCCCGGAGCGGTGCGGATCACCGGGTTGTTGCGGGTGCCGCCGGACGGAAAGCCCGGCTGGTTCCTGCCCGACAACCGAGCGGACCGCAATTTCTGGTTCTGGGTCGACCTGCCGGCGATGGCCGCCGCCACCGGCCTCACCAATGTCGCGCCGTTCTATATCGACGCCGACACGACGCCAAATCCCGGCGGCTGGCCGAAAGGCGGCGTCACCCGGACCGAATTGCCCAACGACCACCTGCAATACGCGATCACCTGGTTTCTGCTCGCGCTTGGGATGATCGCCGTTTACGTCGTCTACCACCGCCAGGCAGCACCGAAGTGAGCGCCTGCGTTCCCGCCATGCCTGCTGCCAGGTGCTGCTCTGCCGATTGTCCGAGGTCTTCCAAAATCGCAGTCCCGGCGAAAGCCGGGACCCATTAGGCCGAGGCAGAGCGGCTGATCGATGGGTCCCGGCCTCCGCCGGGACTGCGCGAGAACTCAGCCGCCGGCCCAAACCTCAGGCCGATGGCTTTGGCGATTCCCGCCCGGCGACCGCGTCGAGCAGGCGGTGGACGCGGTCGACATGCGGCCCCTTGTCGTAGAGGGCGTATAGGGCGCCGGCGAGCCGTACCGGGTCCCCCGAGTAATAGCGCTCGTAAAGCTGCTGCCGGCCGGAGAACGACGACACGGCGGTGTCGAAGGCGAGGCGGAACAGCTTGATCCGGGTCGGCGCATCGGCATTCGCCGCCTGCGCGTAGGCCTCGACATCGGCCGCCGCCGGTCCGCCAAGCTCGGCGTAGGACGGCACGGCGACGAGCCCGCCGGCGCCGAGAAGCTGGATGATCTCGCACGCGCGCACGAACATCTTTGGAAACATCATCCGCACCGTCCACAGCGGCATGTCGGCCGGGGTCATCACCCCGTGCGCGTTGACGGCGGCGTCCGCCTCGCTGGCGCGGATGCAGGAGCGGACGAACTCGGTGTGCTGGATCAATTCCGCCAGCATGCCCTGGACGTGCAGATGCGCGTCGATATTGGTCGAGCGCGCGATGGCAAAGCCGAGCGCCATCATGAACTCGGACTTGGCGAGGTTCTTGGTCGAGGTCTGGTGCATAACCTGCGGCATCGCGCCGGTGCGCTGGAACAGGCCGTTGCAGAATTCGGGGTCGCGGTGGATGAAGACCCGCTCCCAGGGCACATGCACATTGTCGAACACGGCGAGCCCGTCGCCCTCGTCGAGCCGCGACGACAGCGGGAAGTCGACGATCGAGGCCGCGTTCTGGTGCACCACCGGCGGCCGGCAGACAAACCGCAGGCCCGGCGTCGCGACCGGGATGGCAAAGCCGAAGGCGTAGGGCGCGGCGTCGGCATTGGTCGAAAGAAAGGTCGACGGCATCACCAGGATGTCGTCGGAATAGGCGCATAGGGTCGAGACCATGCGGGCGCCGCTGATCACGATCCCGGCGTCGGTCTCCTTGACGATCTTGGCGGCGAGGTCCTTGTCCTGGCGCTCGACCGGACGCGAGCGGTCGACCTGCGGGTTCAGCAACGTGTGCGTCATGCACAAATCGCGGTCGCGCGCCAGCGCGTGATAGGCGCGGATGTTGTCGGCGAAATGGGGGTCGCGCTTGCCGAATTCGGGCGAAGCGGCGGCCAGACCGGTCAGCATGATGTTGAGAAAGTCGGGGCTGCGGCCGAACATGCCGCAGGTCGCATCCATCCATGTCTTGACCATATCGCGGCGGCGAATGAGGTCGTCGACGCTGCGCGGCTCGATAAACGACAACCCGGCGCGCTCCCCGTTCGGAAGGGCAAAGCTCATCGTCTCGCTCAGCGCGGGGTCGTGCTGCATGTCGTACAGCTCGGCCAGGGTGTGCGCCGCGCCGGCGGTGCGCGGGTCGCCGGCGATGTCGGCGATGCGCTCGCCGTCCATGAAGATCTGCCGGTCGTCGCGCAGGCTCTCGAGAAACGCTTTCCCGGTGCGCAGCGGCATCCCTGTCTCCTCCGATCCGATGCGCGGTTCAGCCGCGCGAGTGGACAGTCACATACATCCCGCGGCCCGGGCGCAAGGTGGTCCAGCCAGTCGGCTCGACGGGGTGGTCCGGAGACATGCGAAAGCGGAAGCGCTGTGCGAAAACCGCGACCGCGATCAGGATCTGCATCATCGAGAGCGGCGCGGCGATGCAGGTGCGCGGCCCGACCGAGAACGGCAGGTAGGCATAGCGCGAGCGTCGCCGCGTCTGCTCGTGGGCGAAACGGTCGGGCAGGAACCGGTCCGGCTCGGCCCACAGGCGGCGATGCCGATGGATCACCCACGGCGCGACGACGACGGTCGAGCCTGCCGAAATCGGCCGGCCGCAGACGAGATCGTCGGTGACCGTCCGGCGCAGCATCACCGGCACCGGCGGGTAGAGCCGCATCGTCTCGTCGACGACCTGGCGCAGAAAGGTCAGCCGCGGCAGCGTCTCGGCGCTCGGCGGTCGGCCTTCGAGCACGCGGTCGAGCTCGTCGTGGAGCCGGGTCTCGGCCCAGGGGTGCATCGCCAGGAGGTACCATACCCAGCACAGCGGGCGCAGCGTCGTCTCGATGCTGCCGAGCGCCAGGGTCAGCGCCTCGTCGCGGATTTCCTGGTCGCTGAACCGGTCGCCGTCCTTGGTTTGCGCATGCACCAGCCGCCACATCAGATCGTGGCCGCCGGCATAGGCGGGGTCGCGCCGCTCGGCGACCAAGCGGTCGATCAGCGGGTACCATTGCTGCGCGTCGACGCGAATCTGCCGGTTGCGCGGCCGCAATGCCGGCGGGATCGGCAGGTAGTCCGAGATGCGGCGCTTGCCCGGGTATTTCGCCATGCGTTTCAGCATCGGGCGAATTCCGCGGTCGGTGCCGGCGAACACCTGGCCGACCGACACCGAGATCAGCCCCGTCAGCGGCCGCGCGATGTTGACCACTTCGCCAGGTGGCGCGGTCGCGAGCTGCTGTGCCCGGCGCTCGGTCCAGCGGACCAGCATCGGAATGTCCGGCAGGGTGGCGCGGTAATCGAGGGTCGGGTTCAGCAGGTCTCGGTGCCGGCGCCACAGCGCGCCATCGTTGATCAGCATGCCGCTGCCGAGCCCCGCCGCGAGCGGCCGCTGTTTTAGGGGATGCCCGTGGTAGTTCGAGAAATTCTCGACCAGGACGCGGCGGACGCCGTCGGGGTCGCTGACGACGAATACCGGGTGGCCGAGAAAGCGGCGCTCGACAAAGAACTCGTCGAACAGGGTCTCGTCGCACAGCGCGAGCGAGTTGGTGCCGCGGGTCTTTATAATCTCCCAGGTTGACAAGGCGCGCGGCGGGCGCGGGGGCATTGCCAGCGGCTCCAACGGAGCAGCAAGGTTCTTGGAAATCATACCGCATTCAATGCAATGCCGGCGTGGTCGGCGCAAGGAATCGCGGAGTCGACGCCGCGCCGAAACCGTTAGTGCCACGGACGGCAATGCGGTTGACGCAAATCGCAAATCAAAGCCTGTATAGATGGCTGCGAAAGCATCGAACGCACATTGGCATCAACGCGGCCGCATCAGCGCAGGCTGCAACAGATAACGGGAGCCGACGATGGAGAAAAGCGTGCTGCATCGCAGATCGAGCCTGCTGATCGGAGCGGCGGCGCTGCTGTCGCTGTTCGTCCTGCCTGCCTCGGCGCAGGGCATCTCGAACGGGTCGTATCTGCGCTCCTGCAACTATGTCGGGATGGACGGCGACACACTGGTCGCCGATTGCCAGCGGGTAGACGGCAGCTGGGTCAGGAGCGGGCTGCCGGGCGCCGGCCGTTGCGGCGGCGACATCGCCAATCTCGACGGCCAGCTCGTCTGCCGCTGATCGCCGGTCGCTGATCGACAAGCCTTGTGCGTCCTTCGAGGCCCTGCTGCGCAGGGCACCTCAGGATGAGGTACATGTGGTGATACATTACCGGGATCCCTCATCCTGAGAAGCCCGCGAAGCGGGCGTCTCGAAGGACGCTATGTGCCCGATCGAGACTAAGAAATCAGCCCGGGTTGGGCTCGTTGAAGACGATCCGGTTGGAGAACGGGTCGATTACCGTCAGGGTGCGGGCGCCCCACGGTGCGTCTTCGATGCCCGGCTTCATGTACTTGTAGTTCCGCGCGGTAAGCTCGCGGTGGAGCTCATCGATGCCGCTGACATGGACGAAGACCTGCGCGCCGGGGCTCGGGCCGCCGTGGTGCTCGGTCAGGTGCAATAGGAGACCGTCGCGCGACACCTGCATGTGCAGCGGAAAGTCGGGGCCGAAACGGTGCTCCCAATCGAGCTTGAACCCCATAAAGCCGAAGTAGAACTCGTGCGCCTTCTCGACCGAGAAGATCCGCAACACCGGGATGACCGGACCGAACTCCATCGCGACTTCCCTCGATTCGTCGCTCTATGAGCGAGCCGTCAGTTCCGCAACAGCGCCGCCATGACCCGCTCCCGGGTCAGCGGCAGGTCGCGGATGCGGGCGCCGAGCGCGTGCGCGACGGCGTTGCCTATTGCCGCGGCGCAGGGCGCGCCGGAGGCTTCGCCGATGCCGAGCGGCGGCCGGTCGGCCTTCGGCTCGATCAACTCGCACTCGATCTCCGGGACCTCGCTGAATTTCAGCACCGGGTAGGTCTCCCAGTCGCGCGACGAGATGCCGACGCCGTCGAGCCGCACCCCTTCCTTCAAGACCCAGCTTGCCGCCTGGATGATGTTGCCTTCGAGCTGGTTGATCGCGCCGTCGGGGTTGATCACCAGCCCGGCGTCGCAGGCGCACCACGTGCGCAAGACGCGCACCTCCTCGTCGACCTCGACCTCGGCGACGACCGCGGCATAGGCCGCCATGTTCTTGTACTGGGCAAAGCCGATGCCGCGCCCGCGCCCGGTGCCGGCGGGGAGGCCGGGCTGCCAGCCGGCCATCTCAGCGGTGCGGGCTATGACCGCTTTGGCGCGCGGATCGGCCATCTGTGCGAGCCGATAGGCGACCGGGTCCTGGCCGGCTTTCGCGGCCAGTTCGTCGAGCATCGCCTCGATCGCATAGATGTTGATCGTCGCGCCGAGTCCGCGCAGCGACGATGTCCGCACCGGGGTCTCGGTGATCAGGTGGTGCACGATCCGCTTCGCCGGGAAGGCGTAAAGCGGCATGCCGTTGCGGGTGCCGGCGCCGGGCGGGCCGACTGCCTCGACGGCTGGTGGCGGGGGCGGCGGGTTCGGCAAGGCCTCGGCCGCGAGTAGATTGCCGCCGCCGCCAGGCCGGTTGGTGTGCTTGCCGCTCCAGATCTCGGTCGTCCAATCGGCCGGGTTTCCGGCATCGTCGAGCGTCGCCTGGACACTGACGACCATCGCCGGGCTGACCGGCTCAAAGCCGAACTCCTCGTCGCGCCGCCAGCGGACCCGCACCGGCTTGCCCGGTTGCAGGAAGGCGATCACCGCGGCATCCGCGGCGGCATCGTCGGCGCCGTTATGGCCATAGCAGCCCGGCCCCTGCACATGCTTCACCTCGATCGCCGAGGGGTCGAGCTTCAAGGTCCGCGCCAGTGCCGCGCGCAGCGGATAGACCCCTTGCGAATGCGTCCACACCTGCAATTTGCCGCCTTGGTACAGCGCCAGCCCGCAGGACGGGCCAATTGCGGCGTGTGCGACATGCATCCGGGTAAAGCTCGCCTCGTGCCGCTGCGCGCCCCGCACCGGGTCGGCGGCCGGTGCGCCGAGCGATTGGTCGACCGTCGGCTGCTGCAACAGCCAGCGCGCCTCCTCCTGGAACGGATTGAGCGGCTCGATCCCATCCCACACGATGCGGCTCGGCGCGGTCGCGGCGGCGGCTTCGACGACGGTTTCGTCGGTCCCGACGATCGCGACGAAATTGCCGTCGCGGACGATCTCGACCGCTCCCTTGGCGGCGCGCCGGATCGCCGCCTCGTCGATGGCGGCGATCGAGGCGCCGCGGCGCGGTTGGCGCAGCACGCGCGCATGCACCATGCCGTCGACGACCATGTCGTGCAGGAACACCGGCGCGCCGAAAATCTTGCCGGCGAGGTCGACGCGCGACAGGTTGCCGCCGATCACTTCGTATTCGCCGACCGGCTTGATCGGTGCGCTGCCGGTGGCAGGACGGGCGAGGTCGATGCCATCGGCGAGCGACCAGTAGTCGTGGCCGGTCGCCTGTCCCTGCCGGGTGATGGCGCCGTCGCTGACCGTCAATTCGCTACGCGGCAGCCCGAAACGCGATGTCGCATGGTCGAGGAACAGCGACCGCACCTCGGCGCAGGCGAGCCGCAATGCCACCCCGCCGAACTGGATCGACTGGCTGCCGGCTGTATAGCCCTCATTCGGGGTCAGCGTGGTGTCGCCGGTCTGCAGGACGATGCGCTCGGGATGCACGTCGAGTTCATCAGCCGCGATCTGCCGCATCGCGGTCAGTACCCCCTGGCCAATCTCGACCCGCCCGGTCGAAACCGTCACCCGTCCCGGTTCCGAGAACCGCACCCATTGGTCGAGGCGCGGGTTCTCCTGCAGGATCGGCGGCAGCGCTGTAGCGCTCCCAGTGGCGTTCATCGTGGGTCTCCCGCGGTCCGCATCTGGGTCGCGGCGCGTTCGATCGCGCGCAGGATGCGGTGGTGGCTGCCGCAGCGACAGATATTGCCGTCGAGCGCCAGCGCGATGTCGCGCCGTGTCGGCGCCGGGTTGCGGTCGATCAACGCCTTGGCCGAGATCAGCACCCCGGGCAGGCAATAGCCGCACTGTCCCGCCTGCTCGTCGAGGAACGCCTGTTGCAGCGGGTGCGGCCGCTCGGGGGTGCCGAGCCCCTCGATCGTCATGACCTGCCTGCCGGCGGCGGTCGACAACGCCCGGCCGCAGGATTTTTCCGGGCTGCCGTCGATCAACACCATGCACGAGCCGCATTGTTCGAGGCCGCAGCCGAACTTGGTGCCGCGAAGCCCGAGATGGTTGCGCAGGATGTCGAGCAGCGGCGTGTCCGGATCGGCCGTGACGCTGACGCTGCTGCCGTTGATTGTTAGGAGGGTCGGCTGCATCGCTCTCTCTTCGGCAGGGAGCAGCGACTATATCAAGGAGTGACCAGAGAGGGATGGCCGCACATGCGGGTGGCGATTTGCGGTGCCGGCGTGATCGGCGCCGCGACGGCGTATTTCCTGAGCCGGCGCGGCGCGGCGGTGACGGTGATCGAGCGCACTGGCGTCGCCTGCGCGGCGTCCGGCAAATCGGGCGGGTTTCTGGCGCGCGACTGGTGCGACGGCAGCCCGCTGGCGCCGCTTGCCGAGCGCAGCTTCGACCTGCACGCCGAACTGGCGGCCGCGATCGACGACGATTGGGGCTATCGCCGTCTCGACACCTATGGCGGTTATGGCGGGCATCGCCACCGCGGCGGCGGCCATGGCCATGACTGGCTGTCCGACGGGATCACTCTCGGACGGAAGTTGGGCTCGCCGCAGACGACGGCGCAGGTGCATCCCGGCATGTTCACCGCCGCGATGATGCGCGCCGCCCAGGCGCATGGCGCGGAATTGCGGATCGGGCGGGTCACCGGCATCGCGCGCGATGAGGACCGCGTCGCCGGGGTCGAGCTCGGCGGCGAGACAATCGCCGCGGATGTGGTCATCGTCGCGATGGCTTTCCAGCACAGTGGGATCCGAAGCTTGGAATTCACGTGACTTGAAGTCGCGGC
>JADMIO011545474.1_pt1 | contig 10671 bp, 4 predicted proteins | sample 8958161 | NCBI WGS metagenome assembly JADMIO01 (sample SAMN16585339, study PRJNA669376) | soil metagenome | isolation source: Crop rotation soil | place: USA: Cullars Rotation, Alabama | collected 2011 | reverse complement strand
CGCGACAACTTGTCCACGTGGAATTCTAAGCTTAGGATCCCAATGTGCTGGAAAGTGTGCCTGTCACGCTCCTTGAAAGTGGCGAGTAGAGCCCATCAGTGAGATTTAGAAATTGGCTCGAAAAATCCGTCACGGCAATTGTGATATTTTTGGAAAGCTCTTTCTGTTGTGCCCATCTGAACGATTTGATATTGAAAATTGGGACTGTGGCATTTTCTATGGCCGTTCCACCTGGCAGGATATTCAGCTGAGGAGCTACGCGCCGAGCCGCAGGCACAAGAATTTCGGTAGCTAACGTACTCTGATACAGGCTTGCTGTGCCGAGACTAGCGAAACCCGCAGCCTTCCTGATGTAGTTCTCTCGTTTCTCCTGGTATTGCAGGAAATAATCCCAGTAGACGCCTTTGGATGCGTTGCCGAGAAACACGGTGCGGCTGGTCGACCTGAAGTTGCTTGCGGGAACCCAAGATACAGCTCCCGACGCGATGGGATTGGAGAGCTGCACTGGCCACGCCAACACTAAGACCACTGCAGCAGCCCTAGGCAGAGCTCCCGCACGCAGTGCAAAGATCGGCAGCTTCCATGAAGCTATGTAGTTGGTCTCGGCTAGAGTAAGCCCCAGCTTCTCCAACAATATGATGATGCATCGCCACACAGCAATGCCCTGCCATAGCAGACTGATAGTCCTCGAAACAGCTAGGCACGCAGAAATTATGACGTTGACGTCTGTCTGGGATATACTCGCGCCATGATCTGCATTTCCGGTATCCGAGCCGCTAATCAAGAACAACTTGCCATTGAGCCAATAGCCCATGCCAAGAGTGAAAGCCGTGGTGCAGAGCAAGTGTAGTACTGGCAAGTACCAGAGGCGTAGAGGCTTGAAGAATTTGGATCCGCCGTCGACTCGGAGGCATTGATGTGCTGTGACGGGCGCGGAACTGACAACTGTGCTTTTGGGGTCGAGGGCCAGCAATCGCTGACCATCAAAATCATGAAAATCCATTGAGAGCTGAGAAAAGATCGATTGCTGTGCGGGGCAGTCACGATGCTCATATACCCAATACCAAGTCGGAGTCGCTGCCGCTCAGATTTGAGTTACAGGCAACACCACCGGATGGCATGATCGTTTATAGAACGTGGATGCCTATGCAATGCGACAACTTGGTGCTCAGCCTTGTGTTTCTGCACTCCGCCTCGTGTTTCTGCACTGTCCACGTCGTGCATGTGCTGAAAGAACTAGCCTACCAATCGGTTTAAGTAGGGGGTTGTACAACAGAAAACAACGCCTTGGGAGGGACAGAATACGGTTGGCGATAGAACAGTGAGGGTCGTAAGGTCATGATGTTGGCAAATGGTGTGTATTCACCTTCAGGCCAACTTATTTTACGTTTGACTAACTCGAACTGAGCACGATTCGTTTAAGATTCCATTGGTATGGCGGGAACGTTGCTTCAGTAAGGAGCAGTGCACGAGTTCATGGGTCGGCTCCATTTCCACGAAGCCGGCAACTCTAGGAGCATTTGCTCCATAGGGCACTTTCGCTGGCACATACCTTATGCAAAGCAGTGAAGAGGTGGTTGCGAAAAGGTCGCCCAGCAGGACAATAAATCCATATGGGGTGCCATTTACAGGGCAACCTGCAGTATGCCACAAAACAAGGACTCCTCCTACGCCAGCGTCTCAATGTCGCGGACTCTCGCCAAACAATGGCTCTGGAAGTTCGGCTCGGCACAACTGGGTAAAATCAGGTCGCAAGTGAGTGCAGCGAGAGATAAAGGACTGGTAGCTAGATACTGGGATACTCCGGCGTGGCCAGTGACGTTTGGGGATTATGTTTCGGGAATTCTGGCGGAGAGTAGAATTGGGATTTGAATGTAGATGCGTTCTCTTCTGGTCTGTATTTCCTGTTGCAGACGAGGTTTCGTCAGAATTGGCTTGTATGGTGAAAAAGGTTGTGGGATGAGCTGCAAGGGCATCACGCTAGAGCTGTACATTGTATGACAAGCATAGATTGAGCTGTGCAGGGTCGGTGGGTCACGATGGGGGGAAAAAGACAAAATAAATACGCACATATCGTCACAGAGTCCGAAATTCTGATGTACAGTACAAAGCAAACACCCTACTCGAAATTTGTATGAGCAAGTTAACGAGAGCGTCGTAGACGAGCCAGAAGTCATAAGTATTCATACCTACCTATGGTAGAGGCTAACAATTAAGCGAACCCTTGATAGAATCATAACAAACCCTTACTTCAACCTTAACCTTATCTCCACCTCATCCCCCCAATACCACACTACCCAATCTCAAACCTCCCCACCCTCCCATCTCTCCTCCATGCCTCCAACTTAACCCTCTCCCCACCCCACCCTTCAACCGGACTAACCACCTCCCTCCCCTCCAACTCACCCGCCCTCCTCCTCCGCTGCAACTCCTCTTCTCCTCATCCAACTCCTTACCCTCCAATTCCGCCCTCTCCCTAGCCTTCTCCCTAACTTTATCCCCACCCCTATTTACCCCGCCTCCACCGAGTTCCGCCTTCCCCATAGCGCAATCCGGACCACCTTGAGAAGTCGCGCTTGTGTTTTTGTCTTTGGATGTCAGATGGCCCCAGCAATATGCCAAACCGACGATAATGAGGAAGCCGGAAGAGGCGCCGATGCCGATGCCTGCTTTGGCTGTTACGGAGAGGCTGGGTCCTGGGCTTGGGGTTGAGAATGGATTAGTTGATGGAGGGAGAATTTGATGAAGTGGAACTAGCAGTGGGAGTTGGGGTGGAAGATGACTAGAGGTTTGTAATTAGATAAACTACAATAATTTAAATCTAGTGCAGAGAGTATGAAAATCCATCAATTCCGTTCATATGATACGAAATGAAAACAGAGACGGGAGACAGAGACACTCACCGAGACCGGACCATCCACGCCTTGAATCTCGAACCTCGCTGAGTTATTCGGAATACCAGTCGAATCCTCATCTGCAGCACATAAAAATCCGTCGGGAGAGTCCCAGGTATCGTCAAATATAGGAAGTTCCCGTGAGGCCGGCTACGAAAACGAGGCACGCCCTGTTAGCTAGCTAGCGATGAAGTCCACCAAGCCCCTGGACTGAGATTTTGCTTGCGATTGCGGTTTGATAGGGAGAATAAATGGGGTGAGGTAAGGAAGGTTTAGCACCGTACAAGCGATGACAGACACAGTCGTCAGGGCATTTGTCTCGCCGGTCTTCAGCGTGAGCTTCACAGCACCAGAAGCATCTATCCAGGTTATACTCAATGACTGCCCGGCCTCAATGCCTGCCAAACTCGCTGGCCCGTTGATTATCTCACTGCGTTAACGGCTGAAAATTATTAATACTATAGCTTGCCATAAGATGAGGCGCCATTGAGAGAGACGCATCCTCGCTCGTAACGACCGAAACAAAATGCCCAGATGACAAGGCTAAACGACGATAACGACGCGAGAGAAAGTCTGAGTTGAGGTCGAAGTGTGGTATCTTGCTGTACTTAAGGTTGAATAAGCATCTTATTTTCTGCTGAAATGATGCACAGCTAACGAAGAGCAGCCAAGGTCTGAAATGGGGGTGGTGGCTGAAAATCAATTTAACAGGATGTCGATTGTAGGCACAAGGCTGGCCAATCCTGAGGAGGGAGATAGGGTTGACGAAAAGGGCTTCCAAAACGTGTGTTGTATCTACTGACAAATGGTGATGAGGTAGTTTTGGACTGGAAGAGGCTCAATTCAAAGTGATCTTTTTTAAAATCAAGTTGTACTTTTGAAATTCGACAGAAGAGCTCTAATTAAAACTCCCCTAACTTATCACTTCTCCTTAGTCTCATCTCACACGAATAATCTAGCGAGCGATACAAATGACGAGATTGAAGAGATGCACACGCTCGAACTAAGTGGAATGACCTCAGCTTTGCTTCTCGTGCAAGGTTATATTTAACCCTCGAAGTACGCCGTACTTTCTTCAAAGCCCTTCATTAATTTACTCTCGCCCTTCGCAAGTCAGGTGGTTTATATCAAATCCTCGACGCCTCGAAACTTAACCTAGTATGAACTTGACTATCTAAATCTTTTGAACTTTACACGTTCTCCTCTAGATGAAGGGTTGGCGTAGACTAGCTCATCGTAAATAAAGATGCCGATTGAGCAACGACTTAAACTCTTAGCAACGCCTTGAACTATTTACTAGAAGCTTGGTGATCAGTAAATTGACTTAACTGTCTTGTAATCTGGATGGAGGGCCTATATGGAAGGGAACGCCCACAAAGATGATCGAGAATAATCTATAACAAAACAAATCAAAAAGCAGTGAACCTAAGCACTGTAAACAGCCCGTCTTCTCATGTTGAGATATCCATATCAATCGATCGAGTTTAGCTTCCGATCTAAACCCCCTCCCCCCTTCCGAAAAGGAATAGCAAAGGCGGATATTAACCAAGGCAAAGACGGATATTCACCAAATCCCGTATCGAGAGCGATTGAGGAGCAGCACACGTGCGTCAAACCGGCAAGTCGAAATCACAAGTTTTGGCACCGCATTGCATTGCCACGTTTCAGGCGGACTTCTTGAAAAATTCTCTCCGTTGATTCAATAACCCCCATATGTACATATACAAACAAATCATTTTCCCACCGCTGCATGCCCATGACCATGCATCTCGGATCAAGCATCTCGCATCTCGCATTTAGACTCTCAGTTTCCATCCTCATATTCGAAGAGAATCGAAAAGGGGAGAAAATCTCGAGGAAGAGGAAAAATCAACTTTTCACTTTTGTGTCCAAACACCGCCATTTTGCATCGCAAGGAAGGAAGAAAAGCCACCGCCCGCTGGAAATACCAACACTTTGATCGAGGTGCGGATGGGAATCAATTAGTCGCCTCCATGCTTGCCACCTGTTCGCTCGCCCATGAGTTTTCTGCGTTCCTTGTCTTTGGCTGTGGAGGTGTTAGTAAACTCTGTATTGAAGGTGGGAGTAGGGGAGGACGTACTGTCATCATAGAACAAAAACTCATGTAAAGCACTACCACCCGGTACCATAGGTAGGACAGGAACCTTTTTATCTGTTACAACCTCCAAGAATGCTGGTCCGTCACTCTCAATCAACCAGGTTAGGGCATCCTTAACATCGTCTGGCTTGACACATCTCCTGGCTTGGATGCCCATAGCATCGGCAAGCTTCATGAAATCGGGGTTCTCGGAGTGGGTGTGTGCGTATCTATCCTCGTAGAAGATATTTTGCCATTGAGTAACCATACCTTGCTCCTCGTTGTTCAAGACAATGATCTTGACGCCGATATTGAATTGCTTGGCGGTTGACATCTCGGTAAGAGTCATGTTGAAAGAAGCATCTCCATCGATATCGATGACAAGGGCGTCTGGACGAGCAACCTTGGCACCAATGGCAGCTGGGAGACCGTAACCCATCGTTCCAAGACCACCAGATGTGATCATGGTTCTTGGGTGGCGCCATCTGAAATGTTGAGCAGTCCACATCTGATGTTGGCCGACACCAGTAGCAATAATGGTGTCCTCCTTTCGGTGGGCGGTGAGATTTGAGAGCTCCTCGATGAGAGTTTGGGGTTTAATGAGGCCTGTTCGCTCAGCCTTCTGGTATGAGTTGAGAGGGAACTTCTCCTTCCAGAAGTTAATCTGGTCGAACCACTCTTTTCGGTCGGCCATGGTGGTGGTGTCAACAAGAGGGTTGAGAAGGGCAAGGTTATCCACAACATCGCCTTCTACGGCTTCGGTTGCTTGAACGACCTTGTTGATGTTCTTTGGCATGATCTCGAAATGAACGATACCACCGCGTCCCTCAGATGCTGCGAGCTTCGCTGCTGGGGCAAACTTGGATACGGCTCCTGTCACGCGATCATCGAAACGAGCTCCAAGAGCAAGAATGAGATCTGCTTCTTGCATGGCCAGGTTAGCGTAAGCCGAACCGTGCATACCGAGCATGTGGAGAGCCTTGGGATCAAGCTCATCGAATCCACCAAGACCTTGGAGGGTGGTTGTCACAGGAATAGAGGCCTTGTCGGCGAGTTCCTTGAGAAGCTTTGGTCCCTCTGGAAGGGAAATGATACCCTGTCCAGCGTAGATAACAGGCTTCTTAGCACCATTGATCAACTTGGCTACACGTGCGAGGGTGGCCTCGAGTCGCTTCTTGACATGTTGTTGTGCCATTTTTGAAGCTTGGCTGGGAAGGGCTGGGATAGTGCTCCCGGTTGGAATAGCCTTTCGGAGGACAGCAGCGGTGACATCCTTTGGCAAATCTACCAAAACAGGTCCAGGGCGTCCAGAGGTGGCAATCTCGAATGCTTCAGCTATCCGCTTTGGAAGCTCGGCAACATTCTTCACCATAACATTCCACTTTGTGCATGCTCTCGAGATACCAATAACGTCAGCTTCTTGGAAAGCATCACTTCCAATTGCTGTGGTGACGACCTGGCCGGTGAAAACAACCATTGGGGTTCCATCCGAGAGGGCATCTTGCATGGGCGTAATAACATTCGTCGCACCGGGACCGGAGGTGACGAGAACAACACCGGGTTTCCCACAAGCCCTCGCATATCCTTCTGCCATATGTCCAGCACCTTGTTCATGTTTTGGGAGAATAAATTCGAAATGTTTCGAGTTGTAGATAGCATCAAATACGGGAAGAATCGCACCACCAGGATAACCGACTATGCGGGGTCAGCAACAGCTACACAATTAAGATGCGGAAGTACTAACAGATATGCTTGACGCCTTGTCTTAACATCATCTCATGAAAGATCTCTCCACCAGTCTTGCCAATAAATCTGTGGTCATGTCAGTAGGTTGACTCGAGTAGCGGTGACTCAACACATACGACTCATCCATTTCTGGTTGTGACCGAGCATTCTGGGGGGATTGTAGAGGGTTCTCTTTTGTCGTAGTGGTATTGAAGGTAGGAGCTGGACTTTCTCTTGTTTTCCTACGTCCTGTAAGTATTTATAGTGACTCATGGTTGAGGGGACATACGTTGCGGGCGAGGGCGCGGAAGCTGTCGCAACAGTAGCTTGTGATCTCGCCATTGTCGTGGCTGGTGATTTCCGTACCATGCCAATGGCAGCAGGCGCTGGAGAGGTAGAGAATCGTTGTGCAGGACATTTTGTGCTTTGCCGGAGAGCACGCGCGGCGCTCCTCGCAGGATAGGATCTGAGCATTTTGAAGTTCGGGGAGTGGAGAGTGGAGGCGGGCGATTGGAGAGAGAAAAAAAAGAATGTAGAAGAGAGATGCCTCACTGGCTCAGCTCAGCTCTTTTTAAGTATATTGGTAGTACAATTGCCAGTGAATTGTGTGTCGGGCGAGTATGATTGTGGTGGTGGTGGTGTTGTTGTGAGGAAGAGGAGGAGTAGGAGGAGAGTGAAAGTAGAGTCATGGATGGATGGATGGATCTCGCCCAGGTCAGGTCGCTTCCATTCGATTTTCCTCTGCAGCAGCGGTTTTCGGCCTGCAGTGTGGGGAAATGGTCCTTGCAGCGCTGGTGGTAGATCTGGACCAACCAGAGCCGACGTGGAAGGGATGAGGTAAGCAGGATTTTCTGGTGGCGGACTGGATTTAATTTGATCCAGCCGAGGTCGGGAAACTCACAAGATTCCTTCCTTCAGCCTTGCATTTGTTTACCACGAAGCCTTGAACCAAAGAGAAAGCAAGCAAGCAAGCAAGCATGTTCTGTCGCCTACTTACGACTTTCTCAACCCCTATTTCTTCTTCTATTCTCAAGCCGCCCGTCCACATTGGACTGACTAGACCAGCTAGGCCGACTTGGTACGCCCTGGTGAGCAGAGAGACTGTTTATTTACAATGCTCTACCTCACGGCCAATCATGAATACCCACGAGGAAAAAGAACGTGAATCAAGACAATGGCTCCATCAGAGCATCACATCATGGGATCAGCATTCTGAAGGGTCCAGGCTCCCCAGATCCCCTTTTCCTACAAGCCCCTTGGCTCCAACAATCAGTCCTGTGGCATAGAGATAAGCCTCAAGGCTACTTTACTTCTCGGGAAAGCTCTCGGAGGCATTTCCTCCATTTCATACTAATCATTCATAGTCCTATCTGCCCTCTTTCCCTTCTATGAATCAAAGCTGGTTCTACAATGCCCCATGTTATGCCCTTCTTGTCCCCCCGTTCTAAGCGCACAAATGACACAACAGTCCACAGCCCACCTTTAGCGGCGGATTTGATTTCCTTCAGGAACCACCACCCACCCACCACCACCCGTCACGCGATGGGATGGAACTGCCTACAAAAACCGGAGAGGACCATCTGCTGTTCTTTCACATAAATACAATCCTCTCCTCATTCCTTGAAGACGATCATATCGAACATTCATTCTACTTCAGTTATCCACCCATCAAATCCAACCCTCAACAGCCCACATCCTCCAACCACAAATTACCCCGCCAATTCCCATTCCAAATCCAATTCCAAAACCCCCCACCATGGCGGGAACAGTTCCAGTCGCGAAGTCTCTGAAGGACATCTACACCGAAGATGCTCTCTCTACACAAACAACCAGATGGGAGAAGCTCCTCCAGCAATTCAAAGTCAACTATGGCTCAACCCCAGACTTTGTATCTCGCTCTCCCGGCAGAGTCAACATTATCGGCGAACACATCGACTACTCCCTCTACTCCGTCCTCCCCATGGCCATCACGGCCGACGTCCTTCTTGCTGTACGTGTAATTGACGACTCGCAAGCCCCAGAAGGCAGCTACAAGATCAAAGTGTCCAACATTCAAACCGAGAAGTTTCCCGCCCACGAATTCGATATCCCATACGAAACCGTCGACATCGACGCCAAAGTTCACGAATGGACCAACTACTTCAAATCCGGTCTGCGCGGCGCATTGGAGCTTCTGCGAGCCAAACACGGAGCAGGATATAAACCGAAGAGCATGGAGATATTGATGGATGGATCTGTACCTGCTGGAGGTGGATTGAGCAGCTCTGCAGCTTTCGTCAGCGCATCTGCCCTCGCAGTCATGTTTGCCAACGGCGAGAAGGAAGTCGACAAGACAGCCCTCACCGAACTGGCTATCGTCAGCGAACGTGCCGTTGGTGTAAACTCTGGTGGAATGGATCAATCCGCCTCAGTCTTCTCGCTCCGCGGGTCTGCACTCTTCGTCTCTTTCGTCCCAACCCTTACAGCACGCCCCGTCTACTTCCCCAAAACCAACCCAGAACTCTCCTTCGTCATCGCCCAGAGCTTCGTCCAATCCGACAAACAAGTTACCGGACCCGTCTGCTACAACCTGCGCGTCGTAGAATGCAGTCTCGCAGCCGCCTACCTCCACGCCATCCTAAACAAATCCACAACTCCACTCCCATCCGACTCAGGCCCTCTAGGAATCTCCCTCCACGGTCTGCAATCAACTTACTTCTCCACCAGCACCCTTTCAAACGAAGAACAACTCACCCAACTAATCGCCCTCACCGAATCCACCCTCACAAAAGAAGAAGGCTACACGCGCGACGAAATCGCATCCGTCATCTCCCTCTCCGTCCCCGAGCTAAACGACCGCTTCACATCCACCTTCCCCGTCCGAGCCGAGAAATTCAAACTCCGCCAGCGAGCTCTCCACGTCTTCACCGAAGCGCTGCGCGTCTTGAAATTCCTCTCCATCCTTGAAACCCCCTCGTCAACATCAACGTCAACTCAAGATCAAGATGCAAATCCCAGCACAGCACAATTCAACCAACAGCTCGGCGACCTCATGAACGAGACCCAAGACAGCTGCCGCGACATCTACGAGTGCTCGTGTCCGGAAATCGACCAGCTGTGCGCCATCGCGCGTAAAGCAGGCAGTTACGGTTCCAGATTGACGGGCGCAGGGTGGGGTGGGTGTAGTGTGCATCTTGTGCCGGCAGATAAAGTCGATGCTGTTAGAGAGGCGTGGGAGAGGGAGTATTATAGTAAGATGACTCTGACTGAGGAGCAGAAGAGTGCGGCGGTTGTGGTTAGTAGACCTGGGAGTGGGAGTGCGGTTTTTGTTGTGGGTGGTGAGGGCGTGATTTGATCTGACCTGATCAGATCTGATGTGGATTGAGACGAGGACAAGGGCTTAGGTGCAGTTTGTACCTACGAACAGTGGTGCTTAGTGAAGATCTTGAGGGAGCTATATATACATAGCTGGGTAGATAGACAGCGTGATGTTAACTTGCATATAGACAGAAATGAATCTCTCTTCAAACGAACAATGACTGCACAAACTCCGAGTTAGCGAAGCAAACACCTTCCAAGCTTCTCTTCATCCAGAATACTGGATCTAGATCTAGAACTAGATCCTAAATATGCTTTATAAACTTATAACAATCCAGTGATGCTATGCCATCATTGTAGCAGACGAAGAGATGTGGGAAGGTAAATGGGCATTAGAACTACACCCAGGCTTAACTTAGCATGCAAACTCATGGTTGTTAGCAAACTTATTCTAGAAATTCTCTTTTATTCTATTCTCAGCCTTTATCTTTGTCTTTGCATCAACCTCCGTTATTCTTACACAACATTCTTCCCTCCGCTCCCCTCCGCTCCTTCTCTCCTTCATCAAAAACCCGCCCTCACTACCAGCCCCAAAACCTAAAGTTTAAAATCCCCATTAACCTTCTCCCACCCTCCCCCTCCCCTTCCCACCCCCTC
>JADMIO010634755.1_pt1 | contig 10672 bp, 6 predicted proteins | sample 8958161 | NCBI WGS metagenome assembly JADMIO01 (sample SAMN16585339, study PRJNA669376) | soil metagenome | isolation source: Crop rotation soil | place: USA: Cullars Rotation, Alabama | collected 2011 | reverse complement strand
CGCGACAACTTGTCCACGTGGAATTCTAAGCTTAGGATCCCAATGTGCTGGAAAGTATGCGGTTTTTCTCGAAAGGAATCGACACGAAAGATGCTGATGCCTTGACGTTTCGCGATCTCGACATCTCGTTCAATGTAACCGTACCCGGTGGCCGCAAAGGTGGGTCGAATGCCAAACGTCGCCAGAGTGCCTGGATGTTCCTGCACCATCTGTTCGGCGACATGGGCGGCCCGACGAAATTCCTGGGCGGGCTCGATAACGTGGTCCGCCGGCATGACCAACATAATCGCTTCGGGATCTTCCCGGCAGGTGAGGGCCGCGCCTAAGCCAACACAGGCAGCCGTATCGCGCCCGCACGGCTCGCCGATAATGCGGTTCGCCGGCAGACTCGGCAATTGCCGCGCCGTCTCGGCGCAGTAGCTCGCTCCCGTGATCACCCACGTCCGCGCGGGTGGAATCAATGCTTCGATGCGTTCAAGCGCCTGCTGCAACAGGGTACTGTTACCGACCAGTTTCAGGAATTGCTTCGGCTTTTGCCGCCGGCTGCGCGGCCAAAACCGCGTGCCTCCGCCACCGGCCATGATGAGCGCGTGCAGCATGGTACTCCTTTGTGTCCTATTTTCCCTCTCCCAAAGGAAGAGGGGAGATTGTTCGCCTAATCGGGACCAAGATAAGTATCGCGATCGATCCGCCGCATGCCTTTCACTTTCGCTTGCAGTTCTTCGGCGTCCAGCGCAAATAGCGGACTGATTTCCACAAGAACAGTCGCATTGCCTTGGTCATCCACGGGAACTTCGACGCCGGCTTGCCGCAGCCATCGCGCTGCCTGATTGCACATGGCACGCCGGCACGTCGCTGGTGAATCCACGCCTTCCGCATTCTTGACGGGAGAGAATTCTTCCTCCCGCGCCGTTGCCAACACGGTCCAGCGCTGGGCTTGCGGCAATACGTCAAAGATGAATCGTTCAAATTTCAGCGCGTTTTCCTGCGCCGGAGCAATTTGTTCACCATGCTCGTTGATATGTGACACTTTCTTGCGCGCCACATGCCACGGAAGTCGTGCCGCCTCCTGCACAATATGTCGGAGGAACGCAACATCGAACAGGTGAATCGCAGGATTGCCGGCCCAGAACGTAAGTTGTCCATCTGCGTCGGTCTCGAGTGCCCATGCATCCGGCAAATCAGAATACTCGATCATCGAACAGCGCCCGTCCACAAGCAGGAAATTCCCCACCTTTTCCTTAGGGCCAGCCTTGGGCAGCACTTTCGAGGACACCTCCGCGTGTTCCGCCAAATGCCGGCCAAGAAAAACATAGTCCCCAAGCCGCGTTAGCGGATTATCAACTTGAAAATACGAGATCGTGCGTATACCGCGCTCTTCAAGCCGGGCGAGCAGGCCACTGTCTGCAAGACCAGTCAACGTACCGCCATGACCATTGGGGCTAAGGCAGAGTCGCCCTGGCTCCTCGAACAGCAATCGGCCCGTCGCCAAATCGAGCGCAGGTATGGTTCCCTGGCAGAACATCCACACGTCCTCTGCAGGCAAGCCAAACGAATCATGCTTGGCAAAATAGCGCCGCGTTGGAGTGTCGGTCGCCGGGCTGGTCATGACCATCAAGGGTATCGACACGCCATGACGTTCACGCAATGCCAGCACCTTCTCGGCATGGATCTGGAACAGGGACTTATTCGACACCGGGCCGATCCGAAACATGCCCTTGGGATCGTCAAATCCGAGGCGCGTTCCCTGACCGCCCGCCACAATAAGGAACGCAACTTCGCCTTGGCCAAACGCCTGTTCACCTTGCGCGCGATAAGTACGCCGTTCGTCCGCGTCGATATGTGGGTGCGGCAGGGGTTGGATTCGTTCACGTGCCGGCAGCGCGTCCTTGTGGTCGCGCTGCGCGTACATCCCCTGTAACTCTTCGAGTCGGAGGTTCTGCAACTCGCGCAGCAAATGTTTCCTCCGTGGTTCATCCAGGCGACTCCACCAGGCCAGGACATGGTCCTGACCGTGGCGCTTGAGACGTTCGCGCAAATCTTCCGGAATCTCAATCATAACCGTCTCCCGAACGTGCAAGCCCGCAGGAGATCGCAGCGAGCATGCAGGCGTCATGCGTGCACAATGCTTCAAAATGGAAAGCACAATCCATCAACAGCCAATTCCACGTTGGGCGGCAGTCTCTTGCTGGTGTATTCGTGATCGATATCATGCGAGATATGCGTCAGATAGGCCTTCGCCGGTTGCAGTTTTTCAATGACATCAAGCGCCTCGTCAAGACAGAAGTGTGCCAGGTGAGGCCGAATCCGCAGTGCATCAAGAATTAACACCTCCACTCCTTCCAACCGATTCCAGCTGTCCCTCGGAATTTTGCTGACATCCGTGCAATAGGCCACGTCCCCAATGCGAAAACCGAACACGCTGAAATGCGCATGTTCGAGTGGAATCGGCGTGACTTGCTCGCCCAGCACCATGAATGGGTCCTCGGTGATGGTGCGGAACATCAGTTTTGGCAGGTAGCCCATTGGCAAGGTTTCGGCTTCCTGGCTAAATGCATAAGCAAACGCTCGGCGCAGGTTGCGCTCAACCTCGGTCGTGCAGTAAAGCGGGACAGGTCCGCCGAGAAGTCTTGGGATCGGACGCAGGTCATCCAAGCCGTAAATGTGGTCCGCATGCGCATGCGTGTACAAGACCGCATGGACGACGCCGATTTTCGCCCGCAAGAGTTGCAGCCGCAATTCGGGCGAGGTATCAATCAAGATGTTTCCCTGCGGCGTGCCGATCAGGACGGAACACCGATACCGATGGTTGCGCGGGTCGGGCGACGTACACACGGGGCAATCGCAACCGATCATGGGGATGCCAACCGACGTGCCGGTGCCGAGAAACGTGAAGGTTCGCACGGGTGATTTTATTCGCAGGCGGTTAAAAAAGCAGGATGGTTACGGTGCATCCAGGCCATTCTCGCTATTGTAAGCGATCCCGCCCTGGTTGCGATGCCAACTTTCTGGGAAAACGGGCAAACGGACGGTTGACTTCGCACGCTTTGTGCTTTACCTTGTCCCCTTGACCGTGATCTTTACCATTTATGCGAGAATTAGCATGAGCATGGACATTTCAACCCCCCATAACGAGCAAAGACTTCTGTGGGCGGGATTCTTTTCGATCTTCGCGGCCGGAGTGGGCTTTTCGGTGCGTGGCGGCATCTTGATCTATTGGGCTAATGATTTCGGCTTCACCATGGCCGATCTCGGCGGCATCACGGGGGGCGGCCTCTTAGGTTTCGGCATCATCATTCTCCTTGGCTCACTGTTTGCCGATCAAGTCGGCTACGGAAAGATGATGGCATTAGCCTTCACCATGCACCTGCTTTCGGCAGTGCTGCAACTCTTCGCCGGCGAGATACATAGCCAGTTCGGAACGAATGCCACTTACTGGACGCTCTATATTGCAATGTTCATGTTTGCGATTGGCAACGGCTTGTGCGAGGTTGTCGTCAACCCAATGGTAGCTGCACTTTTCCCCACGCAGAAAACGCACTATTTGAACATTCTTCATGCCGGATGGCCTGGCGGCTTAATCGCCGGTGGCATTACGTCCTACCTGATGAACGGCGGCAGCATATTGGGATGGACAATGTTCCCTGAACGGGTGCATTGGATGATACAGATGTCAATGTTCCTGATCCCAACGTTTCTTTATGGCATTATGATGTTAGGTCAGCGATTCCCGAAGTCCGAAGCAAGCCAAGCTGGAACTAGCTATCTGGAAATGCTGGCCCAGTTCGCGTCCCCAGTCCTATTGCTACTGCTCCTCCTTCACGCGCTCGTAGGTTATGTCGAACTCGGTACCGATAGTTGGATCAGCAAGATCACGGGGAGTATCATGGCCGATCCCAAAAGTGGGATGCTGCTCTTTGTGTATACCTCTGGTTTGATGTTCGTAATGCGGTTCTTTGCAGGCCCAATTGAACATCGCCTCACCCCTTTGGGCCTGCTTTTCGTCAGCAGCATCTTTGGCGCAATCGGCTTGACGCTGCTTGGGCGAGCAGAAGGCGTAATTTTCTGCGTATTTGCCGCCACTGTTTATGCGTTGGGCAAAACGTTCCTTTGGCCGACGATGTTGGCGGTGGCGTCCGAACGCTTTCCCAAGGGCGGTGCCATAGTCATCGGTGCGATTGGTGGTACGGGAATGCTTTCGGCCGGGCTTCTCGGTGGGCCGGGTATCGGCTTCAAACAAGATTACTACGCTTCCGCCAAGCTGAAAGAGGCGGCTCCAGAGGTCTACAAGGAGTTCGCTGCAGATCATGATAATTCCTTTTATGGAATCGTGCATGTGCGCGGTCTTGACGGAAGCAAGGTTGGCAAGCTCTTAGAAAAACACGAAGAACTTGACAACGCAGTAAACAAAGCAAAGGAAGTTAAGAACCCAGGGCCTGCGGAACAGTTGAAAATTGATGAAGCCGAACGCCAGTTGGACGATTGGAAGAACAGCCCTGATGGACAAGCCGACGCGGTAATTGAAGCAGCGTCTCTATATGGTGGGCGTATGGCTTTGACGCTCACCGCCGCTGTGCCCGCAACGATGGCCGTTCTATATCTAATCCTGATTATCCATTTCCGCCTTCAAGGCGGGTACAAACGCGTGGAGATCGGAGCTGAAACACCTTCGCGCACTACGGACCATCCATTCGGCATCATGGAAAAAACGCCTGCTTCGACAGGCATTCAGAAATAGCTCGCAATTGCGAGTCGCCAAATCGCACCACGGCCTAGGGCACGGCACATGGTGTGAAACGATGACGTTACTGCGAAGCCGTGGTCACTCGATACTTGATCGCTCGCGCTGAAACAATTCATGGAACAGCTGCCGTGTTTGCGTGGTGTGCTGCTCCAGCACTTGCAAAAACACCTGTGCAGCGCTGCGGTCTGCCGCAGCCTCGCAACCGATGCGACGCGCGAGTTTTTCCAGGTCCTCCGCTGATTCCGGCAACTCATCCAGTGAGCGATTGTGAAAGATGCGCAGCCGGCTCTCCACCGTGCGCATGAAATCATAACTGGACCGCAGCGCCCTATGCTCATCAACGGAAATGAGCTTCGCCGCGTGCAGCGCGTCCAGGGTTTGCCAGGCGTTGGGTTCGCACACCGCAGGATGAGTCCGGCCATATTTCAGCCGATACATTTGCAAGATGAACTCGATGTCAATGATGCCCCCGAAACCGCGTTTCAGATCGCGTTTGCTGCCGCTGGCCTCGATGCGCCCGCGCATGGCCTTGATTTCGTCCGCAATCGCCGACTTCCAGTCCAGGTTGTAGACAACTCGATGGATGACCTTCATCACGTCGTCGGCGAAAGCGGTATCGCCGTAAACGACGCGGGCGCGGGTCATCGCCTGCCGCTCCCAGAGCTGGGCAGTGCCTTCCTGGTAATAGCGTTCAAATTCGTTCAGGGGTAGGGCAAGACTGCCGGAGCTGCCGGTCGGTCGCAATCGCATATCGACCTGGTATAATCGGCCGCGCGGACCCAAGTAACTCGTGGCTTTTATTATTTGGCGGGCGAGTTCCGAGAAGTAGTGGAAATTATCGGTCAATTCAAACGTGTCCCAGCGTGAAGAACCAGGAGGCGGCTGCGTACGCCCGTCGCCTTCATAGATCAAGACCAGATCCAGATCGCTATGGTAACTCATCTCGCGGCTGCCGAGCTTTCCCAGGCCCAACAGCACAAACCGGCTCTCCTGGGCCTGCCGACCCTCATCCACCAAGCAAGGTAAACCAAGCCGGCGAATCAGCGGCGGCTGTTGCAGCTCCGCAATCTGCACAAGAACCGCCTCCGCGACATCGCTCAGGGCCCGGGTCGTTTCGATGATGCCGTCCTTGCCGAGAATGTCACGCACGCCGATACGCAACAACTCCTTGTCCTGAAAGCTGCGCAGAATCGGGTCGGGATCGACTGCGCTCTTGCACAGATCGCTTAGCTCCTGATGCATCTCGTCATAATTGCGTGGCAAGTTGAGCACCAGGCTGTCGAGCAACTCATCGATCATGCCGGGGTTGTTGATGAGGATTTCCGACAGGAACTGGCTCCACGCGCAGAGCTCAACATATAGTTTCAGGCTGGGCTTGTTGAAGCTGAAGAGTTCCCACAATACCGCCTTGCCGCCAAGCGAAGCCGAAACCTTTTCGAGATTGACGAGTGCCATGTCCGGGTCAGGTGTCTCCGCGACAGCGCGTAAAAGGAGCGGCGCGATGTTCGCCAGGAACTGCCGGCAGCGCCGCGATGAGAGGAAGGGAATCGTCTCCGTTGCTAGCTGAATGAGATTGTGATACGCCGCCTGCACATCCCTAAATGGGTATTTTCCGAGGACGGTCTGCACGCGTTTCGGATCGGGATTGGGATCGAGTATCAAATCGGCTTCGGGGTCTGTCTCGCTGTCGCTGAAAGATTGGTGCAGCAGGTGATTGAGGATTGTTCGATTCAGCGAGGTTTTTTCGCGATAATCCTCCAGGAATGCATTCAGTGGGTCGACGAACGGTCCACCGTTCTCCTGGGTCTCTTTACTCGGCATTGCGTGCGGCGCGGAGTAACCCATTCGCAAGGCCAGCTTGCGCATTTCGTCCGGCTTGTCCGGCAAACGATGCGTTTGCAGATCGAACATCAGTTGCAAGCGGTGTTCGATCTTGCGCAGAAACCGATAGGTATCGTCAAGTACGCGGTACTCCGGGTCCGTCAAGCAGCCTGCTTTTTCCAGGGCCAGCATGGCTTTGAGTGTGTTGCGCTCGCGGATGCCCGGCAAGTCGCCGCCGTTCAGCAGTTGCAAGAATTGGATGGTGAACTCGACGTCGCGGATACCGCCGTGCCCAGTCTTGACCTCTGTTTCGCTCTCGCCAAACTGTCCCGATTTTTGCTCGATTCTGCGCTTGAGCGCCTTGATCTCATTGATCTCTGCAACGCCGAGGTATCGGCGATAGACAAAAGGCTCAATCGATTTGAGGAAATCGTCACCGAGCTTGCCATTGCCGGCGACGGCCCGCACTTTGATGAGCGCCTGCCGTTCCCAGGTACGGCCCATCGTGTCGTAGTAGGAAAGCGTGCTGGCGAGCGAGCGCGCCAGCGATCCGCGTTGGCCTTCCGGACGCAACCGTAAATCGACCCGATACGCCTGGCCGCGGTCGGTGTGGGCGCTGAGCAGACGCACGACTTCCGAGCAGACGCGCGCAAAATAATCGTCGTTGCCGATCGTGGCAACCCGGCTGCCGCGGGTTTGGCCTTCGTAGTCGTAAAGACACATCAGGTCGATGTCGCTGGAGTAGTTCAGCTCCTTGCCGCCGAGTTTGCCAAAGGCGAGGATCACGCAGGTCGCAGGTTCGTCGGCAACGGTATACGGTTCGCCGAAACGTTTGCCCATGTTTCGCAGCGCAGTTTCCAGGGCGACTTCGATCGAGGTGTCCGCGACGCGGGAAATATCGCGTGTAATTTCCTCCAGCGGGCGCTCGCGAATGATGTCGTTAGCGCCGATGCGGAGTATCTGCTTTTGCCGAAACCGGCGAAATGCACGCAGCACATGGCCATCATCGTAGACGGATGCGACCTCCTGGCGTAGATGATCCAGCATTTCCGTCCGACTCGGACTACTGCGCAGCGGTATGCGTATCATTTCCAGGTATTCAGGATTGGCGATCAGCAAGTCGCTAAAGAATTGGCTGGTGCTGAAAAGTTGCAGCATTGTTTCCAGCGTGCGGGCGCGGGATTCCATGAGCGTGGACAGCGTGCCCGAGCCGGCGTTTGTGACATAGCGCTCCAGATTGTTGAGGGCCATATCCGGATCGGCACAGCGCGGCAGGAGCCGGCTAAGTGGATGGCACAATTCGCTCAATCCATCCAGACCGAGCACGTTTGCCAACTGGCCGAGATTGCTTTTGCCCCGCTCGAAATCGCTTACATCCCAATCAAACAGCAATTTGCGCGCTTGCTCGAACGATTCCAGACAGAGTCGCAGCTCTTCCGTTTGCATGACCATTCAACATGGGATGAACATTCCAGTTCTCGTTCCCACGCAACACCTGGGAAAGAGAAACGTTATCCGACTAACGGCAACTCGATGCGTTGATTCGGCCGAACGGATTCGTCGCAACAGTCCGTCTCCTCTACGCCGACCTGCTCGCTCGTCACGACGCGGCCATACAGCGTGAATGAGGTGGCATCCTCGATATCAATTTGCATCGTTTGTCCCGCCAAACGTGGATTACCATCGAACACGGCAATGTGATCGGTGCGCGTGCGTCCTGTCAGCTGAACCGGTCCTGTGCTCTCCTGCTTCCATGCATTCTTGCTCGGCCCTTCGACCAGGATCTCGACCCGAGTCCCGATGAACCGGCGATGGTCTTGCAGACTTGCTGCGTTCTGGATCGCAAGCAGATCGTTGTTGCGGCGTTTCTTCACCTCTTCCGGGACATCGTCCGCATACAACTCATGTCCCTTCGTGCCAGGGCGCGGACTGTACTTGAAGATGAAGCTGTTCTTGAATCGTGCCTCGCGCACCAGATCACAGGTTCGCTCGAACGATACATCCTTCTCGCCGCTAAAACCGACGATAAAATCGCTGCTGATGGCCACGCCGGGCACGCGTTCGCGACAACGCGCCAGCATGTCACGATAAAACTCCGCCGTATACATGCGCTTCATGCGCTTCAGAACCTCGTTGCAGCCGGACTGCGCAGGAACGTGCAAATAGGGACAAACCCTGGGCAAGTCGCGCAGTGCTTCCAGGAGATCATCCGTCATGTCCTTGGGATAATTCGTGATGAACTTGATGCGCTCGATGCCCGGTGTGTCGTGAATCCGTGCCAGCAGGTCCGATAAGCGCGCCGTGCGGCCGGCGCCAAGATCGTAGTGGTAGCTGTTGACCGTTTGACCCAACAAGGTAATTTCCTTACAGCCTTCGCACGCCAACTGCTGGACCTCGGCGGCGATCTGTTCGGGATGCCGGCTCTGTTCCGGCCCGCGCACGCTCGGTACGATGCAGTAGGTGCAAAACTTGTCACAGCCAATCATGATGCGAACATAAGCCTGGAAGCGATTGGGCCGCATCGACGGATCGCGCATGGGGTCGTAGCTCTCAAAGCTGCGCTCGACTTCATGCCGCGATTGGGTGCGATCCAGACTTAGCGCGATTTGCAACGCGCCAGTCCGCTGTACGCTCTGAATCAGCGCCGGCAATTGAGCCAGTTGGCCAGTGCCGCAGATGATGTCCACGTGCGGTGCGCGCCGCCGAATTTGTTCCTGGTCCTTCTGCGCCATACAGCCCAAAACACCGATAATCGTGCCCGAATGCTTGACCTTGTGATGCCGCAGCCGGCCCAGGGCGCTGTAGATTTTATCCTCGGCGTGTTGTCGGACACTGCACGTATTGAACAGGATCACATCGGCGTCTGTGGTCTCTTGCGTGAGCTCATAGCCCTGGCGGCGCAGGCTGCCGACGACTAATTCGCTGTCTAACACATTCATCTGACAGCCAACGGTTTCAAGGTAGAGTTTTTTCGTCATGGCCACATTCAAGTTTCTCTTAGCCGCTCACCTATGGCGCGTGCTTTCCATTCCCAGGGAGATATTCTACCGGAAAACCCGTCATTTCGGGAAGCGCATCTGAATTACAGCGTCATCTCTGCGCCCATGCGGGAGCCGGCGGGAATGGGGTGGCCGCGCAAGAAATCCTGCGCGGTCATGCGGCGCTTACCGGCGGGCTGTAGTTCGACAATTTCGACCCATGCGCCGTCGCCACAACGCGCCCAGAGTTTCCGGCCCTCTGCATCTTTGACGACGGCGCCGGCAGAGGCTTCATCGGAGGGTGGACTTGTCGAAGCGACTATGGCACGCTGCAGGATCAGTCGAATTGATTCGTGTCCAGAATGATGTAAGTAGGTATACGCGGTCGGCCAGGGCTGCATCGCGCGAATCTGGTTGCAAACCTGCACCGCTGAGCGCGTCCAGTCAATCAGGCCATGTTCCTTGCTGAGCTTCGGCGCTTTGGTAACTTGGCTTTTGTCCTGGGGAAGGCCTGGCACGGGACCTTGCGCGAGCTTATCGACCGTTTCCAGAGCCATGCACGCGCCGAGCGGGCCGAGTCGCGCTTCCAATTCGCCCGCGGTTTCGTCCGGCAAGATACTGATGGCCTGCTGTGCAAGCATATCGCCTGCATCGAGAGAAATCGACATGCGAATGATGGTGACGCCGCTGTGCGTTTCGCCGTGATAGATCGCCCAGTTGATGGGGGCGGCGCCGCGATACTTGGGCAATAGCGATGCGTGCACGTTGATGCCTCCTTGCTTCGCTGTCGCGAGAACGTCTCTCGACAAAATCTGTCCATAAGCGGCCACAACAAGCAAGTCCGGCCGCCATGCCTGTAATGTCGCCATACCTTCCGACGTGTTGATGCTTTCCGGTTGGTATAGAGGGATGTTGCGTAGAAGTGCGATTTCCTTCATCCCCGCGCGCGCCTGCCGCGTTGAGCCGCGCTCTTTGCCGGTCGCGCGGTCTGGTTGCGTAACCAGGCCGACGACCTGGTGCGCACTGTCCAGCAGTTTTAAGAAAGTCGGCTCCGCGAAGGAGCCGGTTCCCATCATTACCAGTCGCATTTTTGGTTTGCCCGATTAGCCGCGACCCGCAGGGGAGCGCG
>JADMIO010972919.1_pt1 | contig 10674 bp, 8 predicted proteins | sample 8958161 | NCBI WGS metagenome assembly JADMIO01 (sample SAMN16585339, study PRJNA669376) | soil metagenome | isolation source: Crop rotation soil | place: USA: Cullars Rotation, Alabama | collected 2011 | reverse complement strand
GAATTCCAAGCTTCGGATCCCACTGTGCTGGAAAGGGGTTACCTATTATCCGTGGAGCGAGCGGGTCTTCCGCCTGATGATCGAACGTCGTAAGAAGTTTGAGGCCGGCGAGATACCCGACCTACGGGCGTTCACCCTCGAAGAGACTGAAGGAACTGACCTGAGCGCCGCGCTGGAGCGCCCGTGGTACGAGACGGTGCAAGGCGAGGGGCCGCCCGTCATCGTCACGGACGATGAGGGTGAGAGTGTTGACGTCCGACTGCTGATGAAGGCGGAGGAGTACGGGCGGGTCGTGGCGCTACGCGCGAAGTTCGAGCGGAGTCCGACGCCCGAATTCGCCAACCTCTTAGCTTGGGCCTACCTCATGCAGGCCGATGCGTTGATTCGAAAAGCCGCGGGCAGAGAGGGAGCCGACGCGAAGCGCCTGATTGAGCAAAGCGTCGAGAGGATCGAATCCGCACTTCAGGTCAGGCCCGACATGGCCGACGCCTACATCAAACTCGGCGCCGCGTTCCGCGTGATAGTCCGCTACGAAGACGAGTTGGCGAGCTACGACCGGGCGGTCGCGCTTGCCAAAGACGACTTCGAGGTGTGGGCCGAACGGGCCGTGCCCCTCGTCAACCTCGGCAGGACGGACGAGGCGCTCGATTCCCTGAACAAATCGCTCGAATTAGCTCCGCGGGCGGAGGCGCGAATCGTGCCGCTGATCATGCGCGCTTACGTCCATCATCTCGGCGGGCAGTATACGGACGCTGCGGATGACGTTATTGCCGCTTGGAAGATAAGTCCGGAAGAAGTCGTCAGAGATGATAACTACCGCCCTTTTATCGAAGTCTTCTGTTCCACGGCCCGGTCGCCGGAATCTTTGTTCCTGCTCGCAGAGACACTCTGGAGTGATGCGGCAAGTAGGCTCGCTGGCGGCAGCGACACGGAGGAGGCGGTTAAGCGGGCGGAAGACGCTGCGCAGACGTTGGAGGCTCTTAAACCCGCTGACGGGAGCCCCGATCTTATCGTCGGTAACATACAGGGATCTTTCGCGTATGACGTTCTGACGCGTAGCGCCGGTTACTTGGTAGAGAGCGGAGACCGGGCGTTAGCTAAGGAGCACATCGGGAGAATGCAGGCTTGGGCGCAAACGATGTTCGAGGAGCCCTTTGATTCACTCGCCGACTACCTGCGGGACTTATCGGAGAAGTGAGTCTATGTGTAAGTTTGATCTAGACTTACTTTTCATCAGAACTGCCGAACCCTCCAGAGCCTCTATCCGTCTCGTCCAATCTATCTGTCCATTCGGCTTGTGGCGTAATAATTGATTCAAGAACGAGTTGCGCCACGCGCCGGCCCGCCTCCAAGTGGACTATCTCTCTGCCGTGATTGATTAAGACGCAAATGATTTCCCCTCGGTAGTCACTGTCGATGACCCCCGCTAGGACATTGACGCCGTGTTCCGTGGCTAAACCAGAACGCGGCGCGACTCGGCCGTAATATCCCCGGGGAATAGCGACAGACAACCCTGTCCTCACTAACGCCCGCTCGCCAGCAGGGATGACTGTATCCTCCACCGAATACAGATCGAGGCCGGCGGCGTACTTACTGCCTCTTGTCGGGAGCCTCGCGGCGGGGTGTAACTTCAGGAATTTCAATGAATCAGTCATTGAAGTTAGTTCTTTTTGTGTGTCTCATCCTTTTCCACAGTGGCGTCAAACCCGAAACTGTTTAGTAACTCATGCAGAGAGTCCACCGTAATATATCTGGCGCAGGTTCCTCCGTATCTCTGCTCTATTTTCTCCCAATTTTTCACCAGGCAGTTTTAACAACACGTGCCTCATCCGCCGTTCCGCATTTAAGGGCAATGACACAGTCGGAAAGTACGATGGGATTCTGGTCGAGGTAAGGCAGGATTTTGTTCACGTCCGGGAGGCCGACTCTATGTATTAGCACGGCTGGTCCCCGCACACTCTTTAACTTAGCATCCACCTGTCGGCGCAATAAATTAACACCAGTTTTCTCCAACTCAGTGCTGTGAATAAGGGGGAGGGTCTGCTTTGCCTTATTCCCGTTTAACTCGTGCATCGAGAGCTTACCGCGGAAAATGCAGACCGCAATTTTGCGCCGCCTTGCTATGTGCCCGTTGTTAATCACGGTGCTGCTTCTACGTCTGGCCGTGCTTCCTACCGGGCGCATCTTCAACCTTACGATGACCGTCTTGGGCGAACATCCGGAAAATGTTTTATGGCCGTTTTTGCCGACTACTTTCACGTGACACATTTTCCGCACCGCCTCCCAAGCCGTGGCGTCTTTCTGGCTCTGAATGCAGCCTGCGGGCAAGACGGCAATAAGCTGCCCGTCAGCGGACAGGTACGTTATCGAGATAAGGACGAATGCCATAGCCATCCCGCACCGAATTTCATGGCCGTTGAAGTTCACAATTACTCTAGCGTTACCACGACATGAAAAAGGTGGGTTGAGCAGAGCCAGCGAAACTTTGCCCTTAATTTTGGATAGGGTGCGGGACCGATCTCGCGATGTACGGCTAAGGAAGTCGCACAACCCGACATGCCAGTCTGGTTCTGAACGTCGCATTAGAGCGACGCTTGATTTACTAATGTCAGTAGCGACGATTGTGCTCTGCGGCCACTTTTCACGGGCGACCTTCAACAACTGACCGTCCCCGGCGGCAAAGTCGGCAATGATGGCCGGGGTCGTCCCGTCCTCAACTTTGGAGATCATCTTCGCCGCAATTTCGGGCGGCGAGTAAATGCAGTCTACGGTGTCCACAGGTAGGTTTAAACGAAGGCGGAAATGTGATAAACCAGCAGTCGGGCCGTTCCGATAGTTCTCAACGCTTTACGGATCGGATGGTCGTAAACCAACTCGACCTGCCGAGGTCGTGCGATGTTATAGAGCACGGCTCCTAGCGCGTGCGGTTTAGTGCCTATCGGAGCAATTTTTAGTAGGTCGCGCGGATACTTCGCCGCAATGTCATCTAGCACGTAAAACAGGCTGAACGGGCAGTTCGCGGTGGCGTAGTGAACGTTTTTCCAAGCCTGAGTCTGTAAAAACGGTAACTGGTTACCGTGGTACGTCTGAAAAGGGTAATGCGGAAGAAATCCGGGGACGCCGACGATGGGAAGTATTTTCCCCCCGGGCGGCTGCACCTGCTCAATTATGTACGCCAGCCGAGTTCCCTCGAACCCTACCAGCGGCACGAAGCATACATTATCGTCATTCGTATTCGTGAGCGACGTAAATCCCGGGATTGGTGCTACTCCGGTTATCTCCTCACTTAAATCGAATATCTCCCCCTCTATCGGATTCGTCTTGTATTTATAATCCAAAGGCTCGATGTACACTGATTTAAGTTGCGGCACGTTCGCCAATGCGGATTTGAGCAAGGGCGCCCAAACGTGGTGGGACAGGCCGGTGATGTCGATGTATACGGTTTTCGGTCCAACGGCCGTCCAGATGCTTTTTATCTGCTCGCTGCTCCTTAAAGCCACCGGCTTGGATGTGCCGTTAATCACGACCTCTATGCTAGTAGGGTGTTGCCTGATTACTCGTACGAAATCGACACCTTTGGCTATAGCCCTGTCTTCCCACTCCTTCCGGTAGGTGCTCCTCTGCTCCACTGAAGTGCCCAAGACGTAGACGCTGCCCTTCTCAGGCAAGAAGTTCTCAACTTCAGGGTATATGTCAGTCAGTATCGGCCGATCCCGAACCGCCATGATAATAAGCCTCGAAAAGACTCAGTTGCTCGGGAAGCGGATCTTCCCCTGTTCGGTTATTGCTTCGCAAGATCTCGCGGATAGTAGTTTTAGGATCTTTGACCAGCCCCATCAGTTGGGAGCCCGAGAGCAACATCTTGCGCTTCTTCCTATGACTGAAGACGAAAAACGCGCTGTAAATGGGGTGGACCATGTAGTCATAATCTTTGGTATCGGCGGCGTCGCCGAGCTTATTGCCGGTCGATCTGATTAAAGCTAAATGCATTACGGCTGAGGTCAGTAACCGCTCCACGTCCTCAACCTGCGCCGCGTCAACGTACGCAGACAGGTTACTATCCACCGGGTCGGTTAAGTGGAACTGGTTGACCTCGGGCGCATGGCCTATGGCATCCCTCGCCATGACTTGAAAGACTCTACCTAAGCCTAACAAGAGTTTAGTCAACTGAGCGCCATGAACCGATAGCCCCTCCAACTCGGTCAGGTAATTTCTTCCCACATTCTGAGCGGTCAGCGTCTGAAGATTAGGCGAGATGGGCTCCGAGAGATCTCCGTTCTCGTGGAGGTGAAGGACGATGCTCTTTTCCACGAGTTCTAACAGGTAGCGGATGTTATTCGCCGCTAGTTGCGTGAAAACGTCCCACCCGGCGTAATACTTATTTATGCCTCTGACGTGTTTACGCAGGGTGAAGAGCAGCGCGTACTTATAGTTCTCGTACCGGGTGTGCCACCCCTTCGTATCTCTAAGCGACTCGCGTAGAACCTCAGCCACAGAAAGGTTCTGCCCTTCCGCCCAAAACTTCAGGAAGTACACTTCAAGCGGGGAAAGGTCTTCCAGCGCGGACGCCTCGTGTGACGATAGCTCGCCTGCGACTCTTTGCCTGATTTTAGCTGCGGTCTTCTCAACTCCTAGCAGTTTGGCCTCCTCGTCTGCCGAGACCGAAGGTAGGATCGTCGCGACGTCGCGCACCATATCTACTTCAGGAAGCTGCAACCTCGCGAGCCGCTCGTTACACACGTTCCGGGCGAATCTCTTGAACTTGTCCCCCTTCAGGCTGTCCGAGATGCTTACTCGAACATAGTCGGCCGGGCTGACTAACTGCTCATTCTCTTGGAGTGTCGTTCGGCGTCTCCAGCCTAACTCCTTGACCCCTATTTTGAAGCTGTACAACTGCCCCGAGTGTTTAATGAACGTATTAACCACCTGCTGCTGGTAGTCTTCGAAGTTCTCGTACTCATCTAGAAGGAAGAAAAAATTCTTGCCTTTAAACTGCGGCAGTTTCGATATTGCCTCCATGAGGGCATCGACGGGGGCAGCTTGCAAGGTGAGCGGGGGCGCGGGGCCGTCCGCCACGTTATTTATGTAGGCTTCGAACTCTAGGCGGGAGTTCTCAACGTGGTCTTCCAACTCCCTTACAGATTTGGCGTTATTTAAGTGCAGCGTCTTCCCGATTTTCGAGCAGGCCCTGCCGCCGAGTTCAACTGAGTCAGGAGAGTGTAGTGAGTACCAGTCTAAGAAATTAAAGATCAGGTCGCACAGTAGCAGGTTGACATAATGCGCGAACAATCTCACCCATCGGTCTTCGGTTAGCTCCTCACCTCTGAAGGCCGTCACGCGGTTGGTATTTACGCGGTAATACATGCCGTAGTAGTTCCACTGGCAGATACTCTCGGCTTTATGTTGTGATAGCGCAAACTGCCCCTCATACGACAGGCAGCGGAGTACGGTCGTTTTACCCGTCCCCCGGCCGCCGACCAAAAAGCAAGGGCTGGCAGTGGTGAGGTCCGGGAAGTAGGTCGGTTCCTTGAATAAGTCAAAAATCTTATCCTTCAGCCACTCGGCCTTATAGCTGCCGAACAGTTGGCTGAGTTGCTCCTCCGGCCGAGGTACCTGCGGCTTCGGGGGCTGACTCACATCAAGCAGAATCGTCATACTCTCTGTATCAGAGGGTTCCATCCGTTTTCATTCCAGTAAATGATGGGCAGAGTCGCGTCTGGAACGGAGTGCATAAATGCCACGGCCAAGCCGAGGTCATTGTACCCCCTCCAGCTTATGCCGTGAACGCCCGCGCGAATGCTCGCCTCCTGTATGAAGTCGCTCGCTGTGGGTGCCAGTTCCGACGGCCAGATGAGGGAATCGGCCGCGAAGGCGCTGTACCGGTTGGAAATGATGTGGGCGGGGTTCACCACGACGTCTGGACACTCCCGCTCCAGTCTTTCATAGCCGCTTTGCGTGCATAGGGTGGGACAGTAGAAGAACTGGCTGCCGCGTCTTGAAGCCAACTTCTTGAACGAAACGGTCACGGAGTTCGGCAAGGAAACCTGCCGCTCCCACGTCGTAACGAACTGGTCGCCGGAGCCGACGAAATCATCGACAAAAATGACCGGCTGCGGGCCGTGATTGTATAGCTGAAGTAATACCTCTTTGTTACTCAAAATCCTTTCTTCGGGTATGCCTAGAAGCTGACGCGCCTTCCTGACAAAAATATAGCCGCTGTCCGTGGCATTAGGAATCTCCCCCGTGACGTGGGTGACCATAACGCTGTCTACAAATGTCCGCCACGCTGCGCGAACGTTTAACAAAGACGGGCTGCGGCTCATTACTTCCCTGCTCAAGCCCTGAAAAGCCGCGACGAACATTTCATCAATGAGCGGCTCGGAGTAGTACATGAATGAATAAAGTAACTGGACGGCGTGATCCATCTCTTCGGGCTTAAAATTACTAAGCCACCTCTCTGGATCAATGTGAGAATGTATCGGCCAAAGCTGTACATCAACGAAGTAGTTGCACTTCGCCAACACGAAATCTTTCGTTACTTTTACGGGGCCGATGCTGCTATTCTTTATTTTGCTCATGCCAGCGAGGTGAGGCGACGTTGAGATTTACATAAAGCTCACACCACTAAAACTAACCCGCGAGTCGCTCTTCCTATTCCAGCTTTACTTACGCAGGTAATAGTTGGTAAGGCTACGCGGCAAGTAGGAACCGCCTTCTCCGAAATGCGCCACCTGTTTTAAGGCATGTGTACGTTCTTTTCAACCCTCACAGCCTAATGTTGAGACTACCAAAAGCGTGAGATGAAGGTCGGGACGAATGATGATCTATCCCAAGCTTAGTGTAAGGAATGACTAGCGTTGTCAATTTATGCGAGAATTTTTGTCATTTTATCTGGCAGGATTGACAGTTTATGTGACACAGAACACCTACAGCCGCGAGTAGGTGAGGCCGGTTTGGCCCTGGTATTTGCCGCCGCGGTCTTCGTAGGAGACGTCGCAGTCTTCGTCGGATTGGAGGAAGATGACCTGGCCGATGCCCTCGCCGACGTAGACGCGCAGCGGGAGGTCGGCGAGGTTGCCGAGCTCGATGACGAGGCGCCCCGTCCAGCCGGCTTCGAGCGGCGTGGTGTTGAGCATGAGGCCGGCGCGGGCGTAGGTCGATTTACACATGCAGATGCCGGTGACGTTGCGCGGCATGCGGAAGGTCTCGACCGTGACGCCGAGGGCGTAGGAGTGGGGCGGCATGAGGTAGTAGCGCGAGCCGTCGTCGGCCTCGTGCAGCGGCGCCTCGACGAGCGAGCTCTCGTCGAAGTTCTTCGGGTCGATCTCGCGCGAGTGGATGGGCGAGAAGACGCGGAAGCCGTCGTCGGCGAGCCGCATGTCGTAGCCGTAGGAGGAGGCGCCCGCCGAGATGATGCGGCGCCCCGCGGACTCGCGCACGAGGGTGGCCTCGAAGGGCTGGATGAGCTGGTGCTCCTCGGCCATCTGCCGAATCCAACGTCTGATTTGACTGACATCGTTTCCGTGTCCGGTAAGAATTTTCAGAGCGGCGGCCGCCCGACTCGCGCGGCCGCAGCGCAGCATAGCGGGCGGCGGACGTGAAAGTCCAGCAGTAGGCGGATGGCAGTAGGCAGCCGCTCCGCGCTGAGAATGCCGAAAGGTTGAATCGGAATATCCGACACCGGGGCTTTCAACTGCCTACTGCCATCCGCCTACTGCTTACCGACTTGCCTTATGCGCAGGGTGCCGTCGCCGACGGTGAAGGAGAGGGCGGCGCCGCCGTTGCCGGCGCGTCCTTGCAGGGAGCGTTCGGTGGGGGTGGTGCGTTCGCGCGGGACGAGCCCCGGGTAGGCGTTGTCGATGCGGCCGGCGCGTAAGACCTCGGCGTCCACGTCGCCGTTGAAGCCCGCGGGCAGCTCGACCGTGAGGTCGCCGGAGGCCAGGCGCAGGCGGAAGCCGCGGCCGCGCCAGCTCCGCGCCGACGGGCGCACGGTGACGGGGCCTGAGGCGAGCGTCGCCTCCACGTCGCCGCCCGCGAGCGCGAGCAGCGAGTCGGGGCCGCCGCCCGCGTTGATGCGCAGGGCGCCTTCGACGCCCGTCACGACCAGCGCGCCGCGCCCGGCGTTGATCTCCACGTCGCAGACGGCCGGCACCTTCACGCGGTAGTCGATGCGCCACGGCATCGCGGGCAGGTGCTTCGGCAGCCCCTTCGCGGCGCGCTTCGCGTACTTGCGGTCGTGCAGGCCGACGGTCATCACGCGCACGTGGTTGACGTCGTCGTCCACGGTGAAGGTGTTGAGCGCGGCGAGGCGCGTGAGGTTCTCCTCCGTGTCGGCGCTCTGCACGACCTCGGCCGTGACCTCGACCTCGCTCCGCTGCCACGCCTCGACGGTCACCGAGCCTTCGGGCGCGCCGTCGATGGTCACAGACCCGCCGTAGCCCAGACGCTTCAACTCGCGCCGCGCCGTCGTCCGCTTTAGAAGGGGGGCCGGCTGCGCCGGCGCCGTCTGCCCCGGCCTCTTCTCCTCCTTCGGCTGCCTGCCGCTCTGCGCCGAGGCGGACGGCTGAAGGAGGACGAGGGCGAGGAGCAGAAAGGACGAGTTGATCTTTGACAGCGTCGTTATCATCAGTCGCAGGCTACAACATCGAAGGCAAAGTAAAAAGCGAAAAGATGAGGACGAGAGGCGGCGGGTCTCTCGTCCTCATCTTTTCGCTTTTCGCCTTTTAACTTCCGTCCGCTACCGCGGCATGAAGACGATGGAGCCGCGGCCGTTGGTGGTGCTCAGAGACGCGCCGCCGTCGCCGACCTTGCCGACGACCTTGCGCTTCTCGTTGAAGAACTCGAACTCGCCCATCTGCGCGAAGCCGTTGAGGTCGATGTTGCGCGTCCGCGGGGCGACCGCCATCAGGCGGAAGCCCGACTCGGCCGTGATGCGGAGCTGGATGTCGCCCTGCGTCGAGTTGAGGACGTACGTCCCGCCGCGCAAAAGCTCCGCGTCGAAGAGGATGTTGCCGACCGTGTTCTCGGCCATCACGGTGCGCGCGCGGATGCCGGTCAATTCGATGTCGCCCTCGCTGGTGACGTGCGCGCGCACCATCTCGCCGCGGACGTTGCGGATGACGATGCCGCCGCTCATCGTGCTGATGTCGACGGTCGAGTTGTAGGGGACGCGGATGATGAAGTTGATGTCGCCCACGTCCTCGCGGTTGTCGCGCCGCACGTCGATGCGGACGCCGTCGGCCGTGGCCTCGGGCTCCATCTTCGCCGAGCGCGACTCCATCGTCGCCGTCACGCGGACGGTGTTCTTCTCCCAGGCGACGACCTCGATGCGGCCCGAGCGGTTGAGGAGGTGGAGGCGGATGTTGGGCTGCGCGGGGTAGTCGCGCGAGAACTTCTTCTGCGCGGCGGCCTGCGGCGCGAGCAGGCAGGCGAGGGCGAGCGCCGCGAGCAGCAGGCGCGCGGGACGCATCGCTGCGGCGCGGCCGGGGTGGGGGTGGTTGACGGTCGCTTGCTTCATCTAATTCCGGACTTCAGGACTGCGCCGGCTCGCGCTCGGCGGGTGGGCGGAGGCGCGGGCGCCGCGCAAGGTGTCAGCGCCTTCACCCGGCCGGCGGCCGGGGCGGCCTCTCGGCCGCTGCTACTCGCCGAACTCGCGCAGCAGCTCTATCTTGTCGCGCAGCGCGGCGTTGAGCGTCTCCTCGGCCACCTCGTCGTGCGGGTTCCTTTGCAGGTCGTCGAGCGAGTCTTTGACCGACTGGTCGAGGAAGTAGACGCTGCGGTCGAAGGAGGCGCGCATGCGCGGGTTCCAACTCGCCCGGCGGGCCTCGACGCGCTGCTCCCAGAAGCGCAGGGAGGCCTCGTGCGATTCGAGGTAGGCGCGCGGGTAGAGGTCGTCCGAGACGACGCGGCGCACGGCGGTGGAGCGCGCGGGCGCATTCGTCGAGGCGTAGCGGACGCCCAGGGCGGTCACGCTCGCGGCGGCCACGACGAGCGCGGCGGCGCCGGCCGCCAACTGCGGCAGCGAAAGCTCGAAGCGCTGGCCGAACAGCCGCGACCAGAAGCCGGTGCCGGCCGCGGCGCGCGCGGCCCGCGCCGGGCGGCTCTCGGCCTCGACCTCTGCCTGGACGCGCAGCCAGAGGGCGCGCTCGTCCGCGGGGGCGAAGAGCTGCCCGCGTGCGTCGCGCGCGACGGCGATGATGGCGTGGAAGTCCTCGCGCGCGGCGTCGCACAGCACGCAGGACGCGATGTGCGCGCCGACCGCGGCGTGCTCCGCATGGCCGAGCGTGCCGTCGAGGAATTCGCTGAGCAACTCCTGGCACTTCTCGCAGTTCATCTCTCTAAACCTCTCGCAATACATCTAGCTCACGGGTCAGTCCCGGGAAGACTTTAAAATTCGGTTCGCGCGGGAGCGGGGCTGAGGGATTCGGGGGAAGCCCGCGCGAACATCTTTGGAAGCCTACTGCGGCTCAATCTGTTGCCTGAGAAGCTGTCGCAGCTTCATGCGGGCCTTGTGGAGCTGGGACTTGCTGCTTTCCAGCACATTGGGATCCTAAGCTTAGAATTCCACGTGGACAAGTTGTCGCGGCCGCTTCTATAGTGTCACCTAAATACTAGTGACTCCAGCGTAACTGGACTGGCCACAGTTAGGCCGCAAATGTAATCACACTGGCTCAC
>JADMIO010703509.1_pt1 | contig 10674 bp, 11 predicted proteins | sample 8958161 | NCBI WGS metagenome assembly JADMIO01 (sample SAMN16585339, study PRJNA669376) | soil metagenome | isolation source: Crop rotation soil | place: USA: Cullars Rotation, Alabama | collected 2011 | reverse complement strand
GCGCCCGAGCCGATCTCGAACAAAACCAGCGGGACGTTTGCGACGGCCAACAACGGTAAAGACGACGGCGCCGGCATCGAGGGTTTGATCAACATCAACACCGCATCTGCGTTCGTGCTGGCGGCCGTGCCGTTCGTGCCGCCGGATCAGGACAACTGGACCTATACGCCCGGCACGAGTGCGATGGACACCGGCAACGTCGACCAGATCCCCGACAACTATCAAATCGCGCAGGCGATTGTTTACGCACGGGATGTGGATGACGGGAGCGATCCGGCCGGGCCGCATCCGCACGGGCCGTTCAAGAGTCTGTTCGAGTTGAACATGATCTACGATCCGACTGACACCGAGACGGATCCGCTATTGCGGCGAGGTTTCAGAAACCTCTGGGGCAGCGCCTTCCTGCCGACGCCCGTCGGCGGTGACCCCGACGACGGTGACGGTGACTTCTCACCGTACGACGGCAACGTCCCGGCACCGGTACCGACCGCCGACGGCGTGCGCGACGACTTCGAGGAGCGCTTCCTGATGATGAACCGCATCAGCAACCTCCTCACCACCCGCTCCGACACGTTCACCGTCTACCTCCAGGTTCAAGGCTGGCGGGGCGTCGGGTCGCCTTCGCCGGAGCTGGTCGTGCAACGGCGGGCGGCGTTTATTGCGGATCGGAACTCGGTGAACAAGGTCAACCGCTCCGTTACGAGCGTCAACATCCCGGTGGATTAAGACCGCAGGTCCACACGCCGGGAGACACGAGCGCAGGGGAAAAAAAGCAGCGGCGGACGACGCGAGCGCGTCGTCCGCCGTGTGCTTTTTATTTTTTCGGAACGGCGCGCGGCGACTCAGTCCTGCACCACCACCGTGCTCTTGCCTTCGACCAGCATCTCATAGACGCGGGCCACGTCCTCGTTCTTCAGCCGGATGCAGCCTTGCGACGCCATCGTGCCGATTGACTCGGGCTCGATCGTGCCGTGGATGCCGTAGGACGTCTTCCCGAGGGCCTGGCCGTCGAGGCCGGTGAGGCCGATCCAGTATTCGCCGAGGGGGTTCTTGGGGTCGTCCTTGTCGATCACGCCTTGGCCGCGCGAGCTGAAGTAAGTGGGATTGGTGAGTTTTTTGCCGGCTTCGCAGAGCCATTTGCCGGTGGGCGTGGAGTCGTCCTTGCCGAGTCCGACGCGGTAGGTGGTGATGTAAGACGAGCCGGGCCCGCCGGGCGCGCCGAAGTAGAGGTCGATTGTGAAATCCGACTTGTCGACGACCGCGTGGATCGGGCCCTTGACCACCTTGATCGACTTTCCCATCTGCAGGCGCTTGGGGTCGGAGATCTCGTTGACGCGGCAGAGCAACTCGGGCGTCACGCTGTAGCGCTTGGCGATCTTCGCCATCACGCCGCCGGGCGGGACGGGGAACGACTCTGACCATTGATCGCCGTCAAAGACGCGCGGCGAGAAGACGAGCTTGTCGTTCACCGCCGAGAGCTGAATCTTCGCCGCCTTCAATTCATCGGGGGACAGCTTGGCGGAGATGATCGCGGCGTTGTAGATGTCGCGCGCGTCGAGCAGTTTCCCCGCGTCGACCTTTGCCTTCGCGTCTTGAAGTGGTTTGCTGGAGAGAACGACGTTGGAGGCGACCGCGTTTTGAGGTTTTGAGCCAGTGGAAGGAGCCGTGGTCGCCGCTGGCGTTTTCGCGACCGCGGGCGCCGGCGCGGGTTTTGAGGGATTCGTCGTCGCGGGAGCCGGCGCGTGAGTCGGAGTTTGAGTTACGGCAGGACCGACGTCCTCCGCGATCGCGCTGACGGATCGCACCGCCGGCGTGGGCGGCGGCGCCGCATTGCTCGCGACGGCGCTGTGGTTGCGGTTGTACTGTTTCGTGAAAGTGACGATTCCCGCGATGACGGCGAGGGCGAGGATGATCAGCAGCACCCGGCTCGTCCGCGGACGGCGGCGCGACGAAGGCAAATGACTCATGGGGAGAACCTCCCTGTTCTCAGCACTGCAAATCCGACCCGAAATGTGAATGCGCCGCGGCGCGAGCCGAACGGATTACGCCTGTTGGATGTAACTGGACGCGAAGCGGCGGATGCCCGTGTCGGTGGCCAGCATACTGAGGGGCACGTCGTGGTCAAGCACCGGCAGCGTCTCCAGCACCTGCTCCTCAAACGCCAACCCGCACGAGCGGCCAAGGAATTCGCCCTGCGCCAGGAAGCGGTCGTAAAAGCCCATGCCGCGCCCGATGCGGAAGCCGGCGTTGGTGAAACCGAGGCCGGGCACGATCACCAGGTCGATCATGTCGAGCGGCACCGGCTTGCCCGCGACCGGTTCGCGCACAGGACCGGTCGTCGTCAGGTTGTCTTTGAGGTTGGAGATTTCGACCGGCAGGATGCGGCGCTGGTCCCAGCTGACTTTCGGCACGACGACTTGCTTGCCGTCCTGCCAACAGCGGAGGGCGATCGGGGCGGTGTCGACTTCCGTCGGCGTGCTGAGGTAAAGCATCACCACGCGGGCCGCTTCAAACTCGGGACTCGTGCAGACGAACCGGCACGCCGAGAGGCTCTTGGCGTGCCGCTCGGCGTCGCTCATCCCGGCCAGCTTCTCGCGAAGTGTCCGGCGGACGGCCTGCTTGTTCATATCACTCATACGCTTCATTCCGCCGCGAGGGTCTAGCGTTCTAAGGATTCACGAAGCGCGGTTCAACGAAAAAACTCAAGAATCGCGCGACTGCTGGGAATCAGACTGTGGGTCCGGCGCCTCGTTGGACTGCTTCGCCCGCTCCCGCAGCTTCTCCATCCGCTCGGCAATGTCCGCTTCGTAGCCCCGGTCAGTGGGGCGGTAATACGTTTTATCGACCCCCAGGTAATCCTGGTCCACAAATCCGCCCTCGTAATCGTGGGCGTATTTGTAACCCTTGCCGTGTCCGAGCTTTGCGGATCCGCCGTACGCGGTGCTGCGGAGGTGCCGGGGGACGGGAATGGTGCGACCCTCGCGGACGTCGGCGATCGCCTCGTTGATCGCGACGTACGACGCGTTGCTCTTGGGCGCGGTGGCCATGTAGATCGCGGCCTGGGAAAGCGAAATTCGCGCCTCGGGCATGCCGACGCGCTCGACGATGTCGAAACAAGCGCTGGCGACGCTGATCGCGCGCGGGTCGGCGTTGCCGACGTCTTCGCTGGCGAGGATCGCGATGCGCCGCGCGATGAACCGCGGGTCTTCGCCCGCCTCGAGCATCCGCGCGACCCAGTACACCGCCGCGTCGGGATCGGACCCGCGCATCGATTTGATCAGCGCGCTGGCCGCGTCGTAGTGCTCGTCGCCCGTCGCGTCGTAAACGATCGCCTTGCGCTGGATCGATTGCTCGGCGACGTCGAGGGTGATGTGAAGGGAAGAGTGCTGAGTGCTGAGTTCTGAGTGCTGAGAAGAAAGCACCGCGACTTCCAGCGCCATCAGCGCCCGCCGGCCGTCGCCGTCGCTCATCGTCGCCCACAGGTTCAGCGCGTCGTCGTCGAGTTGGATGTCGAGGTTGCCAAAGCCGCGCTCCTTGTCGGCGACGGCGCGGCGAACGAGTTCGCGAATCTCGTTCTCAGTGAGTGGCGAAAACTGAAAGATCTGGCTGCGGCTGATCAGCGGCGAGTTCACCGCGAAAAACGGGTTTTCCGTTGTCGCGCCGACGAGGATGACGTAACCCGCCTCGACGTCCGGCAACAGGATGTCCTGCTGCGCGCGGTTGAAGCGGTGGATCTCGTCGAGGAACAAAACGGTTCGCTCGCTCGAATTCGCGAGGCGCTCCTTCGCCGCGTCGAGGATCGCGCGCACCTCCTTCACGCCGACCGCGGCCGCGTTCACCTGCTCGAAATGACTTTTCGTGTACTGCGCGACGAGCTGCGCGAGCGTCGTCTTCCCGGTGCCAGGGGGGCCGTAAAAGATCACGCTCGTCAGCCGGTCGGCTTCGAGCATCCGCCGCAGCAGCTTGCCGGGCCCGAGGAAATGCTTCTGCCCCGCGAACTCATCGAGCGACCGCGGCCGCATGCGCACCGCAAGCGGCGCGACGCGCTGCATGTTCTTCTTCCGTACGTCGCCGAACAGTTCCATGGCGATAAAGCATAGTCGCAACCGGCCCGATCGCCCGATGCACAATCCCGAGAACTAACCCGCGCCGCAATTGCATTGACCGGCCTTCGCGAGCCGATAGAATCCACCGGAGTAACTGAATTCACGACATGACGTTCGTCGCCTCCGGCATCCTCGCGTTCCGCTTTGTTGGCCAGCAGGTCCAGCAACAGCAGCAATACGCGCGCGCCGCCGGGTGACGAGGTCGACCTCCAACTGATTGGAAAAGCGACCCCGAAGCCGGCGACGGCTTCGGGGTTTTTCGTTTGGTGCGTTGTCCTGTGGTGTAACGGGTAGCACGCCTGAATCTGGATCAGGAAATCCACGATCGAATCGTGGCGGGGACAGTTGGCTGGCACCGGAGAAAGCTTGAAAGAATGTCCCGTGGTGTAATCGGTAGCACACCCGGCTTTGAACCGGGCGATCCACGTTCGAATCGTGGCGGGACAGTTTGAAAAAGTCGCGTCGTGTGCCCGCGCGACGGGCCAACGGGGCGCTACATTGCCGCGTTGAGTGAATCCCAGCGCGCGAGCAGCTTGTTGCCGACACACTGGATCGTCGCGATCGAGGCGACGACGATCAGCCCGGCGATTAGCGAGTATTCGAGCACCTCGCCGCCGTGGTCTTCGCGGAACGCGCGGACGGCGAGCCGTTGCACGGCGCGGCTGCGCTGCGAAGGCGCCAGCCGGATGAGACGAAGGTATTTACGCATCTGAGGTGAACCCCCGTGCCCGCGACGACAAAGACGAGCACACTTGCGGTAATCGGCGGGGCTTCCCAGTTCACTGGACGAAAAAATGCCGCGGGTGATAATCCGCAGGCGGACACTTTTGCTTTCACGATTTTAGGCCGAGGATTTCCTATGAATTCGTCAATCGAAGTGCGCACGACCCGCCGCCGGTTTTTGCAATCTTCTGCGGTCGTTGCGGCGGCGGGATTCACTGTTGCAAACGCGCCCGGCGCGCGGGCCGACGAGAAATCGAAACCGGCGCCGAAGAAGCGTTTCCGCAAGGCCGTCAAGTACGGCATGATCGGCGAGGGCAAGACGATCAAGGAGAAATTCGAGCTGATCAAATCGCTCGGCTTCGAGGGCGTCGAAGTCCTCGCGCCGGGGCAGGTCGACAAGCAGGAAACGCTCGACGCGTCCAAAGCCACGGGCATCCAGGTGCACGGCGTGCTCGACGCGATCCACTGGAAGACGCGACTTTCCGACCCCGACGCGGCCGTCCGCGAAGAGGGTCTCAAGGCGCTGCTCGGCGCGCTCGACGAGGCGAAATTCCTCGGCGCTTCGACGTGTCTGCTCGTGCCGGGCAAAGTGAACAAGAAAACCGACGAGAGTTTTCAGCAGGTTTGGGACCGTTCCACGGAACAGGTGGAAAAAGCAAAGCCGCGGGCGAAGGAACTCGGCGTGCACATCGCCATCGAAGTCGTGTGGAATGATTTCCTGACGACGCCGGAAATGATGGTGAAGTACGTCGATCAGTTCAAAGACCCGATCGTCGGCGCGTACATGGACATGAGCAACATCCTCAAGTACGGCAAGGACACCAACACGCGCGGGGCCGACTGGGTGCGGGCGCTAGGCAAGCGGCTGCTGAAGTTCGACTTCAAAGGCTACAGCTACGACAAGAGCTGGGTGAAGATCGGCGAGGGCGACGAGCACTGGCCGGACGTTTTGAAGGCGCTGGACGAAATCGGCTACAAGGATCCCGCGACCGGCGGCACCGGTTGGGCGACGGCGGAAGTCGAAGCGGGCGGGCGCGAACATTTGAAGGACGTCGCCGCGCGGATGGACCGCGTGCTCGGAATGGCGTGAACGCGTCAGCGGATGTCTTCGAGATTCTTCCACTGCTGGCTGCCGTCGCTGAGCGTCGAAAAATCCGGCTCGGCGGGCGGTGGCGGGGCGGGCAGCGGCGCGCCGCACTCGGGGCAACTGCCGCTGGATAAGCCGCGCACGTCGTAGCCGCATTGGACGCAGCGCATGGCGTGGGCGTCGAGGCGCGAGTGATCCAGTTCTTTCGAAATCGCCCGGATCCGCCGGACGAAATACGAGCAGCCAAAGGCCGCGACGATCGCCATCAGAATGTATCCCAGGGATGCGGCGGCGCGGTGCGACGCGACGGTCATCCACACGAGTTGAACGGCCGCGACCGCACATCCGCCCGCGCCGACGATCATGTACGACCGCACGCGGTACGCGCCGCGGCGAAGAGCCGCGAGCTGGCGGATGCGCAGCCCGTCGAGTTCGTCGTTGGAACGCTCGCCGTTGGCCGGCTCCGACTCAACCGCGGGCTGCTCGTCATCCTCCACGTCCATCTCATCCGGACGGTAGCACCGCGCCGCGGCGTCGGCTACAACAAATGCCTATGCCGGGCGAAGCCAACAAACACGACGCGCTGCGGCAAACGGTCGGGCGGGCGCTCGGCCGGATTCCCAGCGGCGTGTTCGTGCTGACCGCGGGCGACGGCGCGGCGAAACGTTACGGCATGCTCGCGAGCTGGGTCCAGCAGGCGGCGTTCGACCCGCCCGCCGTTTCGCTCGCGCTGTCCAAGGACCGCCCGATCCTCCCGCTCATCTTGTCAACTAAGCGGCTTGGCCTTTGCGTGATCGGCGAAGGCGACAAGGAGCTGATGAAGCGTTTCGCCCGGCCGAGACCTGAAGGCGAAGACGCGTTCGAAGGCCTCGAGCTGATCGCCACACCATCCGGATTGCCCGTGCCGTCGCACGCGTTGGCGTGGTTGGACTGCGAAGTGATCACGTCGGTCGATTTCGACGCCGATCACGCGGTGATCGTCGCTCGGGTCGCTGCGGGCGATGTGCTCCGCGACGGCCACTCCTTCACGCACGTCCGCGGGAATGGCTTCCATTACTAAGGATGCAGCTGAAGTGAATGGGCGGCATGGGCGTGTACTCACGCCCGTGGGAATCGTTGCGCGCTTTCGCCGACGGGCATGAGTACATGCCCATGCCACCCAAGTCGGGCCGCATCTAGTTGTTCGGAACGAACGTCACGCAGCCCGGGGCGGGGCATTCAACCGGCTCGCCCGCCGGCGTCAGCTTTCCCGTCTGTGGGTCGATCTTGAACACGCTCAGCGTGCCGGAATGTTCCCCCGCGGCGATGAGCCAATGGCCGGTCGGGTCGACATTGAAATTCCTTGGCCACTTCACGCGCGCGGGCGTCACTTCGACTTTTGTGAGCTTGCCACTCGTCGGATCGACCGAAAAAACCGTGATGCTGTCGTGGCCGCGGTTGGAGCCGTAGACGAATTTGCCCGACGGATGCATGAAGATCTCCGCGCAATAGCTTTTGCCGCTGAAATCGTCGGGAAGCGTGCCCACGGAATCCATGGCCGTGAGCTTGCCGGCCTTCGCGTCGTATTCGAACGTCGTAACGTTGTTCCCCATCTCGTTGATCGCGTACAGGTGTTCGCCGCTCTTGTCGAATGCGGCGTGACGCGCGCCCGCGCCCGCGGGAACGCTGCCGGCGCGATCGGGTAGCATCGTCAGCTTGCCGCTCGCGCCGTCGAGGCGGTAAACCATCACCTTGTCGAGCCCGAGGTCGCAGGCGACGACGAACACGTCGCCCGGCGCCGGCCAGATGCCGTGCGCGTGCGGGCCTTCCTGCCGGCCGGGGTCCGTGCCCTTGCCTTCGTGTTGAATGATGCTGGCCGGTTCGCTCAGCTTTCCGTCCGAATCGACGTGAAACGACGCGACGCTGCCGGCCGTGTAATTTGCGACGAGCACGTTCTTCCCGTCCGACGTGATCGACACGTGACACGTCCCCGCGCCGCCGGCCGGCTGCTGATTGAGCAGCGTGAGCTTGCCGATTTTCTCGTCGATGGAAAAGGCGCTGACGACGCCCGACTTTTTCCCGCGGAATTCCGTCACCTCGCCGATCGAGTAGAGAAACTTCTTGTCCGGCGACAGCGCAAGGTAAGACGGACTCGCCGTCTCCGCGGCCACGCCGTCGAGCTTGAGCGCGCCGGTTTCGAGGTCGAGGTTGTAGAGGTAGATGCCTTTCCCGCCGGCCTGCGGGTTGGTGTACGTGCCGACGTACACGCGCATCGACGTGCCCGCGCCCGCATGACAGGCCGTAGCGAACAGCGTGAGAAAAGCAATCGAGACGGCGCGGAGGAGTGGCTTCATGCCCGACGAGTCTTGCCGGCGCGCCGCCGCGGGTCAAGGCGGATGAGCCGCCGGCGCAACGGGCCGATCGCGTTCTCCTTGTGCTTGGCTTCGACTTCCACCCAGCGCACGTCGAAAAACGCGCGTGGAAATCGCGAAATGATGTCGCTATGCCGAGGGTCGGCGAACGACGTCGCGCCGTTGGAAATGTGCACGATCTGCCACGCACGTTTCGGTTCCCACGTCGCCCGAGCGGCCAGCGTCATCTCGCGCACGCTGGCGTGCTCGTACGACTTCAGCTTCTCGCGCACGACGTGATGATGCGCGTCGAAGACCATCGGCACACCCGCGCGACGGCAGACGCCCAGGATTTGCGACGCGGAGTAGCACGATTCATCGTTTTCCAGGCACAACCGTGCTCGGATGTTACCCGGAAGCGCGGCGATCGTCTCGACGAGCCGGTCCGCGCGGTCGCCCTTGCCGCCGTGCACAAGCATCATCGCCCACGGCGATCGCGGCAGGCCGAGCAGGTCGAACGCACGGGCGTGATCTTCGAGGATCGCGACGCTCTGCGAGATCACCGCCGGCGAATCGGAGTTGAGCACGACCCACTGGTCGGGATGAATCACGACGCGCACGCGATGCCGCGCCGCGTGCGCCGCAAATCCTGCCATCACAGGCGCGAGCTTCTCTTGACACTTTCGACCGATCGGGTGATCGACCTGCGGGAAGAGGTTGGACGTCACGCGGTACAGCCGGATGCCGCGGGCGTGGCAGTAGTCGACGGCGGCGAAGAGCGTGCGGACGTTGTGTTCGTACAGTTCATCGAGCACGCGCTCCCGTCCAACGTCGTCGAGCGACAGGAATCGCGTCCGCGTAATCATGCGGTAGCGCACTTCCGGCCCGACGGTGATGCAGACGAGGCCGAGGTGAGGGAGCGGGGGTGCGGGAGAGGGCATCTTCCGACGGTACGAGCGTCAATTGCAACCGGCAATCGCTCGGGTGGCATGGGCGAGTACTCTCGCCCGTGGGCGAGCACCGAGCACGTCGCCCACGGGCGTGAGTACACGCCCATGCCACCCCGAGAAGTCGTCACTTCGCGAGCTTGCAGAGGATCTCGCAGCCCTGGGCGAGCTTGTCGTCCGTCGTGGCGTAACTGATGCGGAAGTGGGTGTCGCGCTCGCTGAAGACGTTGCCGGGGATGATCAGCACGTTGTTGTCGATCGCGCGGGCGACGAAATCCGTCGCCGATTGACCGGCCGGAGCTTTGGGGAAGATGTAGAACGCGCCCTCGGGTCTCACGACCTCGAACTTCTTCGAGAGCGAGTCGAACGCGATGTCGCGTTTGCGTTGGTAAGACGCGACGGCGCCGCTCATCCCGACGTCGCACGCGGCGAGCGCGGCGTACTGCAGCGGTGAGGGGGCGCAGACGAACGTGTACTGCTGGAGCTTGGCCATCTGCGAGACGACGGCGTCCGGTCCGGCGGCGTAACCGAGCCGCCAGCCGGTCATTGCGTGGCTCTTCGAAAAACCCCGCAGAATCAGCGTGTTTTCGTACGTCCGCGCGGCGCTGGGAAGCTTTCCCGTGGCACGGGTTTCCAACCCGTGCTGAGCACTTTGCACGGGTTGGAAACCCGTGCCACGGGAATCGTATAGAAACGGCTCGTAGATCTCGTCGGATAGGATCAACAGGCCGTGCTTTCGCGCGAGGTCGACCGCGGCGTTCACCTCGGCTTCGCTCATCACGACGCCGGTCGGATTGCTCGGGCTGTTGAGGATCAGCAGCTTCGTCTTCGGCGTGATCGCGCGTTCGACGCGGTCGGCGTGGAAGCGGAAATCCGGATAGCTGTCGACGGCGACCGGCTTTCCGCCGGCCATCGTGAGCAGGTGTTTGTACATCACGAAATACGGGTCGAGGAAGATCGCCTCGTCGCCGGGGTCGATCGTCGCGAGGATCGCCAGGAGCAGCCCGCCCGACACGCCGGAGGTGATCAGCACGTCGCCGACGTCACGGCCGGTCTCCGCGGACAAATCGCGGCGCAACCGTTCGCGCAGCGGCGCGATGCCCTGCGTCTGCGTGTAGCGGTTGTTGCCGGTCTTGATCGCGTCGATCGCGGCGGTTTTCACCAATTCAGGGACGTCGAAATCCGGCAGGCCGATCGACAGGTTGATCGGGTCCTTCATCTTCGCCGCGAGGTCGAAGACCTTGCGGATGCCCGAGGCGTCGACGCCGCGCGCGCGTTGCGAGATGTAGTCGGAGGGGCTGCGCATGAGTCAAACTTGAAAACGTGAAACGTGAAACGTGACGGAAGGCGAATGGCTCGCGCGTCCGTCACGTTTTACGTTTCACGTTTCAGATCCTGCGCATCACTTTTTCTTCGCGGGAGCGGCGGCAGCCTTCGCGGGGGCGGCGCCCTTCGCCGGGGCGGCCGCGGGGGCGGCGCCC
>JADMIO011449891.1_pt1 | contig 10675 bp, 10 predicted proteins | sample 8958161 | NCBI WGS metagenome assembly JADMIO01 (sample SAMN16585339, study PRJNA669376) | soil metagenome | isolation source: Crop rotation soil | place: USA: Cullars Rotation, Alabama | collected 2011 | reverse complement strand
TCGTGCCGGCGGCGACCGAATGCCGTGCGTCCGCCGGAGCTTGCGACGTCGCCGAAGCTTGCGACGGCGCCAGCGCTGCATGTCCCACCGACATCGTCCTTCCGGCAGCGACCGAGTGTCGCGCGTCGGCCGGCGGTTGCGACATCGCTGAATCCTGCAACGGTACGAGCGGCGTCTGCCCGGCGGACGTCGTCAAGGATGCCGGCGTGGAGTGCCGTGTATCGGCAGGCAACTGCGACTTCGCGGAATCCTGCGACGGCTCTAGCGCGGCCTGTCCGAACGACATGGTTGTCACCGCCGGCACGGAATGCCGTGCGTCGGAGGGGATCTGCGATCTTGCAGAGTCTTGCGACGGTATCAACGGCGCGTGCCCGACCAATGCCTTCCAGCCCGACACCACGGAATGCCGTGCCTCGACCGCTTCGTGCGATCCGGCGGAGTTCTGCAACGGCAAGGCCGCGAGCTGCCCTGCCGACGCCGTCAACGCCAGCGCTCCAGTCGGGAACACGGTTCGCATCGACCACAACCGGAACACCTCGGTGTCGACGATCTCTTGGACCGAGGCCGAGCCGGGTCCGTTCAACGTCTACCGCGGGGCGCACCTCGATAGCGCTCCCTGGGTCTACAACCACGGCTGCTTCAACTACGGGCTCAACGCGCAGTCGACCACCGATACCATGACCCCGGCGCCTGGCCAGATGTTCTACTTCCTGGTCAATCGCGATCAGTCGACCTGTCCGGAGTCGAGCCTCGGCCCGGACAGCGCCGGCAACGATCGTCCGAACGCGACGGCCTGCCCCAATCCGGGAGCCGATACCGACGCCGACGGCGTGATCGACGCCCTCGACAACTGCGCGATGGTCTACAACCCATCGCAGAACGACGTCGACATGGATGCCGTCGGCGACGTCTGCGACAACTGCGTCACCACACCCAACCAAAGCCAGGCGGATAGCGATGCGGACGGCCAAGGCGACGCCTGTGATACGGACGCCGACAACGATGGCGTGCCGAATGGGATCGACAACTGCCCGGCGCTCGCGAACCCGGGACAGGAAGACTGCAACGCCAATAACGTCGGCGATGCTTGCGACTCGGTGACGTGCCTGCAGTAAGGACGACTGACGGATAGCACTCGGGCGGGGCTTCGGCCCCGCCCTTTTTTTTACTTCGTCGAGGCATCGCGGACCGGACTCGGTACGTTGCACACGAGTCGATCGGAACCTAGCTCCCCTTGTAAGACCGACTCGGTGGGCACTCGATATCGTCCTGCATCAATGCCCCCGCGCAGGGTCGCGACCGATACCGATCAACCAGACCGTTCGCAATCTTCTGGACGGTCAAGTGCGACACCTTAGGGCTCCGCGGGTGCTCTTGAGCAACGCTGGAACTGACTATCTGTCTGATGGAGCACGAGATCGGATTGTATGGCCACTGCCGATGCGATTCGCACCGGAGGGATCGCAGACGCGTCGTTGCACACGCTGCGCCACAGCGGCGCCGTGTATGGTGCAGGACTGCGTCTCGCTCTACGAGGTACAGCACGTCCTCGGTCACTCGACTCCCGTGATGACCCAGCGGTACGCGCACCTGCAGCCCGGACATCTTCGACGCGCGGTCGGTGCGCTCGACAGGAAGCTAAGGAAGTGAGCCGCGCCATGGACACCCAGATGGACACCTGTTCTTGTAGCCTTGCGACTACTGGCGTGGCGTGCGCGCGATGAACGCCATTTGCCCCGTTGCTGAGCGTCCATCGCCGCGCCGTGAGCGGTCAGCGCGTCTTTGATCTGCTCTAGCTGTCTCCCCGTCGAAGCGACCCAAACGCGATTCGTGCAAACTAACCAAGCGCAAGGGGCGCCCGACCCATGCGTTTGGACCTCTTCGTGGGCATCGGCCCAAGCTGCAATCAACGTCGGAGTGGTCTCCCGCGTGGGCGAAGTCCGACGCCACCGCCCAAACGCACGCGGGCGATGCGTACGACTTGTCGTGCTAAGCATCGGCTTCATCGAGCCGTCCTCCGCCGATCGGGTGCCACGCGCAGAACGTTCCTTCGGGATACTCGGCGCCGTGCCCCACAGCAGCACGAGCCGGTCCGGATCGGGGGTCCGATCTCAGGGGCAGTCCGGCGAGAAGACCGTAGGTGCCCACGGCGCTCCGCCGCAAGAAGTGGTCGCGCCGCGGAATAGATACCACCATCCCACGCCCGGAATAGGGACGTCGACGTCCACGAATTCGGTGTCCGATGGATTGGGGTCGGCTCCTGTCCGGCATTGACCGGGACCCTGCACACCCAATAGTTCGCGCTTGATTTCGTAACGCGTCGCGTTTGGCGTCGCGGGCCAATAGAAGCGAGTGCCGCTCGGCACACGCTCCGCCTTTACGTTCTGGAGTTCGGGCGGACTGTGGAGGGTCGAATTATTGGGCGCGCAATCGCACGCGTCGCCGTCCCGATCGTGGTCAGCGTTCAACTGCCCCGCGTTTGCGATGAGGGGACAGTTGTCGAAATAGTCGGGCATGCCGTCGGTGTCGCTATCGGGTGGAGTGGGGCCTTCGCAGATTCCCACACAGATCAAACTGCACGACCAGTACCACTGACTTCCAGTCAAGGGTTCACAGTTGCAATAGTGTGACAAGCAGAGCGAAAGGTCACAATACCCCCCCGGAGCGCATTGGTCGTCACTCCAGCAGGACCATGCCGCGGGGCAGGCGGTATTGCAGGCTCCGTCGTAGTTGTAGCAATAACCCGCTTGGGCGACACTTCCGTACCCCAGCAGCACTGCTATCGGAACGGCCCATCGAGACACTGCCATAGGTGCCCCCGACCTGATTCGAAGCCGTTGCGCGGGATATACGCCGGTCGCCGCGGAGCGTCAAGACTCCATCGGGGCGCGGGCCGGAGGCGTTAGTGCGCACCCTCGACGAGTTCTTGGTCATCGATCCAAGCGTCAAGGATGCGAGCCGGGGTTCCGGCGAAGAAGCTCCCGAGATGACCACGTTGGTGTCGAGTACGATCCTCATCGCCCGCGGCGAGATTGACGAATGTGGGTGAAGAGATCTTGTGCCGAAGGCTGGACTCGAACCAGCACTCCCTTGCGGGAAGGGGATTTTAAGTGCCAAATCCGGGCCAAGGCGAGCCAACGTCAAGCAATACAAGCCAATGAACACGCACATTTCCGGTCGAGGCTTTGGGAAGGTCTTGCACGGTTTCGGACTGAGACCACGGACAGAAGGCGGACAGTTTTCGGGATAACAAGCGGATAGCATCCGGGCGGCATTCACCAGTTGACGTGCCCGCCGATTTCCGGCACTGACCCCGCAGCCTCGATCACGAAACAGCGAACATGGCGATTACGTCGGCAATTACATACTCGACTTACCGGATGAAGCGGGGCAGGCTCTATGCGCCGAGCGCCGCTGGGTCCGGTGAGCAGGCTGACCCTGGCTGTGTGCCTCGGCAGGAGACTCCTGCCCGTGGCAATCATCACCTGCTACTGCGACGAAAGCTTCGTGGACGAATTCTTTGTCGTTGCTGGTTATCTGGGTTGGAACTCTGTTTGGGATAGAGATTTTCACCCGGCCTGGAAGGGTGTTATTGATTTCGCGAAACCTCAACCGATCACCCAATTCGCAGCGGCCGATTGCCGGCATGCCAGTGGTGAATTCAAGGGATGGGACAAGAAGACCGACTGCGTTCGCCTCGTCTCAGACCTTGTGTCTGTCATCGAGCGGCACGACATGGTTGGTTTCGCATCAGTCGTCATTCTTCCTGGCGCGCTCGATCCGAATCAAAAGCGGTTGCGTGAGAAACGCCACGTCGTCGAGAAGGGCAGTTATGCCGTGGCGGTTGGCAGGATGCTTTGGCTTGTTGCGCGACATTGGCCAGATTTCCCGGAGATTGAATCAGTAAGCGTTGTCCTTGACCGGAAGCAAGGCTTCTACTCCAGGGTCGAGGAACAGTACGAGAAGGTCAAAGCAGAGATTAGGAGCCCAGCCGATGCGGCCAAGTTTGAATTGCCAATTCCAGGGGACAGCGAGAAGTTGAGTCCAATTCAGGCCGCGGACCTGCTCGCCTATGAGGTTTACAAGGAATGCGCTAATAGGATTCAAGGACGGAAAGTGAGCAAGGCCCTTGCCCGCCTTGCTGCGGCGCATCCGATATTCACGTCGGTTATGACGTTTCCCGGTTGGGTCGAAGCGAAAACCAAAGCGGAGCGCCGTGCTCTCATGGGGAAGGTTCATTCCCTTTGGGAGCCTCGCGGGCCAGTTCGCTCTCCTGACTCCTGGCCGTACAACGAATGGGGCTTCCCTGACCTATTAGAAAAGTTGAGGGCGAAACTCGCGGAGCGGCCAGTCGATGACTAGCGCCGACGGCTCGTGGGTTTGGGTGCTCCATGTGCCAGCACGCGATCCCGGATTGCGCCAACGCACGGTGCACCGGTACTAGCGTTTCGCCCGATAGACTGAGCTCCTGGGAACCACCCCAGCCTGTCATCGTCGTACTTCAGGTAGAACAAGTCGTTCGTGTCGTCGAGGTCGCCGGAGCTCCGGAGCCAGGTGGGGTGCGGGTCAGTGACAAGACGTGCGTTCGACAACGCCCACACGAAACTACACGCGTCCTTCGCCATCGCGGGTGTCCATCTCTGCGAAGGCCGAGTTGCGCTTACAAAGAGAACGCCAGGATTTCCAGCTATGCTTGCAAGCTGCCTTCGCGCGAGCAGTGATCCGATTCCTTCAGCGAGCCAGATTACGGCACCCACCTTCCTCGCAGAGCAGACTTCGAGCAAGTCTGCGGTGAGGTGCGACGAATGAACGAACCCAAGGTTGATTCCCGAATCCAGGAGCGCCTCCAGGGTCGCAACGGCAGCATTCTTCTCCCGATCTCCGGGTTGCCGGGATGGGAACAGGCCGACAAGTCGCGAACGCATCAGGCCGGAGTCGCCGACCAGATATAACCGATCAATCCCACGCCGGCGAACGATCATGGGGAACAAATCGTCGTCTTGGCCAAGGACTGTGAGGTCGCGCCCTCCTAGCTGAGCCAGGATCTCGGAGTCACCGCTGTCGCTCACGCGTTCGCCCGCTTCGCGGGAGTCCTGCGGTGCGAAGACGAGGATCTCGGCTTCGAGGTCGCTGAGGCGTTCGCGGATTAGCTCAGAAACGCGATTCCAGTCCAACTTCCCATGCCCAGACCCAAGGGCAGGAAGAGCAACGGTGACGCGCCCGTACTGCTTGAGGTACTCGCGTAATGCGCATTCCGGCCAATCTGATCGCTCGTTCCGGGGATTGTGATCACCTCATCGGAGCGGAGCGACGTTTATCTCACCCTTGCTTACACCTCTTAGCGTGATTGGATCGCGGATTGTACCCGGTTCCTCTCGGAGGGGAGCAGTCGTCGGGCCTGTGGAGCCTGTGGGCGGCGCGTGAGCGCCGTCCAAGGGACGGTGGGAAACGCGGAGCGTTTTCCACGGGACCGGCAGGATCCATGGGCCTTCGATCGGAGCGAAGCGACGGGCTTCATGGTTTTGGTTTTCCGTCGCGTCGCGCCTTGGCTCTGACTTCGCGCATCGAGTTGCCTTTCAGCTCGATCCGATGTGCGCCGTGGATCAGCCGGTCGCAGATCGAATCTGCGATTGTCGGTTCGCCGAGCGCATCGTGCCAAGCCTTCACGGGGAGCTGGCTCGTGATCAGGGTCGAGCTTCGCTCGTGGCGGTCTTCGATGACCTCGAGGAGATCCCGGCGCTCGGGCTCTTTGAATGGGGTCAACAGCCAATCGTCGAGGACTAAGAGATCGGTCTTCGCGAGACGGGACAGCGCGCGAGAATAGGAGCCGTCGCCCCGGGCCACAGCGAGCTCGTGGACGAGTCGCGCAGTGCGGACGTAGTACGCCGAGAAGCCGGAGCGGCACGCCTGCTCCGCAAAGGCGCAGGCGAGGTAAGACTTTCCCGTTCCGGTCGGCCCGGTGATCAACACGTTCAGCCGGTCGCGAATCCAACCGCACTGTGCGAGGGACAACACGACCTGACGATCCAGACCCCGAGGTGCACGGAAATCGATGTCCTCGATCGATGCGGCATGGCGCAGCCGCGCGCGCTGCAACCGCCGCGTGAGCTTGCGCTCCTCGCGATGGAGCCACTCGGCATCGACGAGCAGACCGAGTCGATCTTCGAAGGTGAGCTTGGTGTGCTCGGCCGAGCCCAGTTGCTGCTCTAGCGCGGTGGCCATCGCGGAGAGCTTCATGGCGTGCATCTTGGTCAGGGTCGGTTGAGTCAGCATCAGGCCTCCTCGCCGGCGTAGTAGCCGGCACCGCGGACGTTGTCGTGGACAGGAAGAGAAGAGATCGGCGGAGCGTCATCCTCGAAGAGCCGGCGATCAGCGCCGGATATCAGGATGTTCTTCACCGTCCGGTACCGGGGCGAGTCGAGACGTGCGGCCCTCACGCAGGCGGCTTCGAGGCGTTCATCTCCATAGGCCTTCCCGAGTCGCAGCAGGCCCAGACAAGCTCGATATCCCTGCTCAGGATGAGGCAGACGACGCATGATCTCCGCGACCACGCGTCCTGTGGCCGGTCCCGTCTTCTCGCCCCAGGCGATCAAACGCGACGGCGACCACTCGGCGTGGGCGCGATGGGCGGCCGGCATGTGTGCCGGGTTGGTCGCCGGTCGCCCGCGCCCCGACAGACGCGCGTGGGAGGCGACCCGCTGGCCGCGAAAGAAGATCTCGACCGTGGTCTGAGTGAAGCGGGCCTCGACCTTCTCGTGAAGAAGGTTGTGCGGCACGCTGTACAAGTTGTGATCGACGTCGACGTGGTAGTCGATATTGACGCGGCACGGCTTCCACTCGCGGATTTCGTACCGGTCTGCCGGCAGCGACACGAGAGCGGGCCGATCCAGCTGCTCGAAGAGCTCGCGCCGACTCACGCCCAGCTTCTTCATCGGGCGCCGGTTGATGACTTCCACGCATTCCCGAATCGCCGCGTTCAGCTCGGGAAGGGTGAAGAAGATCCGGTTCCGCAGCGCGGCCAGGATCCATCGCTGGGCCAACAGCACCGCGGCTTCAACTTTCGGTTTGTCCTTCGGGTGTCCCGCCCGGGCCGGGATCACCACGGCACCGTAGTGCGCCGCTAGATCGGCGTACGTCCGGTTCACTTCCGGCTCGTAGCGGCAGGGCTTCGTGATCCCGCTCTTCAAATTGTCCGGGACCCAGATCGCCGTCGATCCGCCGAAGGACTCCGCCATCCGGATGTGCGAGCCCACCCACGACGGAAGGTCCTGACCTTCAGTGGCCTCCGCGAAGATGTAGCTACTCGCGCCAAGCGCGGCGACGAAGAGCTCGACGGGTCGCTCCTCGCCGGTGCGCCGATCCACGAGGTGCGGTCTCTTCCCCGAGTAGTCGATGAAGGTCTTCTCGCCGGCTCGATGCACCTGACGCATCGACGGGTTGAGCTTCCGCGCCCACCGCCGGTACCGCTCGCAGAACTGGCTGTACCGGTACCCGTCGGGGTGCGTCTCGATGTACTCGTGCCAGAGCAGCTGCAAGGTCACGCCGTCGCGCCGAAGCTCACGGTGGACCCAAGCCCATTCCGGCAGCGCGCGTTCGCCGCTCGCCGTCACCGATCCAGCGAAAACGCGCGCCTCCAGCGCGACATCATCGAGACCCGCGGGAAGGGGCCAGCCCAAGCCGGCGGCCGCGGCCCGATGCACGTAGTCCGACACCGTGCCCACGCCCACGCTGCAGGCCTTCGCGATCGCCCGGTGGGCCAGCCCCACTTCAAATTTCAGACGGAGAATTTCGCGCAACTGCCTCATCCGTAGCCTCTTGGCCGCCATCCGGGGAGTCCTCCTTGGGAAGACCCCTGGGATAACAGGCCGCTACCGATGAGGCGGGATCCCGGTGATCACCTTGCCCGGAATGACTGATCACCATGCCCGGAATCAGTGATCACCATCCCGGAATCGATGATCACCTTCGGCCGGAATCAGCGATCAGCTTGGGCCGGAATTCGCACGTAACGCAACGAGTCCTGCCTCGATATCGTCGTAACGGGACTTCTGGCGCCAGTGCCTCTTCGTCGGAAAGTTGATTATCCAGTCGCCGCTAAGACTCTTCCAAACGTGGAGCTTGCCAGGTGCTAGCGTATTGTTGCTACACGCACGCTGGTACTCCTTGAACATCTGGGGATAACGGTCTTTGAACGCGAGCGCCAGGCCGGCACCCATAACCCCAACGCAATTTACTGTATTCACCCGGATGTCGGCCGGTGTGTCGAAAATATCGCCTGTGACAAAACGAAGCATGTATTCAGCTTCGCCGTTTCAACTCTTCGAGCATTCCATTTCGGAGAGCCTCGATCGCTGGCCGATGCTCCTCGATCCATAGCGTTGACACGGCCGCCATGTCGGCTTCGGCGAGCGCGACCAACATCTCCAGATCGCCCGGACTTTCGACAATTGTCGAGAGCTGCGCTCGATCTCTGCCCTTGCTAACAATGTCGCCGACAAGATCATGATAACAAACCAATTTGCCGAGCGTTCGAACAGACGCCTCATCAATCTCTTGCACTTCCTCGGTCAGAATTCGCCCGAGCATCTCGACTGACCGCAGTGGGTGATCAGGATCCACCTTCTGGATTCCGTTGTTGGTCGCCCAACGGCTCTTCGGACCTTCCCGATATCGTGCAGGTAGGCAGCGAGTTCAAGAAGAACTTGCTGGGGCTCGTCGAGCTCACGGAATCGCGGAGACTCTCGGAGCACTCTGACGACGTGTAGGGTGTGCTCACAGCAAGGCTCCGTATGCATTGGGCTGGCAGACTTCAGGCCAACGAGCTCTGCGGTTTCTGGCAGGTTGGCAAGCGAAGTCCTGAGGGCGTGGAGTAGATCGATGGGGGCAGGGAATCTCGCGCTCGGCGCAGGGCGTTCGAACTCCAGCACTTTCCGAATCGCGGAGTCATGTCGAGCTTTCGTTATCAATGGGCCCGCGACAAGGCTCTGCCTTGAAGCCTCGAGGAATTTCGTGAAGTAGTGTAGAGAATTGAAGCGAACAGCGGGAGGTTCTCGGTCGCACCGCTGGAAGGTCTTCACTATTTCGTCGCGAATTGCGGGGTTCCAGGCGATGATAAAAGCACGGTCAGTAATATCGAACCGCTGATGGATCAGTAACTCAGCCATGCGAGCCTGGTTCTGGTCCATTCCGAGGTTCCACTTCAGGGAGTCTATGGCGCCCCAATCGAGCGCGTCTAGTTGCTGCGGATCGGCGTAGAACCGCGGCGGGTCGTTGGTGTTCGCGGAAGCGTCAGTGAAGATGACATCTTCCCGCTCCACGAGTGTGAGCGGCACGCCGATGTACAGCAAGAGCTGCTGGTCGCAGTTCTTGCTGTTGACGACGGATAGCAGCATCGAAGAGCGCCGACACAGATAGAACGGGATATAGTCATGGACGACGCCCCCAGGCCCGCAGGGTACGGGAGTGCGAGATCTGCGGTCTTGAATGGTTGACGCGGCAATGGAGTGGTGGTTTACCCCTTGGCGCTTCTGCTCGTTTACCGAGAGGAGCCCCTTGCGAATAATTCCTTCCAAGTTCTCGATGTGCGTCAGGTGGTATGCGTGCCGGGACTTGATGTCGAGCGCCAAGAGCGACCTCCGTGCACACGCCGAAAAGACAGCCAGTCAAGGGTGTTGCTGCAACTCGCTGTACAGTCTGCTCCGCGAATAAGTTCCACGATGGCGGCGAGATTGCAGCACGTCGTCCATCGCCATGAATCTGACGCGACCGAAATAGCCAAAACTGAGTGCCCTATCTTCGGGGCTTCGAACGGTAGTGGCCTCGAACGTACGTTCCATCTTTTCGATAGTAGCCCTTGACGTGAACCGTCTTGGGTCGGCCCGTCGCTTCGCTGGCATCGCCGTAACACGAACCATTCTCCGCGCACGCCGGAGTTACCCCAACGTACGGTTCGTGCCTTTGAACCTGTGCTAGTTGCTCCTGCGTCAGGAGACTCCGGTCGCAGCTATAACCGTTCGTGCAGCTCCAGAGATTCCTCCCCAAGTCGGCGCGATGAACTTCGGCGAGCTGATCGGGCGTTAGGAGACTGCGGTCGCAGCCGTAGCCGTTCGTGCACCCCCACAGGTTCTGCTGAAGGTCGGTCTCCGCATGTGCGACCGAGATCGCACCGATGGCAAGGCTGACGACCGTTAGCCAAAGCCGGGCAGCTATGCTCATTGCACACCTCCAGCGTTTCTGGAAGCGTAGGTCGGTGGTTTCCAGCTGACCTGCCCCCCGTAACCGCACACTCAGAGTGGGAGTCTTTCGTTGCCGTTTCCTTTCGCGATCTGCGGGTCGGAGGGAGGCAGTTGCAGCCGACCGGAGACCTGCAGATCGTCGCGCGAAGGCCGCTGGGGTCAATCCTCCGAGTGAGCTATGGGGGCGGACGTGATTGTAGTCCTGTCGCCAGCATTCAATGGTGAAGCGCGCGTCGTTGAGGCCGGTGAACCAGTGTTCGTTCAAGCACTCGTCACGAAATTTCCCGTTGAAGCTTTCGACGAAAGCGTTCTCGATGGGCTTGCCTGGACGGATGAAACGCAGGTCGACACCGCGGCGATAGGCCCACGCATCCAGTACTTTGCCTGTCAGCTCGGGGCCATTGTCGAGAACGATGGCTCTAGGAAGACCACGCTCCACG
>JADMIO010970631.1_pt1 | contig 10675 bp, 10 predicted proteins | sample 8958161 | NCBI WGS metagenome assembly JADMIO01 (sample SAMN16585339, study PRJNA669376) | soil metagenome | isolation source: Crop rotation soil | place: USA: Cullars Rotation, Alabama | collected 2011 | reverse complement strand
AGGGAAACTTATCAATGTAGAAAGTATTGATAATTAATGTTTAAACGTTGATAAGGGGCGGTATAAAAAAAGGGACCAAGATAGAAATCTAGTCCCGCTTTAAAATCCAATATCCTATGAAAAACCGAAACGAAGATAGTGTGGAAATTACTATCCTGCAAGTTTTTTAGAAAGTATTTTATAAGTTTTTATATGTTATTTGTAAAAAATATAAATAATTTAACTCTTATTATATGATTGTTATAAACTTATAAATAATTTTTAAAATAATATATAAATTTTGAAAATTGGTTGATAACACAACGAAAAAAGAATATTTTAATCTGACAAGATAAAAAATGAATTATCAATCACTTAAAAAATGTTAAAATTTTGAGTGGGATTTGTTTCTAAAACCAACCCGTTTTTTTAGTTCTGCTTCTTCCTCCAAGGCCTAATGCCCCTAATAAGGACCGAACAATAGTTGTACCTGCAGTACGAACTATGCTTTTCACAATGGTGTTATTAGCTACTTTTTCAAACGTTGATTCTTCTTCTTTTTTACCCGCTTTAGCTGGTTCTTCAGCTTTAGATTTTTCAGCAGCCTCTTCCAGTTTGGATGTTAAAAGTTCGTAGGCACTTTGTGAGTCAATTACCTGGTTATATTTAGCAGCCAATTTTGATTTACTTACAATTGAATCGATTTCTCCATCGGTCAAAATATCCATCCTACTTCTTGGTGAGCATAACATTACGTGTGCCAGTGGAGTTGGAATCCCTTTTTCATTCAACATCGTAATGAGCGCTTCGCCTATTCCTAATTGTGTGATGAGGTCTTCAGTTTTATAGAATGTTGTTTCAGGATAATTTTCTGCAGTTTGTTTAATAACTTTTCTGTCTGCAGCGGTAAAGGCACGTAACGCATGTTGTACTTTCAACCCCAATTGAGCAAGTATGCTTGCAGGAACATCCATAGGGTTTTGAGTACAAAAGAAAATACCGATCCCTTTGCTACGTATCAATTTTACAATGGTTTCAATTTGTTGTAAAAGAGCCTCACTTGCTTCATTAAAGATCAAATGGGCCTCATCAATAAACATTACCAGTTTTGGTTTATCAAGATCACCTTCTTCAGGGCAACTGGCATATAGTTCTGCAAGCATTTGCAACATGAAAGTTGAGAACAGTTTGGGCCTGTCTTGTAAATCAGTTACTCTTAAAACACTTATGACACCTCTGCCTTTGTCGTCAATACGCATCAGGTCATCTACCTCAAAACTTTTTTCACCGAAGAAAACATCTGCACCTTGTTGTTGCAATTCTATCACCTTTCGTAAAATGGTTCCAGTACTTGTGGTAGAAATTTTCCCATATGTTTTTTCAAGTTCATCTTTTCCTTCATCTCCGATATACTGTAATACTTTTATGAAATCTTTCAGATCCAATAACGGTAATTTAGTATCATCGCAATATTTAAAGATCATTGCTACTACACCTCCTTGAATATCATTGAGATCTAATATCTTACTTAATAAAACTGGGCCAAACTCACTAACGGTAGCACGTAATCGAACTCCCTTTTGGTCGCTTAAGGTCAATAGCTCTGTTGTAAACTGAGCTGGCTTATACTCCATTCCTATTTTTTGATAACGGTCAGTAACCTTATCATTGATGCTACCCAAGGCAGCAATACCACTCAAATCACCTTTGATATCCATCAATAAAACCGGCACACTTGCATCACTCAAAAACTCACTGATCATTTGCAGCGTTTTAGTTTTACCTGTACCTGTAGCTCCTGCAATTAAACCATGTCGGTTCATTGTTTTTAAAGGGAGATAGATAGCGGCATCAGCAATAACTTCTCCATCTAAAATCCCTGCCCCGATCTTTACAGATTCGCCTTTAAAAGTATAGCCGTCTTTAATTGTTTGTATGAAAGTTTCTTTGGTAGCCATTGATATAAAATTTACGGGAAAGGTACAAATCGTACAGCAGAAAATTACATGCAATAACTTGAGAAATTACATTTTATCAAAAAATGCAATTAACAAAAAATTAGGCATTATATTCGTAGTATAATAAATGATTTAATTTTATTTGCTTATAAACTAGATAAAATGGAACCAATAAAACCAAAATTGCTGCTATGTGAAGATGATACCAACCTCGGTATGGTATTGAAAAATTATTTAGAGCTGAATGATTACGACGTCACATTGGAGAGAGATGGAAGACTTGGCCTCGCCGCTTTTCAAAGAGAAAAATTTGATCTATGTCTATTAGATGTGATGATGCCGAATATGGATGGTTTCACATTAGCTGAAGAAATTCGTGATATCAATCCGGATGTGCCGCTGTTCTTTTTAAGCGCTAAAACAATGAAGGATGATATCATCCAGGGATATAAATTAGGTGCTGATGATTATATTACCAAACCTTTTGATAGCGAAGTTCTGTTACATAAGATCAAAGCGATCTTAAAACGGAATGAAGAATTACATAAAGAAGAAGTGAATGCAGAGTTCGATATGGGTAAATATCATTTTAATCCTCGTCTCCGTGAATTGAGTTTTGATGGAAAGCTAATCACACTGTCTCCAAAAGAAAGTGAATTACTTAAAATGCTTTGTGAATACAAAAACGATCTTTTACCAAGAGAGGTTGCTTTGAAAAAAATATGGGGCAGCGATACTTATTTCAATGGCAGAAGCATGGATGTATACATCGCTAAATTGCGTAAATATTTAAAAGACGATCCAACCATTGAAATAGTAAATATTCATGGTAATGGATTTAGACTGGTGGCTGCTTAAAAAATTATATATGATTATTAAAAAAGCTCAAAGAAATTCTTTGAGCTTTTTTAATAATCATTTTTTGAATTACGAAAATAAATTACCCGGGCCACCAAACTTTGGCATCATTTTACCCAAATGCGTATATGCCTTCTCGGTAGCTTCCCGCCCCCTTGCGGTACGTTGTATAAAACCTTCTTGAATTAAAAAAGGTTCGTAGACTTCTTCCAATGTTCCGGCTTCTTCACCAACTGCGGTTGCTATGGTTGTAATGCCAACAGGCCCCCCTTTAAATTTTTCAATAATGGTAGAAAGTATTCGATTATCCATATCATCTAATCCATGCTCATCTACATTCAATGCCTTTAAAGCATGTTGTGTTATACCAATATCAATGGCGCCATCATTTAGCACCTGTGCAAAATCTCTCACTCTTCTTAATAGGCCATTGGCTATACGAGGCGTACCCCTGCTTCTTCCGGCAATTTCTTTAGCTGCATCAGTTGTTATGGTCGTATTTAATATTCCTGCAGAACGTAAAATTATTTTTTGCAATGTTTCTGCATTGTAATATTCTAATCTTGATTTAATACCAAAACGTGAAAGTAAGGGTGCTGTCAACAAACCACTTCTTGTGGTAGCTCCAACCAAAGTAAATGGATTCAAATTGATCTGTACACTTCTTGCATTAGGGCCACTATCAATCATAATATCGATCCTGAAATCTTCCATCGCAGCATACAAATATTCTTCTACCACATTACTCAACCGATGTATTTCATCAATGAATAAAACATCATTGGGTTCAAGATTGGTCAATAACCCTGCAAGGTCTCCGGGTTTTTCGATAACGGGTCCACTTGTTTCTTTAATATGTACACCTAATTCATTTGCAATGATCCTGCTCAAGGTGGTTTTACCTAAACCGGGAGGGCCATGAAATAAAATATGATCTAAAGCTTCGCCTCTTATTTTGGCAGCTTTAATAAAAACTTTTAAGTTTTCGATAGTTTGCGCCTGCCCCGTAAAATCAGCCATTTCGCTAGGACGAATATTGTTCTCAAACTCCTTATCAGCAGCACTTAAAAATTCTCCTTCAGTATTTAAATTGGGATTGGACATGCACTTTTTTTTATCTATTTTGTAAAACTAAACATTAATCATTAAATAATTGGTTTATGAAATGAGCCATAGTAAAAGTTGATGTCAACTGAAAAATGCTTGTAGGCGAATTCCATGTGACCAAAATCAAAAAAAATAAAAACATGAAAATCGGAATAATTGGCTCCGGTGTTGTCGGACCGGTTTTAGCCACTGCCTTTTTAAAGGAAGGCCACGATGTAATGCTGGGATCGAGAACGATCGATAAAAAAGAATTAGTGAAATGGAAAAACGAAAATCCAACAGGTAGTATTGGAACATTTAAGGATGCAGCACAATTTGGTGAATTACTTATTTTATCAACCGGCGGAAGCGTTACTGAGAATGCGATACAATTAGCAGGAGTTGAAAATTTTTCGAACAAAACTGTAATTGATACTACTAATCCAATTGCCCAGGCTCCTCCTATAAATGGCGTATTAAAATATTTCACTGATGTGAATGAATCACTAGGAGAAAAAATTCAAGCGCTTCTTCCTGAAGCACAAATTGTAAAGGCGTTCAATAGCGTTGGTAATGCATTTATGTATAAACCTGATTTTGGAGGAATAAAACCAACCATGTTTATTTGTGGCAACAACGACCAGGCTAAAAAAAATGTAACTGATATATTAGATTCCTTTGGTTGGGAGACAGAAGACATGGGGAAGATCGAATCTGCCAGAGCAATTGAACCCTTATGCATGCTTTGGTGTATTCCCGGAATTGCTAAAGGACAATGGACCCACGCTTTTAAATTACTTAAAAAATAAAAATCCCCTCTTCAGATGAAGAAGGGATCATTTAAGTGAATACTCAAATCTAAAAAATCAAGAACTTATTTTGCTTTTACGTTGATAGCTACTCTACGGTTTTGTGCTCTTCCTTCAGGAGTGGCATTATCCGCCAAAGGCCATTGTGGGCCATATCCTTTTGCACCTGTAATAGAACTAGGAACAGTGCCTAATTTTTTTAATTGATCAACTACAGTTTCTGCTCTTTTTTGAGACAAGACAACATTCGCAGTAGAATCTCCTGTATTATCTGTATATCCTCCCAGTTTAAATTCTGCAGTAGGGAAAGCTTTGATAATAGTCGCCATATTCTTTAATTGAAGCATTGAAGTTGAATCTAATTGACTTCCGCCTGTCTTAAAACGGACATTGGTAAACTCAAACCAATTGCCTTTTGCAGTATCCACTTTTGCATTGCTGTCCATTAAAAATTGGTATAATCTATTTTCTGTAGAAGTTTCACCTATGGTTAATTTACCTCCATTATTAGGAAGGTCAATGGTAACATCTTTACCGGCATCATAGATCCAATCCTGTGTTAGAGAATCTAATTTACCAGGAATATTTTTTACGTTTGTAACGATTTCTCCTATAGTTGATTTTGATGAATCTGAACCTTCTGTAGCAGTAGGAGTGGAATTACAACCTTTACCCATTAAATAATATGCCGCCAAAGCAGCCAGTGTCAATAATAGCAAAGGCAAGAACCATTTTAATCCTGCACCTGTTTTTTCTGAAGTTTCATTAGCTACATATTTTGCACGAGGAACTGTATTCATTTTTTCAACGTCACTAAATACACTGCTTAAATTTAAACCTGATGGTAAAGCAGTTTTTAAAGTATTTTTTTGGTCAGCCATAAAAGAAGCAATATCACTACCAGTTAAATGATTGGCAGTAATTTGTTTACCCAAAAGCCCCAAAACCATTGGAGTTGCCATACTTAACAAAGAGGTGGCGGACGACGACTTGATACCGGAGTAATTTGAAATAAGGCTCGTTAATGATTGAATTTTATTTTCGCTGAAAAGCCCTGATAACATAGCCGCACCTTTATTTAATAAATTGCCGCTATTGTCATTACTAAAAAAGCTACTCAAATTATTTAAAAAGCCAGTATTATGAGTATGAGCTTGCAACGCAAGATTGCAAACAGTATTAGCTCCGCCGTTATTGCCTGCTTTATCTGCTAGTCCGAGTACTAAAGAAGGTAAGATACCACCTATTGCTTTGGATACTCCACTTTCGCTTTCGCCTAAAAAAGAACTTGCTTTGCTAACCAACTCGTTGGTAATTAAACTCTTGGCAGCAGTTAATAAATTGAATGACATTTTTTGTAAGATTTAAACGTTTAGTTAAAAATTGTTTTACTAAGAATTTCTAAAAGATAGATTATCACTAAGAATGGTTGCATGCTCTAAAAAAAAACTGACCTCCCACCCCAGCATTTCGCCACTAATCATTAGCAACTCTTGCGATTATGGCTACTAGGTGTAAATTTGTATGTAATGTTCAAACGCATATCAACATATTGGATCTGTCAGTTAATGGGCTGGGGCTTATATGCAGCTATTACGGTATTTTTTTACCTGACACTTTCTATTCGTAAAGTCGAGCATTTTTATTTATTGATCCTGATCAGTATATCATTAGGCTTGCTATCCACTCATATTATGAGAACGGTGATGAAGTATTATAAATTCTTAGAAAAGCCTATCAAAAAACAGATCATCTCTTTTATTTTAATTACAATTGTTTTTTCAATCATTTACGCATGTACAGATGTAGGTGCAGAAAAATTATTGAATTTAAGGGGGTATGTTGATCCAAATATTTCATTATTGAATGAAATGATCAGAAGTATTATCAATAGTTTCTTTATTCTTTTTATATGGAACCTTATTTATTACACTTATCATTATGTTGAGCGTAACCGAAAGCAACAGGTTGATACTTTAAAACTTCAATCGCTTGTAAAAGAGCTGGAGCTTAAAACGATCAAATCCCATATCAATCCACATTTTATTTTTAATGCATTAAATAGTATCAGGGCATTGGTAGATGAAAATCCGCAACGGGCGAGAAATGCGATCACAGAACTCAGCAACATTTTACGCAGCAGCATGCATGCTGAAAAATTAGAGACCGTACCGCTTGTAAGAGAATTGAATATTGTGAAGGATTATCTTGCTTTAGAAAAAATGCGTTTTGAAGAAAGATTGATGATCGAATTAGATATTGATGAAAATACTTTGGAACAACCTGTACCACCAATGATGTTGCAAACATTAGTGGAAAATGCGATCAAACATGGTATCAGCAAAAAAATAAATGGCGGTAAAATAAAAGTGAGCTCTGGCTTTGTGAATAATCATCATGAATTGGTCGTTCAAAACTCAGGACAATTGAATGGGTTTATTAATGAAGATGGATTTGGAGTAAAGAGCACACAGAACAGGTTGAATTTATTATACCAGGGAAAAGCTACTTTTGATATTAAAAATTTAGATGCTGACACAGTTGAATCCAGGATCACTATGCCAAAAAATATTCTTTAAATAAATTTACGTTATGCCAAAAGCTATCATTATCGACGACGAAAGGCTTGCAAGAAATGAATTAAGAAAATTATTACAGGACTTTCCTGAAATTGAAGTAATAGACGAAGCAGCCAATGCTACAGAAGGTATTGAAAAAATTGATGCTTTAAACCCTGATCTTATTTTCTTAGATATTCAAATGCCGGGCAAGACAGGCTTTGATATGCTTGTTGAATTAGATAAAGCGCCCCATGTAATTTTCACTACTGCCTATGATGAATATGCGTTAAAAGCTTTTGAAGTAAATGCATTGGATTATTTAATGAAACCAATCGAACCAAAAAGATTGGGTGATGCTTTACATAAATTAAAATTAGCTGAAGAAAAAGAATTGGCTGCACAACAGGCTTTTGGCAGAGGTATGCTGAGTGAAAACGACCAGGTATTTGTGAAAGACGGAGAACGTTGCTGGTTTGTAAAATTATCTGAAGTTCGTTTATTCGAAAGCGTTGGTAACTATGCAAAAGTTTTCTTTGCAGGCAACAAACCACTTATCTTAAAATCTTTGAATGCCTTAGAAGAACGTTTGGATGAAAAAATATTTTTCCGTGCTAACAGGAAACATATTGTGAACATGCGTATGATCGAAAAAATTGAACCTTACTTTAATGGAGGCTTGTTATTAGACCTGCAAGGTGGTGAGAAGGTAGAGGTGAGCCGCAGACAGGCAGTTAAGTTTAAGGAGATGATGAGTCTTTGATCTGATTTGGAGATTTGGAAATTTGGGAATGTGACGATTTGAAAATTTCACGAACGTGATCAGATCAATTCCCATTTTCATATAATCTCAATCTGTTCTTAACAGCAGTTAATTCATTTTGCAGGTCGTCTATTTTATTCAATAAATTAAATACCGCATCGATGCCTTCAAAATTAATATCCAGTTCATGATGCATGCGTATCATTTTTTCAAGAAGGCCGATATTTTCTTTTGGTAAATAATAGGTCTTCTCAATAGTAGTGATCTGTATCAATCCATAGTCATTCAAACCTGTAAAGAATGACATCTCCACTTCATAGTGCCTACACAATTCTTCCAACGGTATAAGATCATCTATATTCATGATTGTCTTAATTTTTTTAGTTCATTCAATAATTCTTTTTCTTTTTCTGTAAGATGAGTTGGTAATTTTATTTGATAAGTGATGAACAGATCACCAAACTCACCTTCTTTTTTATACAAAGGAAAACCTTTGCCTTTGAGTTTTACTTTTGTTCCGTTTTGTGTTTCTGGTTTTACCTGCAACTTCACTTTACTATCAAATGTTTCTACCATTATTTCGCCACCAAGCAAAGCTGTGTACAGATCAAGATCTACATGGGCATGTAAATTATTATGCTCATCCAATTTGAATTTAGTATGATTTGTGATAGAGAATTGAATGATCAGGTCTCCTTTAGGACCGCCATTCACCCCTTCGCCACCTTGTTCTTTTATCCTTATTACCTGACCGTTCTTTATCCCTGCAGGTATTGTCAAACGAATATTTTTTCCATTAACGGTTAGCGTTCGCTGATGTGTGGTGTAAACATCTTTCAGATCTAAATGCAACTCAGCGTTATAATCCTGTCCTTTGAATTTCACACTGCTCCTTCCACCGCCTGATCTTCCAAACATCGATGCAAAAAAATCAGAATACTCTTCGTCATCAAATCCTCCTGATGAGAAACCACCCTGTTGTTGTGCTCCTGAAGATCTTCTTTGCTGGTTGGCCTGTTCAAATTGTTCTGCATGTTTCCAATCGTTTCCATACTGGTCATATTTTTTTCTGTTCTCTGCATTGCTCAACACTTCATGTGCTTCATTGATCTCTTTGAATTTTCTTTCTGCTTCTTTGTCGTTGGGATTTAGATCGGGATGATATTTTCGTGCCAATTTCCGGTAGGCGCTTTTGATATCTTTTTCGGAAGCCGTTTTATCGAGTTCGAGTACTTTATAATAATCTATGAATGCCATGGCTCTTTAAATCGTTTGTAGTGATAGGACTCTTTAAAGTTACGAAACATTTATTGTGTCGAAATGAAGGGATCTTTATTTTTTTGAACTGGTAAAAGTTGCACCTTTTATTGCAGATTCTATTTCGTTTAGGCTATCCACCGAAAAACCATACCTTCCGGTTATATTAAATATTTTATTCTTCGGTAAAAGAATTTTTAAAGTCACCGGTCCAGTTAACCATTTAGTTAATCTGAAATTCTTACTTGTAATTACTCGAACTTGATCTAGATCAAAAATTTTTTCTTCATTAGCAGAAAGTAAACTAGACAATTTAAAAATTAATTTATTCGTGGAAGTATCTATTCTAATTTCGCCAACATGATATTGAAAAACCGTATCACTAAGTTTCATAAGAAACATAACTATGGCTATAATCCAAATATTCTCTGGATGCAAGATGAAAATTTGAAAAATAAAAGAAGAACAAGTGCTGAAGATGTAACCATACGCTTAGATAAAAGTCCCACAATGGTATGCGGCACAAGTGAGTGACACAACGATGTTCAATCAGGGATATAAAGCTAGTTACAAAAAATCAACCCACGTTCACGGGTACACTATGTACCGCAGCAGCTATTTCTTTTATAAGAGAAGGATCTTTTTCGATGGCGTTACCAACAACAATCACATCGGCACCGGCCTTGCAATTGAGGTAAGCTTTTTCCGGTTCGATGATACCACCTCCGATGATCAAAGGCACGGAGATATTTTGTGCTACTTTTTCGATCATACTTTCGGGGATGGGACGTTTGGCACCGCTGCCGGCATCCATATAAATTAATTTCATACCCAGCATTTCCCCGGCCATGGCTGTACACATCGCTATTTCATTTTTATCTGCAGGCAATGGACTTGCACCGCTGATATATGATACAGTTGTTGGCGCTCCTCCATCTACTACCATATAACCGGTCGGCATAATTTCCAGTCCGCTTTTTTTAACGAAGGGAGCTGATACCACGTGCTGACCAATGAGTAATTCGGGATTACGTCCGCTGATGAGTGACAGGTACAATAATGCATCTGCATACTTGCTTACCTGCGATGGGCTTCCGGGAAACAAAACGGTTGGAATATTGCAACTGCGTTTGATGAGTTGAAGACATTCATCTAAGTAACTGGAAATGACCAAACTGCCACCTACTAAAAAGTAATCGACCTTGGCAGCCACAGACAGATCGATCAGTTGTTCCATATTCTGATCGTTCACTTTATCAGGATCAATCAATACGGCAAATGATTTTTTGCCAGCTCTTTTCCGCTCAACTAATGAATTATGTATACCTTTTATCATCAATACTTTTTCGTTCTCTGCAAAAATGTAGTTTTTTTTGCTTTTATTAAAATTAAAGATAGTAAACCTCT
>JADMIO012731310.1_pt1 | contig 10676 bp, 11 predicted proteins | sample 8958161 | NCBI WGS metagenome assembly JADMIO01 (sample SAMN16585339, study PRJNA669376) | soil metagenome | isolation source: Crop rotation soil | place: USA: Cullars Rotation, Alabama | collected 2011 | reverse complement strand
CTTTCCCGAATGCGTGCCCGGTTCGTCATTGCGTTTCGATTGTCGCAGCGGAGTAACGCGGTTCTTCGATCACGTCGTCGTCACCGGTCGGTAACGTGAACAGCACGCGCGTGCCTTTTCCGTTGCGGCCCGACTCGATCCGGATACTGCCTTCGTGCGCTTCGACCAAACCCTTTGCAATCGCGAGGCCCATGCCGGTGCCGGTCGGCTGCCGGCTGCGAACGTCACCGTCACGCGTCGCGCGGAAAAATTTATCAAAAACTCGCTCACGCAAATCAATCGGAATGCCCGGTCCTTCGTCTTCAACTCCCATTTCGATCACTTCATCACCGGCGCGCCGCGCAGTGATGCGAATCGTCGAGCCTTTTGGCGAATACTTCGCCGCATTTTCGATGAGCGTATACACAACTTCACTGACCGCACGTTCATCGACACGCACGCCCGGCAACTCTTTCTCAACTTCCAGCTCGACGCGATGATGGCGCGTGATCGACTCCGCTCGCAACAACGCCGCGGAAATGATCTCATCGACAGCACCCCAGCTTCTGCGGAGGTGCAACTCACCCGCTTCAATTCTCGCCAGCTCAATCAACCCGTTGATGAAACGACTCAACCGATCGCTCTCTTCGTCGATCACTTCCATCATCTCAACTCGCGACTCCGCGTCAAGCTCGACCGGCGGCTCAACGCGCCCGCGCACTTCGTCGAGCAGCGTGGTGATCGAAGCCTTGATCGACGTGAGCGGCGTGCGCAGATCGTGGGTGACGGCGTCGAGCAGCGCGGATTTCAGTTTCTCACTCTGTCGCAAAGCCTCCGCGTGACTGGCTCGTTGAAATGCATCGCGCAGTTCTGCGTAGAGTCGCTCGATCTCGCGTCTGCCGGCTTCGGCTTCTTCCGCCCGCCGGCGCGCGCGCGCAGAGAGCTGACCCGCAGTAACAGCGGTGACGAGAAAAGCAAGCAGGGCGATCCAGTTATCGGTCGCTGCGATTGTGAAAGTGCCGAACGGCGGCAGGAAGAAGAAGTTGAAACACAGCATCGCGACGATCGAGGCTGCGAGCGCGGGCCAGCTACCCCAGCGAGTCGCGATGAACAATACGTTAAGCAGCAGCGCGAGCGACACGGTGGCCGCATTGACGTGCGCGCCGACGATCTTGAGCAGCAGCGTCAACGCGCCGACACTCACCACCGCCACCACATACCCGGCCCACTTCTGGTCCAACACCGAGCGCTGCATGCCGGTATTGTAGCTCGACAGATTGCGCAGATTCTATGGCTTGTTGCCCGTGGCGATCAGCATTTGGGTTGGAAACTTCATCTGATTGGCCGGAAAGAACTCTTGCACCGCCTGCTCCACTTCAGCCGCAATCTGTGACTGCTCGGCCGCGGGCAGTTTCGCCAGCTTGTCTCGCAACGTATCGGATGTTTGCGCGCGCAGCTCCCAAAACTGGCGCGCCGAGATCGGCGCCTCGATGTCGAAATCAACAATGCTCTCTTCGACGTCGACCGCGCCCGCCTGTTTCATGACGTTGATAAGTTTGCCCGGTTCAGCGAAGCGAAACGCATTGGGCGCATCAGGATCGGCAGCGGGCGACGGCACGTGCTGGTCCAGCACGCGCGTGACGAGGTGACAGAACGGATTGACTTCGCTCTTGCCCCAAACAACAAACGCAAGACGACCATTCGGCCTTAGCACGCGCAGCGCCTCGCGCAGCGCCGCGACCGGATCGGGAAAGAACATCACGCCGAGCCTGCTGACAACTACGTCAAACGAGTTGTCAGGAAACGGCAATGAATCCGCCGCACACTGTTGAAACTGCATGTTCGTCAACCCGCGCCGTTGCGCCTCCGCGCGCGCAGCTTCGACCATCTGCGCTACGCCGTCGGTGCAGGTTACCGATCCTTCCGGTCCAACTACTGCCGCAATCGTGAGTGACGGTTCGCCCGCGCCACCGGCGACGTCTAACACCGTTTGTCCTTTGCTAATCCCGGCGCGCTCGATCAAAGCACGCGTCAACGGCACAAACATTTGGTGCAGAGTATCGCTGTGTTTGGTCCAGTAGCGCGCAGACTCTGTCCATACCTCTAACATGTTGTCGTTCATATTTGGTTATTATCATCGGGAATTCGATGAATGACAAAACCAAACGCAACCTTCTCAACCCTCCGAGACTCTTCACGACGTCATGCAGAGACAATCAATGTTGAAGATCACAAAAATTGTTCACTCAGATCGGGAATACACACCGCAATTGGATGGTTCGATCAGTGATCACTGAATTGATCGACAAGTAAACGCTCCGCTCTTTGTGGCTGAACCACTCAGGAAGTGTGAAGCCACAGAAGGTTGAGTTCTATCGAGCCATGCTCGAAGCAACACGGCTGCGCAGAGAAAGCCGCAGCTATACACCCGCGCCCCAGGCGCGAAAAGGAATATCATGAAATATATCGCACTCAAAAATCAGTTCACGCGTCGCCTAGCGCTCATCGCATGCAACGCTGCTCTTGCCTTGGGATTGATGGTCACGCTACCGCAGTTGGCCCAAGCCCAAAGCGTCACACCACCAACCGTGCCGGACAACAAGCTACAGGTGGAACCGGGGAACGAGGCGTTCCTCCTGGGTCACGCCACCGGCACCCAGAATTACGTCTGTAAGCCTGCAGGCACCGGCGTCAAGTTTGTACTCTTCACGCCGGAGGCCACCCTGTTCAAGGACAATGACGACAGACAGATCATCACCCACTTCTTCAGTCCTAACCCGATCGAGCCCAACACTGACGCAACGGTGGTGGCCAACGGCCTGGTTCGCGCCAGTTGGCAGGCCCGGGACAGCAGCACAGTGTGGGCCAAGGTGCACCAACCCGATGGCGCGCTCACCGTCGACCCGAACGCGATTGCGTGGCTCCTGCTCGATGTGGTTGGAACCCAGGACGGACCCACTGGTGGCCACACATTGTCCGATACCACCTTCATTCAGCGGGTGAATACAACTGGAGGTCTCGCGCCGGCAACCGGTTGCACGTCTTTAAGTGACCTCGGTAATACGGCGTTTGTGCCTTACACCGCGGATTACTACTTCTACCGGAAACAGCACGGGAACAATTAGGATTTCACAAGGTTGGAGGAACCGGACGGCACACCGTCCGGTTCTCTTCCCATCCTGTCTTTAAAGAACTCGCCTTAACGCACGACGACTCAGCTCAGCCGTCAGCCCGTACACGAGATGTGAAGCGAGCGAGTAAACGTGCGTTGATACGGGATACTCGGTTGGTCCTTTTGCAAGGCCCAGCAACGGCACGGAGATCTCATCGGCGAGCAACCAGAAGCCGGCGCCGAACGGCAGGCCCGCCGCAGTCGTTACTTGCGGCGTAAGTTCTGCGAGTGCTCCATACATGCCGCCGGATAAAGCGCCGAAGGCGTAATGAACAGCCGCGCCCGCCGGCTCCTTTTCATTCTCCTGCAACTCGTGACCGAAGACCCCTTTCGAGATCACCTCGGCAGTTTTGACCGTGGCGTTCTCCTCGTCCTGTGAGTCCTGGTGCTGCTCCCCTTGCGAGCCGTCGCTCGGTTTCAACGACTGTGCGCCGTGCGGTTTGTCGTCGCCTTCCGCGATGCGAGTCCACGCGGCTTGAAACTGGTTCATGGTCCAAGAAGCGACAAGACCGCCGGCGAGTCCGGCCACCATGCCCTTCCAAATACTTGGCTCGTGATCGCGCATGTGAATCGTCCTTCCTTGTTTAGCGTAGCCTGTCTAAGAGAACTTTGGATTGCCCGACTTCCGAAGAGTTTGCTGATACAGAGCGCCACGCGGCGAGTGCGGCGAGTCCGAGTCCCGCGATTAAAGAACCTGTGATCAGCGGGTGCTTTGACGCTTTTGTATACAGACTCGATTCGGCGACGTGTCCGTTATAACCACCACGCTCTTCGCCGTCTGCGGTGGGCGCGTACAGACTGTCTTCCCGCGCGGGCGGCTTTTGTCGATCAGACTTCTGCACGTCAAACATCATCGCTCCGATCATCTTGTCTGTGAGACGCGGCGCGAGGTGGCCCGCTTCGGACAGCACCTTGCCGCCGCCACCGACGTACAAATCACGTTCGGGATGTTCGGCGCAGTGCAGGATCGCTTCGGCGACGAGATCGGGCGCGTAGACCGGCGGCGGGTTCTGTGGCTCGACCGGCATCAGGTTCTTCGCGTGACGGGTGTAAGGCGTGTCGATCGCGCTCGGCTTGATCAGCGTTACTGAAATCGGCGCACGCTCCTCCTCGAGCTCAAGACGCAGCGCATCGGTGTAACCTTTGACCGCGTGTTTCGTCGCGCAGTAAGTGCCCTGGATCGGAATGGCCACGTCCGAGAGAACGCTGCCGACGTTTATCAACGCGCCGCCTTGTTGTTTCAAGTGTGCGCAAGCGACCATCGAGCCGTGGACCACGCCCCAGTAATTCGTTTCGAATAGACGGCGCTGATCCTCGAGTGATTGATCCAATACCGGTCCATAGATCGACACGCCGGCATTGTTGACCCACGTGTCGAACCCACCGAACCGTCGAATCGCTTCATCCGCGATCTTCTTTACGTCCTTAAACAGCCCGACATCACCGACGACATAAGTCGCTTCACCGCCCTGTGCATTTATCCCTTCAGCCACCTGCCGTAGAGCATCCTCATTCCTCGCATTCAGGACCACGCGCGCGCCGCGTTCAGCCGCTAGTCGCGCGGTGACGAGCCCAATTCCGGACGATGCACCGGTGATGACGATTATTTGGTCGGCGAGTTTCTTGAGTCTGATGGTCATTATGGTCCCCTGTGTTCGAGCGTGGAGTTTCCTCGCGTGCAAGTTCGTTGCCACGTCATTTTGTTGAGGGTTTTAGGATGTGAAGGCAAGCGGATGTATGTGTCTGATACGCAGAAGATTTATCCACAGATTACGCACACTTATACGTCTGCGTAATCTGTGGATGGCCTGGAGTACGGTCTAGCGAGCTTCGAGTACCGACAGAATATTTCCCGCCGGATCTTTGAACCACGCGATCGCAGCCGGGCCGTGTGGACCACGAGCGATGCCGCGTTCGTCAGTCTTGATATCAGGCAGATTGTAGTGTTCAAGAGTCACGCCCAGGCGGGTGAGCTCGTCCACTGCTGCATCGATGTCGTCCACGTGAAAATTCAGGACGGTGAAAGAGGCCGGGGTGTGGTCTGGTTTGGGATACAAGAAAACGGTGTTGTTCGCGGTGTGAAGCTCGAGTCCTTCCGGTGTTTCGGCACAATCGAGTCCGAGTATTTGACTGTAGAAGTCTTTCGCCTGCTTCAGATCCTTTACCGAGAAACTCGAAAACGTCTCGGCTTCGCTGAACATGCTTAATGCTTTCTTGCGTCCTGGCGCTGAGGCCGTTTTTGCACTCATTACAAAATCCCCTTTCAGTTAAAGATGAACTATTAACACATAATCGACTTTCGAGCGTGTCGCGGTTGGTTGATTTCGTTGTTGCTTTTTAGTGACAGCAGCCGAGAACTCCGTGAGCGAAGATTAAAAAATTTACACCGTGACGATGGTAATCTCACCGGCCCTTCGAGCAACTTATTTACGCGTTAGGGTTGTGTAAGGAACCGTAGGAGGTGTTCCGAACATGTTAAATAGTTATACGTATCGGGCGGCGCTGGCCGCGTCTGAAAGCATTCATTGGCGCGTAGAAGACATCATCGGAGGCGACAAACGACTCAATTTCACCCAGCCTTTCATGCCCGAATCGCTGGCCCAAACTGAGCCGCTCACGTTTCTCTCCACCGAAGAGAAACGAATTATCAATCAAATCAGAGGCAATGCTTATCTCTGTATCTTCGGACTCGTAGAAGAATTCATTCTTCCGTTCGTGCTGGACCATGCCCGGCCGCAACTGCGCGGTGACGATTTCCGGGCGCGCGCGTTGTTGAAGTTCGCGAGTGAAGAAGCGAAACATATTCAACTCTTCAAGCAGTTTCGGATGGAATTTGAAGACGGCTTCGGCACGCTCTGCAACGTCATCGGGCCGGCCGAGGCGATCGCAGCCGCAATCCTGGCGCACGATCCACTCGCGATCGCGATCACCACGCTGCACATCGAATGGATGGTGCAGCGTCATTACCTCGACAGCATTAAAGACGATCACGAACTCGATCCGCAGTTCAAGAGCCTGCTCAAACATCATTGGGTTGAAGAAGTGCAACATGCAAAGCTCGACACTCTGATGGTTGAAGCACTCGCAGCCGAGCGCAGTGAAGAGCAGATCATGAGCGCGGTTGAGGAGTACCTCGAAATCGGAGGTTTCCTCGACGGCGGACTCCAGCAGCAAGTTGAGTTTGATCTAACCAGCTTCGAGCAGGCGAGTGGCCGCAGGTTAACGGAGACTGAAGCGGCGGAGTTTCGGCGCGTGCAACTGCGAGCGAATCGCTGGACTTATCTCGGCACGGGCATGACGCACGAGAAAGTGCTCGAGACGCTCGAGTCGTTGACACCGAAGGCGCGGCAGCGAATTGAGAGTATTGCGCCGGCTTTTTGCTAGATGAGTATATTAGCCACGGATCACACGGATTTTATCCGTGACATCCGTGGCTAAATATTTACTTAGTGGCATGAACGTGCAGTGTCAATACGACGTTGTCGCGGACCAGATTGTCAGCGGGACCCGCGTAGGTGATGCCGAAGTCTTTCCGGTTGATCGAGAAACTACTCTCGACAGTCGCGGCGTCGGGCGTCACGTTGATCGTGGCGGGAAACGTGATTGACTTCGTCACGCCGTGCATCGTCAGGTTGCCGGTCACGGTGTGAGACGCGCCATTCTCGCCGCCAGGCTTGATCGCGGTCGAGACGAACGTCGCTTCCGGATACTTCGCGACCTCGAAGAAGTCGGCAGTCTTCAGATGGTTGGTCAGTTTTGGATCATCCGCCGTGATTGAATCAGCCTTGATCGTGATATTCACACGACTGTTTTCAGGACTGCCGGCGTAATCCACCTGTCCCGAGAAATTTCCAAACGAGCCGTCGTGTTTCCCGGTTACCTGCGAACCGATAAATTCGATCTTCGAATTCTGTGGTGTGATCACATACTTCTGACCCTGTGCCGCGGGCGCGGGCGAAGCCACTTGCGCCGCCTCACCTGTTTTCGCCTTTGATTTGTCGGCAGCGGGATCGTTGCAAGCAGTGAAAAATATCAACCCTGAGAGAATGGTAATCGCGATACCTTTGCGCATCGTGTTCTCCTTTGTGATACAGAATTTTAATTGCGACGAGCCGGCGTTTGGGCCACGACAGCGGATATCTTATCCCACAGATCACACCGATTTATAAACAGCCCGTGTAATCTGCGTGATCTGTGGCTACAATTGCGCGTATGTTTCATGACGTTGCCGTGGTCGGCGCGGGCGTGTTTGGCGCGTGGAGTGCTCATCAACTGAGACTGGCCGGGTCATCGGTGTTGCTGATCGACGCTTATGGGCCAGGAAATAGTCGCGCCAGTTCGGGCGGCGAATCGCGCATCATTCGACTCGGGTATGGGCCAGACGAGATCTACTCCCGCTCGACCCAACGATCATTTCCGCTCTGGCAGCAACTGTTTGAAAACGCGGGGCAACAGTTGTTTCAGAAAACGGGCGTGCTCTGGCTCGCGCGCGAGCACGATCCTTACTGCGCAGCCACCCTCGCCACCTTACGGCGCCTCAATGCGAATATCGAACGGCTGGACGGGGACGAACTGGCCCGGCGCTTTCCGCAAATCGAACTCGGGCCAACCACGTGGGGCATACTCGAACCAGATTCGGGTGTGCTGCTGGCGCGACGGGCAGTGCAGGCCGTTGCCGCACAGGCGCAGGCGAATGGGGTTGAGTTTCTGGCGGAGGCAATCGCGCCGCCGCAAGCTACGGCTGGAAAACTCAGTTCGATTCAAACGATTTCCGGTCGGGAGATTACAGCCGGTCAGTTTGTGTTTGCATGTGGGCCATGGCTCCCGAAACTGTTTCCTGACTTACTCCGTGATTTGATCCAGGTGACACGGCAGGAGGTGATCTTCATCGGTGTGCCGCCGGGAGATAACAGTTTCGATCGGGGCGTGATGCCGGCCTGGATCGATTTCAACGACCTGGTCTATGCGTTGCCGAATCTCGATGGGCGCGGGATGAAGATCGCGATCGATGCGCATGGAGAAGAGTTTGATCCGGATCGCGGTGAGCGCGTCGTTAGCATGACCGGATTGAAAGCAGTGCGTGAGTATCTGGCGCAGCGAGTGCCGCGCCTTGCAGATGCGCCCGTGACGGAAACGCGCGTTTGCCAGTATGAGAACACGTCGAATGGCGATTTTCTAATCGACAGGCATCCGCTGTTTGAGAATGTGTGGGTGGTTGGTGGTGGCTCCGGGCATGGGTTCAAGCATGGGCCGGCAGTTGGTGAGTACGTTGCGCGGATGATTCTCGACCACGGCGGCAGGGAACCGAGATTTAGTTTTCAAAGTAAGCAACGCGTGCAAAACCGAGAGGTTTATTAGACACGGATTAAGGCGGATGAAAATCTCGATCGCGATGTGTACTTACAACGGCGCGGAATTCCTGCCCGCGCAGTTGCAAAGCATCCTCGGCCAGACACGGCCTCCCAATGAGATCGTCATCTGCGATGACGGCTCAACCGATAACACGCGGGCCTTTCTGGAGCAGTTCAAAGAACAATCATCGATCCCGGTCGCGCTGCACTTCAACCAGCAAAACCTCGGCTACGTTAAGAACTTCGAACAGGCGATCACGCTCTGCACCGGCGACGTCATCGCACTCAGCGATCAGGACGATGTTTGGCGTGCCGATAAGCTCCAGGTTTTCGAGACCGTGCTCAACCAATCGCCATCCGCCGGTATCGTCTTTTCCGACGCCGCCATCGTCGATCGAGATCTGAAGCCGCTCAACCGCCGTATGTGGGACGAGGTCGGCTTCGACGCACACAAGCGCAAGCTGATCCGCACGGGCCGCGCGCTTGAAGTGCTCATCACCGGCTGGACCGTCACGGGCGCGACGATGGCTTTTCGTTCGGGCTTTGTGAAACCATCGCTACCAATTCCTGAGGGGATAGCGATGATTCACGACGGTTGGATCGCGCTTACTATTGCCGCCGTCGCGGACGTCGTGGCCGTCGACGATCCGCTGATCCAATATCGACAGCACGCGCAGCAACAGATCGGCGCCCCGGCACGCAAAGAAATCGCTCCCGAACTGCGCGGCATGCAGGGTATGGAGACCGCTTTTCGTCGCCGTAACAGCAGCACTGACTTGCACAAGATTCTGGAAACACTCGAGACGCGGCTGCTCGCCCACGCCAGTGATTACGACACACGCAAAGCACTTTCGTTTGTCAGCGACTACGCGTTTCATCTGCACGTTCGCGCAAACTTGCCGCGACGGCGACTGAATCGCGTGCCCGGCATCCTGCGTGAGCTGCTGAGTCTCCGTTATCACGAATACGCGAACGGTTTTAAGAGTGCCGCGAAAGATTTGGTATCCTAGCCGCAAAGAGTTTTAGCCACAACGAAGCACAAAAAGCACAAAAGGAAATTTCTGAGTTTACTGATGCCGTATGACCTCTCGATAATTATCGTCAACTGGAACGGAGGTCGACTCCTAACTCGCTGCATCGAAACCATCGTCAGCTCCGCTCCGAAAGCCACTTACGAGATCGTAATCGTCGACAACGCCTCCGCCGACGATAGCCTCGACCAATTGCGCGCGAGCGACGTGGCCGCACCCATGATCGAGAGCGAACAGATTCGCATCATTCTGAACTCCGAGAATCGTGGCTTCGGTACGGCCAACAACCAGGCGTTCGCAGTTGTCGATTCGCCTTACGTGTTTCTGCTAAACCTCGACACGGAAGTGCCGCCCGGCACGATCGACACGCTCATCGCAAAGCTCAAATCCGATCCAAAGATCGGCGCCTGCGGGCCCAAGCTCTTGAATACTGACGGCTCGTTGCAGGTGAGCGCGTACTTCAATCCGCCGAGAGTCTGGCACACGGTGCTTTCGCAGTTATGGCTTTATCGTTTGCTGCCGCGGCGTCTCAGGGGCGAGTTGTTACTGGGCGGGCACTGGAACCACGATCGCGAACGCTCGGTGCCGATGCTTGGCGGCGCGGCAATTATGGCGCGCCGCGAGATGATCGAACAGGTCGGCGGCTTCAACGAGCGCTTTCACATGTACGCCGAAGACAACGAGTGGTGCTGGCGCATCACGAAGGCAAACTGGCGTTTGCTGTTTGTGCCCGAAGCGATCCTGCTCCATCACGGCGCGCAAAGCTCCGGGAAACGCTGGTCACACGTGGATCAGATTCGAGTGCGTTTGCGTGCGGGTTTCAAATTTGAAAGCGAAGTGTTGCCGCGCTGGCGCGTCGCCGCGAATCAACTCGCAAACTACGCAGTCGTGACAGTGCAGATCACAGGCCGCAAGCTGCTGGGGATACAGCATCCTGAGTTACAGGTGATCAAAGACATGTATCGCGAGCACTTGAAGCGCGCGCTCAGCAGCAACAACAACCACCGTTAAGGCTTGGTAGCCGTGGCGTTGTAATCCTCGAGCAGTTTCTGCGCGCGTGGGCTCGGACTGATGAGCGCCAGTTTCTGCGACCAGTCGTAACCACTGAACACGCCCACCACCTCGCCGTTCGAGTTGTAAACC
>JADMIO010991115.1_pt1 | contig 10676 bp, 5 predicted proteins | sample 8958161 | NCBI WGS metagenome assembly JADMIO01 (sample SAMN16585339, study PRJNA669376) | soil metagenome | isolation source: Crop rotation soil | place: USA: Cullars Rotation, Alabama | collected 2011 | reverse complement strand
GCAGCGCGTTCGACAGATCGCGAATGAAGAACCGCGGCATGTACTGGATCGTGTCCTGGCGAATGCCGTCGATGCCGGTCATGCCCACCCACCACAACGCATTCTGAATCTCGTAGCGCGCGACTTCCGGCTCGTCCTGGTTCATGTCAGGAAGATCGTCACTGAACCAGCCGTCGAGCGTGTTGCGAACTTCGATCTGGTTTGCGTGCGGCGAAAGCAACGCGGCGTTGCGAAATTTATTGAGCTGGTGCTGTGCGAGCGTGCCGTGGAACCAGTTTGGAAGCGGCGGATCCCTGACCCACGGATGCTGCGAGCCGACGTGGTTCGCTACCTGATCCTGAATGACTTTGATCCCGAGCGCGTGCGCCTTTTGGACCAGCTCGCGCAACGTCGCGAGGTTGCCGAAACGATCTTCAACGGCGTAGTAATCGATCGCGTGATAGCCGTGATAGTAGGTGTTCGGGCACCAGGGTTTGTCGCAACGGTTCACGCCGTTCCAGTTGTCGTACCACGGCGTTAACCAGAGCGCGGTGACGCCCAGATCTTTCAGGTATGGAAGATGGTTGATGACGCCGCGCAAATCGCCGCCATGAAAGCTGCGCGGGTTGTTGCGATCGTTTGCTTCGGGTGGAGAGTCCTTCGGCGCATTGTTTGATGAATCACCATCAGCGAAACGATCTGTCATGATCAGGTAGATCACGTCGTCGGTCGTGATGCCCTGAAAGTTGTTTTGCGTGTCGAGCGGCGCTTCAAGTCGGAACGGGATCATCGTGCTTCCAGTCGCACTCTCGACCAGCAGTGGATACGCGCCCGGCCGCAACGAAGGACTGATCTCGACATCGACAAAAAGATAGGCGCCTCTCTCATTAACCGAGACTCCGGACGCGCGCAGCTCCGGATTCAAAGATCTCACGTGCGCGCCGCGGAGATTCGAGCCGCGCACCAGCAGCCTGACCGGATTGATCGAGTGTTTGGCCCACCATGACGGTGGATCGACTTTCGTGACGGAAGGAGATTGAGCAGCGACGGACGCTACAAAAAGCAAAAAAGCGAGCAGTGACCAGCGTAGGGGTGTTCGTCGTTTTGGCAATGGTTTCAATTTTTTCTCACGCAGCGGCGCGGCGGCGCAGCGGTTTCTTTTCGTTGCGCCGTTGCGCCGCTGCGGGAGAAATCAATCTTTTGGCGCTCGCGGCCTGGTGCTGTCGCCGGCCGCAACGACCGGCAGCGGCGGCAGGGTCTCGCCATCCTTCATCGGCGTCAAAGGCGTGGCGCCGTGCCGGTTGACTTCGTCCAGACGCTTGAACTCCGCCAGCTCTTTGTCAGCCTCGTCCTTTCGCTTCAACCTCGAGTACGCGAGAAAGAGTTGGTAATGCACGCCGGGATCCTTCGCATTCAATTCGATACCACGCGTCAGCAACGGCACCGCCTCTTCATATCGCTTCAACTTCACCAGCAGTCGCCCGAGATCGTGATACGCCGGAAAACTTTTCGGCTCGAGCTCGATCGCGCGCCGCAACAAGCGCTCGGCCTCGACGTTCTCGCCACGCTGGCTCGCGATATAACCGAGGTTCCCGAGCACGTCCGGATTGTCAGGCTGTGACTTCAGCGCCTTCTGAAACGCTTCGACTGCAAGGTCATACTGCCCTTCCGCACGCGCAGCATAGCCGAGCAGGAAATACAGATTCGCGAAATCGGGATAGTGTTGCAGCGCAGTCGTGAAAACATCACGCGCACGCTCGTAACGCTGCGCCCGCACATTCGCCACGCCGAGACGCAGGTAATAGACAAGCTGACCCTGCGCCTGCTCGAGCGCCTTTTCGTAAAACGGGACCGACTTCTCCGCAAGCTGCCGCTTCAGCAACTCTTCACCGATCATGAAGTTGACTTCAGGAAAGACGGGCCGTAGCTCGAGCGCTTTGGTCCAATGCATCAGCGCCGACTTCGTATCGTCCTGCGCCGACGCGATCAATCCGAGACGGTAGTACGGCTCCGCTTCACCGGGTTTCAATGCCGACGCCGACGACAAAGCCTGTTTCGCTTCGTCGAGACGATCGAGATTGTAAAGTGCGAGGCCGAGGTTGTAGAGCACTTCGTACGTCTGCGGCCGCAACTCATTCGTGCGCTGAAACAGCCGCACTGCGGCGGCGTACTGGTGCGCTTCCGCCAGGCGCAGCCCCAGAGTGAAGAGCATCCGTGGATCCTGGCCCGCGGCTTTTTCCAAAAGGGGGACCGCGCGTTTGTAGTCTCCGCCGGCTGCGTACAACGCTCCGAGGTTGAAGATCGCACCCGCGTGTTTCGGATCTATCCGCAGCACTTCTTCAAACTTCGCGATCGCTTCGGTCGTGCGATTCGTTTTCGCCAGCAACACACCGAGATTCGATAACGCGCTCACGAGCTTCGGTTGCAAACGCAATGCAGTGGCGTACTCTTTCTCGGCGTCGGCAGTCGCGCCACGCTGATCGAGAATCACACCCAACAAACTGTGCGCTTCGGCATTTCGTGGATGACTCGTGAGGATCTGGCGCGTCGCGGCTTCCGCCTCCGCGAGCTTCCCAGCCTGGACCAACGCGCCCGCCTCGCTCAACAGCGTATCGGCATTCGACGCGGTACGTTGCGGCGCACCAAATGCCGTTAGCGCCAACGTAAGCAGAAGTAGCCCGCGAAGCGGGAAGACGGAAAGCTCGCGAAGCGGGAAGACGGAAAGCTCGCGAAGCGAGCGACAGCATAAAGCCTGGGGCGCAAGCCCCAGGTTACCAAACAAAAAAAATTTCGAGCCCGCGATAGCGGGCGAAAGCAAATACATGATGAGAACGATCACATTATCTGGAGCTGTCGCCCGCTTCGCGGGCTTAAATTGTTTTTATTTGCGCCTGATCCTGGGGCTTCCGCCCCAGGCTTTATGCTGTCGCTCGCTTCGCGAGCTTTCCGTCTCCCGCTTCGCGAGCTTTCTGTCGCTCGCTTCGCGGGCTTTCCGTCTCCCGCTTCGCGGCTTAAATGATAATCGAGTGGCACGAATGATACGCGCCACTCGACAACCAAACAAAAAGTAACGTTAGAAAATGAACCGGAGGGAGAACTCCATCTGCCGCCGTCGCTGCTCGCTCGTATCCCGCGCAAACCCGTCGACTGGATTCGTGTTGTTGAAGTCGCCATTCGGGAACGAACGATTCACACGGTTCAGCACGTTGTAAGCCGAGAAGCGGAACTGAATGTTGAACGCTTCACTGATCGCAGTCACCGGGAAGTTCTTGTACAGAGACGAATCCCAGTAAAACTGCGGCCGGCCGCGGAAGACGTTCCGGCCCAACGTTCCAATCTTCGGAGGGTCCGCGCCGCCGGGAAGAACATTCGGATCTCCCGGAAAAACTTTGGTCGTAGCACATCTAAACGCGCTGCGATTAAGCTCAAAGCCCAGATCCTCCAGCGCCTGCGTCGGATTGGGATCGCCAATGAGATCCACGCGCCCGCCATTACACGTGACATTGAATACCGGCCCACTCTGCCAGGTGACGATGTTGTTGAATTGCCAGCCACCGACAACCGCGTCGAGGCCCTTGTTCATGTCGGCGCCATAACGCCGGTTACGACCGATCGGCAGATCCCAAACGTTCGAGAACGTGAAGCGGTGCCTGACGTCAGTATCGGAATTGCCTCGTTCGAGGTCAGGCCGTAGAGGATCGTCCGGACCACAATCGCGTGGCCCGGCGCCATTGGCGCATACACCGCCCGGAGCGTCGTCGATGGAATGCGCCCAGGTGTAAGACGTCAGCATCGATAGACCCTTTCCGAAACGTTTCTCGAGCTTGCTTTGTAACGCGTTGTAATTCGAGTGACCACGGTAACGTGTTGCTACGATCGGGTTTGGAGAGCTGATATCAGTGAGCACGACTTCACGAGAACCTGGCCCACCCTGGTCGTTTCCAGTACCAATATTCTGAAGCACCAACAGGTTCCTGCCAATCGAACCGACGTAGCCAACTTCAGCGAGCCAGCCGGGCCGGAACTCATCCTGGATGGTGAAATTGTACTGATGATACATTTCGTCCTTGCGATTCGGATCGGTGAAAAGAATCGTGCCACCGGCCGGCGCAGGGAAAATCGTGCCCGGCGCCGCCACCGTAAACGGCGCTATGGGAACTCCTCTATCGAAAGGATTGCGCGACAGGAAAAAGGACGGACATCCCGACGGAGAAGTTATCGGCGTACAGCCATAGATCCCGGCTCCGGTGCCCGGATTTGCAGTCAGCGGCTGAGTGAGGTTTGTATCCACTGCATACAACAAGCCGTAACCGCCGCGCAGCACCAGAGTCTTATCGGCCTTCAAACCGCTGTAAGCAAACCCGATGCGTGGTCCAAAGTTGTTCTTATCGGTGTTTGAGAGATCCCGGCCACCCGGTGCGTTATCGCCGGCCATGATCATTGTCTTAGTGGCGGGATCGAAATTGCTCTGCAGGTCAAAACGCTCCGTCGGCGCCGTAAAGAGGTCGTAACGCAGACCGAGGTTCAAAGTCAGATCCGTGTTGACCTTCCAGTCGTCCTGCACGAAGAACGCCATCTCTTTGGTTGACTGGTAGTGTGGACCACCCGGATCGCCGCGGCCTACGAAACCTGGCCGATAACCGAGCAGAAAATTGGCGAGGGCCGAACCCGTATCATTTGGTCCAATACCGTTGTAGTTGCCATTAACGAAACCGCTCTCCGTGGTGCCGTACTGGTAGTTGCCCTTTGTGCCATTGTTGCGACCACCGTCGTAGACACTGGTCTGTCGCACGCGATAATCGCCGCCAAACTTGTAGGTCGAATTGCCTTTGACCACCGTGACCGCATCCGCAACGTGGAAGTTATTTGAAAGAAAGTAGAACGGACCACCATCGCCAGTGAACTCCGCCGCGCGGTCTGTTCCGTTTAACTCGTCGACAATACCCACCAAAACGATACCGCTGGTATTGGGGCTGATATTGATATTGGGCGCGCCAAGTTCGGCGGAAATCGTCGGACTGAATCCGCCCGTGCCGTTCACACCCGTGTTGAAGATACCGATCGACACGCGGGTGTAGCCGAAGCGCGCGTCGTTGACCACCGATGGCGATAACACATGCGTATCGCCCATGGTAAATCCCTTGCTGTCGCCAAACTCGTCGCCGGCGGATGGACCAGCCGGCAGATCGTTACCAGTTGGCGACGTGCCGAGCGGGAAGAAGTTATCGCGCTGGCGCGCCGTATTCGATTTACTGTAACGCGCAAAGAAGTTGTTCTTCTCGGTGATCCGATGATCGATACGGATGTCGTAGCTGTCGACGACCGCGTGCTCCTTGCGGTTCGTCTCGAAGTTGCGGCCGATGCCCGCAAGAGTCGGCAGCGGGAAAGCATTCAGGTAGTTTTGCGCAAAGGGCGAAAACGCGCCGCAGGTCGCACAATTGCGCAGGTCGTTACCGGGAATCGGAGTGCCGTTTGGAGCGAAGATGGTGCCAATCGGCGCGTCGACTGTACCACCTCCGGCGACCCGGTAATGGCGAACCGTTCCTGGTTGCAACAGCTCGCCGAAATCACCAACACGCATTCTTGCCGTCGGCACGGGAACGCCGAGCGGATCACCCGCGCCGCCAAAGATCGGGGTGCTGTTTCGCTGCCCGTTCAGCGAGAAGAAGAAGAACGAACGGTTGCGGCCGTTCCACAACTTCGGTCCACCTTCACCGAAGTGCGGCAGGAAGATTGGACCACCAACCGTCCCGTAGAAATTATGAGTTACGTAATTCGGCACGGGCGGGGAAGTGGGATCGTCAAACTTCGCCGCCGCCGCGCTCAGGAAGCGACCTTGATAGACCTCGCCTGCCGTCCCGTGAAAATCGTTGCCACCCGATTTAAAAGTCGTCGAGACAATGCCGCCGCCGGCGCGTCCGGACTCAGCCGAAGGAACGCTCGTCTCAATCTTAAACTCGGCGATCGCGTCAGGTTGCGGATAGATCGCGATCTGGCCAAACTGCGGTTCGTTGTTATCGACGCCATCAAGCGTGAAGTTATTGTTCGTCGGGCGCGCGCCGTTCACGACCATCACTGAGCCACCCGACTCGCGGAAGCGCGTCGACTCGGTGTTGTTACGACCGCCGCCGCCTTCGACGAAATTGCCGCCGCCGCCGAGCAACCCGAGGTTTGGTCTGACAACGCCCGGAGACAATTGCGCGAGGAGAGTAAAATTGCGCTGGGGTATCGGAAGATCAGTTACTTCCTTGCCGGTGATCAGATCGCCGCGCACACTCGTTTCGGTTTCAACGAGGGGCGCTGATTCCGCGGTAATCGTCACGGAAGAACTACTCGTCGCGACGCTCGCAAACTTCACATCGAGCGGCAGCCGTGCATTCGTCTCTACCTGCACCGCTTCAAACGTCACGGTTTGAAAACCGGGGGCCTCGACAGTCACGTTGTATGGACCAGGCTCGAGATTTGTGACGGTGTAAGTACCGTCGTCGCTCGTGTCAGTGGTGCGAACCTCGCCGGTCTTGGTGTTCGTAACTTTGACCTGCGCTTTGGCGACGAGGGCGTCGTTGGGATCTTTGACGGTGCCGACAATCGCGCCTTTATTGCTCTGGGCCACAGTGGAGATAGTGGAAGTTAGGATCAGCAGTGCGAGCAGCAGTAGCTGCGCAGAAGGCTTTCTCATTTTCTCGGTCCTCTAAAGCTGAAAAGCGGATAAAACGGCGTGCAAATACTGATACCAAGTTGCAGAACTTAGTTTGTTGTCTCAGCGAACGAAGTTTTTAGTATAGATTTTCGGCCCTGTCAACAGTTTTTTCAGAATTATTTAGCCGCGGATTAGCGCAGATATACGCAGATCTGATCAGCGTTTATTCGCGAAAATCCACGGCAAAATCTTTAGGCGGCGAAGGCGGCGGCGAATTTACTAGCCAGGACCAGGCTGATGGCGCCGCGCAAGGTGGGGTTTTCGCCCAGAGTCGAGGGCAGGATGCGTGCGGAAGGCAGACCGCGGCGGACGCTGTTTCCGATTGTTTCCGTTAAAGCACTCTCGATCAGGTCCCAGGCGCGCGCGATCTCGCCGCCAACCACGACCGCCTCAGGACTGAACCCGATGATCAGGTTCGAGATGCCAACGCCGAGCTGGCGCGCGGTTTCGACGAGGGCGGCTTTTGCGTGCGCTTCACCGGCGAGCGCGCGATCGACAACCTCGATAAACGTCGTCTTCGGAGACGCTCCGGACAATTCCAGATAACGCGCAATCGCAGCGCGCTCTGAAGAGAAAGCTTCCCAGCAATCGTCGCTGCCACAGGAACACGGAACCGGCGCGCCGCTGCCGATGACCATGTGTCCAAACTCGCCTGCCGCGCCGCGCTGGCCGCGATATACCTGACCATCGAAGATGATTCCCGTGCCCACGCCTTCGGCGACGAGGACGAGTATGAAATCGCGCGCGTTGAGGACTTCTGGTCGGCCAAACCACAGTTCAGCGAGTGCAATTGCATTCGCGTCGTTGTCGATCACGACCGGCAAACCGACGGCGTTCGAGATCATTTCCGAGATCGGAAGATCGCGCCAGAGGAAGTAAGGAATGTAGAGCGCCGTGCCGGTTGACGGATCGACGAGGCCCGGAAGACTAACCCCGACGCCCTCGATCGATCCTTTGTAACGTTCGGTGAATTCGCGTACTACGTCGATCACCTGCAAGAGCGTCTTTTGAGCATCAGTAGGAAATTCTTCCTGATCGATTACACGGCCGGCGAGATCGCTGGTGGCGATCGTGGTGCAGGTCGGCGTGATCGCGACGCCGAGCGCGATCGGGCCGGCGGCCCGCAGCTTCAGCATCGTGGGCCGGCGGCCGCCGGTCGACTCGCCTTCCCCGACTTCCTCGACGAGCCCTTCGGTTTTCAGATCTTCGACGATGGCTGAGATGGTGGAGCGCTGCAGATCGGTTTCGCGTGCGATCTCGGCGCGCGAGATCGGCTCGCGTTCGCGCACGTAGTTCAAGACGATCTGGCGATTGATGTCGCGGATCGTGTTGAGTCGCGCTGCCTGCGCTTTTCTGAGATCGAGTCGTCGCACGTGATGTTTACGTCAGTCTTTTACAAGATTAACAGGATTTACAAGATTTACCCTGAGTGATTGTGATTACTCTATCAACGCCGGGGACGTCGAACGATTCGACGCTGCCGTCCGGCCATTTGATTTCGAGTTTATCGATCTTTGTCGCGACGCCCAAACCGAAGTGCAGTGTCATGTCGTTCTGCGAACAAAACACCGCGCCGCTCACAACATCCTGTCGCTGTCTCATCGCGCCTGTCGTCACGTAGGCCGTGCTTCCGATCGCATCGCGCGGGCTCTTCTTCGTCACGTCGCCGATCAATCGCAATCCCAGCCAATGACCACTCGTCGCTGCGACATTGCGCAACACGACCGGCTTCGCGTCGAGATTATTGATCACGAGATCAACCCGGCCATCGCCGTCGAGATCACCGATCGCCAGTCCGCGTCCGGTCCACGCATTCGCGAGCGCATTGCCCGGCGGCGCGCCGATGCGCTCGAACTTGCCCTTGAGGTTTCGAAACAACAGCGCCTGTTGCGCGTAACTCGTCCCCCACTGGTGTTCATCCACCGCCGGATAAACGTGACCATTCACCACAAACAGATCCAGCCAGCCATCGTTATCGAAATCGAGAAAACTCGTGCCCCAGCCGAGAAACGGAATCGACACTTCACCAAGCCCTGCCTGGAACGTCACATCAGTAAAGTTGTCATCGCCGTCGTTGTGATACAGCGTGTTCGAATCGTCTGAGAAGTTGGTGATATGAAAATCCACGCGCCCGTCATTGTCGTAATCGCCAACCGCGAGGCCCATCCCGGCTTGCTCGCGCCCGTTCTCATTCAGCGCCAGGCCTGACGGATATCCGACTTCTTCAAACGTGCCGTTACCTTTGTTGACGTAAAGCTGGTTCGGCGTCGAATCGTTTATGACGATCAGATCGAGCAGCTTGTCGTCGTTCACGTGCACAAACGCAGAGCTGAAGCCATAAAACTTCTCCGTGTCGCTCACGCCCGCCTTCACGCTCACGTCTTCATACGTGCCATCAGGCTTCTGGTGATAGAGCGTGTCGGATTCACCCGTCAGACCACGTGGACCACACATCACGGGGGCGCCGCGAAACTGGCAGTAGTTCTGACCGACGCCGCCCGGTTTGTTGACTTCACTCGGACTCGGCGGCAGGTGCGCGAGATCGATCTGCACGTAACCCGGGACGAAGAGATCGAGACGGCCGTCGCCGTCGTAATCACCCCACGTTGCGCCCGTGCTCCAGCCTTTCCGCGCCACACCCACTTTCTCTGCAACATCAGTGAACGTGCCGTCGCCGTTGTTGCGATAGAGACGCGACACACCGAAGTTTCCGACAAACATGTCAGGGCGGCCGTCGTTGTTGTAATCACCGATAGCGACACTCATTCCCCAGCGCTCGTTTGCGACTCCGGCTTTTTCAGTAACGTCTTCAAACTTCCAGTTGCCGAGATTGTGATAGAGCGCGGCGCGCGGAGATTTCTCTTTGCCACGCAGCGCCGCGGCTGTCGATCCGTTTACGAGATATATATCGGGCCGCCCATCGGAGTCGTAGTCAAAGATCGCGACGCCACCGGAAGGTGTTTCAAAGATGTAGTCTTTAGCCGCTTCTCCCGAGCGGTTACGGAAACTTGCGAGGGACGTTTTGTCGGTTACGTCTTCAAAGATAACGGGCGCGTTTGCATCCGTGATGCCGGCGGTGCGACGCGAAGTGTAGGTAGCGGGCGCTCCGGTTGAAGCGCCGCCCATCGGCTGCTGAGTCTCCGGTTTCTTTGGCGGCTCCTGAGCCAGCAAGGCAAATGGAACCAGTAAAACTACAGAAACAATCAGTTGGCGCATCGCTGTTAATTACTGCGCAGCGATCACGACATAGTTTTTGCCGTTGTAAAGTCGCACGCCTTTCTCGTCGGCTGTCATCATCAAGGGGCGCGGTCGTTTTAGATCTTTGTCGTTGGTGATCGCGACTGACATCAGATCTTTTCCGGAAAGATCGAGCACGGTCAGTTTGCCCTCATTCGCAAAACCAAAACCGTAAGCGCCCGGTTGCAGTGACTCGCCGTTGAGCGTGATTGGAGAATCAGTGATCAGGAAACCGACGTACTTCGCGCGCACATCAGCAGAGTAACCGGATGTGTCGACGAGACCGGAGATCACGTATCGGTTCTTGCCGAAGCGCGCGGCGGCGGCGTTGCGCATCTGCGTTGGTGCGCTGAGGCCCTGGAAGTAAAAGCTATTGGGAACAACGCGTGTTAATTCCGGGCCGGTCAGGACTGCGGCTTGCTCCTGGGCCACAGCCGAGCCGGCGGCCAGGAGCAGTGCGGCAATAAGAGAGAAGAGCGTCAGGGAACGTTTCATTCGGATTCACCTCGCGGCACACAATACTCTCGGAAACGCGCGCGAGGCAAATCGTCTTTTGAATATAGGTCGGATACGTCCTACAAGACCTATTGTCCGTAATTCTTCAGAGCGATCTCGATGCGCTGAGATTTCGCGTGCTTCTTGTTCGTCCAGATCTGTCGTCCGGTATCAGCAGTTAACCAGATCTGCGAGAGCGCATATTGATCGCCGTATTTCTCGAACACGATGCGCTCTACTGCGTTTGGATCGTTCGAGCTATTCG
>JADMIO012753049.1_pt1 | contig 10677 bp, 12 predicted proteins | sample 8958161 | NCBI WGS metagenome assembly JADMIO01 (sample SAMN16585339, study PRJNA669376) | soil metagenome | isolation source: Crop rotation soil | place: USA: Cullars Rotation, Alabama | collected 2011 | reverse complement strand
CTTTCCCGTGTACGCGAGCATCAAGAACGATGTCTGCCTGTCGTCGATGTCCGGTGGCACCGATCTCTGCGCGAGTTTCGTCGGCGGCTCGCCGACGCTTCCAGTGTGGCGGGGTGAGATCCAGTGCAAGCTGCTCGGCATGGCCGTCGAGGCGTTCGACGAGGAAGGGCGTCCGTACCCGCCCGGCAGCGGTGCGCGCGGGGAGCTCGTCTGCACGCGCCCGTTTCCGTCGATGCCGCTCGGCTTCTGGAACGATCCGGGTGACGCCAAGTACCGTGCCGCGTATTTCGAGCGCTTCCCCGGCGTCTGGACGCACGGCGATTTCATCGAGATGACGGCGCACGGGGGCACCATCATCTACGGCCGTTCCGACGCGGTGCTGAATCCGGGTGGCGTGCGCATCGGGACTGCCGAGATCTACCGCCAGGTCGAGCAGCTCGACGAAGTCGTCGAAAGCCTCGTCATCGGGCAGGAGTGGGACAACGACGTGCGCGTGGTGCTGTTCGTCCGGCTCCGCGACGGCATGACGCTCGACGAGCCGCTCGTCGCGAAGATCAAGCAGCACGTGCGCACGAATACGACGCCGCGGCACGTGCCGGCCAAGGTGCTGCAAGTGGCCGACATCCCGCGCACGAAGAGCAACAAGATCGTCGAGCTGGCCGTGCGCAATGTCGTGCACGGGCGACCGGTGAAGAACGTCGAGGCGCTGGCGAATCCGGAAGCGCTCGACTACTTTCGGAACCGGCCGGAATTGACGGTTTGAGCCGGCCGCCGGCAGTCACGATGACGACCGATCGCCGGACCGGCGGCGTCGAGATGAGGGCCTGCCTGCGGCTGGCGCTACGAAGTCGGGTTCGCGGGCGCCCCGCGCGGTTGCCGTTTTCCAGAGCGGCATTCGAGATCCTGGGCGAACGGCTCCTCGGACGGTGAAGTAGGAACCACCCGAAGTCAGCGGAGAAGTTCGCTCCGTTCCATCATTTGGCGTCGTTCGCGCACGGGATCCGGGCAAGCGGCGTCGGCAGCAGCTCGACGACGAATCCCGGCGGAGGCGAGTCGAGCGATTCGAGAAAGCTGACGAGGTCCGCGACCTCGGCGTCGTTCAGCTTCAGCGGCTTCAGGATCCGCTCGCCGTCCGCGTGCAGCCGGTCCTCGTCGAGATCGGAGTAGTGACGGATGACGTCGGTCAGCGTCGCGAGCGATCCGTTGTGCATGTAGGGCGCCGTTCGCGCGACATTGCGCAGCCCCGGAACCTTCCATTCACCGAAATTCTTCGGCTGCGGATCGACGTGGCGGGTCGCGATTCCGGTGGCGCGCGCGGGGTCGTCGTTGTGACGACCGAGCTGGTTGAACGGATCGTCGCGCACGCGCCGGATGCCGTCATGGCGGCCACTGTCGACCTTCCCCGGTGCGACGAAGAACGGAATGCCGACGTCGGCGAACTCACGGTTCGAGAAGAGCGGCCCGATGTGGCAGACGTTGCAGCGCCCCTTGCCCACGAAGATCCGCGCGCCCCGCTGCGCCGCTGCCGGATAGCGCGCGGCCGCGTCGCGATCGCCGGCCGCGAGCGCATCGCGAAACCGGTCGAACGGTGTCGGCATCGAGACCAGCGTCTCCTGGAACGCAGCGATCGCCTTTGCGCCGTCGGCCGCCCCCGTGTCCGCATCGACGCTCGCGGCGTCCCGGCCGAAGACCTTCCGATAACGGCACGACAATTCCGCATCGGTCGACAGCAGCTCGGCGAGCCGCGTCAGGGCGATCCCGTGCTCCCGCGGATCGGCGAGCGGCCGCAGCGCATGGGCCCACAAGCTGTCGGCGCCGCCGTCGCGTCCGAACCAGCGCTGAAATCGAACGTCGAGCAGCGACGGCGAATTGCGATCGACCGGCGCGATTCCGGTGCTCGTCTTCCGCCGGTCGGAGAAGAGGGCGGGCGGCATGTGGCACGACACGCACGCCACCCGGCCGTTCGCCGACAGCCGGCCGTCGAAGAACAGGCGCTGGCCGAGCGCTGCCGCTTCACGATTACCCGAGACGCGATTCGACGGATCGGCGACAAGGGGTGGCGGCCACGGTCCATGTGCCGATAACGCGCGGCGCTCGGCGTCGGAAAAGTCGAGCAGCGCGCCGGAGTCGGCGCATGCAGCAGTCGGCGCGGCGATGATCGCCGCAAGGCCGCCGAGTGCCGCGACGATCCGGGCACGCTTGAATCGAGCGTCGATCGCGCCTTTCGCTGGCGCGTGGACATTTGCCGCATGCGCCAGACGGGCGAGGAGGGTCGCGACGCTTTTCATTCGACGTTCACCGCATGCGTCAGTCGCTCGGTTCGGTTGCCCGTGCGGACATCGAAGCGGAACTCCCACCGGCCCGGCATGTGCAGCAACAGGCCGTCGGCGCGCCACCGGTCTGCGGACGACTTGGCGACGACGGGCTTGTAATTCATCCCGTGCCGGTGCTCCGGCATCTGCGCATCGACGCGGACCGCCTCGACGGGGGCCGCGGCGCAGACGTCGACGAGCAGCGCGAAGTGCCGATCGGTCCTGAGCTCCGTCGGCTCGAAGCGATACGCGAGTCGCACCGACCCATCGCCGTTCGCAACGGGCTGCCCGCCAGGCGGCAGCTCGCACGCGTCAGCCGCGGTGACGACGAGCGCCAGCGCGACGAGTCCCGCGCCCGTGCGGCGCACCTGCGTGCAGTGCCAATGTGTCGACTTCGGCGATCGCCGTGAAGGCTTGGCCATGCTCACTCGATGGTTACAGGGCGCCGGCTTTCGGCGGCACGAAGTCCTTCAACAGCGTCTCGGCGTTGCGATACGCGATCTTCTCGGCGACGTCCCGCGGCAGCGTGGACAACCAGTTGCGCGTCGTGTTCGCATGCTCGCCGACGTACAGCCAGCGCTCCGGGGTGAACGTGTCGGTGCCGACCATGAACCGGTCGGGAAACTCGACGAATGCGGCGCGCCAGTCGTCGGTCGGCTTGCCGCCGCTGTGATGATCGGTGCGGAATGCCAGGTCGCACCAGAGGTTCCGGTGCTTGCGCAGCATCGCGCGGACCTCGTCGGACGAGGCGAATCCGGAATGCGCCCACAGGATGCGCGCGTCGGGCCATTGCCTGAACAAGCGCTCGATCGCGTCGATGTCGGAGTGCGCATGCAGCATCAGCTTGTGCTGCCGGGCCAGCTCGACCATGCGGCGCGGGACCGGCAGGTCCGCATCGGCGCCGTACAGGTGGAACTCGCCGATTGCCGCGTATTTGTATTTCGCGAGCCGCTCCTCGAGGTACCCGGGCACCGTGGCATCGCGGAACCAGCTTCCGACATCGCCGCGCGTGCGATACGGCCGCAGCGACGGAACGATGACATCCGGCGCTTCGGCGAAGAGCCGCTGCTGGCCTTCGTCGTTGGAGCTCGATACGAGCGCCCGCCGGACGCCGGCCTTGCGCAGCACATCGAGCGCGGCGCGCGGCGGCAGGTTGTCCCAGGCGTCGTGACTGTAGTGCAGATGCGTATCGAACAGCGGCAACGTGCCCTGCGCCTGCGCCTGCGCCTGCGACGCTGGCGATGCGATGCACAGCACCAGGGCTGCCAGTGTCAGTGTCGCCAGCGCTCGGCGTGGCCGCAACGACGATGCATTCATGAAGGACTCCTCGGATGGCACATGCCACGAGCGACGCGCGAAAGCGGCCGCGGGGAAATCATAACCAAACTGAAGGCGAGCGCGCGGACCGGCGGCTTGATGTGGATTGCGTGGGTGCCGCGGCGACACGCACGCATCCGGCCTGCCGCGTCGCTGCACCATCGTCGCCGCTACAATGCCTTCGCCAATCCCGCGGCCGGCCACTGCGCTCCTGATGAACGATCACTCGAGGACTCATATGAACGATGCCGCTGCCGATCTCGCCAGCCGACTGATTCGAAACTTCAACGACGCCGGGCTCAAGCGCGAGCTGCTCGAGCCGAAATACGACACGCTCTGCGCGGGTCTGGCGCGCGGAACCGCGGCGCGCAAACTCGGGATCAGCGTCGACATCGTGGCGCCGGGAAAGCGCGGATGTCCCTATCACTTTCATCATGCCCAGGAGGAGATGTTCATCATCCTGGAGGGCAGCGGCACGTTGCGCGTCGCCGGCGAGATGCTGCCGATACGCGCGGGCGACATTGCGTTCATTCCGCCCGGGCCCGACTATCCGCACCACATCATCAACACGTCGGACGCGCCGCTCAAGTACCTGTCCGTCAGCACGAAGGATTCGCCGGAGATCTGCGAATACCCGGATTCGGGCAAGTACCTCGCGTACACGAAGGGCGGCGCCTTCAACGGGCTGCAGCGGGCGGAGAACAATCTCGACTACTGGGACGGCGAAAAATGAGGCCGCTCCGCGCCGCAGCTGCGGACCATCGCGCCCAAGAGGCGTCGTGATGAGCCGGCCGTTGCGAACGTATGCCGGCAGCTGCCACTGCGGCGCGGTGCGCTTCGAGATCGACACCGATTTCCCCGAACTGACGACATGCGACTGCTCGATCTGCCGCAGGAAGAACGCGCTGATGGTCAAGGTCCCCGAAGCGAGGATGCGGATCCTGGCCGGCGAAGATGCGCTGTCGGTCTACCAGTTCCACACGCGGACGGCGAAGCACTACTTCTGCCGCACCTGCGGCATCTATCCGTTCCATCGCAAGCGCGTGACGCCCGACTACTTCGGCGTGAACGTGTTCTGTCTCGAGGACTTCGATCCGGCTGGCATCCCGGTGCGCGCGACGGTTGGCCGCGCAATGACGTGACGGGCCGCGAGCTCCGCCGCGCATGGCTATCCGGCGATCTCGCTGCGCAGCCGGTGATAGGTCGCAAAGCGCGCGCGCTCGATGGCGCCGCGCTCGACGGCGTCGCGGATCGCGCAGCCGGGCTCCTGGTCGTGAGCGCAATTGCGAAAGCGGCACGTGCCGCGCAATGGGCGGAATTCGACGAACGCTTCGGCCAGCTCGTCGAGCGACAGTTGATTGACGCCGAACTCCTTCATTCCCGGTGAATCGACGATCCACGAATCGCCATCGAGCCGGTAGAGCTCCGTGTGCGTCGTCGTGTGGCGCCCGGCGTTGAGCGATTCGGAAAATTCGGCGGTCTTCGCGCGCTCGCCGCCGGTCGCCGCATTGATGATCGTCGACTTGCCCATTCCGGACTGTCCGACGAGAACGCTGTGCGCGCCGCGGAGCAGCGGCCACAGCGGCTCGATGTCGCGCTTCGCGTTGAGCGGCACGACGGAGTAGCCGAGCCGCTCGTACCGGATCAGGTCGTCGAGCACCGCCTGCGCGCCGGGCAGGTCGGTCTTGTTCACGATCAGCGAGAACCTGCAGCCGGCCGCTTCGGACGCGACGGTCCACCGGTCGATGAGCTCGGGATTGGACGGCGGCGCGACCGCGACGACGCCGAGCACATCGGTCACGTTGGCGGCCACGACCTTCTGCCGGAACGCATCCTGCCGCGAGAGCGTCGAGCGCCGCGGATGAATCGCCGTGATGACGCCTTCGCGATCCGCGGCCTGTGCGTAGTCGACGACGTCGCCGCAAGCGGGGACGAGCGAGCGGCCCTTGACCGTGCAGACGATGCTGTCGCCGTCCGGCCGGGCGACGTTGAACCGGCGCCGGTATGCGCCGACGACGAGACCGGCCGCGGTGGCGTTTACCAACGAAGCGGACCGCAGTGCGCCGCAGGATCGGAGAGCGGCGCCAACGCGATCACGCGGCCCGCGTCATCCCGCCAGCGCGGTCAACGCATTGACGCGAGCGGCGCAGATCAGGTCGTTCAGCGTGATGCCGCCGGCGTCGTGCGTGCTGAATGCGACCCCGCAGCGGTTGTAGCGGACATCGAGATCCGGATGATGGTCCTGCTGGTTCGCGATCCACGCCAGCGCGTTGACGAAGGCGATCGTGCGGTAGTAGTCGGGAAACGCGAATGTCTTGCGAATCACGCCGTCCTCGCGCGCCCAGCCATCGAGCGCGGCGAGCGTCGCGTCGATTTCGGTGTCGGGAAGCCGCGGGGCGCCAGCCCGGCAATGCGCTGTTGCCAGCGAAGCCGCGTCGTGCCCGCTCACTTGTAGCGAATCACCGTCGAGTTGAGGAAAGCGCTGACGTGATCTTCTTCTTCGGCGAACCAGGCAACCGGCCCCGGGTCGGCACACGTGTTCGCCGCGACAAGCTTGGTCGCGATGCGGGCTTCGTCGCGGATACGGCTCGCCGCTTCGGATTCGGGCTGGCAGTTCGCGCACAACCGCGCGCGCCAGTCGGAACCGGTGCGCGCCGGCTGGTCCGACGGGGTCGCGTGAGCGAGGCCCTGCAGCGCCGTGAACAGCGCAGCGAGGACTGTGCAAATGATCGATCGGCTCATCGTTTCTCCTAGCCGGCCGCCTGCAGTCGCGCGATGCGCACCGCTGCGGGCGGATGCGAATCGTAGAACGCGGAATGCAGCGGATCCGGGGTCAGTGTTGCCGCGTTGTCTTCGTACATTTTAACCAGAGAATGGGCGAGGTCGCCAGCGGATGCCTGCTGGGCGGCATAGCGGTCCGCTTCGAATTCATGCTTCCGCGAATACGCGGACAGCAGCGGCGACAACGGGAATGTCACGAGCGGGACGACGAGCGAAAACAGCAGCAGCGCGAGCCCGTTCGAATGCGCGCCTGCCGGCAGCGGGACGCCGAGCCCCGCATAGAACCACGGCTGGTCGATCAGCAGCGACAGCAACCACAAGAGGAGCAGGCTCGCGGCGAAGGTCCACACGATCCGCTTGACGATGTGCTTCAGCTTGAAGTGGCCGAGCTCGTGGGCGAGCACCGCCTCCACTTCCGCCGGCTCGAGCGACTTCAGCAACGTATCGAAGAACACGATCCGCTTCGCCGCGCCGAAGCCCGTGAAATAGGCGTTGCCGTGGCTCGAGCGCTTCGAGCCGTCCATCACGTACAGCCCGCGCGACTGGAAGCCGCACCGCGCCAGCAGCGCCTCGATGCGTGACTTGACTACGCCGTCTTCCAGCGGCGTGAACTTGTTGAAGATCGGCGCGATCACGGTCGGATAGAGCACCAGCATCAACAACTGGAACGCCGACCATGCGATCCACGCGTAGAGCCACCAGAGCGATCCCGCCGACTCCATGAGCCAGAGGACCAGTGCGGCGAGCGGCAATCCGAGCGCGATACCGAGCACAAGCCCTTTGACGAGATCGGCCAGCCAGAGACCCCAGGTCATCTTGTTGAAGCCGAACCGCGCCTCGATTCCGAACGTCGAATAGATCGAGAGCGGCAGGCTCACGACACCGGCCAGCAAGCCGTACCCGAACAGCAAGGCGAGGTCGCGCACGAGCGGCGACGCGTCGAGCCGCGAGGCCAGCCCGTACAGCCAGGCGAAGCCGCCGCCGATCGTCAGCACCAGTACCAGAGCGACGCCGACAATCTCGTCGAGCATGCCGAGCCGGGTCTTCGCGATCGTGTAGTCGGCGGCCTTGTGATGCGCGTCGAGTGCGATCTTCTGCGCGAACTGGGCCGGAACGCGATCCCGATGCCGGCGGACGTGGGCCATCTGGCGCCGGTCGAGCCACAGTTTGAGCAGCAGGTTGAGGACCAGCAGGACGAGGAAAAAGAGCGTGAATCCGGAAGGTGACATTGAGCCGTGGTGCGGAGCGTCGCGAAAGCGGTATGCGACAATAGCTGTTGAACAACAATGAATTATCTCACAGCGCAATGCCTCAGGATGCCTCCCGGCTGATCTGGATCGACATGGAGATGACCGGTCTCGATCCGGTCACGGACAAGATCATCGAAGTGGCGATCGTGATCACCGACAACGACCTCAACACGGTCGTCGAGTCGCCGGTCCTCGTCGTGCACCAGGACGACGCGACGCTCGCCGGCATGGATGCGTGGAACCAGTCGACGCATGCAAGAACGGGCCTGATCGACAAGGTGAAGGCATCGACGCTCGACGAGGCCAGCGTCGAGTCGACGATGCTCGCGTTCCTGAAGGAGCATGTACCGTCGCGCGTGTCGCCGATGTGCGGCAACTCCATCTGCCAGGATCGCCGCTTCCTCGCGCGCTGGATGCCGGGTCTCGAGGACTACTTCCACTACCGGAACCTCGACGTCAGCACGCTGAAGGAGCTCGCGCGCCGGTGGAAACCCGACATCGCGCGCGGCATCTCGAAGCGCGGCGCGCACACGGCCCAGGCCGACATCTACGAATCGATCGACGAGCTCAAGTACTACCGGGAACATTTCCTGCAATGACGCGCCGGCCACCGGCCGGTATGTGCGACGCAAGCGCCGAATGCCGCCGTTCGTTCAATCGATGAAATTCTGCAGCGAGTGCGGCAGCGCGAACGTCGGGCTGCGCACGCCAGAGGGCGATACGCACGAGCGCAGCGTGTGCGCGGACTGCGGCACGATCCACTACCAGAACCCGCGCGTCGTCGTCGGCACGCTGCCGGTGTGGGGTGACAAGGTCCTGCTCTGCAAGCGCGCGATCGAGCCCCGGCTCGGTTCATGGACGCTGCCTGCCGGCTTCCTGGAGAACGGCGAAACGGTCGAGCAGGGCGCGCTGCGCGAGACGCTCGAGGAGGCGAATGCCCGCGTCCGGCTCGGCAAGCTCTACACGATGATCTCGCTGTTGCATGTCCACCAGGTCTACATGATGTTCCACGCCGAATTGTCCGATCTCGACTTCGGTCCGGGGCCGGAGAGCCTCGAGGTGCGTCTCTTCGACGAAGCGGAAATTCCGTGGGACACGCTCGCGTTCCGCACCATCACGCGAACGCTCCGCTGCTTCTTCCTCGATCGCAAGCTCGGCGCATTCCGCTTCCACAGCAGCTCGATCGACCGGCTGCGCAGGGGCGTCCTGGTTCGCCAGCCAGGTCACGAATGACGGCGGTGCCCGCCGGGTTTAGCCGCTAGAATCCGCTCGCCACCCGCGATTTTCGCGGCCCTCGCCAGCACTGGCGACCCGAACCAACGATGAGCGCTCAGGAAAAGATCCTCTGGGAAGGAAGTCCCTCGCAGGTCACGAACCTCGGCGTGTTCGTCGTCTGCGGACTCTTGTTCTTCCTCGTTGTTCCGGTGTTCTATGCGATCTGGCGATGGATCGTGACCCGCTGCCATCGCTATACGGTGACCGACCAGCGTATTCGCGAGACGCAGGGCGTGTTCAACAAGCAGACCGACAGCACCGAGCTCTACCGGGTGAAGGACGTCGTTCTGCTCGAGCCGTTCGGGCTGCGGCTGTTCCATCGCGGCAACATCGAGCTGCGGACCTCCGACGCGAGCTCGCCGCTGCTCGTGCTGCGCGCCGTCCCCGAACCTGCGGCACTGCGCGAGCAGATCCTGCTGGCCGCCGAGGCTCGGCGCGACGCCAAGGGCGTGCGGGAACTCGACCTCACGGACAGGGTGGTCAGCTGATCATCGCGTCGGGCTTGACCGAGCGGATCGCCGTCATAACGTCGCGCTGGATCCGCTCCAGCGCGGCGCGATCGTCCGCCTCGAAGCGGAGCACGATCACGGGCGTCGTATTCGATGCGCGCGCGAGACCGAAGCCGTCCGCATACTCGATGCGCAACCCGTCGATCCGGATCACTTCCGTGGCGCCATCGAACCGAGCCGTTTGCGCCAGTCGCTCGATGACGCGGTGCGACTCGCCTTCGGCGCACGCGATGTGCAGCTCGGGCGTGCTGATGCTGTCCGGCAGGCCATTCAGCACCGCACTGGGATCGTCGTCGCGCGACAGGATCTCGAGCAGCCGCGCGCCGCTGTAGAGGCCGTCGTCGAAGCCGTACCACCGTTCGGCGAAGAACACGTGGCCGCTCATTTCGCCGGCCATCGCGGCACCCGACATCTTCAGCTTCGACTTGATGAGCGAGTGGCCCGTCTTCCACATCAGAGGCACGCCGCCGTGGCGCTCGATCCAGCCCTTGAGGTTGCGCGTGGACTTGACGTCGTAGATGATCGTCGCGCCCGGGTTGCGCGACAGCACGTCGGCGGCGAACAGCATCAGTTGCCGGTCGGGATACACGTTCGTCCCATCGCGGGTCACGACGCCGAGCCGGTCGGCGTCGCCGTCGAACGCCAGGCCGATCTCGCAATCGGATTGCCCGAGGAGGCGGATTAGGTCGCGGACATTCTCCGGCTGCGAGGGGTCCGGATGATGGTTCGGAAACCGGCCGTCCACGTCGCAATAGAGCTCGACGACGTCGCAGCCGAGGCGCCGGAAGAGCGCTGGCGCATACGCACCGGCGATGCCGTTGCCCGCGTCGATCGCGATCTTCATCGGACGCGCCAGCCGCACGTCGCGCGCCACGCGGTCGATGTACGCCTCGCCGATGTCCGCGCTCGCGATCCTGCCCCTGCCCGCGCGGAGGTCGCCGGTCTCGATGCGCACCTTGAGTCGCTGGATGGCTTCGCCCGACAGCGTCTCGCCGCCGATGACCATCTTCAAGCCGTTGTAATCCGGCGGGTTGTGGCTGCCCGTCACCATCACCGAGCACCGCGTCGCGAGGTGCTCGGCCGCGAAGTAGGTCATGGGCGTCGTGACCGCGCCGAGATCGATGGTGTCGGCGCCGGACGCGCGGATGCCCTCGGCCAGCGCCGTCTTGAGCTCCGGCCCGGAGAGACGGCCGTCGCAACCGATTGCAAGCGCCGTGCACGACGCAGGGAAAG
>JADMIO010955857.1_pt1 | contig 10677 bp, 8 predicted proteins | sample 8958161 | NCBI WGS metagenome assembly JADMIO01 (sample SAMN16585339, study PRJNA669376) | soil metagenome | isolation source: Crop rotation soil | place: USA: Cullars Rotation, Alabama | collected 2011 | reverse complement strand
GCCGCGACTTCAAGTCACGTGAATTCCAAGCTTCGGATCCCACTGTGCTGGAAAGGTATCGTTAGTAAGCATCCCTCCACAACCCGGCATCTATCACTGGCGCGCAAAAGGACCGAAGTTCCTTGCCAACTCCGGCACGGTCCAGTTGCCAGACCTGAATGGTCAAGGCCTGAAGTTAAAGGTCGAAAGCCCAAAATCCAGGTACTCGACTTTGGGCTTTCGACCTTTAACTTCAGTTGAGATTGGCTTGATGAGAGCGGGAGACGCTAATAATGATAATATTGTGAGTGTCCTAGACTTCAATATACTAAAACCCACCTTCGGCAGGGGCATAGGTGATCCAAGCTACGATGCCAGGGCCGACTTTACAAATGACCAGATAGTGAACATCAACGACTTCAATCTTCTGAAAGGCAACTTTGGAGCGATAGGTGGTAGTGTTGAACAGTTGAACGGCTCCGGTAGAGTGGGGCGGAACGACTATCATCCTCAATAAGGAGTGGGCAATCGCATACGATTGCCCACTCCCTCCCTTTTCTCTTGTTGACTGCCAGATGAGTCTTTGGCTACTCAGTCAGTACACAGCTTGAGATGCATTGTTATGGCTATGACTGCGGTGTGGGAGTGCTGGAGGGCGCCTGCTGGCCTTGTTCCTGTCCACCATGTCCGCCCTTGCCACCCAGGTCAGTACCGGGAGCTTCGACGGTGATCACGTTGCCGGTGTTAGCGTCTACAATGACGCCGCCACCGTTGGTGAAGTCCACGTCCCATACGACGATGCCGTTCTGCATCTGCAGGTTGCTGTGGTCAACCGTGCTGCCGGAAGCTGCGGCAAGTGCTGCCTGCTCTGCTTGCTCCTTGGTTATCTTCGCCTGGGCCGCGAGAGCCGCCTGGTTTGCACCACCATTGTGGCCACCATGACCGCCCACGTCCGCACCTGCTGCTTCAACTTTGATGACAGCGCCGGTATTGCCGTCTATGAGCACGCCACCACCGTTAGTGAAGTCCACGTCATAAACAGGCGTGCCGTTCTGGTTCTGCACATTCGTGTGGTCTATGGTACTGCCAGGTGCCGCTGCCAATGCCGCCTGCTCAGCCTGCTCCTTGGTTATCTTGGCCGTGATAGCGGGGGTAGTAGGAGAGGTAGTCGAACCTTGCGTGCTGCCTACCGTCGCTGTGGCGGCTGGCTGGTCTGCCTGGGCATAGGTGGACATCTGCACGGAGGAGATGGACTGTGCCGAGCTGGAACTTGACCCAGCTACGCTACCCGCTAAGATACCTAGGCCGAGGAGGCCTACCACCAATGCTGAACCTGCTAATACTTTGACTTTCATTGCTTTCATTTCCTTTCTTTAGTAAGTAATCTTGTTGTTATTATCGTTTTTCTCTGGTTTGGGACCACGGCTTCGTTCTTGTTTCGCCGTTCATTTTGCCGTGCATCTTTAGTTTAGCGACCCAAGATTAGGGAACGGTAGGGACAAAATTAGAAGAGGGTTAGATTGCCGTCTTTTCTTCAGTGAGTAGTGCCTCTTCCTAGATATTGTGGGGAAGAAAAGAATGGGTTAAAGTATAACAGTAAAGGTGAAGGTAAGGAACATTAAAATCTGTGTTCATGACGTGTTCATGAAAGGAGCACCATGATCCTCCCCAAAGATCGCGACCCTCGCTTCGTCACTATCCGCCGCGGTGGGACGCTCACAGATGCTGACCATCACCTTCTCGCTTTGTGGGCGGCCGCGTGTGCGGAGCACGTCCTGCACCTGTTCGAGTCGGCGAAGCCTCTGGACTCGCGGCCACGTCACGCAATTGAGCAGGCGCGTGCCTGGGTGCGCGGGGAAATCAAGATGTCCCAGGCCCGCGAGGCGGCTGGTCATGCGATGGCGGCGGCTCGGGATCTGAGAGGCGCAGCGCGACATGCCGCATATGCTGCCGGTCAGGCGGCAGCGGTCGCGCACGTCGCCGCGCACGAGCTAGGCGCAGCCGCCTACGCGATCAAGGCCGCGCAGGCGGCTGCATCTGAAGGCGAGGGAGGGAAGGGCGAGAGTGCAGGCCAGATCGAGTGCCGCTGGCAGCGCGAGCAGCTGCCGGATGCGATACGCGATCTCGTCCTGGACGATCAGCGGTTGCGAAACAACATCTGCTGGTCGGTATTCGACTGCTGATAGGCGTCTACACTCTCAGATCCAAACATGTTTATCGGTGAGTATCAGCTACCCGCCATATGCCGAGCACTTCCGCTCCCAATTGGCCGTAGTTGCCCCTGAGCAGATTGAGGTCTACTACCGCCACATTACAATCACCATTGAAGTCTGCCCGGTCATCAAATCCAGGATCGTTGTTAGTTGTTTACTTGTCGATTCTTGGAGTGGAGCTTTGGAGCATCTTACTTCTTTTTACTATAGGTGTATGTAATTAAAAATAAGAAGAAGATTAGAATTACGGGTACAGCATTATTCTGCATTGATTCGTTATCAATCTACGATCTTCCTCTGTTAGCACAAAAGAGAGGCCTTGCATAGTCAGCGAGGCCTCTCATCAAGGAGGAAGGAGAGAAACGTAGTATGGCGATTAAATTCGATTTGATATATCCGATACTGGGATAGCGATTAGCACATATTGCTAACTCCAGATAAGCTCAGCGAAATTTGGAGTTTGCAGAGTTTTACCGTTTTCGAGCACCATCAGCCCGGCAAGTTCGGGTCTTGCCTGGAGCCACTCAGTGCCCCTCTGGCTGCCCAGGATCAACACCGCTTTGGCGGCTACCTCGGCGGCAAGGGCACTCGGCCCTACTATCGTAACTGCGAGAAGGTCAGTCTCTGCCGGCTGACGGGTGCGCGGGTCAATAATGTGGTGCATCTCACGACCCTTATGCTGCCAGCGGCGATAATCGCGGCCCGATGTGGCTATGCCGCCATTAAATATGCGCAACAGTGTCATGTCGCTATCCGGGCGGAAGGGGTCGGCTATACCTATTGGCCAGGGTGAGCCGTCGAGCATTGGCCCACTCACCGCTATATCGCCGCCCGCGTCTACGAGAGCAGGTCCTGCTGGTCCCAGAAGGGAGATCGCCCGGTCTGCACACCACCCCTTGGCGGTCCCGCCAAAGTCCAATCCCACCCCTGCCGGGAGCCGCACAGCGCGTTCGGCAGGGTCAATCTCCACTTGCCGCCAGTCGGGAACAGGCTCTTCGGACAAATGAGTTCCTGGCGTGTCGGGCGCACCCGACCTGTTATCTTTGGGTAGCGCATCAAAGGTGCGATCGTATCCCGCCGATTCAATGGCGCTCAGAACAGTAGGGGTCACCAGCCCTCCGGTCTCCTCCGCTGCCGAGAGGGATACCTGAAGCACCTCCCACACAATGGAGCTAACAGGTACCCGACTCCCGGTTCTCCTATTGAGCAGGCTCAGTTCACTATCCGGTCGGAAGCGGCTAAGCGCTTGCTCCCACTCTTCAAACCACCTCGGCACTTGTTCGAGCGAAAGGTGGGCCAATGGGCCGCCTGTCTCAAGGGCCGCCATCATTCCCACGCCCATAGCTCGGAACTCGTGCCTCAACAACGTTGGACTGGGGTGGTTGCCCGCCTGCAAAATGAGGTCTCTTGTAATTAGAGTATTCATTCGTATCCCCTGAACCCTTCTATCTTTCTGAATATGCATTTCTATTATGAATTAGCCGCCAACACAGCCTCATCGCAATGAGATTGTCCAGTCATCAGCGCCGCCCCGACGATCTGGTTGTTGTGACCGCTGTCGGAAGTACAGCGACCGGAGTGGCTGTAGCTGCCGGTGGCTGTGCAGGTACAGGGGTATCCGTCGGTGCAGTTGTGGGTGTGGCTGTGTCCAAAGGGGCTACAGTTTGCGTTGCAATTGCCCTCGGTGTGGATGTAGCCTTTGGCGTATCAGTAGACATGACAGCCGCCGTTGCAGAAGCCATAACTATGGGGCTAGCCGTAGGCGTGTCACTAGAGTTTGCCGTTGTGGGGGTCTCCGTAGCTGTAATTTCTGTTGTAGAGATTGCAGTACTCAATACGTCGGCTACTGAAGTGCTTGTCCCCATTACGGAAGTTGCATCAGCCTGTTGGGCATCAATACCTTGCTGGGCGAGCACTGCCCAGCCACCGAGTGTGCCGGCTATCGCACCGGTAGCGATGACCATTTTGATACGGTTCAACTTGCTCGTATTATTCGCGGCGGGCCTGCGATTACCGTTACCTGGCTGTGCGGGGCCTGGCTGGTTAGTGTTATATGGTGACATCTCCTGGATCCTTCTTTTTCGTTGTTTATTCTTTACTACGCTGGTTTGTTTGTTTCGGCGTCGTCCATCGCTGCCGTACACAATGAGTTTAAAGGCTAAAGGTTAAGAGAGAGCGAAAGTTTGGTTAGAAAACGCTAAGTAGAAAGAAACACGGAAGTGAGGATAAAGAAGATGAAGCTTGCGGCCTGAGTCTTTACGCTTGACTCCTTGCTTTCCTGGGATTCTAACTTAATTCTAATGCATTTCTAATCGAATTGTACTCTTCCTCTAACCATCCTCCTATAGACTAGCAGAATACCACTACCGATGCCCGGCGACCACGACCACCCAGAACCCCGAACTCCCTGTAAAGGAGATAGCGGCGAGCCGTACTGGTTCGCCCTGCTAGTAAGCAGAGTAGATCGCAAATTGAGGCAGTGTGCTCCCCCGTTTGGCGCGTAGCCACGAGGACCAGTGTGCGGGGCTTCAATCACTTTCTGGCGGGTGCTGTCTGGGAGTCACAACCTTGGCCGCCTTCGCCAGACCACCCTGAATTCGACCAGCTCGATTCAACCACCCTACATCCCAGAGATCTACCTGCTCAGGAGTTGAGTAAAACTATGAGCATCACTGAATCAAGTCCAGTTCATCTCTTTCCAAACTATATGCAAATGCGCCCAATCGTGCCGCCCCGGGTATGGCAGTGGGCGCGAGTGTTCAGCATGGCGACGATAGTCACTATCTGCCTGCTGTTGTTCGTTCAACCGAAGGCGGGTCTGTTCCTGTTTTGGCGTATCGCTATACCACTACTGCCGATGATCTTCTTTGTTGCCCCTGGCCTGTGGCGCAATATCTGCCCCCTCGCCGCCACTAACCAGTTACCGCGCATGCTGAGTATCACACGCGGTCTCAGCCTCCCAAAGTGGTTGCGAGAGTACTACTATGTGATCGGCATCGCGATGTTCATGGTCATAGTGGCCTCGCGCAAGGTGATTTTCAACCAGAACGGGCCAGCGCTCGGGCTGCTGCTGATCGCAGTCTTCAGCACCGCGTTTGTGGGGGGCATGGTCTTCAAAGGCAAGAGCGGCTGGTGCAGCAGCATCTGCCCGCTACTGCCGGTACAGCGCCTGTATGGACAGACACCCTTCGCCACCATCCGCAACAGCCATTGTAATCCGTGTGTTGGCTGCACCAAAAACTGTTACGACTTCAACCCGCGTACCGCCTACCTTGCAGATCTTGCCGAAGACGATCCGCGATACAGCGGCTACAGGAAGTTCTTCGCGGGTGCCTTCCCGGGTCTTATCCTGGCTTTCTATACAGTACCTGACCCGCCAGCCGTCTCCGTGCCCGGACTGTACCTGCGCTTCGCCCTCTATGTACTAGCAGCAGCGGGGTCGTTCTTCGTCCTCGACCTGTTCTTAAAGGAAACGCCCTTCAAGCTGACCACTGTGTACGGGGCGCTCGCCTTCAATTACTATTATTGGTTTACCGCACCCGCGTTCCTGGGTAACTTTCTCCATCCGGTCCCCGATCCTCTGGTCTGGTCACTGCGGTTGGTGGTGTTTGTGCTAACAGCGGTGTGGGTCTCGCGAAGCTACAGCAAAGAGGAGTTGTTCGTAACCAAGGCGGAGATTTCAAGAATCGCAGGCGTTAGCGTCACCACCAGCGGTCGCCCTCAGGTCACTCCGGTGGCTAACAAAGCACAAGCTAACTTCGTTCCAGATGCCCAGCAGGGAACTCCCATGGTAACTTTCCAGCCGGGTGATAAGCACGTCGAAGTTGAGCAGAACTCAACGCTCCTGGAGGTAGCCGAGGCGCACGGCCTGCCGATCGAGGCAAGTTGCCGCATGGGTGTTTGCGGGGCTGATCCGGTGTGCATCAGGCATGGTATGCAGAACCTGTCACCTATGACCGAAGACGAAAGGAGCACCATCGAACGTCTTGGCCTTGCGGCCAGCACACGCCTCGCCTGTTCAGCACGCGTGTTGGGTCCTATTACCGTAGGTATAAAGCCGGAGCGCCTCGGCGCGGAGAGCACTCCGGCGACCGCTGCTCCTGCTGAGTCCGCAAACAGCAGCTTTAAGTTTGATCCGGCAGTTACCAGAGTAGTCATCATCGGCAATGGGATTGCAGGGGTGACAACCACCGACTACCTGCGGCGCTACCACCCCGATTGCGAGATCCATCTGATTGGGCGCGAGGAGCACCATCTGTATAACAGGATGGCAATTGCACGTTTAGTATACGGGCGCTCAGCGATGCAGGGGCTTTACCTCTTACCCGATAGCTGGTATGAGGAGCACAACATCAACACCTGGCTGAACACAATAGTAACCCACATTGACCGGGACAGCAAAGTGGTACAGCTAGGAACAGGCGAGGTACTGCCTTACGACCATCTGGTCCTCGCTATGGGCAGCACCAGTACCATTCCCCCAATTGTGGGTTTCGGCTTGCCCGGTACCTTCGTGCTGCGTAAAGCTGCCGACGCCATCGAGTTGCGCGCCTACGCACAGAAACTCGGTGCAAGCAAGGCTCTGGTGGCGGGTGGTGGCCTCCTCGGCCTTGAAGCTGCCTACGCCTTGCATAAGCTGGGACTGTCGGTTGGCGTGTTGGAGCGCTCGGACCGGCTGCTCCGCAGGCAGCTAGATGCCACAGGGAGCCTGCTGCTGAGTTCCTACCTTCAAGGTATGGGTATAGACATAATATCGAATGCAGAGTGCGATGCTGTACTGGGCGATGGACGATTGCAGAGGGTTGTGCTCAAGGATGGACGGGTGCTGGAATGCAATATCTTGCTGGTGGCAGCCGGGATCACTTCTAACATGGGGCTGGCCCAGGCGACGGGCCTCGATGTGCAGAAAGGCGTAACAGTGGACGATCGGATGCGTACCAGCGACCCCACTATCTGGGCGGTAGGAGACGTAGCCGAGCATCGTGGCAAGATTTACGGCTTATGGCAGGCAGCAATTGACCAGGCGAAAGTAGCCGCCGCCAATATCGCCGGGGGCGAAGCTCAGTATGAAGGAACCATCCCGGTCACCGCGCTCAAAGTTGTGGGAATTGACATCGCCTCAATGGGCCATTTTGAGGCCCGGTCAGGCGATGAGATCGAGATCACCCTCTCTGGTCCGGAGGACCACCGCTACCGCAAACTGGTAATCGCGGAGGGCAAGCTAATTGGAGCCATATTGATTGGCTTCCCCCGCGATGTGCCCACAGTCAGTACGGCAGTAAAGCAGCACGCTAACGTAGCTGCCTACCTGGATGATTTGCGAGCAGGTAACCTGGAGGTCCTGAGTAAGGTCACCGATGGGCAGACAGCGCTTGTTGCAGCGTAATCGCTCGGCAGTCTCTATAGAGCACTTTAGCCCCACGCAGCACCTTCTGCCCACAAGCAGCGGGTCAAACAGGAAGTGTTTGAAGGCCGCGTAGGAGATCTGCGGGATTTCTCTCCAAGAGTGGTTACGTGAAATAAACGCCTAAGCACTCTGGGAGAGAATCCACTGCATCTTATTGCAACCCTGGCTTATCTTCACTCCGCCTGCCGGTGAAGATAAGCCAGGTCGTTGGTTGCCTACCGAAACGGGCGAATCCCACCCACAAAGCGACTGCGCCAGAACGGGTCGGGTGGAAATGGCAATCGAGAGGGCAGTCGCTTTGTGGCTGTGCTGACAGGCTGGTACTTCCACCGTCCGCGACATGCTTGGTGGGGTCGGGACTTGCCGGCGAAGCAGTCGCAGATATACGAGTAGTAAGGGCAACTGAAGGTGTGATAGCTGTGGGGAGCTTCACGAGTTGACTGGCTTCAGTAGTGCCTGGAGTGCCACCAGTATCGCCAGGGATAGTGCTGGGCGTCCCTACAGAGCCTGTACCTGGGGTGCCGCCAGGACCACCGGCAGAGCCTTGACCCGCAAACTCAGGTGGTCCCGTGACGCGAAAGTAGCTGGTGCCGCCCGCCGTGGTCGGCCCGCTCCAGGCGAAGTACGTTCCTGTCAGGTGCGCCTGAATGTATGCCACCATCGCTGCTCTGGATGGCAATGCCGTCGGTTGCTGCTCGAAAGCGGGCACCGTCGTAGTGGGAGTTGCAGTTCCTCCTCTTTCTCTGAGGCGGATTCAACGATTGCCCAGGTAGATGGCCAGACCACTGAGTGTGATTCCAAGGCCCAGCACCGTGACGATCGCCGCACTGGCTAGTGGCAGGATGCTGCTCAAACGGCTCAAGTGGCTGCCCGAACGGCCAAAGCGTTCCACAAGTGAACGAGAGCGCACGAGCATAACACCAAGGATTATCAGCACTGCTGCCAGCCCGAAGCTAAAGGAGACGATAAGCCCTAGCCCCAGGAGGATGCGGTTTAGCCCGATGGCGATAACCATGAGGCCAAGAGCCTCAGGGCAGGGTAAAAGCCCGCCCGATATGCCCATCGCCAGCAGGTTGTTCAGCTTGATGCCCTCTGCGGGCGGCAGATGTGAGTGCACGTGGCCGTCGCCATGGTCGTGGGTATAGGCGTGGGCATGTTCGCCTTCGTGCTTGTTGATCTGCCCATGATCGTTACCCTGCGTATGGTCATGATCTTGGTAATGGTCGTGGCCCTGGTTGTGTGCATCATGATGATCGTGCGCAGGGGCGTAATTGGGAGTCCTGCTGACTCGGTATGCTGCCCAACGTTGCAATACCAGCCGTGCGCCCATGAACACCACCAACAGGCCGGAGATTATCTCCAGGATGGGCACAAGTACGTTGGGTACGATAAATTGGCTCGCAAAGAGCGCCAGTAATCCGATCACGATCACCGACGAGGTATGGGTGAATGTCACGATGGATCCCAACGCTACGGCGTGGCGCACAGTGCCTCGGCTGCCGACAAGGTAGGCGGCTACCAGGGTCTTACCGTGACCGGGTGTAAGCGCGTGCAGCGCACCTAAAAGGCCTGCCAACCCCACCGCCAGCAGTAGCAGCCAGGGCGAGAGCGTCGGCGCGTACAGGTAACCCAGCAGTTGGCGCACCTGGCCCGAAGAACCCGCCAGAGTCCCCGCACCGGTGTCGAAGCCCGCTGTGCCTTGGCCCGTAGTGGTGCCGGCAGCCGGAGCAGCGCCGGAAGGGGCTGAGTTTGTGGTTGCCGGAACTGCTGTGGTAGTTGAAGCCTGGTTAGCACTCCCAATCGTGTAGTCCACCGTCAGGCTCTGATAAATGCTGTCGCGATTCTGCTTGCCCAGCGTGATTGGCACACTCTTATCTACAAAGGCGTTGACCTGGTAAGCCGCGCCTTTGGGCGCAAAGTTGTTCATGAAGTAGATAGTGTGAGTGCCGGTCATTCCACCGGCGAGAGTTGCCACCGTAAAGACGCGGATCGTTCCGTACCCTGCCTGGGTGGTGAGGTAATCGGGCATATAGACCTTGGTCAAAGTCAGCGACAGCGGCTTCCCGTCCACTTGCAGCACAAAATTGGGCAATACAATGCTAACATAAGCCTGGCCTTCGGCGTCCGAGATCTGCTGGTCTCCGTTCGCATCAATCCCGGGCAAAAGCCCCGGCGCAATCAGCACGCCCGGTGACATGTCCAACTCGACCACTATCTGCGTGGGTGATACCGTTATGTAACTGTACAGCAGATATTGGTCCAGCGGGTGAGCCAGCGCCACACGAGGCGGCGCCGGAAAACTCGCCAAGGTCAGCAAGAGTGGCAGCAGGGCTACCAACCCGAGTAGAAGGGTTCTGCGCACGCCATGGTGCTTCCATTGCCCCAGGTATCCAATGCGCACACGTTGTCTGCACAGCGTAATGGTGTTGTTTGAGTCTTTCACTTGATGTACTTGGCTCCGTAATCGTTGGTTAGATCACGATATATGCCATGGACATGACCCGTGCTGCCTCCCTGAGGCGCATACTCGATCACTATCGTTGGACCGGTGACGCGGAAGTAAGTAGCGCTCCCCTCTGTTGTCGGACCGTACCATGCGAAGTATGTCTGGTCCAGATTTGCCTGTATGTCAGCCATACGAGCTGCCGCGTCCTCGTCGTTGACCAACCCGGCATAGTGCCCGATCAACTTGAGGAAGGCAGCCTTCTGGTCGGTGGTCATCTGCGATGCAGGCAGCCCTTCAGCCTGGATGGTCTTGCCGTCTTGACCTGGGCCGAGCACCAGATCTATTGGCGAGCTACCCAGGATCGCCGCCTGCTTCTCGGTAGCGTCCAGCGAGTTGACCAGCGCGAACCCTTCGTCCTCTATATCCCCTAGCGGGCGAACTGTGTTGCCACCGGCGTCGGTGTAGCTACACGGCTGGCATCCGATGAAGCTGGGGGTCAGTGCGACGTTAGAACCTACAACGGTAGCGTTCACCGTAACGTGGTGGCCACCCCACTGCCACTGCCACGGACTGGTCTCCGATGGCGTGCCTATTATAGCGATGTAGTAGTTTGCCGTGCCGAACCCTCCGCC
>JADMIO010879545.1_pt1 | contig 10677 bp, 9 predicted proteins | sample 8958161 | NCBI WGS metagenome assembly JADMIO01 (sample SAMN16585339, study PRJNA669376) | soil metagenome | isolation source: Crop rotation soil | place: USA: Cullars Rotation, Alabama | collected 2011 | reverse complement strand
GAAAGGCCCAGTCTTTCGACTGAGCCTTTCGTTTTATTTGACCATGTTGGTATGATTTAAATTAATACGACTCACTATAGGGTCAGTGCGGCCGCGACTTCAAGTCACGTGAATTCCAAGCTTCGGATCCCACTGTGCTGGAAAGGGAAGGAAGTTTGTCGATGAACCGTTACAGTTCGCTGTGCGACGACTTCTACGTCAACATGAACCTCAGCACCGAGATGGAGCTGCCGACCAACCGCGAGACGATCCTCCACTACTTCGAGCGGATTCAGAAGAAGTACCCCACGATGCGGAACTTCTACTGCCGCGAGAAGGGGGATTTCGTTCTCGAGGAAGATAAGGATCGCGGCCATTACCGCTGGGCGACGATCGAGCATCGCCGCGTGTGCAGCGGGCAGGTGAATCCGACCGAGATCGACGACGCGCTCGAGCAGCACCGGCTGGCCCTGGAGCTGGCGCCCTACATGCTGTCGGTCAGCCCGCTGGATTGCGAGGCGCTCGACCTGCTGTTCGGCTTCGATTTCACCTACCGCGGCAATCACAATCAGCTCGTGTCCGAGGCCTTGGGCGTGAGCCCGGCCATGGAGCGGCTGGCCGAATTGCCCGGTGGCACGGTGATCAACTACGAGCCGTCGATCACACTGGCGCTCGACGAGGAGTGCCGCATGCAGTGCCGGTTGAGCATCGAAACCCGCACCAACGCCTACCAGGTGCGCACGGGCGATTTCCCCGAAGAGCAACTCAGCGTCTACCTCACCGCCCGGCAGTACGGCAGCCTGGGCCCCGACCTTACCTTCCTGACGGCGCTCGATCAGTTGTCGCGCATCTGCTACGAGATGGTCGACAACTATGTGGTCGAGAACGTGCTGCGGCCGCTGGCCCGCACGATCGCCATGAAATGACGGCATGAGCGTCCGCTTCAGTCAGTTCGCTTCGAGCGTCTCCTTCGAGACGGCGTTCAACGTGTTGGCCGTTGCGCGCACGTTGAAAGCCGCCGGCAAGCGCGTGATCGAGCTGGAAATCGGCGACAGCCCGTTTCCCTCGACCGCGTCGGCGAAGAAGGCCGGCATCGCCGCGATCGAAGCCAATCAGTCGCACTACTGCCCGAGCGCCGGCATTCCGGAGTTGCGCGCGGCGGCCGCCGAGTACGTGAACCGCGAGCACGGACTGTCGGTCAGCGCGGAGAACGTCGTCATCGCGCCCGGCGCGAAGCCGTTCGAGCTGTTCTTCTGCGAGGCGTTTCTCGATCCGGGCGACGGCGTGCTGGTCTTCAGCCCGTACTTCCCGACGTACCTGCCGAACATCGCGCGTCGGCAAGCGCGTGCGGTCTTGTCGCCGCTCAGGCAGGAGCACCAGTTCCGGCCCGAGCTGAGCGAGGTCGAGAAGTTCCTCAAGCAAGACGCGAAGCCGCGGGCCATCTTCCTCAACACGCCGCACAACCCCACTGGTGGCGTCACAACGAAGGAGGATCTTGCCGGCATCGCCGAGCTGGTGCGCGGCCGCGACGTCATGATCTTCAGCGACGAGCCGTACGACCAGATGGTCTGGCAAGGGCGGCATCACTCGCCGCTGGCCGAGCCGGGCATGCTCGACCAGTGTGTCGCGTGCTACACATTCAGCAAGTCGTACAGCATGAGCGGCTGGCGGCTCGGCTTTTCGGTGGCGAGCAAGGAAGTCAGCGAGATGTTCTCGAAGCTCTTGAACACGTCGCTCTCCTGCGTGCCGCCGCTGGTGCAACTGGCCGGCGCGGCGGCCTTGCAGAACGACCGCGAAGAGCGCGATCGGACGATGAAGCAGTTCCGCGGCAAGGTCGAGCTGCTCGCCGCAGGCTTGAACAAGATCGAAGGCATCCGCTGCCTCGATCCGACGGCCACGTTCTATGTCTTTCCGAACGTGAAGCCGATCTGCAACCGGCTAGGCATCACGTCGCACGGTCTGGCCATGTTCCTCTTGGAAGCGGCCGATGACGATCTGGGCTTGGCCTGCCTCGGCGGCGAATGTTTTGGCGCCGCGGGAGGCGGCTTCATCCGCTTCAGTTGCGCTGAGCCCGACGACGCTCTGCGCGAAGCGCTCAAGTTCCTCGCAGACGCCATCACCCGCACCTCGCGCGTCGAGCGCTACCTGATCGCGAAGCCAGCCTATCGGCTGAAGCAGGCGTACGGCGAGTAAAAACTCCTCTCCCTCCGGGAGAGGGTGGCTGCGCAGCAGCCGGGTGAGGCGCGTTCAGAGCCTCATCGTCTACCATTCGTGTCGAAGATGACTGGCCAGTCGCCCTGAGCGCCCCTCACCGCCTCGTTGCACTCGGCACCTCTCCCGGAGGGAGAGGAGTTACTACGCAGCCAATCTTCGCTGGCGCACCTGGTCGATGGCGACGGCGGCGATGATGATCAGGCCGATAACGATGTCTTGGACGGAACTCGAGATGTCGAGCGTCTGACAGCCCATCTCGATCACGCCCATCATCAGGGCGCCGGCGAGGGTGCCGATGACGGAGCCTTGCCCGCCGTTGAGGCTCGCGCCGCCGATCACGACGGCGGCGATGAATTTCAGTTCCTGCCCACGTCCGGAGGTGGGATTGCCGCTGGCGAGATAGGCGAACTGATAGACGCCGGCGATGCCGACGAAGAGTCCGGCTAGTGCATACACGGCGATCTTCGTCAGCGGCACGTTCACGCCGCACAGCCGCGCCGTCGATTCGTTCGAGCCCAGCGCGAAGACATGCCGGCCGAACACCGTGTAGCGCAGCACGATCGCCAGCGAGCCGGCCAGCGCCAGCGCGATCCACACGCCCGTCGAAACCAGCAGCCACTCCGGTTGCGGATTCACGGCGACCAGGTCGGGCAGCCAGCCGGGGACCTGGTGCGGCAGCGGCCGGACGGTCGTTTCGTCGGCGATCAGCTTCGAGGCGCCGAGGAAGATCGTCATCGTGCCCAGCGTGATGATGAACGGCACGACCCGCAGTCCGCTGATGAGCACGCCGTTGAGCAATCCGGCCAGCACGCCCGAGCCAATCGCCGCGACGATCGACACGCCGACGGAGTGATCCGCGCGGAGGCACCAGGCCAGCACGGTCGCCGCCATGGCCATCGCCGTGCCGGCGGAGAGATCGATGCCGCCGGCGATGATGATCAGCGTCATGCCCAGGCCGGCGATCGCGACCGTGCAGGTCTGCACGGCGATCATGCGCCCGGTGATCAGGCTGAGAAACGTGCTCGAGCCGTTGTGCACGTAGTCGGCCACGCCGAAGAAGGCGACGACGAGGATCAAGGCCATCAGCGGGCCCAGCGCGCCCCCCAATAGCCGCCACGCGCGTGAACCCGCCGGCGAAGTATCGGCGGTCGTTTTCGGTTCGCCTGCCAGGTTCATGCGGATTGCACCTCATCGCCGGCGATGGCGCAGGCCATCACGGATTCCTCGGTCCATTCCTCGGCCGGTCGCACCTCGCGCAGTCGGCCACGGCTCATCACGCCAATCCGGTCGCAGACGGCCAGCAATTCGGGCAGGTAGGAGCTGACGAACACGATGGCCTTGCCCGCGGCCGCCTGCTCGCCGAGCATCCGATAGATCTCGATCTTCGTGGCCACGTCGATGCCGCGCGTCGGCTCGTCGAGCAGCAGGATTTCGGCCGGCTGATGAAGCACCCGTGCGATGGCCACCTTCTGTTGATTCCCGCCCGAGAGTTGCTCGATGCGTTGCTCGGGTCCGCGCGCCTTGATCTTCATCCGCTGCATCCAAGCTTCGACCTGCTGGTGGCGTCGGCGCAAGTTGAGCCAACCGGCGGTGGAGTAATGGGCCAGGCCGCTGAGCGTGAGGTTATCGGCGATCGACCGGCTTTGCGCCAGGCCCTCGCCCTTGCGGTCCTCTGATACGAGGCCAAGGCCAGCCTGCATCCGGGCGCGGGTCACTGCTGGGCTCAGGTTGCCCGCGACGACGACTTGCCCGCGGCGCGTGGGGTCGAGCGCGAACAGGCAGCGCAGCATCTCGCTGCGCCCCGCGCCTACGAGTCCGGCGATGCCCAGGATCTCTCCGCGCCGCAGCACCAGGTTCACATCGCGCGGCGCGCGGCGGCCGGTCAATCCTTCGAGCGACAGGATCGGCTCGCCGGGCGTGTGCGGCACCTTGGGGAAGAGTTCGTTCACCTCGCGGCCGACCATCAGTGCCACGATCTGGGCTTCGGTCGCCTCGGACAGGCTGCCGCTGCCGACCGTGGCCCCGTCGCGAAGGACCGTGTAGCGGTCGCACACCTCGCGCACTTCCTCGAGGAAGTGGCTGATGTAGATCACCGCCATGCCGGCCGCCTTGAGCTTGCGCACCACGCCGAACAGGTGCCGCATATCGGCCTGAGTGAGCGAGCTGGTCGGCTCGTCGAACACGATCACGCGTGATTGCCCGACCAGTGCCCGCGCGATCTCGACGAGCTGCCGGGCCGCGGTCGAGAGCCGGCCGACGCGCGTCTCGGGCTTGAGCTCGTGATGGCCGAGCAGGTCGAGCGCTTCGCGGACGCCAACACGTTGCCGATCGCGCCGCAGCCAACCAGTTGTGTGCTGCTCGCGGCCGAGCATGATGTTGTCCTCGACGCTCAGATCGAGCGCCAGGTTCAGCTCTTGATAGATCATGGCCACGCCACGCACCCGCGCGTCGTGCGGGCCGCGGGGGGCATACTCCTCGCCGCCGAGCTGCATCGCGCCGCTGTCGGCGCGATGGGCACCGGCCAGGACCTTCATCAACGTGCTCTTGCCGGCGCCATTCTCGCCGACGAGCGCCAGGACTTCACCGGCCCTTGCCTGCAGGTCGACGCCAGCCAGCGCCTGGGTTCCCCCGAAACGCTTGCGGATGGCGCGCATCTCGAGCAGCGGTGCAGAGGCGGTCATGGTGGGTCGTGCCTGGCGACACGCTGACGGATCGCGGCAGCTCTAGAACTGGACGGGGTTCAACAACTGCTTCATGCGATCCTCATCCATGTTCTCGGGCGTCGCCATGTACTCGCCCGTGGGAATCCGTTTCTCGACCGGTTTGCCTTCGAGGCTGGCGAGCATGGTCTTCACGGCCAGGTAGCCCATCTGCACGGGGTCTTGCAGCACGATGCCGTGCACCTTGCCGTCGCGCATGGCCTGGATCAGATGTGGATTAGGGTCGAAGCCGACGAACTTGATCTTGCCGACCAGTTGCGCCGATTCGAGTGCGCCGAGCATCCCCTCGTTGTTCGGCTCGCATACGGTGAAGACGCCGTCGAGTTGCTTGCCGATCGTGAGCAGCACCTGCTGCGACTTGCTCAGGGCCTCCTGCGGCGTCGTGCCCAGGTACTTGTCGGAGCTGATCACCTGGATGTCGGGGAACTCCTTGGCGATGGCGTCGAGAAAACCTTGCTCGCGTTGCTCGGTGCTCTCGCTGCCCGGATTGTAGCGCAGCACGGCGACGCGTCCCTTGCCGCCGAGCACTTCGCCCAGGCGGCGCCCGGCCATTTGACCGCCGCGGTAGTTGTCGGTCGCCACGTAGCTGACGATGTCCGACTCGTCGGCCAGGCCGCTGTCGAAGATCACCGTCGGCACGCCGGCACTCTTGGCATGGCGCACCGAGGCGATCAAGGCCTGCGAGTCGAGCGGTGCCAGGCAGATGCCGCTCAGCCGCCGGCTGACGAATCCCTGCACGACGTTGATTTGCCCTTCGCGGTCGTTCTCGAGCAGCGGGCCTTTCCAGATGACCTCGGTGTCGCCGTGCTCCTGGGCGGCGCGCTCGGCCCCGGCGTGGACCGACTTCCAGAACTCGTGAGTCGTGCCCTTGGGGATGACGGCGATGCGGTACTTGGCACTCGGCTTGCCCGAGCAGCCGATCAACAGGAGCAGGCAGGCCAGCAGCGCGATGCGGCGCACGATTGCGGACTCCGGATGCACGTCAGAAGCTGTCTTGATCCTACTCGGAGCCCGCTGCGAGTCGCCGCTTCGTCGGCGCACACGCACACTCCGGCTTAGCCGCGGCCTCGCCCACCGCCGCCACCTCCGCCGCGTCCCCAACCGCCGCCACGCCCGCGGCCGCCTCGACCGCCACTGCCGCCGTTGGGATTCTTCGCCCGCGCTTCCATGTTCGTCGCGACGATGTGGCCGATGGCGTCTTCCCAGGTGGGAATGCCGCGATGGCCGTGGTGGTGCTCGCCAAGATCGTCGTCGTGATCGTGCGACTCATCGTCGGCGTCGTCGTGCGAGGTCGCTGGCTCGTGTCGACTCTCGGCTTCGGCGACGAACGAATCGTCTTCGTCATCGACATCCAAGTCATCGCGCTCGGGCGGTTCGCGTCCTTCGGCACCGCGACCCTCCGCAGCGCGTCCTTCGGTGCGCTGACCGCCTTCGCCTGCACCGCGACGACCGCGGCCGCGTCCACGACGGCGGCGCCGGCGGCGACGGCCAGGCTCTTCGCCTTCGCGGGGTTCGCGCTCGCCACGTTCGCCTTCGCGCACTTCTTCGATCGTGGGCAGGTCGTCGGACAGATCGTCGTCGAGATCGTCGCGAACCGGCAATTCCAGCTCGTCGTCATCGTCGTGTTCCATCCGCTCGTGCGGACGATTCTCGGTGTCGCGCTGATGCCGCTGGCCCCCCTCGCGGCCGCCACGATCACGGGCTTCGGCGTCGCGCGGTCCTCCTTCGCGGCTGCCCTCCGAGCGTCGACCACCGCGTCGGCGTCGGCGGCGACGGCGCCCCGACTTGCCTTCACCCTCTTCGCTGCTGCGCTCCGACCGCTGCGACTTCTCGGCCGAGACTTCGGTTCGCTCGACGACGATTTCTTCCTCCACGACGGCTTCGTCGATCTCGTCGTCGAAGTAGCTTGTGGCTGGTCGCGGCGCAGGCTCCGTCGTACGCGGCGGCTCCGGAGCACGTGGCGGTGGCTCTGAGCGGCGAGCCTCGACCACTGGCTTCGGCTGCTGCGGTGGCGGCGTCTGACGCTGTGGCGGCGGCACGGGCGTGATGCCGAGTTCGCTAGCCAGCCCGCCCCAGTCGGGGCGAGGTTTCTCGACGCGTGGCGGCGACTCGGCGCGTTCCTTCTTCTTCGAAGGCGGCGGTGGTGGCGCCTTCGGTGGTTCGCGCCGCGTGACTTCGATTCCCAACTCGCCAGCCAGCGAGTTCCAATGCGTTTGCTTACCGCCGTCGCTCATGACGTCCTGCTCGGTGGATCCTGTCGCTGAAAGACCACGATTATAGACCTGCCGAGAGCAACTGTGAAGTCTTGGCGACACTTGGGTTTAGGGGCGTTCGGGTGAGATTGCCGCACGAACGCGCCTCGGGGCTGGCGGTTCCCCTTGGCCGGTGGCGATGCGGGACTCTAGAATTCGACGCAAGCCGCAGCTCGTCGGACCGCCCGCTCACGGACTGTCACGCGGAGGAGCCATGAATCGCAAGGTCTCGCCGGTCGAATCGGCCAACTCCCACCACATCGAGGAAATCGAAGTCCGGGGCCACATCATCGACAGCCTGATCCTGCCGAAGATTCTCGACCTGATCACGGCCGGCGGCGGGTCGTTTCGCATCAAGAACATCTCGATCGGCCAGGCCCGCAAGGATCCGAGCTACGCGCTGGTCGAAGTCGAGGCCCCGAGCGAGGAGCTGCTGCACGACATTCTGGCCCAGGTGAACGACCACGGCGCTGTCATCACGCAATCGCGCGATTGCGCCTTGGTCGCCGCCGACATGGACGGCGCCTTCCCCGAAGGCTTCTACAGCACCACGAACCAGCGGACCGAGATTCGCGCCGGTGGCCACTGGCATCCCGTCGAAGATCAGGAGATGGATTGCGGCATTCTCGTGGCCGGCGACGGCCTGGCCCGCTGCGTGGCGATGACCGACGTGCGGCGCGGCGACCCGATCGTCGTCGGGCACGTTGGCGTCCGCGTGCTGCCTGAGGAGCGCGCCCAAGAACGGCCGATGTTCGAGTTCATGGCCTCGAGCGTCTCGACCGAGAAGCCCAAGGGGATCGTGATCCGCGAGATCGCCCGCGAGCTGCTGCGGGCTCGTCGCGGCTCGGGGCGCACGCTGCTGGTCGGCGGTCCGGCGATCATTCACACCGGCAGCGGCGAGCATCTGTGCCAGTTGATTCGCGCGGGCTACATCAACCGGCTGTTCGCCGGCAACGCCCTGGCGACGCACGACATCGAGCAGGCGCTCTTCGGCACGAGCCTAGGCGTGCGGCTCGATCAAGGTGTTTCAATCGAGGCCGGCCACGAACATCATTTGCGAGCGATCAATCGCATTCGCCGCGCCGGCGGCATCAAGCGCGCGGTCGAAACGGGGTTGCTCACTTCGGGCGTGATGTACGAATGCGTGCGCCACAACGTCGACTTCCTGCTGGCCGGCAGCATTCGCGACGATGGACCGCTGCCCGAGGTGATCACCGATACGCTCGACGCTCAACGGCAGATGCGCGCGGCGATCCGCGACGTGACCTTCTGCCTGATGATCGCCACGACCTTGCACTCGGTGGCGGTTGGCAACTTGCTGCCGGCCTGGGTCAAGGTGGTGTGCGTGGACATCAATCCTTCGACCGTGATCAAGCTCAACGATCGCGGCTCGTTCCAGACCGTCGGGCTCGTGACCGACGTCGAGCCGTTCCTGCGCTCGCTGGTCGGCGAGTTGAAGCAACTCGAGACGCAGGCGTAGGCCCATGGTCGAAACCGCACCGCACATCCTGATGTGCCCGCCCGACTACTACGGGATCGAGTACGAGATCAATCCGTGGATGAGCCGGGCTCGGCCAAGCGATCGCGACGAGGCGGTGCGGCAGTGGCAGGCCCTGCGCAGCACGATCGAGGGCGCGGGTGCCAGCGTGTCGCTGGTCGAGCCGGTGAAGGGCCTGCCCGACCTGGTGTTCACGGCCAATGCGGCGGTCGTGTATCAGCGGCGTGCGATCATCGCCGCGTTTCGCCATCCGGAGCGGCAGAAGGAAGAGCCTTACTTCGCCGCCTGGTTCGCGGCGCACGACTATCGAGTCGAGAAGGTGCCCGAAGGCGTGTTCTTCGAGGGGGCCGGCGACGCGCTCTTCTGTGGCGATACGCTCTTCGCCGGTTATCGCACGCGCAGCGACGCTCGCGGGCATCAGCGGATCGGCGAGATGATCGGCTGCCGCGTGATACCGCTCGAGCTGGTCAATGCCTACTACTACCATCTCGACACGTGCTTCTGCCCGCTCGCGCCGGGCGTGGCGATTTACTTTCCCGACGCTTTCGACAGCTACGGCAAGCAGGCGCTGGCGGAGCTCGTAGGCGAGTTGGTGCCGGTGCGCGAGGAGGAAGCTCGGCGCTTCGCCTGCAACGCCGTGGTGATCGGCCGCACGGTGATCACGAACACCGGCTGTCCCGAGCTGCACGCCCAATTGCGTCAGATGGGGTTCGAGCCGCGGGAGACCTCGCTCGACGAGTTCGTCAAGGCCGGCGGCAGCGCCAAGTGCTTGACCTTGAGGTTGGACGGCGAGGAAGCCGCCACCTGGAAGCACTTGGCCGGCAGCGGCGGCGCGGAATCGACGTAGAGTGCCTTGAGGATCTTCCGCCCTCGCAACGAGGGGGAGCGAGACTTCTTTCGGGCCATCGACTTCTTAGCTCGGGGTCAGGGGGGAACGCGCCTCACCCTCGAGCTGGCGTGCACGCAGGGTCGGCCGCAGTAGAGCGTCCGCAGTCGAAATCACCAAGATCAACTCGTCGTTACGGCTTGATCTGGGTGATGAACGTCGAGTTGTCGGCCACGTTGAACAGCGGGCGATAAGGTCCATTGTGCGGGCCGGCGCCCGGCAGGCGGAAGGGATAGAACACGAGGTTCATCACCATGCCATACGATTCGGCTGCCTGGCCGGCCGCGCCACCTTGGCTCGACGCCAGGTAGTTCAAGCTGCCGATGAAGTCGATCTTGTTGCCGAGCGTGTGGCGGAAATCGGCTCCGAACATGAGCGACGAGCTGGCGGTGCCGAGGAAGTTGTTTCCGCCGATCCCGACCGGCTCGGTGAAGCCGGCCCAGAACCGAGCCTGGCTGCCAGTGCAGTTGTTCGTCTTGCGATAGAAGAAGGCGTAGAGGCTGGTCGGTTGGAAGTTGAACGAGTTGCCGGCGAGAATCCGCTGGCCGGCAATGGTCTGCCGATCACCCTTCGACCCGCCCGTGCCCCAGAAGCCGAACTCATGACCGCAGACGCCCACATAGCTTAGCTCGGCCCGGATCTGCGTCATGTTCATCGTCACGTAGTAGTTGTCGCGCAGGTAGTCGACGACCGCACCACCTTGCCAACCGTGGTTGTAGTAGGCGCGGTGGAACAAGCCCGCAGTGACGAACACCTGGTCGCGCATGTTGGTGGACAGAAGCTGGCCCAAACCGGCGCCATAGAGGTCGCTGCCGACATACTGGGCACCGACCTGGTAGCCGAGGCCGTGCTGGTGCCAGATCGAGTCGCCCAGGTTCACGCCGATCTGAGTGCCGATGTTGCCATTGGCGCCCAGGTCGAGCGGGCCCTTGAACGACTGCAAGCCGCTGTTGATCGAGAGTTCGTTCAGCGGTGACAACCAACTGCAAACGAAGAACCGCTCGTTGGCAGTCGGATCGCCGCCGTAGCCATCGCCCGACATGCCGTCGTCCATGTAACCGTCGGCGTAGCCGCTTTCCAGCACATTGGGATCCTAAGCTTAGAATTCCACGTGGACAAGTTGTCGCG